>WNFR01009065.1_pt1 | contig 14950 bp, 17 predicted proteins | sample 5400221 | NCBI WGS metagenome assembly WNFR01 (sample SAMN13153357, study PRJNA577476) | soil metagenome | isolation source: 40 cm soil under Madrone tree | place: USA:California | collected 2016-06-14 | reverse complement strand
GAACGTGAAGCAGGAGGCGGCGGGCGTGCCCGCGTTCGAGGGTTGCAAGTGCAGTGTGCGGGAGAAGACGCAGGCGACGCTCGCCCAGGTCACTCCGCTCTACGAGATCGAGCAGCAGGACGGCTTCAAGGGCGGCGATCAGCGCGGCGTGGAGTTCGCGACGGCGCGGCTGGCGCTCGGGGCGCAGTACACTCGGGACATGACCTACGAGGCCTGGGTGGCCAGCGCGGATTCCATGGTGGGATACCCCATGGTGAACGTGCGGGACATCGAGATCGGCAAGGTCAGGGCGACGCGCGAGCTGATGGGCAAGGACTGAGAAGGCCTCGTATGAGGCGCTGTAGTCGTGCAGAATGCAGCGATGCACGAGTTCACGGAGCTGGTAAATCGGTCCATTCACTTCGGCTTGAACGCCCTGAAGGACGCGCAAGCACGTCTGCACAAGGCTCTGGAAACGAGCGGAGCCACAACGTTGGTGAAGTCTCTTCAAATGGTCGAGCTGCACAAAGTAGTGATCGCAGTAGGCATGTTCTCGATCTTCGAGGCGATGATGCAGGATCAGTTGGGCGTTGATGACGGATTTGCCGAAGTGCGAAAACTACTCGACTGCCAGGGCCAGATGGAATTGCGAGAGCGATTTTCGCAGTACACGGACGCGATCAATGTTTTGAAGCATGGTCGTGGCCGCAGCCATGACGCGCTCCTTGCGCGAGGAGACGCTCTTCCCTTTCGGGTGAAGCAGCCTGACCAGGCCTTCTTCTTCGAAGGCGACGTTTCAGAGATCAGTACACTGATAAGGGTTGACGACGAGTTCGTCCTCGCATGCGGCGAGGTCATACGGGAGGTGTGGGAGGCGATGGCTCGTCAGGCAGACCAGCCTCCATAGGTCAGGACGAGCCTACCGTCGTCCACACGAAGAGCGCCGCCAGCGCGTCGGCGTGGCCCTCGGCGATGCCCAAGCCGGGGGTTACGTTTTCGTCCGCCAATTGATCGGGGCCCCACGGGGGCCCCAGACACGCTTAAAGCTTCCGCGCAACGGCCAGTGCTCGACCGACATCGAGCGATACCGCTCGCACCTTGCCTCCCAGACGGTCAGGGTGTGGGCCGGACCTTTGCGCTGACGAAATCTATGCGGCTCGTTCGATGGTACTTCGGTGAGCCATCATCACGACCTCTGCTGGTGCCTTGAAAATCGCGTGGGCGACGCGCTCGGCGAACGGCCTCAAGGTGCTCGCATCCGCCGAGAAGTATCCGTCGTGTGCATCGTCGTCATCCGCCGTCGCATGTCCCATGAGCCGCCGCGCGACCGCGGGCGGCACCATCATATCCGCGCGTGTCGAGAACCCACGACGGAGATCGTTCAGCTGCCAGTGCCCGATGACTTTCCAAGTCGTCGCAACGGCCTCATGCAGCTTCTTGGTGCCGACCGGACGCACGCCATCAATCGAGAAGATGGCTGCGGCGGATGGCGGCGCGTCTCGCTCACCCGTCGCCGCCTTGTGGCGGCGCGTCAGTATCTCCAGCACGCCCGATGACAGCGGTATTTCGGTGTCGATGCGGGACTTGGGGTCGGGGAGGCGCAGAACGCCGCGCCGCAGATCAAGCTGACGCCACCGTGCCTCGCGCCACTCGGACCGCCTCAGGCCCGTAAGAGCCAAAGCGATGAGTAGATCGCGCACCGGTTCCTGGGGCAGCGCCTCGACCGCCTCCCGCCATGCCTGCATGTCCCGCACGATAGTCTTCTTGCGCTTCGGTTTGGCCCACAGGCGCAGCGTGCCCAAGGGTTCGCTCGCTACCTTCCCGTCAGGTCCCCTCAGGTCGTGGTGACCCGCCGCGTACCGCAGCAAGGCGCGCAGCACCCGTCCTGCCTTGTCGGCCACGGCCCGCGAGGCGAATTTGCGGTGCCACTCGACCACCGCGCCGCCGTCCACGGCAGCCACGGCCTTATCGGCCAGCGGCCTTAGCTCTGCGTCGATCATGCGCCGCAAGTCGGCTTGGTAGGACGGCTTGTGCCGCCGGGCGTGCAGGCGCAGGTACTCCTCCAGGACGGATCGAAGGGTCAGGCCCTTGACCCTGGCGGCGCGCTTGGCGGGGCGCGTATCCGTGCCGCTCGCCAGTGCGTCGATCTCTTTGCGGGCGAGCCGCCGGGCCGTTTCTAGGGAACCCAGGCTGACCTTCGTCTCGGATGTCGATCCGCTTGCCAGGAGGAGACACGGGTAGGGCACTGATGCGGGCGTCTGTTAGTTTCATGGCTCTTTCGGGGTTACGCCGGGGTTACGCTCAGCCCACATCGGACTTTGTCAGATTGGAACAGGTGATATGTGCCTATACCAGAAAAGGCTGAAAAATGAGCCTTTTATACGCGCCCGCCCCGCCCATACAGAGCGCCCAGGTAGCTCAGTTGGTAGAGCATGCGACTGAAAATCGCAGTGTCGGTGGTTCGACTCCGCCCCTGGGCACCATTCTTTAAAATGCACGCCGGCTTGTGTTTTAGCCCCGACGCGCGACCCTCGGAAAACAGGGCGCCTCATCGTTTTAGACACTCGCTTTCACAGTGTTTAGACACTTCCCCGTTCCGTTCACGTTCTTCCTCGCCACGTCGCTCTCGTGGCTCATGACCGCCTTGCGTGCCTTCCGCTCGAGGCCAAGGTCGTAGAGCTCCTTGCGGCCGCCCGGTCCTGATCGGGCCTTAGTACGCACCCCCCACGTCCGCGCCTGCATTGACTACCGTCAAGGAGTGGCCTCGGGCAAACCCGGACAGTGAACGCATCTCGACCACGCTTTAGAAAAGGTGGACTCCGATGAACATTCACGCCCGAGCCAGCGTTGCCGTCGTCCACCCACCTTATAGCGGCTTCGATCCGTTGCCGATCGCGGGTGAATGGCGGCTGGGAAAGATGCGCGCGCTCAGGAACCATGATCCCTATACGAACAAGCTCATTCTCGAAATCCCGCAAGCGGAACGAAACGATCTTGATGATGCGTACGCGGCCGCCACGCGCGCGCAGGACGCCTGGGCCGGCGAATTGCCGAGCAGGCGGGAAGAGGTTATGCGCGCGGCAGCGGACATTCCGGAGACGCGTCGCGACGAAGTTGTCTCCTGGCTGATCCGCGAGTCGGGCAGCACGCGTCCGAAGGCGAACCTCGAATGGGCCTCGTCCCACGCCATTCTGTCGTGGGCGGCTTCGGTGGCGCACCTGGTCAACGGGCGGCTCCTGCCGACGGACATTCGCGGCAAGGCGAGTTCGGTTCATCGCAAGCCGGTCGGCGTCTTGGGAGTCATCAGCCCATGGAACTGGCCCTTGCACCTCTCGGTTGCGCCGGCTTTGGCGGTGGGCAACGCGGTCGTCGTCAAGCCTTCGAGCGATACACCCGTGACCGGCGGACTGCTGTTGGCCAAGATCTTCGAGGAGGCAGGACTGCAGCCCGGCCTTCTCAACGTCATCGTCGGACCGGGCGAGGAGATCGGGGAGGCCTTCGTCACCCACCCAGCCCCGCGGGTCGTCTCCTTCACCGGATCCACGTCGGTCGGCCGCAGGATCGCCGAGCTTGCCGCAAAGGGTTCCATCATCAAGCGCGTCGATCTGGGGCTGGGCGGCAACGGCCCGTTCGTCGCGCTCGATGATGCCAACCTTGATCACGCCGTCGAGGCGGCGCTGTTTGGCAAGTTCCTGCACCAGGGACAGATTTGCATCGCCATCAACCGCATCATCGTCGACGAGCGCGTCCATGACGACCTTCTCGATCGCTTTGTCGCACGCGTCAGGGGGTTGAAAGTCGGCAATCCAGACGAGTCCGACACGGTCATCGGCCCCATCATCAACGACCAGCAGCTCAAGCGGCTTGTCTCGCGCATCGAAGGCGCCCCCAGCGCCGGCGCGCGCGAAGTGGCTGGCGGCAAGCCGTCCGGCCGCCTGTTGCCGCCGCAGTTTTTGCCGACGTGGCCAACGACACGGAGTTGGCGTGCGAGGAGATCTTCGGCCCCATCGCGCCGCTGAGGCGCGCGCCGCCAGGACGAGGCGCTTCGGCTCGCCAACATAACGCAATATGGCCTCGCGGGCGCAGTGTTCACCGGCGATCTCGCGCGCGGCGCGCACTTTGCCCGGCGAATGCAGGTCGGCATGGCGCACGTCAACGATCAATCGGTGGTCGATCTGCCCAACTGCCCGTTCGGCGGCGAGAAGAACTCAGGCTTTGGCCGGTTCAACGGTGACTGGGTCATCGAAGCCTTCACGACCGATCAATGGGCCACTGTGCAGCACACCCCGCGGCGCTATCCCTGGACGGCGCAGGACGTCCAGGGGCCCTGGTCGTGATTGGCGCGCAAAAACCCCGAGTGCATTCGAAGCAGGAGGTGCGAACGAGCTTCTGGACTGGATCCGTATTGAACTCGGGAGGGTAAACGATGCCGAGGATCGATCCGCGCGATGAAAGGATGTTTCCAAAACGCAGCTCTGCGGAAGTCGATAGGCTCGTTAGCTTCGGCCAGGTGCAGCGCTACGGCAAGGAAAAGCCGCTGTTCGTGACCGGCCAAACCGCTCCAGGCATGTTCGTGCTCAAGGCCGGTCGGGTGAAGGTGATGCGCCACAATCCGCTAGGGCGTCTCTCCCCAATCGTGGAGCAAGGTCCTGGTGATTTCGTTGCTGAAGTGGGGCAGCTCTCAGGCCGGCCGGCGCTGGTCGACGTCCATGCGATCGAAGACGTCGAGGCGCTTCTCATTCCGCCGGACAATCTTCGGACCGTGGTGATCGCGGAGCCCGAACTCGGCGATCGCATCATGCGCGCGTTGATCCTGCGCCGCGTCGCGCTGATCGAAACGGGCGCCGGCGGCCCGGTCTGATCGGGCCTGAGGACGCGCCTGATGTCGTGCGCCTGCAAGGCTTTCTCACGCGCAACGCGTAGATGCGTCGGCTGATTGCGTTGGCCAAAGGCATCCGTTCGCTGGTACCGGCTACGCCGGCAATCTTTTCGTCCTTTGACAAGCATCCGCGCGGTCCAGGGATTTTGCGGCCCCGCCCAGCCCTTGCGTATCCGACATGCGGGCAAGCGCGAGATCCTGCGGTAAAACATACAGTCTCTCCAGGGTCGAATCGAGCAAGTCTCGTTCCTGGCGAAGCGCGGAACAGCGATATTCGGGCAGAGTCTGAACCAGATTGTCGATCATCGCGCGCAGGCGCCGCGCGACCTGAAAGTTTTCCGCGCCATAGTGACGTATTTCCCGGCAGGCGAGGTGCACAAAGTCTTCCCAGTTCGGCGTGGAGAAAACAACTCGTAGCTGCCCCGCCCCGTCTCGAATCTCCTCTTCATGTAGATGCCGCATGCCGACGGCGCGCAATAGACGATGAAGTTGATCCAGCGCGAGGACGGCGGTCGTAGGGTCGTTGATCGCTTTGGAGAGTGCCTTGATTGCGATATCGACGATCACCCGAAATGCGAAGGCTGCGTCCTGCTCAATCGTGCGCTCGGCACCTAACGCGACCAGCGCTGTCAGACTCCGCTCGTCGATGTCGGCAGCGCTTCCATGCAAACGGAAAACAGGCTCGCCGGTCGCCAGGAAATCCCCTACTTGCGGAACGACCTCGATAACGCCATCGGCGGTTCGGGCATGATCGATCAGAGCCTCAAGATTGACAGCCAGAACGACGCCCGATGGACCCGGATGGAGCAATACGCGACGCGGCACGCCCAGGCGCTGCGGGGGCGGTGTCGGATCAGATACTACCTCTAATGTGTTGGGATAGACGTGCTTGATTACCGCAAGCCCTTCTTCACCAAGACGCCACACTATGCTGACCGGTCGCAACAGTCGGGCCGCATAGTCGATCAGAAATAGGAAAGTGGCTATTGAAGCCAACCCCAAGATGAACGCAACCAGAATGATCAAATGGGCCCCGGTATCGAGCCTGACCAGCGCACCTGTGGCAGAAAGGAGGGAAAGGATGAATAGGCCTACCGAGGCCCGTATGGCGTTGTCTCGCAACAGCGTTGTCGCAATAATTCGCGGTGTTAGCTGTCCACTAGCGACTTGTATCGCAACCAGCAGCGAACCGAATGTGAACACCAGGAAAGACATCGTTAATGTGATCAACGTCTGAAGTCCTGCCGACAGTCCCGCCGAACCATAGGCTAAGAAGGGGACCGGCCAGCCGACCCGTTCGTCGAGCACATCGATCACCCGGATCATCACCAAGTAGGTCAGGAAAGTGATGAACGGAACGATCCAGAGCGAGCTCCTGAGATAGCTCCTGATCGAATACCAACGGTTCCACTGCATTGTGCGCCTCCACATGTCTATCTGTCGTAGAGTGAGCAGGAAGCGCAACGTTAAATCTCGCTCGTTCGGCCGCTTTGCCCGCCTTGCCCGTCTGGCTTGTCCGCATCTTGGCGCTGCCGCGATGGCTGCCGACCTCTCCCAAAGGTCATTCTATAGCCGTCCAAGTGGCTGCCCGGAACGCCGCCATTCGATCCAACCCGTCCGGGGGCGGAAATGTCCTTGGGCGTCCAACCCCTGGAGCGCCGACGCGCCGATTTGACCTCCCGCATTTCACATAGATAATGGGGGCGACGGCTACTCCTCTGTGTACGCGTAAGCGTCATTTCCAATTGCGTCGGCAGGCAAAGGAACAGGAGGAAGCGCGATGTCGAAGAAGCGCGACGACGGAAAGCTCGGCCGCAAGAGCTACGAGAAACAGCTGCGAAAGCTCCAGGAAGAGCTTTGCCATCTGCAGGACTGGATGAAGAAGACCGGTGAACGGATCGTCGTCGTTCTCGAAGGGCGTGACGCCGCTGGAAAGGGCGGTACCATCAAGGCGATCACGGATCGTGTCAGTCCGCGGGTCTTTCGCGTGGTCGCTTTGCCGGCTCCGTCGGACCGCGAGAAATCCCAAATGTACATACAGCGCTACGTCGAACGGTTCCCCACCGGCGGCGAAATCGTCATTTTCGACCGCAGTTGGTACAATCGCGCAGGCGTCGAGTACGTAATGGGATTCTGCACGCCTGAGCAGCACAAGCGCTTCCTCGAACTCTGCCCGATCGTCGAAAAATACATAGTCGACGGCGGTATACGCCTCATCAAGATTTGGCTGGAGGTGGGACAGGAGGAACAGGAAAGGCGGTTCCGAGCGCGTATAGACGACCCGGTCCGGCAATGGAAATTGAGTCCGATGGACGTCGCGTCGTTCAGGAAATGGTATGATTACTCCGAAGCCCGAGATCTGATGTTTGAATACACTGATTCGGAAGCTTCGCCCTGGTATCTCGTCGATTCAAACGACAAAAAGCGCGCGAGGCTGAATGCCATCGCCCATATCCTGTCGCGTGTTCCCTACAAGCGCGTGGATCACGAGAAGGTCAAGCTCCCGGAGCGCTCTGAGAAGAAGAAGTACGACGATTCGGCATCATTGGCGAAACGCAAGTTCGTCGAAGCGCAATACTAAGATCCGGGTAAGCGGCAATGGGAGGACAAGATGATCAAGTTGCCGACTGCGAACGACTTGAAAGCAAAGATCGCTTCAGCCGAAGGCGAAAAGGCTTCCGCGGCAATGCGGGCGCATGCTGCGGCCGAGGAGGAGAAGAAGGCTTTGGTCGAGAAAATGAGCAAACCGTCGGGATTGTCGGATGACGAGGTCCTCGAGAAGGCCTCTTACATCATCAATCGCGCGGTCGAAAATGGATTGATGTCGGTGCAGGTCTATCGCTTTCCCCACACTCTGTGCACCGATAATGGGCGCGCCATCAACCAAGCCGAACCCGGCTGGGAAAAGACTCTCACGGGCATCCCCAAGGAGATCTACGAATTTTGGAAACGGCAGCTCAAGGCCAGCGGCTACCATATCCGTTACGAGATCATTGATTATCCTGGTGGCATGTACGGTGACGTTGGCGTGACCTTGAGCTGGGGCTAAACCGCGGAGTAGGCGGTAAAGCAAATGAGGCGTGTTTTCTTCAAAGCGCTCTTTCGGCAATTGAGCGTAGTGTGGCCGATCTTGTCCGGGGTTCTGCTTGCAATGGTCGGGCCTGGACTCCTGATCGGATATATCGAGAAGTGGCGAGTTGATGAGGCTCTGTACTTCACCTTTGTGACAGGTCTTACCATCGGTTACGGCGATTTGACACCGAGAAACATGATCTCGCGGCTACTTGCGGTTGTTATCGGTTTTACCGGGATCGTACTGACCGGACTCGTTGCGGCGGTGATTGTACAGGCCCTAAGGGCGACAACTCGCGATGGCATGGAATAGGTCGCGGTGGGCTGCGAACAATGAGGCAGGTCCCATGAACCTCTTGTTTAGAGAGATTCTCCGCAATCGCTTGCTCTGGCTGTTGGCGATCGTGCCTGTGATGTTCATCACCCAGAAGCTCAAACCCGAAGCGCACACGCTGCTATTTGCTCTCTCCGTGCTGGCAATCGCGCCGCTGGCCGCGCTGCTCAGCCACGCTACCGAGGCCGTGGCAGCCGAGACGGGCGACACGGTTGGTGGCCTTCTCAACGCCACACTGGGAAACCTGACCGAACTCATCATCGCGCTGACGGCGTTGGCCGCCGGACAATACACGCTGGTGAAGGCGTCCATTGCCGGCGCGATTGTCACCAACACGTTGTTCATGCTGGGAGCGTCGTTTCTTCTCGGCGGCCTCAAGCATCACGTCCAGGAATTCAATCGGACCAACGCCCGCCTCCAGACGACTCTGCTCTTCCTCGCGACGGTCGCCATGCTGATCCCGTCAGCCGTTTCCGAAGCCGACTCCCAAGCCGCGACGGCCTTCACGCATGAATTGAGCGTGGGCCTCTCGATCCTGCTCATCGCTGCCTACGGACTGAGCCTAGTGTTCTCCCTCAAGACACATCGAGAGTTCTTCGGCAGCACGGAACGTGCGGCGGAAGGCGAGGCGCCGTGGCCGGTAGGCCTGACCCTGGCGACATTGGCCGGCGTCACCGTGCTGGTCGCGTTGGTGAGCGAGGTCTTCGTCGAGTCCGTGCAGGAGGCCGCGATAACGTTCGGCATGTCGCCTGCCTTCGTGGGTTTCATCGTAGTGGCGCTGGTGGGTGCTGCGGCCGAAATGGCCTCGGCATTTTCCGGCGCGCGCAAGAACCGGCTGGATCTGAGCGTGGGCATCGCGCTCGGAAGCGCCTCGCAAATCGCGCTCTTTGTCGGTCCGATGCTGGTTCTTCTCAGCTACTTCGTCGGCCCGGCGCCGATGGCCCTGCAATTCTGGCCGAGTGCGGTGATCATGATGCTCATCGCGACGATGACCGCGAGCCTGGTGACCATCAGCGGGCGCTCGGCTTGGTTTGTCGGGGTGCTCGTCCTGATGGTGTATGTGGTTTTCGCCATGACCCTGTACCTGTTGCCGCCCCGAATTCCGTGACGGGGGGCTACGTGGCTGCCAGCGCCAACTAATATACGCCGGTAACCTCCGCCGGTTGTGTCCGGCCGATGTACCGCCTACTATCCAACATCTCCAGCCAACAAGCCAAGGGGCGCTGGATCACAACGACAGTCAAACTTGCCACCCTTGAGATGCTGCTTCCCACGCTTGCGGCGGCGGAGGACTCGTCAACCGATGCTGCTCGATCTACCGCTGGACGGCCATCGCGATGTCTCGTCACTTTTTCGCACCACTACGTCGGTTTCCCCAGCAGCGGAGAGAGAAAATGGATTGGATTCTTCTTGTCATCATTGTGGGCTACTCGGCATCTGACAGGGCCGTCAACTCGGCGACCGTGCCGATGGCCACGGTCGAACGTTGCAATTCCGCGAAGGACAAGCTGGTCAATGCCATCAAGGTTTACAACACTCCAAACTACATGATCATAGCGGAATGTCTGCAATCTCGCTGAGCGCGCCTTGGCTACCGCCGTCCCCTTGCATGCTCCGACACCTCCGCTGATTCGCGGGATATGCTGGATGCCAAGCGGGAAGCTTCCGAAGCACAACTGCGTGGGGCCCCAGGAGTGCATCCGTTGGCGTTCGCGCAGCCGACGGGTATGCGCGGCCAGGGTTTGGGTAGAAGCCGGGGGCATTCAACTTGCAGGGCATGCTGGACAAAACGCGGTCGCCACCGGAAGGTGCGAATTGCTGAAGGACGAAGTCCGAGCGGCGTCATATCGTCGGCCGGGGTTCCAGCGTCACGCCAGCCGTGGGTACGAGGTCCGCAGCAAGGAGAGGTGGCGACAATGATGAGTGATCCGTTTCTCAACTACTTTGCGCTCGGCATACTGATCTTCGTCGTGGTGGTGCTGTTCTACGGCATCATCGCCATCCACGACATTCCCCACATCATCGCCAAGGGGCGCGGCCATCCGCACCAGGACGCGATCCACGCCGCAGGCTGGGTCAGCCTCTTCACTCTGCACGTGTTGTGGCCCTTCCTGTGGATCTGGGCGATGGCCTACAAGCCCGAACGCGGGTGGGGTTTCTCTTCACCCGCCGCGTCGCCGACGCCCGGCGAGCCGGACCGAGAGGAACTGGAGAGGCTGCGCCGGCGTGTGGCCGAGCTCGAAAGCCAGCTCGGGATCGGGAGCGTCTGATGGACCTGCTCCTCATCCTGATCTACGTCGCCTTCTGCTACGCGATCTTCAAGATCTTCAGGTTACCCGTGAACCAATGGTCGCTTGCGACCGCGGCTCTGGGAGGCATTGTCGGCATCTCGCTGCTGTTGCTGGTGATGAACTACAACCATCCCTTCACGAGCAACGCCCGCATCTACTTCGCCGTCACCCCGGTGATGCCCGGGGTGAAGGGGCGCGTCGTCGAGGTCCCGGTCCAGCCCAATACACCGTTGAAGGCCGGAGACGTGCTGTTTCGCATCGATCCCGTCCCTTACGAAAACGCGTTGGCCCAGCGCCGCGCCGAATTGGCGGAGGCCGAGCAAAATGTCGGCCAGCTCAAGGCCGCCTATGACGCAGCGCAGGCCACCGTCAAGGAGGCCACCGCTGCGCGCGACCGTACCAAGCAGGCGTTCGACCGTTACGCGGCGGGCAATGATCCGGCGCGGCGCGGTGGCGGTGCCGGTGCCGGCCCCTACTCCGAGCTGGAGGTCGAAAACCGCCGCGGCCTCTATCTGGCCGCAGAAGGAGCACTGCAGACGGCCGAGGCACGTGCCGAGCAGGCGCGCATCGCCGCACAGTCGCAGATCGACGGCGTGAACACGACGGTCGCCCGCCTGCGCGCCGAGGTGGCCGACGCCCAGTATGACCTCGATCAGACGGTAGTGCGCGCACCTACCAGTGGATTCGTAACGCAGGTCGCGCTGAGGCCAGGCCTGTATGTGATGCCCAATCCGCTCAGGCCAGCCATGGTGTTCGTGCACGACACCGACAAGGACCGCGGGCTGGGTGCGGCGTTCCAGCAGAACACGCTGCAGCGCGTGCACACCGGCGACGAAGCCGAGATCCTGTTCGAGGCGGTACCGGGACGCGTATTCAAGGGCAAGGTCAATATAGTCTTGGACGCGATCGCGGCCGGTCAGCTCCAGGCCACCGGCGCGCTGCAGGACTACGGTGCCCGGTTGCCCGGTGGCCGGGCACTGGCGGTCATCGACATCGTCGACGACATTACCTCCTACCAGATACCGGCAGGAGCCTCCGGTGAAGTCGCCATCTACACTGAGCACTTCCACCATGTTTCGATGCTGCGTCGCATACTGCTGCGGATGAGAAGCTGGCAGAACTACATCTACATCGAGGGCCACTGATCACAGCCACAGGCCGAGCCAGGCGACTCATCCATCAACCGGAGACTCTCGTGATCCCACGCCGTTTTGCATCGCTTGCGATGCTGTCGATCGGACTTCTCGCCGCGACCGGTTGTTCGATCCCGGAGCGAGGGGCGGCCGTACCGCGCGCCGACACCACGCGCGCCCAGCCACTTGGCATCGCCAACGTCCGCTTCTACGCCGATGGCGACGCCAGGGCGTTGACCGAGGAAGGCATGCGCGCCTTGGAACGCGAGCGGGCTGCGTTGAAGGCCGACGGCCAGTCCCCATCGGGAAAAGCCGGCGTGCGGCTGCCGCCGGTCTCCTACCTCGCCGTGTCCGGCGGCGGAGACAACGGCGCCTTCGGCGCCGGCCTCCTGAATGGCTGGACCGCAACCGGAACGCGGCCCGAATTCAAGATCGTGACCGGCGTCAGCACCGGCGCCCTGATCGCGCCCTTCGCCTTTCTCGGTCCCGACTACGATGCCGCGCTGCGCGAGGTCTATACGACCATGACCCCGGCAAAAATCTATCGCGCGCGGAGCCTCAGCGCCGCCCTGTTCGATGACGCCATGGCCGACACCAGCCCGCTCGCCGAGGTGATCGCAGCCTATGTCGACCAGAAGATGTTCGACGCCATCGCGCACGAATATGCCGAAGGCCGCCTGCTGCTGATCGGCACCACCGACCTCGACTCCCAGCGTCCGGTCATCTGGAACATCGGCGCGCTGGCGGCGAGCGGTCATCCCCAGGCGCTCGATCTTTTCCGCAAGATCCTGCGCGCCTCCGCCGCCATTCCCGGTGCCTTCCAGCCGGTATTGATCGACGTCGAACTCGACGGACACAAGTACCAGGAGATGCATGTCGACGGCGGCGCGATCGCCCAGCTCTTCCTCTATCCGCCGTCGATCGACCTTTCCAAAAGCGGCATCAAGCGGGTGCGGACCGCCTATATCATCCGCAACGCCCGGCTCGATCCCGATTATGCTGCGAGCGAACGGCGCACCCTCTCTATTGCCGGCCGCGCCATCAACACGATGCTGGCGACGAGCGGTCGCAACGATGTGCTGCGGATCTACTTCGTCGCGCAGCGCGACAGCGTCGACTACAATCTGGCCTTTATCGGCACGGATTTCGTGAGCGCGCCCAAGGCGGGTGAATTCGACCAGAACTTCATGCGGGCGCTCTACGCCTACGGTTACGATCAGGCGAAAGCCGGCCGTGAATGGCACAAGGCGCCGCCCAACCTAGAAGCAGTAGCGAACGGGCAATAGTGCTGCGCCAAGGCATTGAGAACCGTGCACGCGGGACACGCCATGTTCGAGCGACGATCGCGTCCTATGGCCTGCAGGCCGGCTGGTTATGGGGGCCCGCAGGGCGAGGTTGAGCAAAGGGTGAAGAGAATTCGGTGCATCCAAAGAGCGAAGTTTGCACAATGAAGACCGAGTGTCCTGCCCTCGCCCCTTAGAGCACCTTCCTTAGCGCCTTTGAGGCGCGGATGGGGATCAAGGTCAGCCGCGTCGCGTGCACTTATCGATCATGAGCACACCCGGCGGCATCCCGCCCTTCGCCAGCGCCGCGGTCTTGCAGACGGCGTCCATGGCGACGATGACGTCGGGTAGGCGATGCTGGGGCGGCGTCAGTGTTGGTAGATGGTTTCAACCATGAAGGGAGGGCGAGGAAGGGCACGGCTAGAACGAGAGAAAGCCCGCGTTCGCCTCCCCCAAGCCTGCGTCAAAGTGGCAAATTCACTGCATTGCAACCGAAGGCGAGGCATCGCCGTTTAGACGGCGGCAGCAGTATTGGGGGAGCACCAATGATACTCATGAGGACCGCGACTCTTTCCGACGGGACGATCGAGGCTTTCGCGCACAGCCCAGATTACAGAACCCGGTATTGGGTCACGATAGACGCCAAAACCGGCGCGCTCTTGGGCACCAACGTCACACAGGACAGTGACGAATTCAGCAGGTTGTTGAAAGCGGCTCGCGGCCACCTCGGCATGCCGCTTGCGGCGCCTTCCGAGCTCAACGTGCCATCCGCTTCGGCAGCTCCCTAGCCGCGGCGCCGAACCCAGGTGGCGATAACCCACTGCACAATTCCGACCCAGCCTACCGAAGCTGCGTGAGAGCTGTCGGAGCAGTAAAAACGGCATCGCTGCCCTCCATTTTCCTTCGCAATTCAAAACCTAGAGGAGGTGGATCGACAGAGCCGGCAGGCTGTAGATCACCGGCGGCGCGTCGGTAGCGATCGGATTGGGGACGCCGGGGCAGCCAGGGCTTATTATCCGATGCCGGTGAACGGTGCGGCACCGACACACGCCGCGAGGTCGTCGTCTGTTCGGGACACAGGAGGAGGCGTCCGATGACAAACAACCAAACGTACGTGAAGACCGAAGTGGTCGGCAGCTCGAACACGTCAGTTTCCGATGCTATCGGGTCGGCGATCGCCACGGCGTCGCGCTCCCTGCGCAATCTCGACTGGTTCGAGGTTGTCGATGTGCGCGGCAGCATTCGCGACAACAAAGTCGCGAACTATCAGGTCACGCTCAAGCTGGGCTTGCGGTACGAATCGAAGCCGTAGCGCGACCGCCGCCTGAAACGGCGGTCTCATGACGCCACGCGGCTAGGCCTGGGCGTTGGGTCTGTTCCTCGCGATATCGCCGACCATGCGCACGCGCACCCGCAAGCTGTTTCCGGGCAGGTAGCTGAGCGGAATATCCTCCTGCTCGACGACCGCGAGCGACGCGGGTATGGCGCCTGCGCGGGCGGCGCGTTCCCCGGCGATGCCGCGCGCCTTGTCGATCGCCTCTTCGCGCTTCAGCCCCTGGAACACCTGATCGACTTCGCCGGAAACCTGGGCGATCGCGGCGCCCACGGCGTTGGCGACACCCTGGTGCGGCACATGGACCACCTGGTCGACGCCTTCCATGTCTTTCGGCACCAGGAAGCAGCCGCCGCCGACGGCAATCAGCTGGACGCCGCTTGCGTCGGTCTTCATGCGGTCGACCGCCTCGGTCAGCATGGCGTGACAGCGGCCAAGAGCGGCGCGGACAAAGGCCTTGTCCAGCTTTGCCACGCGGTCGCGGTCGCCGAGTTCGACAAGGCCCGCCGCCACGGCGATGTCGGTGCAGGTGAGTTCGGTCCCGCCGAAGACGAGCGCGCGTTCCGTGAGCTGGTAACCGACGCTTACCGGGCCGATATTTGCCGGGTTCGAGGGATCGACCAGGGTGCCGCCGCCAGGCCGATCG
>WNFR01004138.1_pt1 | contig 14951 bp, 15 predicted proteins | sample 5400221 | NCBI WGS metagenome assembly WNFR01 (sample SAMN13153357, study PRJNA577476) | soil metagenome | isolation source: 40 cm soil under Madrone tree | place: USA:California | collected 2016-06-14 | reverse complement strand
CGCTTTGCAGCAGTCGGATGCCCACAATTACTGGGAATTCAACTACACCACCAATTGGATTCACCCGCTTTACGAACTGCCGTTCACCGGCGGCTTTCCAGATAAGTTCGGCGCTGCCCCTGACGCCCTTCAAGACGGTGAGATCGGCAAACTTCAGTCGATCGTCCCAGGCTCCGGGCCGAGGGGTGTCACGAACAGTCCCGTCACCCATGGTGATAATCCTAATCTCCCCCGCGACCCGGACAAGTTCGATGCCGATATTGAATCACAACGGGAGTTTCGCCAGCGCTTCATTCCCAGCGGTCTGGCTAACGAGATTTTTCTGGATGTTTACGAGCGGCGGGTGTCATTTGAGCCGCAAGTAGAGAACCTCACCCGGCGTCTATTTGATGCATACGCCGCTGAGGTCGCCAGGGTGGATCAGAACGGCGACGGTGTCATTTCGGCGAGTGAAGGAGATGTTGATACGGCCTCGGATGGATTCCCGAATAATGAACGATTGTTCCTCCCGGCAACCGCCTTCAACCGCTTTGCCGTAACCCGCGAAATCAATGACGGCTATCTGGCTCCGAGATTTGCGCCAAGTCAGCGCGCATGGCTGTTGACTGGCTCACTGGTAAGCGTAAGCCCTGCCGTGCCCGCCTCCGAAGGGCGTGATGGGGACGATCGCTAGGTGTAAATAGGAGGATGTGACGACATTGTAATCATACCGTCCAACCATATCCTCCGCACCTTAACGTCTTTCGCATTAAGCAGAGTGAGGAACAGTGTGAAGTCCTTTCACTCAGAAGTTCTGGAAACGGTACACGGTTGAAACGGCGGTATCAGAGACAGCGGGCTGATGTTTCCGCGTTGAAGTTCTCTGATCTGATAAGAAAGCGCCTCCACATGAAAGCCAATCGGATGCGCAGGGACGAGTTCGAACTAGTGGCAATGCCACACACAGAGAGCTTGCTGCGCGCGGCTTTGAGGATCACACGTGACCGCGCCGTGGCGGAAGACATTGTGCAGGAGACGCTCTTACACGCATGGAGAGCCTTCGACCAGTTTGAGCGAGGCACTAACTGCAAGGCCTGGCTGTTTCGGATTTTATTGAATATTTCGAGCAAGCAACGTGCGAAGATTCAGTCAACTCCTTCGACGCTACCGCTCGACGAACACGAATCGCAGAAAGTGCTTCCGTTTCGTGTTGCACCGCCGCACTTCGCAGAGATGGAAATTCTATCCGCACTCGACATGTTGTCGAAAGAGCATCGGATCGTCCTGATCCTAACGGTGGTTGAAGGTTTCACCTGCAAAGAGATCGCGGGCATGTGTGCCTTGCCGATCGGCACCGTGATGTCGAGACTTAGCCGGGCGCGGGCCGAGATGCGGAAGATATTAGGCTATTCACACAACACGGCGCGATCACTCGCGAAGAAGGTTTAGTTTCGCTTACAGACCGTGAGAATGATGAATTGCAGTGAAACAAAATATGTGATGCCACTCTACATCTCGAGCGAACTCGATGTGGCGCTGATGGCTGAATTTGAACTCCATCTGCAACATTGCGGAGTGTGTGCACGAGAGGCGGAGCAGGTAAGACTGTATGATGATCTGCTGCGCGAAGCAGTTGTCGAGCAACCGGTCGATACGCGGGAACTGCGCGCACGCGTCGGGCACCAGATTTCTGCCTGTGTGAGCGAGCGAAGTGTTCGTTTCCGGCAACCGCTTTACGTAACGTCTTTTGCTGCGCTCGTGCTCCTCGCAATCTGTGCGGGAGTCATCTACTTCGCTTTGTCGTATTTTTCCAGCGAAACGGTGTATACCTCTGCCGCTGATGATCATTTTGAAGAAGTAGTGCAGCGCGCGCCGCTTGAAGGTTGGCGCGCAACCCCCGTCGAGATAGAAGGGTTAGCTAAAAAGGAGCTTGGTGACCCGGACATTATCCGTAAGCTTTCGCCAGGTGAATATACGCTCGTGCGTGCTCGCGTCTGCGACCTGGCTGGCGAGCGATATGTTCACCTCGTCTACGGGAATCAAAGGCGGGAAATTTCGATCTATGTACGACACAAGTGCAGCGAACTTCCTGGCGCTGCACTGGAAACGGTAAATCGATGTCCAGTACACGCAGAATCAGCCGGCAGACTGGAGGTCACAGGTTTTCAGTCCGAGAAGTTTACCGTGCTGATTGTCAGCGACCTTCCCCGGGCGGAAAGTTTGCGCCTGGCTCGCGAGTCCGCTGGGCACCTTGCGTGAGACCCTTAAATGCTCATCGGAGTTTGAGCGCTCTCTTAAAATCCAAAAACTTTCCTAACTGTTTGTGTCATTTCAGGGGTGCACTACATTAAGCACCCTTCACATCACCCTTTAAATCTCCAGCGCTCGTAGCTCGAGGAAAACCAACAAACCGGCTTCAACATGAAAAAAGGCCGTTTATCTGCCAGAGTTAGAGCCCTGCGAATGCTCAATCGTTCTGGAAACGGTCATGTGTATAGATTGTGTGTGTGGATTCTGTCTTCCAGTGGCCGGCGTGGCGACAACGAACGGGCGGCCCCCTTCAATTCAAGCCAATATCCTTAAAAGTACTCCGGCGTATGTCTGGCATTTAGGTTGCTTCGTATTCCTTAGTCTTACCCTCTAGTGCGGCGAGAGGGCAATCTTTCACAAGTTTCAGACAATTTACAAAGTGAGTAAAGAAAAGGAGGTTCAAGATGTCGACTCGTTACTCAGAACGTGATTACGGTCGCATCGATCGAGACGAGCCCCGTGGCAGCCAGTACGGTCGCGGCTACGACTCAGATTACGAGCGGGGCTACTCAGGACGAGGGCGCGAGGGGCGCGGCTTCACCGAACGCGCGGGCGACGAGGTGCGCTCCTGGTTTGGTGATGAAGATGCCGAGCGCCGTCGGCGAATGGACGAGCTGCGCTATGGGTCCGGGGGCTACAGCAGCGGTTATTGGCGCTCCGGTCCCGAGAGCTACTACGGGCGCTCCTACTCCGGGTACGGAGGGGAACGCAGCTTCGGCGAGAATTCAATACTTATCCGGCTCAGTGATACGGATTTCGATATCCCGGATGATCAGGATATTCGCGGACGCACCGTGATAGTTCAGAATGGCAATGAAATCGGCAAAATTAATGACCTGCTGATGGATCCACAGACCCGCAGAATCCGTTTTCTGCAAGTCACTTCGGGTGGCTTCCTTGGGATTGGCGGAACGATGCTGCTTATCCCTGTGGGGGCAATCGCCAGGTTTGACCGCCACTACGTCGAGATAGACCAGAGCATGCGCGGCGGCCTTGGCGCAATGCGCTATAACCCACCCATGATAGATCGACGCAGCTCTGGCGGTATGCTATCAACCTTTTCCGGCGGGTTTAGGGGGCGCGGCCCACGCGGTTACAAGCGATCCGACGACCGCATCCGTGAGGACGTAAACGACCGCTTGAGCGATCATCCCCTCCTGGACGCTTCCGGGATCGACGTCACCGTCAACAACGGCGTGGTAACTCTGAGCGGGACGGTGAACGGCCGTTCGGACAAGCGCCGGGCCGAAGATCTCGTACTGATGGTGCCTGGTGTGGCGGACGTCCTCGTCAGCCTGACGGTCGTCCCTGTCCCATCGGACATGGTGACGGAGCCCACAACTGCGGCACGTGGTGCGGCGGCGGGCACGAGCGGTACAAGCGGGGCAACCGGTACGCGCCCGAAGTCAACTACAACCTAATCACTCCCTGGACATAGTCCAGGGAGACTGTGTTCGGGTGGAGCACCCTGCCGTGTGAATGACAGGGTGCCTCACCCGCGACGAGCGAAAGCCGGGCAATAAATTAGAGAGTGTCAGCGTGTCAGGCCAGAAGAATGAGCGGAGCATCGGCATCGCCCTCAAGTTAACGTCTGCATCCTTCACATTTGACGAAGACAATAACCACAGTGCGTGCAAACCCAACCTGCAGTTTGGGCATTTTGCGGAGCCTGCGTTCGGAGGCTCCATTCTGAAGATGCCATACCGGAGCGCTGTGGGTTCACTGAGCACGAGGTTCCGCCGATCTCCGTAGAAGAATACGAGGACGAGCTATTCATCATGATCGGTAAGATGGACGAGGACTTGAAGAACGATGTTGGCCCTTTTTGCCAGCAGCCGATCAGGACGAGGGACGAAATCCTCTGACGAGTTGCCCCGACTTTTTCAGCAGTCTTCTATTCTTTGGCCAACCCATGCAGTTCATTCCAGAGGCTTTCGTAACGAGAAACGTATTCCGGTTTGCTGATATTTATGTAAGCCGGGCGCATGGCATTCCAGTAATAATCATGCAGTGCCTCGTGGCTAAGGTTGGTAAGGAGTTCCGGTTAGTTGTGCAAGTGGTCTGCCTTGGTGTGGCATTGTTCGGCATCACTACGGAAGGCCGCTGCCCGGATGGAGAGCAAGCCGACCCGTAGAATCTCCAAATAGACTTGCTGTCTTGTTCTCACCATAAGACACATAGCGGCACAACATCCGAATCAACTCATGCCGAGCATATCGCAATCAATATCAGGGAACAAGAAATCGATAAAGCCACGCCATCAGGCATGATTTTGCACCTCGTGTTTGTAGTTCTTCATCCTTACGCGGGAATTCGACTTGTCAGGCGATCACTGACTTCACCTCTTCCGCTTGAAGATCAAGTAATCACCTAACCGCCAGTTCTTTCCGTCATCGCTCGACTCATAAGTCATCCTCAACGTGTCTCCGTCCTGGCGCTCGAACGTAAAGCGCTCGTGCCTCGTTGGGGCCGCCGGTAATCCAACATTCGTCGGCGGCGTGAGCTCGGCAATCTTCTCGAAAAAGACTTTCCCGTTTAGCCAACCTTCACTCGAGAATCGTCTCGCTCCTCCAAAGTTATCATTGATAACCATAATGAACCGCCTGGACGCATACTCAAAACCCCACATGCCGAGAGCCTTGTACCTGTTCGGAGGACGGTCCGTGTGACGATAGACGAGCCACTGACGGTCAAGATCTGGTGTAAAGCTAATGTCGGCTTCGATCTTCTTACCGCTGGCGAATTCGCCGGTTCCATCCCATTCGCCCGAGAAAAAATCTACGAGGTTATTCGGTAAACGGATTGGCGGGTCAAACTTTGCCTGAGATGTTGGGGTCACGCTGGACGTTGCGACCGGACTGGTTCCATTCTGGGACGGAGCGGACACCGTCAGTACTGTACCGAGGATCAAAAGAAGAGAAGTGTGATAAACGGCGTTCATATTCGATAGCATATTTCTAAATTACTAAGACTCGGACCGTTCGCCCTTGACAGTCGTTCGCAAGAATCGTTAAGCCATTATTCAACCGTATGGTTTAGTAATGCACAAGAAGATTCGAGCGTGAGTGAATCTGGGCAATTGTGAATTCTCAATCGACATTGCCTTGTGCCGGTGCACTCAGTGGCAACCGCCGCAGATCGAGCGCGAACGCGGGAAGGCGATCCTGAGTCAGAACTGTTATTGGCCTGGTATTCAGCGACTTTTCCTCCGAGGACGTGCGCTTTGCCTCGAAGAATCGCCTCGCGGGTTTAATCTCCTGGCTTCGCTCCGTTCTTCTTCTGCAGCTCCTGGATTTTTGGCCAGGGCGTTAGCGGCAGGTGTTCCGCGGCTGTGTGCTCGGGCAGTAATCCGTCACGCTGGGCAGCGAGCCAGACCTCCGACGTGTACGAGGTGGGTTCTGCCACCGTCTGGATGTAGTCCGAGGCCCATAGGAAGCGGTCTGCCACAAAATATCCCATCAGGGCTACTTCGCTGCCGATGCCATCAATCGGATGCAGACTGATTGCTCCGCCCGCTGTACTGTATCTGGCATCAATCCCGATAAATTTCAGGCTGGCCGTCTTGCGTCGTTGCTCCAATAGATCAGGGGCAAGGGTCCAGCGACGATCCACGACACTTTGCAGGAATTCTCGCGCCGCCTTATGCGCGATGATTGTAGCGCCGTTCGCCACCCAGTAGCGCACTCCCGCAACGTGCGGCCAGGCCAAATCGGTTACCACCACCGTCAACTTGTGCTTACCCGGAAAGAGTTTCGCAATAGCCTCTGCATCTTTCCGGGCGCGCCCTTCTCCCTGCGTGGCATCGAACAGAAAAATTTCGTTTCCGATCGCGGTCACTGCCTCGGTGTAGCCCGGATTTGAAAGCAAATAGGTCTTTGGTCCGACCTGCACGATTTTCAAATCCAGTGGTTGAAGGAAGAGCGGCAACGCATCCGGTACTTGCGCCGATCCTTCGGGCAGCGATAGCTGTAGCGCTGCGTCGTGTGAAATCATCTCCACGTCGCCGATCGTTTGCGAAATCTCCGTTTTGCCGTCGGCAAGCCTGAAACTGGCGCCGGCCTCCATGATGCCGCCGCTGCTGAGAGTCCAATTCGCATACAGGTATTCGATGTGACGCTGCCCCCATAAATAATGCTTCTCCTCTAATTCGAGTTTGATTGGAAAGCCCGTCTTCGGGTCGACAAACAATCGTTGCTCGCCGTCGGAGGTTGCGCGGGCAAGCACGATCCGCGAGTAGTCATGATAAACCGCGTGACCGATGAACCGCGCGGCGCCTTCGGTGGTCCAATCGGCGATTACGTTCCATGGATTCAGGTAGCGAGTCGCCATCGATGTACGCGGCAACGGCCTCATTTGCTCCTTCGCTAAGCCAAATGCGCGACGCCCGTCTGTAAACGAGACCAGCGCGGGCGTTGGGCCGCCACCGGGGAACGTTGTTTGGGTGCTCACGCGTTCCACGCCGCTCTGCGGATCAAACCATCCTTCCTTGACCTGCATTGCAGAAAAGAACGGGGGATACGTTCGGTCCGACTGGTAGTTTTGTTCGGCTGCCGCCACGGCGCGGTAATGTATAACCGACTGGCCTGCACTTGCAAATCCCATTACTTCTTTCGCACGAGCCAGCACCGACGTGGGATCTTCCTTAATCGCTTCCGGCTTGGCAGGCCCACCAGTTCGTTGTGCAAGAGACACGGGCGCGGCTACAATCAGCCACGTCATTAACAAGAGAAAACTCAACCGTCTGCCATCAAATCGCATGTTCGCTTCCTTCTCCGGATCAAGACTTCGACACCGCATGAGCTCACCCGCGTGCCGTTTTGGACCTTCTTATTCGGCAGGCAACGGCCCAAGAATGTTCCTTTAGGAGGAAGAATTGCAACTTGTTTCCTTATTAACGGACAAACAATGCGTCGTACCGTGCATTTCACGCGGCGAAACGGTTGACTCGTAATTCCGTTCACAATCAAATGTGCTAAATTGAATCAATTGTGCGACATGTTCCGCATCGACTGTTTAATTTCTGGACGCTCCAGGCTGGTGGTTGGGGAGCTTACGGCCTCGCTGTTTTCCTGGCCACACTGCCATTTCTCTCGCTTCGCGATCTCGTAGTTTATCGAACCGTTTTCACCATCTGCTGCTTTGGGGCGAGCTTTATTCTGCACTCCGTTTGTCGGAGCCTGTGGCGCCTCCACACGCCGTTGCCGCGCGCATTCCTGATCGTACTTTTATGTTCCTACCTGCTTGGATACGTTTGCGGTGCGACAGCCCTCGCCCTGGAATCTCGTTTCGGCATGGTGCCTCCGCGTCCCTTCAGTTGGCTGGCCTCTCTATCGGGCGCGGTTTCTAATGGTTTCGTCCTACTCTCATGGTGCGCACTCTATTTTGGTATCAAGTATTATCAGGCCCTTGAGGCTGAGCGACACAGAGCCCTGCTAGCCGAAGCCTCAGCGCGCGACGCAGAACTGCGCGCGCTTCGCTACCAAATCCATCCACACTTCTTATTCAACACGCTGAATGCGATCTCGACACTGGTAATCGAGGGCCAAAGCACGGCCGCCGTTTCGATGATCTCCAGACTGGCGGATTTCTTTCGAGCTACTCTCGACGAAAAGAACTCGAATGAGGTTTCGCTTGAAGACGAACTGTTTCTGACCGAGCAGTATTTTGAAATCGAGAAAGCCAGGCTGGGCGATCGCCTCAAGGTCAACATCAATGTCGATCCAGAAATACTATCGTGCATGGTTCCACACTTGGTTTTGCAACCGCTGGTTGAGAATGCGATCCGTCACGGAATCGCTCCTCGCCAAGGCCCTGGACAGGTTACGATAAGAGCCGAACGAAAAGACGGCCGCGCCCGAATTGAGGTGAGCGATGATGGCTTGGGACAGACGGCGAGACCCCCGGCTCAGGGAAACTCAAGAGGTATCGGGTTAGTTAATACCGAAAAGCGGCTAAAGGAATTGTACGGCAACAATTATCACTTAGAATTAAGGTGGCCCGATTCCGGCGGATGTGAAACGATCATCGAAGTACCGTTTCAGCGGGAAGATTCATCAAAATAATCTATGCGAATGCGAGTCTTAATCGTGGATGATGAGCCGCTGGCTCGACGTGGCATTCGTGCCCGGCTAAAGGCGTTTCCGGATATAACAATCCTCGAGGATTGTGAAGATGGAGAAAGTGCGCTTGAAGCGATTCGAACACAGGCACCGGAACTCGTGTTCCTTGACGTGCAGATGCCGGGACTGAGCGGCTTTGATGTCGTACGACGTCTGCCCAAATACCGAAAGCCTTTCATCATTTTTCTTACGGCGTACGACCAGTACGCGCTACAAGCATTCGACGTTCATGCGCTCGATTATCTTCTAAAGCCGATTGACAGCGACCGTTTTGTAGAAGCCGTAGAGCGAGCTCAACGACAAATCGAATTACACCTCGGGAATTCACTTGAAGACCGACTGCGACTGCTATTAGCTGAGCATCCCGCTTATGTACAACGGTTAGCGATTCGAACAGGCAGCCGAATAGCTTTTGTATTGGTTGATGAAATCGATTGGATCGAGGCCGCCGGAGATTACGCCACCCTGCATGTGGGAAGGAAAGCACCGTTGCTTCGTGAGACTTTCAATAGTTTGGAGATCCGTTTGGATCCGTCCAGGTTTGTCAGAATTCATCGCTCAACTATTGTCCAGGTGTCCCGCATTCGTGACCTCCAAAGTCTGCCTAATCGTGAGCTTCGCCTTACGCTCATCGACGGAACTGAACTAAAGGTGAGCCGTACTTATCGAGACCGCCTTGATCGTTGGCTTTCAAAAGAGGCGGCAGTAAGTTAGCGGGACGATTACTTGCAGGGCGTTGGGCTTTATTTACAACAGTTCGCGGATTCCAGTTGAGCTTTTTTCATGCATAATCCGGGCCTGGGGTGATGGCCAGGGCGATGACTAGGTCCGCCCGACGTCCTTGTCGTCCTGTGGGTCGTCCGGGAGGTGTTCGTAACTATGCCGGTATTCGCCCGCACTGCCGGCTTTCCCGACCTCTGGAACGGTGTCGGGCAAGTCCGGCGGCTACGCAGCCGATTTTGCTAATCCGCCCTTCTCGATAACAAAGCTTGCGATTCGCTCGACGCCTTCTCCGCTTCTCAAATTGGTAAAAACGAAGGGTCGCTGTACGCGCATTCTCAGCGTATCCGCTTTCATCACTTCAAGGTTTGCGCCTACGAAAGGAGCGAGGTCTATCTTATTTATAACGAGTAGATCGGAGCGCGTAATACCAGGGCCGCCCTTGCGAGGTATTTTTTCACCTTCAGCGACGTCGATCACATAGATCGTCAAGTCCGCGAGCTCTGGGCTGAAGGTTGCCGCAAGATTATCGCCCCCCGACTCAATAAAGCACAGTTCTGCATGCGGAAATTTCCGGTCCATCTCGTCGATTGCCGAAAGGTTCATGGATGCATCCTCACGAATCGCGGTATGAGGACAACCTCCTGTCTCGACGCCCATAATGCGCTCTGCAGGCAGCGCTTCCGCTCGTGTGAGAATGAGCTGGTCTTCCTTTGTGTAAATGTCATTGGTAATCACGTAAATGTCATATATGTCGCGGAGGCGCTTGCAGAGCGCTTCAACCAGCGCCGTTTTGCCTGAGCCAACCGGGCCGCCGATCCCGACGCGCAATGGACGGCTTTTGGAGTCTTCAAAAGCAACGACAGTCATGAGCGAAATAACCTCGTATATTGCGTTTCATGCGCCATGGAGGCGAGATCAACCATGAATGCGGCGGACCCAAGATCGTTAATTGTAGCCTCTTTGGCTTGTGCGCTTGCGGCCAGCACCGCTTCCTCAAGCTGGGCGATGGCACGCTGCCCATCCGTCTGGCCGAGTGGGAGAAGTCGAACCCCGGCGGTTACCAAATTGGCCGTATAGCTTTGCAGGAAGGCGGGCAACGCCAGATCTGCCGGAATGCACTGCCTTGCCGTACGAACTCCAAGAACGATAGCCAGGGCCGGCTGAACATGGCGTTCGCGGAGTATTTCCGAAAGCCAGTCCAGTACGCTATCGGACCATACCTTACGTAGCGTCGAGAGGCAGGCCGCCGCCTGTTGTGATGACTCAAGCGCAAATTCCGAAGTCCCGCGAAAGGCCGCCGCCAGTTCTGCCACTTCAAATAACTTCGCACGATCATCCTTTGCCGCGCACCGCCAGGCCTCGTTGAAGAAAATCGCTTCATTTCGTCCCGAGCCATAGCAGAGATCTGCCTCCAGCCAATCGACAAGACTTTCGCGGTCATGTATGTGTCCCGCTTCGACAGCCCATTCAATGGCGTGCGAATAGCTGTACGAGCCGGCAGGGAATGCAGGCGAAAGCCAGCTTTGCAGTCTCAAGAGCGCCAGCGGCGGGAAATGGCACGGTTCATCACTCATGATGGTGCCCACTGTTACCATGGTTGTGAGGGTTGCCGTGGCCGCTGTAAGCACCGCCTTCGGGCTGGAATGGGGCCTGCACTTCTTCGAGATCCGCACCGAAGCCAAGGAGCATATCCTCGATCACATGGTCGGGCCGAATGCGAAGAACCTGGTCTCGGATCTCTGTCGGCAAATGCCGATTCCCAAGATGCCAGGCAAGGCGCATAAGCTGATTGGGGTCTTTATGCCTGACTTCGATAATAGGCTCCGCAGCGGCCTGAACCTTTAGCCACCTCCCATCCTCAAGTTGCAGGCCATCTCCATCGGCCATCGCAACCGCTCTCGGAAGGTCGAGAAGGATATCTTCGCCTTGATCCGCAGTCAGGCGAATGCGACGGCGATGGCGTGCGTCAAAATCGAGGGTGAGCGAGCCCACCGCTTTTTCCGTCGGCCAATGCCCGGAGGGTCGATGAGTGGAAGCACGATGAATTGTTGCGCTACGCGTAGTCATATCAGTACATGAAATAACGTTGAGCCATGGCCAGCACTTTTGCCGGTTCGCAGGTAAGAAGCCGGCCATCAGCCCGCACTTCATAGGTTTCCGGGTTAACTTCCATATGCGGGGTGGCGCTATTCAAAATCATGGATCGCTTGCCGATTTTCCGCGTGTTCGTGACAGGAAGAAGCTTTTTTGCCAGTCCAAGCGCCTCACCCTTTTGGAGCAGGGCCTGGCTGACAAATGTAACCGAGCTTTCCGTCAGGGAGCGGCCGAACGAGCCGAACATTGGCCGATAATATTCCGGCTGGGGAGTGGGAATAGAAGCGTTGGGATCTCCCATGATGGCGGCGGCGATCGTGCCGCTTTTCAGCACCATATCAGGCTTCACGCCGAAAAAGGCTGGATCCCAGATACAGAGATCGGCAAGCTTTCCGACTTCAATCGAGCCGACATATTCGGAAATGCCTTGAGCGATCGCGGGATTGATCGTGTATTTCGAGATAAAGCGCCGCACTCTGAAGTTGTCGTTGTCGCCATTTTCCTCGGGCAGCCGCCCGAATTGTTTTTTCATTTTGTCGGCGGTCTGCCAGGTACGAATGATCACTTCGCCAACGCGGCCCATCGCCTGACTATCCGACGACATGATCGACAATGCGCCCAGGTCATGCAGAATGTCCTCGGCCGCGATTGTTTCCTTGCGGATGCGGCTCTCGGCGAAGGCCACATCTTCAGGAATACGACGGTCGAGGTGATGGGTGACCATGACCATATCGAGAGCCTCTTCGAGCGTATTCACTGTGAAAGGCCGCGTCGGACTTGTCGAAGATGGAATGACGTTTTCCTCACCGCACACCTTGATGATGTCCGGGGCATGCCCGCCACCGGCTCCTTCCGTGTGAAACGTGTGAATGGTTCTGCCTTTGAAGGCTGCGATAGTATTTTCGACAAAGCCACTCTCGTTCAGCGTGTCGGTGTGGATAAGAACCTGCACATCCATGTCATCCGCGACAGAGAGGCAGCGATCGATTGCCGAGGGGGTCGCACCCCAGTCTTCATGAAGCTTGAAGCCGCACGCGCCGGCTTCGATCTGCTCAACAAGACCCGCCGCAAAGCTTGCGTTGCCTTTGCCGAAAAAGCCGAGATTCATTGGAAAGGCATCGGCCGCCTGGAGCATCCGTTGAATATGCCAGGGTCCTGGCGTGCAGGTGGTGGCAGTCGTTCCTGCCGCGGGCCCTGTCCCACCGCCCAGCAGTGTGGTGAGGCCCGAATAAAGCGCCTCCTCGATCTGCTGCGGGCAGATGAAGTGGACATGCACGTCGATGCCACCGGCGGTGATGATCTTGCCTTCGCCGGCAATCACCTCGGTTCCCGGTCCGATAATTATGGTGACGTTTGGCTGCACGTCGGGATTGCCCGCTTTGCCGATGGCGGCGATACGCCCGTCCTTAAGACCAATATCGGCCTTCACAATTCCCCAGTGATCGAGAATTAGCGCGTTGGTGATGACCGTATCAACCGCGCCCTCGCTACGGGAATGCTGCGACTGACCCATGCCGTCGCGGATGACTTTTCCGCCTCCGAACTTCACCTCCTCGCCATAGACAGTGAAGTCCTTTTCCACTTCGATGATGAGATCTGTATCCGCAAGTCGCACCTTGTCGCCGACCGTTGGGCCAAACATCTGCGCATAGGCGGCACGCTTCATTGTGTAGGGCATGTTCGTTTACCTCGCTGGGGCCTGCGGCAATGCTCCCATGACCGCCTGGTTGAAGCCATAAACCAGGCGTGCGCCCCCGTAGGGGATCAGCCAAACTTCACGGGACTGGCCCGGCTCGAAGCGCACAGCCGTTCCCGCCGGAATGTCCAGGCGATACCCAAGAGCAGCCTCTCGATCGAATGCAAGAGCTGCGTTGGACTCGGCGAAGTGATAATGACTGCCGACCTGGATCGGTCTGTCGCCTGTGTTCGCGACTCTAAGAGAGATGGCCGCTCTATCCTTGTTAAGGACAATCTCGCCAGATGCTGGAAGGGTCTCGCCCGGTATCATGTCAGCCCTCCTTAAGGAATTGGATCGTGAATGCTCACGAGCTTGGTGCCATCAGCGAACGTTGCTTCCACTTGCATCTCGGGGATCATTTCCGGTATGCCTTCCATGACCTGATCACGAGTCAGGACCTTACGGCTGTCGGACATGAGTTCGGCAACCGACTTGCCGTCGCGTGCTCCCTCGAGTATGAAATCTGTTATAAGCGCAACGCTCTCGGGATAGTTGAGCTTGACGCCTCTTGCGAGCCGCTCCCGAGCGATAATCGCCGCGAGCGCGATCATCAGCTTGTCTTTTTCACGCGGCGTCAGGTTCATGAACTCCTCCTTTCTTGAGTGGGCATCAGCATGACCACATCTTCGGCACTCGGAATGGGCCAGGTCCAAGTTCCCGGCCGAATTGCTGGAGAAAGCTGCGCAGGGCGAGCCTCAAGTCCGAGGCCACCCGTGCGGCAAAGCGAACGATGATCAGTCCGCCCACTGTCGTAGCAGAGCAATCGCACTTCAGGGAAGAAGCAATCTCGCGGAAAAACTCCAGCTTTTGGCCAGAACGCGGCCCGGAATAAATCAAGGTTGCAATCGCTTTGCAATTTGAAAGCAGGGCCTTCAATTGAAGGTGCGGCAACACCTCATCGGTGGCGCGGAAGCTGTCCGCCCAGATCAGCCGACCGTCCTTCCTCACCCGCCAGGTGTCGATTATGTGTCCGCCGACCACCTCCTCGCCGTGTGCGGCACGACCCAGCACAACCCACTCAAGGGCAAGCAACTCAGCTCCTGAAGCGACATCGATTTCCGTCGTTCGCCTCAGACGCGCCCAATTGAAGATGATCGTTTCTTGCGGGAGCCATGCGAGCTTTGCGCCCTCGTGCGCTTTCAGCTCTGTTGAAATGTGTGCCGGCACGTCCAGCGCCCGATAAACCTTTTCTGCCGCCTGGGATGTAACAGCGATGGAAGCATTGTCGAGCGCCGTCACACCACATTCGAGCCGGTCTCCACCCGCAATACCACCCGCAGTATTGATGAGAACAGCCTCCTTCACCTTACCTCCGTCGATCCCTGGGAACATGACTCGAAGGGGAGACCGTTGAAAGACGTCCTCAATGCGGGTGCCCCTTTCAGAGCCTCTCAGTACGATCCGGACGGAACCTTCCGCCCGCTGGAGATCCGTATCGGAGGGGCTTTCCGCACGGGCTTCTGGCACCATCCCTGTCACCGTCGAGCCCAATCAGAATCCCGCCAAACCCTCCGGGCTGTTGTAGGGGATGGCGACACTGGTAACCTCCTCTAGCGAGCCGTCCGGCTTGGTGGCGTACCCCACCAGTTTCGAGGCGTTCCCGTAGATCTGGTAGAAAAAGGCGCCATCCGGCGAAACCCAGCTATCGCTCGGTCCGCTGCTGATGTCTCCACAAAGGGCCCTGAAGGTGCCATCTCCCTCAACTTCGGGGCACGCAGGATCCTTCGCGACTCTGATCTCGGGGCCGTCGATATGGAAGGTGGTGACGTTACTGTACCCGAAAACCGTACCGTACAAGAGTCGGTCATCGGGGGAGACGGCCAGCCAGCAAAGTTCAGCGGCCGCGCCTCGCCTTGTGTCGATCGGTACGACCTTGCCGACGCCTATTCTGCCGTCTTCGTCAATGCGGCACATGCTGACTCCGTCACCGACGGCGTATCCGAGGATGAAGGTATCCGGTCGGTTGTGTAGGAAAGCGATGTAGAAAG
>WNFR01022450.1_pt1 | contig 14957 bp, 13 predicted proteins | sample 5400221 | NCBI WGS metagenome assembly WNFR01 (sample SAMN13153357, study PRJNA577476) | soil metagenome | isolation source: 40 cm soil under Madrone tree | place: USA:California | collected 2016-06-14 | reverse complement strand
AGGCGTCCCTGCTGCGAACGAGGCTGTCATGTTAGGTACTCCTTGCTGGTAGTGAGCGAGAAACTTGAACCTCTTTTCCCCCGAGCTTCGCCAGTTCTACACTGGAGAGCGCGGCTCCGTGAGCGGAAAGCGCAGGTCCAGGGGGGCAGATGGTTTAAATTCACTGGCGTAGGCACGCTGGTGGAGTTCGGCGAAGGAGGCCCCTGCCTTGCGCGCCGCAATCATCTGCTCAGGATCGACGGGCGTGCCGATGGGGTCGGCGGCGAACTGCGGCGAGGTGCGCATCCACTCGCTGGACTGGTCCCAGTCCCCGAAGTTGTCAACCTGCAGCTCCACGCTATTGCCGTCGGGATCCACGTAGTAGAACGAGGTGGTCATGCCGTGATCCAAACAGGCGTGCGGCTCGATGCCCTGGCCCTTTAGACGCATGTAGGTGTTCAGTAGGTCGTCGATCGTCGCGTACTCGAAGGCGCTATGATGGATACCCGCGTGCGCCAACTTGTCCGGGTCGTCGCTCAACTGAGACGAGGTGAGCAACGCGAGGCGGTGATTGGCCGCGTCGTTGGTGAGCCAGGCACCGCCCGGAAATTGGTACGTCGGACTCATGCCCACCACCGTGGCGTACCAGTCAATCATCTCCTGCAAGCGCGTGGTCTTCAGGTTGACGTGGTGCAGGGTGGGCCGTTTGATGGCAGTGCCTTCAGATATCTGTGACAAATGTCTCCTCCTTTGATGTTGCCTGGGTGAGACGCATCTCGGCGACGAGACCCGCCTCCTTCTTGAACGATGCTCTTCCAGGACACTTTCTCCTGTTCATACACGACCCCGTATCACCGGATTGCGAATGCGGCCAATGCGTTCGATCTCGACTTCCACGACATCCCCGTCATGCAAAAAGAGCGGGGGAGTGCGTTTGAACCCCACTCCCGATGGCGTCCCTGTCGCGATGATATCGCCTGGCTCCAGGGTCATGAGGGAACTGAGGAAAGCGATCGTCGAGGCCACCGAAAAGACCATATTGGCGGTCGTGTCATGCTGTACCACCTGCTCATTCACCCTGGTGGTGAGCGTGAGCGTCTGGGGATTGGGAATGCTGGATGCCAGGACGATCCCTGGTCCCATCGGCGCAAAGGTATCCAGGGCTTTGCCAGCCGTCCACTGACTGGTTTGCATTTGCACGTCACGTGCGCTCACATCGTTCATGATGGTATAGCCGGCCACATACTGGAGCGCATCCTGCTCAGCCACCTCTTTGCAGCGCTGGCCAATGATGACGGCTAGCTCCCCTTCATAGTCAACCTGCGTGCTCGCACGGGGTAAGAGAATAGGACTGGTGGGACCGATTAAACTATTGCGGAACTTGGCGAAGAACATGGGAACGGCAGGCAACTCCTGCTGGGCTTCAGCCGCATGCTCGCGATAGTTCACGCCCAGACAAATAATTTTGTCGGGATCGGGGACAGGCGGCCCCAGTTCCAGCGCGTCGAGCGACAAGAGCCCACTCCTGGCCTCGAACTGAGACTTCGCCCAGGCAAAGACCTCCTTCAGCGCCTGTTGCCCCTGTTGGAGAAGCGCACGCACGGAGAGGTCTGCTTGCCCGCTGGCAACCTTCGCACGACTCAAGAGATATGCACTCGCATCAACCGCAGCCTGCTCATGCGCGATACCTGCACGCCAGGCAGTGCTCGAACCACGAGCACGGTAACTCACGAGAATCATCAGGCACCTCCCTCGCTCGGTAGATGTTCGTGGCCCAGGATCCGAGCCATCGCTCGGGCAAGCTCCGCGACGCAGTCATCGGCCACGACGTGCCGCCGCCATCCCACCTGGGCGTCGGGCCGCACCAGTACGCAGCCGCTCTCGGCCACCTCCCTCAGAAGCACCCAGTCGTCGTAGAGGTCGAGCACCTCGCGGCCAGGCCCGATCACGAAGCAGGCGATCTCCACACCCGTGCGCGCGGAGACTTCTGCCGCTGCCTCTTGCCAGGCCTCGCCTCCAATGCCGGTGAAGAGGGCGAAGCGTCCCTTGCCTGCCAGGTCCAGCGTGCTGACAGTCCGTCCGGCGTACAGCAGCCAGCAGTGGGGCAAGCGCGCGCCTGGCCAGGTGGTGGGCTGGTAATAGAGTTCAGGGTCACGGGTATGGGCAGGCTCAGGCGTCCCATCGGAGACCACGGCTGCGGAGCGGTAGTGCTGATTGAGCTCGACCCCGTGGCAGTTGAACTCGTAGTTCTTGTGCTCGATGGCCTTGCGCAGTTTCTCTCTCTGCTCGGCGCTACTGGGCGCGTTCTCTTTACGCGCCTCCATGCTTGTGCGCATCTGCCTGATGTTCCTGGTCTCGCTGGGCCCGAGGAGGGCATCGTAGATCAGGCCGGTCTCCGCGATGCTCTTGTTCGCACGCTCGACGATCTGCTTGCCGACGGGTGCCCGCTCATCGTTGTAGGTCTCCAGCAGCGATGGGTGCGCCTTTCCCTTCAGCACCAGAGCGAGCTTCCAGGCCAGGTTGTAGGCGTCCTGGATGGAGGTGTTCGAGCCGAGCCCATTGTTCGGCGGATGCCGGTGGACGGCATCACCCATACAGAACACGCGCCCATGCGAGTAGCGCGTTGCATACAGATGATTGATGCTCCAGAGCGATGTGGAGCGGATCTCAACCGGGATGGTATCGTCTCCGATCAGGTTCTGCACGATCCTGGTTGCCGCCGCCTCGTCGAGGACAGGTGGCGGTTCGTTGATGTCATAGCCCCAAATGATCAGCCACTCATCCCAGGGACGCACCATGCGGATGGTGCCCATCCCGACGCCACCGATATCGGAGCCGGGCTGCAGCACCCAGTAGAGCACTCCTGGTCGGTAGGCAACGTATTTCGCGAGGTCGGCAGAGACGAGGATATTTATGCTGCCGGCGACATCCATCTGCCCGACCATGGGCAAGGCGATGTCCCTGGCGACCAGGCTGCGAGCGCCGTCAGCACCCAGCAGATACTTGGCCCTGATCTGATAGGTTCCGCCGCCAATACGGTCGCGTACCGTGGCGGTCACACCATCGGCGTCCTGCTCGAGCGAGAGGTACTCAGTGTCGAAGCGGACCCGCGACCCAAGGGCGGCGGCGTGGCTGAGCAGGATTGGCTCCATCAGGGTCTGCGGACAGTCGCAGATACGCGAAGGGCTTGCGAGCGTATAGTCCGCCATCCGACTCGGGTGCGTGCCCCACGCACGCAGCCGTCCAAGCTCCTCTCCGACCAGGCTTGTGCAGAACACGTTATTGCTCATAAGCTCCTGGGGCGAGGACTTCTCGACGACTTCCGCCTCGACGCCCATGTCGCGCAAGATTTCCATAGTGCGCTGGTTCGTGATGTGCGCCCGCGGCGTGTTCGCGGTCCAGCGGTACTTGGTGAGCACCACATTCTTCACGCCATACGTGCTCAGGAAGAGCGCCGCCGACCCGCCAGCCGGGCCGCTCCCAACAATCAGGACATCTGTCTCGATCTGTGTGTTCATGCTTGCCTCCAGTCCTGTTTCTCGTTCGCTACCTTCGGTTGAGCCACGGGTAACGAGCGGTATCGGCCCCGGCGTAGTCCGGGTCCAGGTAAACATATAAGCGCTGGATCTTGAAGTCGCGGACCTCGAAGACGTCGCACCAACGGCCCGCATGGGTCACGCCTGCACGCCATTCGGTGCCGTCAGCTGTCACTCCAGAACTGGTTCCCTCCACGACAACATGGTCACCCTGGATGATGTAGTTGAAGTAGGCATAATCGTGTCGGATCGACGAAAGGATAGACGCAAACTCTGCGAAGAGCTTCTCGATCTGCGCGCGACCGTTGGCGACTCCCCACTTGGGGAAGCACACCTGAGCATCGTCAGCGAACAGATCAAAAAAGTTTTCGCCTCGATCCAGCCGTTTGAGATATTCGAGCGCTACGGATTTGCGTTGCTCGTCAGTCATCGTTTGCAAGCTCAAATCCTGTATAGCGCAGGACTGTGTGTGTTGCAGGAACACGTTCAGATCAATCCTGCGTGAGTTGCGTGTCAATCTCGGCGTTGGGGAGCGGTGCTGCATGCTCAAGAGCGTCCGCAGGCAGCGGGTTGTAGATCAAGCCCACGTGCAGACCGTAGACCCAATGCCAGAGAAAAATGGCAAGAATGACCTTCCAGCCGAGATTGAGGCTGAAGAAGCCGGGATGAAACTGGGGGAAGTATACCAATGGCACCATGAACCCACAGCTGATAATCGCCAGCACGGTGCCAAAGAAGAGTCCTTTGGCGAGATTCCCCCGTTCCGTATTCCGCCACGGCAAGAGGTGATGGAACGCAAGAGCGAAGACGACGGTGAAGACAACACCATCGGTGTAGTGGAAGATACTTCCTGAAACGAACTGCTGGATGGCAGAGCCATACGGGGTGAAAACCCCACCATTCACGCTGGGCCAGTCCAACTTTGGGAGACCGACTGCTGGCAGCCAGAATCCAATGATCGTTGCCACGTGGGTTGCAACGATGCCGGCCAGGATGGCAGCAACCACGCGGTGGCGTGTGATCCACACTCGCCAGACAGGGTCGGTACTGGTGCGTGCCTGTCTGCTCCTGGCGGCACCTGACGTGACTGCGCGGGCGGGTGTGGTCCGAGCGGTGCCTGATGTGAGTGACATACTATCGCTCCTTTCTTTGCCTGGAGGTTCCAGGTGACAATTTCCTCAGTTTACCTGTACCAATGCTTGCAGTAGTCATTGACTTCTCCTTTTCTTTCAAACGAAGGCAGGCGGGGATCAGCGTCCCAAACGCTTGCCTTCGACTGGCTGATGTCCACCGTTCTCGGTGTAAGCCTCCTCCCGATACTTGTTCAGCATGACCATCAACGGTGTGTCATGCATCGAGAAGAGAATGGCCCGCTCATCACCAGAGGCATTGAGGTGTTCATGACAGGCCCAACTGGGAATGACGAACATATCGCCCTGTTCCCACTCGAAGCGGATCCCGTCAATGATCGTCGCACCTTTTCCCTCGAAGACGTGGTAGATACTGCTGCCGACGTGTCGATGGGCCTGGGTCTGCACCCTGGGACGCAGCAATTGAATCCAGCAGGTGAAGGAGGGCATGACCGGCCCCCCCGTGTGCGGATTAATGTACTCGAGGGCCACGTCATCAAACGGGCTGGCATCCACCAGGGCCAGGTTGTTCAGTGCACGCTCGGTGTCGGCCCATTTGTAGGTAAACATCGGTGGATATTCCACTAGACGTTTCTCCCAGGCAGGACGCAGCTGGCCGACGCCGTATTTGAGCACGGTTCCATTGAGGACCTGCGTGACAGCCTGGCTCTCGTGAGGATAGGGCTCGAAGAAACTGGTATCGAGGTAGTTCGTCAACGGAATATCGAGCCCATCCATCCAGATTGCCCGCTCATCTGAATGGCTTCCATGATCGTGCCAGAGCCATTTGGGTGTCAGCACCAGGTCTCCGCGCTCCAGAAAGACCCGGTCGCCCTCTACGGTGCTGTAGGAGCCACTGCCGTCAATGATGAAGCGGATGGCGTGTGAGGTATGCCGGTGTGCCGGGGCCACCTCGCGTCCATTGAGCCATTGCACCGCCGCCCACAGAGTTGAGGTCGCAAATGGCAGCCCACCCAGGCCTGGATTGCTCAGTCCAAGTGCTCTGCGGTCGCCACCCCGTTCGACGGGCACGAGCCTACCAGCCCGCTCGGCGAGAGAGTACAAATTTGACCACTTCCACAGCCAGGGCACTATCTTTGGCCTGGGCCGCACGGACATGAACTCCTCCTCGATCTGCCAGAGGGGCGTGAGATAGTTCGCCTTCATGTCGTTGTTCAACTGGGCAGTCTCGGCCTGTGTTCTCGTCGCCTCTGTTTCTCTCGTCACCTCTATTTCAGCCATCGTTACTCTTTCCTTTCTTGCATCTTGAGGAAGGACACGACTCTTTACGCGCTCCCTCGGGCGAATAACTCTTCCTTCTCATCTCACCCAGCGAGATGTTCAATCTTAGCTGTTCTGCTGCTCACTCGTGCATGCACCTCCTCGATGTTGCGCGAGCAGCGTCTTCACTTGCTTGACATGGGCCTGATCATGCTCGATGATGAAATGCTGGATGAAGACAGCCAACGTCTGGGGGCCATACTTTATGTGCGTTCCCATCTTCTGCAAGTCGTCCTGGCTCATCTGCTCGAGCAAATGGACCACCTGCTCATAGCTGTTGGTCAACTGCTGGGAAATGAACGGGCGCGCTGCATGACCGTGCTCCGCAATATTTTGAAGCCGGGCGGGGTGGTCCAGGCCGCGCCCGATGCTGGCTCCCGGCGTTGCCAGAACCTTGCGTACCTCACCGGTAAAGAACTGGCGCGCTTCGGCGACATGCACGAGATTTTCGGCCAGCGTCCATTCCTCTGCAATGAAACGCCGGTAGAGGGTGGTATCATCGACCTGGTCGAGGAAGGTGAGCAAGGCTTGTTGGCTCTCGTGCAGATCTGCCAGCATTTCGGGTTGCGTTGGGTGTTCAGCCATGGGTCACCTCGTCGAAGGAAGCTGTGCGTTGTGGCCCGCTCGCCCCTCCAGCGCCTTGTGGAGCGATGACGGAGTTCTCGAGCATACCCAGCTCAGCAATCTCGATCTGTACCACATCCCCTGGTTTGAGAAATACCTGCGGACTACGGGCATAACCCACACCACTTGGAGTGCCCGTGGCAATGATATCCCCCGGCTCCAGCGTCATGATCTCGGAGATGTAGGAAAGCATGGTGGGAATATCAAAGATAAAGTCGCTCGTGTTGGTCTGCTGCATCACCTCACCATTGAGCCGCAGGGTGATGTCGAGGGCGTGGGGGTCGCGAACTTCATCAGCGGTGACCAGCGCCGGGCCAATGGGTCCCGTGCCGTCGAAGTTCTTGCCCTGCATCCACTGCACCGTACGCCTCTGATAGTCGCGCACCGAGACATCGTTGAAGATGGTGTAGCCTGCCAGGTAGTCGAAGGCGGCCTGCGTTTTCGGAATGTCTTTGCCTGTGCGACCGATCACCAGTGCCAACTCGGTCTCGTAGTCCACCTGATTGGAGACTTTCGGCAGGACAATTGGCTGGCGGTGGCCGATGAGCGTCGTGGCGAACCTGGCGAAGAGCACTGGATACTGGGGCAGGGGGCTGCCCATTTCCGCGATGTGGCGGCGGTAGTTGTGCCCCAGGCAGACGATTTTGCCGGGCCGGGGTATCGGCGGCAGAAAGGTGACGTGATCGACCGGAAAGGCCAGGTCGGCGTCGGCCAGGTCAGCACGGATATTGGGATCTGCGGCGAAGGCGAGCACATGATCGACGACCTCCCTGGTCGCCTCATCAGCCTGTAAAAAATGCAGCATACTGGTGGGAAAGGACTGTGAGTCACTGAACAGGGCAGATGATCTTACATGCGTGCGTTGCCAGGCTGCGTAGGTTCCTGGCAGATCAATGACCTGACCAGCAACGAGCGCCCCCAGGTGAGTCCCATGGTCGGTGGAGAAAGTGACAAGTCGCACAAGCTACCTCCTGAGATGACTAGCGGAACGCATACGGAGGAATTTCCTCGTTGATAGTCACCCATTGCCACTGTGTGAATTCATCGCCATTCGACAACGCCCCAAAGCGGCTGCCATTGCCTGATGCCCCCATCCCCCCGATGGGACTATACGCCTCATGGTTGATCGTCTGATCGTTGATGTGCACCATCGCCGTATGGAGTTGATTGGCAATACGAAGCGCACGCGTTGGCGACGCGGATTGGACACTGGCGACGAGTCCGTACTCGGTCATATTGGCAAGTTCTACGGCTTCGTCGTCGCTATGAAAAACGGTCACCGGCGCAACGGGGCCGAAAATTTCTTCCTTAAAGACAGGCATCTCCGGTGTTACTGCCGTCATGACGGTTGGCTCAAAGAACAGGCCTTCTCGACGCCCTCCTACAGCAAGAATGGCTCCGGCGGCAACACTCTCCTGGACAATACGTTCGACACGAGCAGCCTGTCGTTCATTGATCATCGGTCCCAAATCCACTTGATCGCGAAATGGATCGCCGACACGTAGATCGCGTGTCCGCGCCTTCAGCAACTCGATATACCTGTCGGCAACACGCTCATGCACCAGATGACGTCCTGCCGTAAAGCAAATCTGCCCCTGGAAGAAATAGGAGCCGAAGGCTCCGGCCGCCACTGCCTTCTCCACATCGGCGTCGTCTAGAACAATATAGGCATTATTGCCACCAAGTTCGAGCGAGACACGTTTCAGTCCACGACCGGCAAGCTCGCCGACGCGTCGACCCACGGCGGTAGAACCGGTGAACGAGATCATATTGACGTTGCGGTCAAGTACCAATGCCTCGCCAGTCTCAGCATCACCAGGCAAGATATGCAGCACTCCCGGTGGAAGACCGGCCTCTTCGAAGAGTTGTGCGATCAGGGCTCCACCACTCACCGGCGCCTGAACATCAGGCTTGAGCAAGACCGCATTGCCCAGAGCAAGTGCCGGAGCAGCCGCTCGTATCGCCAGAATCAGAGGTGAGTTCCAGGGTGTGATGACCCCTACGACGCCCAGCGGAACGCGCTTCGCTATGCTCTGGCGGCCACTAGTGGACGCCAGGAGATGTCCCTTTGGCTGTGTTGCGAGGGCCGCAGCCTCATGTGTATCGCCGATGGTGAGGAAGATTTCAAAGTGAGCTTTGCCCATAACTGACCCCGTCTCACGCACGATCCACTCAGCAAGTTCGCTGGTGTGTTCTTCGACGAGGCGGGCGAAGGTGCGCAGTACCTGAGCACGTTGCGGCTCTGGCGTTGCCGCCCAGGCGATCTGCGCTTTCCTGGCCGTGAGGGCCGCTCGTGCAACATCGTCTGCTGACGCAATGCCGATGGTTGCAAGCGTGGTCCCGGTCGCCTTTTCCAGAACGTTTTGGGTCCCGCCGCTTGCATCCCTCCACTGGCCATCGAAGATTTTGCCGTTCCACAGTCCCTGTGCAGGAGCATCACTGACTTCTTGAGATGAAGCGTTGTTCATTGATGTTGCCATACAGTCTTACTTCTTCTTTCTCTCGACCGATTCCATCCTGAGAACCGGCTTAATTGTCGTGCCTTGCTCCGCATCCTGGACAGCAGCATTGATGTCTTCCAAAGGATAAAAGCGCAGCAAACGGTCAAATGGAAAACGCCCTTGAACGTAGAGATCGATGAGTCTCGGGATGAAGACATCGGGAACACTGTCCCCTTGCACAATGCCACGGATGGTTCGTCCAAAGACAAACAGGTTGTTCACGTCGAAGCTCGCCTCTGTTCCTGCTGGTGGAGCGCCCACCACCACACAGGTGCCCAGGATAGCGAGTGCATCAACGGCCTGTCGCAGCACCTGGGGGCGCCCGGTTGTCTCGAGCGTAAAGGTGGCCCCACCGCCGGTAATGTGTTGTACCTCCTCAACCACATCCGTTTCAAGCGCATTCAGGGTGTGGGTAGCCCCTAATTCGCGTGCCAGCGTCAGGCGGTTTGGTTTGGTATCGACAGCGATAATCGTCGTACAGCCCGCGACCCGGGCTGCCATGAGCGCACTGAGCCCGACCGCCCCGGAACCAAAGATTGCGATGCTTGAACCGGCCGGCGCCTGCATCGTATTGAGGACGGCACCGGCACCCGTTTGGATACCGCAGCCAAGCGGGCCGAGCATTTCCAAGGGAACGTCCTTACGGACGTTGACCACATTACGTTCAGTTGCTAGCGAGTAGGTTGCAAACGACGACTGTGCGAAGAAGTGTCCGTGTACTGGCTCATTTTGTCCCCGGCGGTGTAACGCAGTCGAGCCGTCTATGCGCGCTCCACTGAAGATGCGCTGATACGACTCCAGGCAATAGGCCGGACGGTCAGCCATACAGTTTGGACACTTCCCGCAGGATGGATAGGTCATTACGACGTGATCACCCGCTTTGACCTTCGTGACGGCTGCACCGACCCGCTCAACCACTCCTGCTCCCTCATGACCCAGCACCACGGGTAGTGGCACTGGATAGTATTGATCGCGGATGATTAGATCGGTGTGGTTAGATCGGTGTGGCATATTCCAGTCGCGACGACCCGCACCAACACCTCGTCCTCGCGCGGCTCATCAAGATCCAATTCTTCAAGTACGAAGGGATGTGCTTTCTCAGGTACGACGGCTGCAAGGATAGCTGTCCGCTCTGTCGCGTGTTTGCTCTCACGTGTTGTACGTTGCAGCTCTTGCATAGCCCCCTCCTTTCGCTTTTTTCTCTTTAGAAATAAGGAGAGTCAAATGACTTTCCTTCTTGCCGGAACAACATGTGTTGATTCACTCTTACCAATACCTCCGACACTCAGACCGCCACCAAAAACGTGGACGGCTGACGAGACAAGCATCAAGTTGACCTAATTTGTGGTAACCATGCTTTGGATGCTGTAAGCATACCCGTGCACTATCCTTGAAAGCGTCCCTGCAGGCGTCCCTCTTTCTCGAGCCGGAACAGGGTTCCAGAGAAAGACATGAAAATCAATGAAGACATTGACTCAAGTAGCGTTCTCCGCTCGGGGAGAGGTCTTGATAAGGAGAAAGGTAGATCAGGCTAAAGAGAGATAGAGGCTAGACAAATGACTTAACAGCAGATACACTATCCGTGTTAGGTAAGTCATGTCCTACACGGGGTACTGAGTACAAAGAGGTTGCTCTCTATGACACAACATACACGGGGCCGTTTTCATTACCCGCTCCCTCAGGTCAAAGATGCGCAGTTGCTTCTTCGAGATGCAACTGGCACTCTTCTCTCAACCATTCCCATTGATTCAGCAGAGTGGTATGGTTGGTTACAGGATCACACGCATCAATCCTTTTCGTATCAGACTCCAACAGGGGCAATTACGCTTCGTCGAGAGCAACAGCGTCGGGGGTCGTATTGGTATGCCTATCAGAGCCAGCGGGGAAAAGTTCATAAAGCGTATGCTGGGAAGTCAGAGCATCTTTCTCTGGAACGCTTGCAAATGGTCGCAGCCACATTACTTCAGTCATCAGCAATACCTTCTCATGTGGATGTAGGTTTACATCTCTTTGGTTCCCCCCACCTCTTGTCTCATCAGCAAAATGTTGCTCTCCATTCGACAAAGATGTTTGCTCTCCTGACCTATCTTGCATTGCATAGACGCCCTCAATCACGTGAGCACCTAGCGACACTTTTCTGGCCAGATAGTATGGCTGCTGCTGCTCGAAAAAATCTACGCAATCTCTTGTGGTCCATGCATTCAGCTCTTGGGATTGGCATCATTCAAGGAAATGAGCAGGTGACGCTTAAGAAGTATGTGTGGACAGATGTTCAAGAGTTTGAGCAAGTCTGCCAACAGGTTGCAATGCAAGCACGGGGAAAACTTTCTTCTGGTATGAATGTTCCTCTCGCTCCTACTGAGGCGGGTGCACATGTCGCAACGCTGATGTCTCTTTACCAGGGTCCCTTGCTTCAAGGGATTCAGCTTAACGACCTGCTCGAATTAGATCTATGGCTTGGTGCTGAGCGTGAACGTCTCCAGCAACAGTATTTTCAGGCGCTCTCCACGCTGATACATATTCAGGCAGCGGCGGGAAAATGGTCAGAAGTATTGACCATTGCCCACTCAGTAGTGGCACTCGATCCATTGCAAGAGTCGATGTACCACATGTTAATGAAGGCATATGCCTACCTGGGACAGCGCACGAATGCGTTACGCCAGTACGACCTGCTCAAAGCAGCGCTTGATCGCGAACTGGGAGTTGCGCCGTTGGTCGAGACGCAGCAACTGCGTGATGCCATCGTGAATGGGACGCTCCATAGCGATTCAATCACCTCACCACATGATGTTCCTCAGAAATCGGCACAGTCAGCCTCGAAAGTGAACCCTTCACCGTTCATTGGCCGTCAATTGGAATATGATCTGTTACAGAACGCACTTGCCGAGGCCGCCAGGTCCCCGGGCCGGGCCCATGTTGTCCTTATCAACGGAGAAGTTGGGATTGGAAAATCAATGCTGTGGCAAACATGGTCCTCCTCATTACAGCCAGGATATACTGTTGTAGAACTTCAGTGCCTTGCCTCAACCCAGGCACTCCCTTTCGCTCCTCTCATCACCTTTCTTCGCAGCCAGCAGACGATGCAGCGCATTACCGCGCTATTACCTCGTCCACCTCTTTGGGTCAGTGACGTTGCCGGGCTCGTTCCCGACTTGCAAGCGATCATCCCCAATGCCGGCATCCCAACGGCCCTGTCATCGCGAGACGAACTCCTGCGCATGTTTGAAGCGATAGCCCAGAGTGTCCTTGCCCTGTCCTCACAGCCACTTGTTCTGTGGGTCGATGACCTCCATTGGGCAGACCAGACAACGCTCGATTGGTTCAACTATTTCGTCCAGCGTCAAGGCGATAAGCCATTGCTCGTGGTTGCCGCTTATCGTCCAGAGGATGCTCCCCCATCGCTCATTCAATTCACGGCACAATGGGCTCGTCTTGGTATTCTGCAGCATCTCTCGCTCAGCCCTTTAACCCAGGACGAGTCAACGGCTCTCGTCATTGCATTGGGCGGGGAGCAAGCGCGTAGTGCTGCCATTTACGAACAGAGTGCAGGAAATCCCTATTTCATCAGTGAACTGGTACGCTCTGCACCTCATAGCGTCCCAACGGCTTTAGCCGATCTGCTCCAGGCGCGGTTAGAACGACTTCCAGAAGTGGCCCTGCAGGTCTTACAAGCGGCGGCCATCCTGCTTCCTGATACGGATATTCCTACCCTGCGTCGAACGAGTGGACGCACTGAAGAAGAAACATTGGAGGCGCTTGAAAACCTGTTTCGAGCCGGACTCCTTCGTGAACAGGGGCAGCAGTATGCCTTTGTGCATCCGCTGGTTGCTACGATTATCGTGGACCACATGAGTGGTATTCGTCGTGCAGCGCTTCATCGCCGCGTGGCTGCTGTGTTGGAAAGTATGTATGCTGAGGAGATTCCCACGGTTGCCGGAAGGCTGTTCAGGCATTATCAAGCGGTGAACATGGGACGTCAAGCTGCACACTTTGCAGAGATTGCCGCGACCTACGCACTTTCCCTGGCGGCCCCCGCGGAAGCAGTATTCTTCTATCAGGAAGCCCTTGCCCTGGCGCCTACTCCTCTCCGGCAATTTGGGCTAGGGGTAGCCCTGATCTGGCAGGGAAAGCTTGAGGACGCGAAAGCTGTCCTGGAAGTAGCCCAGGGCGCCTTTGATGAACAGGGGAATTGGCAAGGTGTCGCACAGACCAGCTTCGAGTTAGCGAAACTCTGTCTGGCCATGGGAGATAGCCATGGAGTTCTACGATGGGCGGAGCAAGGGCGAGAGGCACTGGTTTCGACGGATGATGCTGCTATGCATGCTGTGGCGCAGTATCTTCTTGGCCTGGGGTGTCGAGTGTGCGGGCACGCACTTCTTGAGGCTGAAACACACCTCCTCGAAGCTTCACAATTAGCTCAGACCGCGCAATACCTGGAGTTACGGGCAACGATTTCTGTCGAACTGGGAAATGTCTATGCACAACAGGGTGATCCTGCCAGAGCAGTGAAGGCATGTGAAGAGGCGGTCCGCCTTGCCCGTAGAGCAAAAGATCGCTTTCAGGAAATATTAGGGCATAATAATGCTGCCTATTATGCCCTCTTGCAGGGTAATCTGGAATGGGCACAAGAGCATATCACGATCGGTTTGGCGCTCGCAGAGAAGCATGCTGTAGCAGTACCTCGCCAGTGGCTCTATAGCACACAGGGGGAATTGGCACTCGCGCAGAAGCAATGGGAGGAAGCGGCCACCTGGTTTACGCGAGGTCTCGTGGAGGCGGAGCACTATGGCAATCGTGAGCAGATTGCCAACTATCATGCCAATCTCGGTCTCTCAGCTCAGGGACGGGGCGATCTGGAGAGAGCTGTCCTCTTGCTTGAACAAGCACGTACAGAGGCTACGCTCATAGCAGCACCGCACTTGCATATCCAGATTCACCTCTGGCTGACCGAATTGTACCTGCTCAGAGAAGAGTATGCAGCCGCAGTTGCTGGAGACAAGCGATTTGGGCCTGTTGCGTAACTGCTTCCAACAACTTCAGACAAAACTGAGAAGCATACTGTAAATGTTGAATTTCATGGATCTGGCACGTTCTGGTGATCAGGTAATAGGTGTACATTTGGAAATGAAACGGCTGGGAATATGCCCTTTCTCTGTTGAGAAGTTGCTTTTCCACTGTTTTGAGAAGGCTGATCAAACGTGGGGGTGAGGAGATATCTCATTCACAGAAGAATCAGCAAGATTTCAACTGTTTCAGGTCTGGCACAATTTAGGTGAAGGATGAGCTTCTCTCATGAAAATCATGTTCTTTTTGAGCACAAACACTATCGGTTTCTGTCTCTATTAAAGAAGAGCTTTCACCTAAATTGTGCCAGACCCACATAGCGACGCAGCATCCGTTCTGCATCAGAATGGAGCGGGACACGACGGGCCTTCCCCGCCTTGCCACTACGCACTGTTACGGTGCCACTTCCTACGTCGAGATCACGAAGTTGCAGATCGCAAGCCTCCTGAACACGTAGCCCTGCATAGATGAGCAGCGCCAACAACGCTTCATCACGCGCACGCAGGATGCCGTTCTGCTCAGCACGAGCCACACACAACAGCGCATCAATGGCTTCAGCCGGGAGGGACCGTGGAGCTAACGGCTCCGTCGGCACATCCTTTACCTCCGTTGCCGGGTTCTCAAGGAGCAGATGACGGGCGAGCGCCCAGCGACAATACCCTCGGAGCGAGGCCAATCCGCGGTTAATGGTGGCAGGGGCAGCCCCCTCATCGCGTTGGTGGACCGTTCGCCAGTCACGCAGGTCTTCATGCCTAAGACTTGTTGGATCAAATGTGCGCCGCCGGGTGCCTTCCCACCAAGTGACAAAATGGGCGAGGTCATGTCGTACGACCTTCACGGTC
>WNFR01004136.1_pt1 | contig 14958 bp, 10 predicted proteins | sample 5400221 | NCBI WGS metagenome assembly WNFR01 (sample SAMN13153357, study PRJNA577476) | soil metagenome | isolation source: 40 cm soil under Madrone tree | place: USA:California | collected 2016-06-14 | reverse complement strand
TTCTGAGCACACTAGGCATCGCGGCGTCGTTTGCGTCAGCGCAAAGCACCGCTCCGCAGAAGGTGCCAACCGTTCAGCAAAGCATAGAAGTCACGGCGACGCGACTGCCCGAAGATTCACAGGATGTTCCCGCCGCAATCGAAGTCTTCACCGGTGATGAACTGAGCGCCCAAGGAGCTCCGGACCTCCGCAGCGCACTGACGAATGCTATTGGAGTCGAAATCGCGCCGGGTGGAGACGCTGGGCCTGCCAGCGCGGTGCCGGACTTTTGGGGACTGAAGGAATTCGACGCTTTCCTTTTGGTCGTGGACGGAGTGCCGTGGGGAGGCGCGTTCAACCCGGCGCTCACGTCTTTAAATCTCCACGACATTGAGCGCATCGAGGTCCTTCGTGGTCCGGCTCCGGTCATGTATGGAGCGACATCTTTTGTTGGCGTCATTCAGGTCGTCCATAAAAATACGGCAGCCCAAGACAAGGCCCTCGATTTCCATGCAGGCACATACGGCGGTGGGGGCAGCTCGTTCTCTGCGCCAGTACCGCTGCCCGGCGACTGGAGCTCACGCATAACTCTGGACGGAGAGCGCGAAGGTTTCAGCGATCCTCGCACCTCTTATCGGCGCGGACATGGTTTGTGGCGGGTCGCGCGTAAGCCTGCGGGCTCAAATCGTGTGTGGTTCGGCGCGGACCTGAATTGGCTCGATCAAGACCCGTCGAGCCCGCGACCGAGGGTCGGCACCACGCTTTCGCCTTTGGTTCCGGTGGACGCAAATCAGAATATGTCCGGAGCGTTCCTCAACGACCACCGCGGAACATTGATGGGAGGATTCGATCGCACCGTTGGCGAAGGAGAATGGTCCGCGTCGGGGAGTGTCTCGCATGATCGCCAGGATGCCTTCCGAGGTTTTCTTACTCAGATTCAGCAGGCACCGGACAACGCTCACGGCTTCCGCGAGAAGATTCATCTGACGGACGGCTACTTTGATTCGCACATTTCCTGGAGGCTGCCGCGCTCGGTTCGCTTCATTGTTGGCGGTGATTACCTGCACGGCACTGGCACGGCCCGAGGCGCTGACTTCGATTACACGACTCCGTTGAGCGGCGCGCAGGGGGCCGTGGTTCCATCGCCGGCCGATTTGGATTTTCATATTGACGACAATCGCAACTTCTTCGGGGGCTACACCTCCGCGGAGTGGACTCCCCTGGAGCGTCTGCGTTTCGACGGCGGGGTGCGATTGAACATAACCCGAGAGCACCAGCAGGTCGTGGACGGCGGCGCCGGAACCAGCGACCAGCAGACCCGCACCGATGTCCGCCCGGGCGCAAGTGTGGGCGCCATCTTCACCGCATGGCAGCAGAAGCAGGACTCGATCGGAATCTATGTGAACTATCGCGATACGTTCAAACCGGCAGCCATCGACTTCGGCATCGGCGAAAGCGCAGGCGGTGACCTCATTTTGAAACCGGAGACATCGCGCAGCGTAGAAGGCGGAGTCAAAGGCCGGTTGCTCGACCGGCGCCTCGACGTCGAGGCCTCAGGCTTTCTCATGAATTTCTCAAACCTGGTGACGGCGGCCAGCGTGAACGGCGTCCCGTCACTGATCAACGCAGGAAGCCAGCGTTTCAAAGGCTTTGAGTCCGGGCTGGCGTTCTTCCTTCAGAAACAAGTGATTGCTCGAGCCACCTACAGCTTGCACGACGCGACCTTCACTAACTTCGTTCAGGATTTCAACGGTATGCCGGTGCAATTGGCTGGTAAACATGTTGAAATGTCGGCGCGAAATCTTGCCGCACTCGGCGTGACCTACAGTCCAGTGCGCGGGTTTGGTGGCGGTATTGAAGTGAGCTACACCGGCAGCCGGTACCTGGATAAACAAAATACCGCTCTAGCCTCCGGCTTCGCGAGTATCGGCCTGAACGTTGCGTACCGCACGCCGCGCTGGGAACTTCGAGCGGATGCCAGTAACCTATCCGATCGGCGCGATCCGGTGTCGGAGAGTGAACTAGGCGATTCTCAGTACTACTTGCTGCCCAGTCGCCGGGTAGACGTTGGCTTTCGACTGCACTTCTAAGCAGCGCATAAAAACACATACTTCGCGGATCGACTACAGAGCTTGCGCTCTGCAGTTGGCCAGCAGTTTACATCCCGTACTTCTCATAAAACTTGTTCGAAAACAGGCCAATCGGATCGAATGTCTTTTTGACCGCGAAAAAGCCATCGATCTCCGGATACGCACGTTTCAATTGATCCCTCGAGTAGAACAATTGGTAAGGTAGATAATAAGTTCCGTCGGCACGCTCGGCCACGTCAATCAGATCTGTCGTAGTCCGCTTTAGAATTTCATTTTCTTTGTGATCAAATCCGACATTGAAATAGAGCACGAATGCGAACATGTCCTGTTTCGCATAGGGGAGCGCTGTGACCGTGTCCTTGTGCACCGTTCGGATGGTCACATTGAGAAGGTTCGCCTTATCCCTCTGTACGACCTCGCGCAGGCCATCGACGAACTCGGGCATGCGGTCATACGGAATGAAATACTCCTGCAGAATGTCGGTATCGCGCAGCCGGTTCTTCAGGTACGCCATGTCGTCATACATTTCTTCATTGCGGGAAACCAGACAGGTGTCTTTCTGGCTCATCGCCTGATTACGGGTTACGCAGTGGTGAAGGTACGGCTCCGCATATTTTTCCAGGGTCCATCGCAACCAGCGGCCAGTCCCACCAGTTTTCGAAAAGTTGATAATGAAGCGATCCAGGCTTTCGTATCTTCCGGGGCTTAGTTGCGGCAGAGAACCATTGAATTGGGTCTTCGCATAGAGATGCACTGCAGTCTCGCGCAGAAATGAGCGTGGTGATACCGACAAACGCCCGAACACCAGCCCAACCTGATTGTTGTTCTCCACGTTCGCGCGATAGTAGCTTGGGTAATCCGTGTAATCCATATAGAACGCCTGGCGCGCGTACATCTCGTTCTCGACAACATCGAGGTCCACATCAAGAATCACGCCAAATAAACCATAGCCGCCAAGAGTGTGCCGGAACAGTTCGGCATTCTCAGTCGGACTGGCCTTCACAACTTCCCCATTGCTCAGCATGATTCGCATTGAACGAACGGTGGGCGCTATTTGCCCAGGCGCGGGATCAATGCCATGGCCATTCACGCTGAGCGACCCGCCAATGCTGAAGATATTTATGGACTGCATCGACTTCACGGACAAATCTTCCTTGTCCAGAAGCTGTTGAAGTTGCCACCAGCGCGCGCCTGATTGAATACTGACGCTCTTGTGTTCTTTGTCGAGCTTGATGCGATTGAAGTCTCGGAGATCAAGAACCAGCCCGCCATGCGTGAACGTCTGACCGCCCATGCTGTGCTGCTGCCCCGCCGGTGTAACCTTCAGGTTGTTTTCGCGGGCAAACTGAAGAGCATTGCGAATGTCGTCTTCGTTCGCGATCTTCACCACACCATAGATTGCCGTTTTGTTCAGGTGGCTGGCATCATTGGTGAATCCGCCGAGTTGCTTGAATGAGACTGGCGGAGCTTTCGGCTCCGATATTAAAACCGTGGGCTTTTCCTGGTCTTGGTTTTGCGGGAAAACGAAATCACTTTCTTTATCTCTGTTCGGAGGGGCCGCGTATTGGTAAACCTTTCTCGCACTAACCACGAGAAAAGAAGCGACCACTAGAACAAAGGACAGTAGTACGGATCGCTTGCGGCGCACGGCATCTCCTTGCGGATTTCCCGAGAGGAACCGCAGAATAATTTAAGGGCGTTTACGACCACGAATGTTATCAGCAGAGTACGCCGTGATGCAGCATTGCGGTAGAGTTACTAGGCGAGCACGTATCACTACTGAGTACCGGCTACTGCAGATGGAATCGTTCTCTCATCAGCCGTTGCAGGCGGGGTTTGTAGAGGATGTCGTAGGCGAGTTCTTTGTCGGGAAACATGGCTAGGGCAGCGCGTTTGGTTCCCGCGACCAGCTCAGACGCCTCTTCGATTGTGAGATTTGGGTCCTGGCTGATCACGGACATCACCATGCTGATCATGATTTGCAGGCGGCGGATCTTCACTGCTTCCAGTTGGACTTCGTTGCCTTGCGCGTTTTCCAAGGGACCCTCTTTCCGCAACCGTGCGGGACGCGCTTCCCCCGCCGGCATTCGATTAGTTAGATGTGCTGCTTTTGTCCTGCGTTGCGCTCATTGTGAGCGGAACTGCTTAGGTGATGCAATACACTTCAGTCACTATCTTGAGACCTCGTACAAACTCAAAGACTTTACCGCAGAGATCGCAGAGTCTTCGCAAAGTTCGCAGAGAAAAGCTCTCCTTGGCGTTCTTTGCGGGAATCTTTGCGACCTTTGCGGTTAAGGGTTTTTGAGGGACCGAATTCCTTCGGCTCTCCATCTATAATCTCTTGAGGAGGCATTCTTCATGGCGGCCAATGCGAAGCCCTTACCGGACCCCAACGAGAAGCTGGTGCGCGTGTTCGATACGGAACAAGAGTCCGAGACCATGATCGTGAGTGGTCTACTTGACTCTGCCGGGATTGATTATCAGATCACTGCGCTCGACGCTCCTCAAGATGTTTTGCCAATCGGCGGGACAGTCATTCTGGTCCGCGAAGAAGACGCCGAGAAGGCGCGCCAGCTCATCGAGGAGTACCGGCGCTCGCCCGCGCAAGAAGCCTCAGAAGAAGCGGACTTTGATACGAATGCCGAAACTTCGCTTGATGAAGGCGAGCTCAGCGCAGATCGCCAATCTGAGAAGTAACAGTTTTGCCATCGAGATAGAAACTCGTGGCGCCATCGATGTCGGTGCGGTAAGTGAGTGCCTTCGCTTGCTGTAGCCGCGTCAACACCTCAGCTCGCGGATGGTGATAGACATTCCGGACTCCAACAGAAATAATCGCGAAACGCGGCTGCACCGCCGCCAATAAATCGCGGTTGGTAGAACTGGCGCTGCCGTGGTGGGCCACCTTCAGGACATCGGCTTTGGGGTCCTCGGTGGAAACGAACTGCTCTGTCGGCTTTTCCGCGTCAGCTTCGAGCAGCGCTGAGGTCGATCCGTAAGTAATTTTCATCACTAATGACTCATCGTTGCGGCGGGAGCCATTTTTTTCGGCCGAACGCGCCGTCAAATCCGGACTTGGCGCCAGCACTCGGATGGCTGCCCCGCCATAGGTAAAACTATCACCCGCTTTGTGGTACTTGACCGAGACTCCAAGCTCTTGCGCTTCTACTAAAAGATTCCGTATCTCATGCTCCGGAATGCCCTCGGGTAGCCATAATTCTCGCGGACGAAAATTTGCAATCACTGCCGACATTCCGCCCATGTGATCTGCATGCGCATGAGTTAGCGCAATTGCGTCGATGCGCGAGATTCCGCGCGACCACAGATAGGGCGAGACCACGTCCTCGCCGATGTCGAGCTGCGAATGTGCCCAGAACGGCAGTCCTCCGGCATCTACCATTAACTTGTGCCCGTCCGGCAAAACCAGCAGGATTGAGTCGCCCTGCCCTACGTCGATTGCTGTCATCTCCAGAACGCTTGGACGAATTTGTGGACTTGGAGGGAATAGCCAGATCCAAAATGCGCTGGCGACGAGCGCCCCGGCTCCGGCGAATGCGAGCCACGGTCGCTTTCGCATCAGTACTGCGCAAGTCAGAATAGCTGCGCCCGAAAATACAAGAGCAGCAACACCGGGCGTTGGTACTCGGATATCCGCCAGCCGCAAACCTCCCAGCGACTTCACTGTTCCCGCAATTCCGTTGAGCGCCACGCCGGCTACGGCGGCCGGAATCTTTGCCAGCGTGAGCGAAACATAACCGAGGCCTATCGCAAGCACGGCAGCGGGCATTAGCAATTGCAAGAATGGGATGATGAGCAAATTCGCCGGCATCGCTACTGAGGTTGCGCGATGGAAGTAATAGGCCATCGGGAACGCCAGCCCAAGCTGCATGATGGCCGAGATCACGACCAATTCGAGTAATCCGAAGCTGACACGCAGCCCGAAGAGCAGAGCAAGAGCCGGAGCCTTTCCTGGCCAGAGCATTGTGAGTCGGCTTAGGAGCAATCGCAAATCCAACCGGAACTGAGCCACTTTCGGCGGCAAAGAGCGGTCGTATGCGAGCGCGTCCAGATTGCGAAGTCCGCGGGCATAGGGCTCGATGGTCCGCTCGAGCAAAGGGATTCCGATGCCTGCGACCAGGGCAACGCATAAGAAGGTCATCTGAAAACTCGCTCCGAATAGCGCATTCGGATCAACTATCAACAATGCCAACGCCGCTGCTCCCAGGGCGTTCAGCATCGCCCGATCGCGATATAAGAGACGTGTTGCCAGATATACTGCAAACATCAGCGCGGCTCGCCAAACCGGTGGGCCCACATTGGTCAGGGCAGCGTAAGCGAGAATCAGTGCGATCGCGCAAGCGCTCGCGGCAATGTCGCCGAAGCCGAGCCGCCTCAGCGTCCACAGCGTGAACATCGCCAGAATGCTGACGTTCATTCCCGAGACGACGAGCACGTGATACGTTCCTGATCGCTGGAAGTCCACACGCGTCGGACGGTCGATGAATGACTCTTCTCCGATGACGATTGCGTCCATCAATGTTGCGAGCCGCTCCGGCCACAGGGCGTGGATTTTCTGAATGACGCTGCGATGGACGCGGGCCCGCCACAGCTCGATTCGGCTGCCGGCAAACCCTGGCAACAGTTCAATTCCGACATATTTGGTCGACGCAGTGGCCTGGATGCCATGATCTCTCAGATATCCCGCGTAATCGAATGCGCCTGGATTGCGAAAATTTCGAGGCGCATTGAGTGTCGCCGCAAATTTGATCGGCTGCCCATAATGAAAGAGTTGCATTGCGCTCGTCTCGGTAGACTGGGCATCAGCATGCTTCGCTTGGGAATAAATGTTGAGCCGGACGCCGATGTGTCCCTCGGTTGTTTTGTTCTCCGCTTCGATCTTCTCGGTCTCGACATCGATCCTTTGGTGGAATGCTTCCATACCATCCGATTGAATATTTCCTTCTGCAATGACGTGAGCAGTGACCAAAAGTTCATCACGATTGCCAGACCACAGCGGTGGAGAATTCGGCGGGGAGGCGCCACGCACCTGAATGGTAAGCGCGCCCGTCACAAGGATTGTGCCCATCGCCAGGATGGAAGAAGCCAGCGTCCTTCGTTTCAGGAAATAGGCTGCTGCACCGGAGAACGCCAGCGCGGCGATGACCCACCAAGTAGGCGGGCGCCACATGTACTTGCCGGCCAACAGTCCGGCAGAGAACGACAACGCAGCCCAGAGCAGAGGCTGCCGGGCTGAAATCTGATTCCGGGCAGGTCTTCCAGAATCCAAAATTTGTGCGAAGCAGTCAACGCATCAACGGGCCAGGTGAAATACGCTCTCGATGTGATACGTCTGGGGAAACAGATCGACAAAATGGGCCTCGGCGATCCGGTATCCCAGAGTCAAAAGCGTCCGCAGATCACGCGCCAGCGTGGATGGATCGCAAGACACATAGGTGATGCGAGGCGCGTCCAGCTTCGCGAGACTGCGGCACACATTTTCACCCAGCCCGCTGCGTGGGGGATCGGCTACAACCAGGTCGGGACGAAGCGCAGTCGCCTGTCCCAGATACTGTTCCGTCGTCGCGCGGACTGCCTTCACCTCCGGAGTGGCATTGTGCCGCAGATCGGAGTAGGAAGTCTGTGACGGTTCAACCGCGATTACCTGTGCAAAACTTCGCGCCAGTACAGTCGCGAAAAGTCCCACGCCAGCATAGAGATCCAGGGCAAGCTGGCCTGAAACGCCGCCAGTCGCAAGGCTGATAAGCTCGTCTATGAGGAATCGGTTGACCTGGAAAAAGCTTCCGGCACTCACGTGGTATGAGCCAGATTGTGTGGCGTAGTCAATCGTCGGCGTTCCGAATTCAGCCAGTCGTTTCGGCTCGCGATTCTGGTTCGGACTCAGTTCCTCGAAAACTGCGGTGCCCTTTATCTCTGGCAGAGCGCTCATAAGCTTCTCTGCAATCAGCTGGGCGTCAGTACGAGAGGTTTTGTGTGTGCAGTAAATTTCTATTATTAGCTCGCCATCAGCTGCGTCGGCGAAGAATTCGATTTCGCGAACTTCTTGCGGAATTTGATTATTGCGGCCCATCTCCCAGATTGCTGCAATCGCGCGATTAATGAGCGGCGAACTGATCGGACATTGCTCAATCGGCAGCAACTCATGAGATCGAAATTTGTAATAGCCCAGCGCGAAGTGTGGTTCAGTTTGAAGCTTCAACCGAGTTCGGTTGCGGTAGTTCCACTCCGGTGAAGAGTGGACCTGCAGATCGGCCAACTCGAGTTTCGCAGTTCGCAGCAGCGTCTCCCGCAATATGGCGGATTTAATTTCAAGCTGAGTTTTGTAATTCGCATGCTGATAGTGGCATCCGCCGCAGCGCTGAAAATATGGACATGCAGCCTCTATCCGCTCCGGCGATGGTTCAATGATGCGTTCGACTCGGGCGCGGGCGAACCCCGGCTTCTGCTCCGTTAGTGTTGCTTCAACCTGCTCACCCTCGAGCACAAAAGGAACAAACAAAGTTTTGCCCGGCCCGTGCTCGTCGGCGGGCAATCGCGCCAGCCCATCGCCGCCGTAGACAAGTTTTGCGATTTTGATTTGCATCGTTCTGGATTGTAAGGGTTTGGGCCAGTCCGGCGTCTTTTCAATGGCAAAATCCAGTGTCCGTTTTCGCCGAACTGTCTCTCATCCGATAGACTTGTTCGCTTATGGGCAGTGATGCCAATCCGAGCCTGCGCGGCTCAGCGGTCGGCCTGTTTCTGTTCGACGTCTGCGAAGAGATGCGGCTGGACGAAGTGCGCTCCATCCTTGGCGCGCGCCGCCTCGGCGAAGGTTTGAAGCATGCCGCCGGAGAGCAGCTCTTTTTCGAGCGGCCGCCCGTTGTTGAAGATGCTCAGTTCCCGGGTGAGGCGGGAGCGAAGGTGCGGATCAAGTACTACGACTATGGCGTGCTCAGTGTTCTGTTTGAGTTTCCGTTCGCCGGAGAGTGGCCGGACCTGATCTCCCTCTCGTCGCGATGGATCTCGGAAACCGACCTGCAAACCCGCGCCGAAACCATGGCCAAAGAAAAAGTGCAGCGCACCCGTCCCGCGCTGATTAAACCCTATGATCGTTGGTTGAGCGAAGACTACTTCATCTTCTTTATGCGCGACATTCAGGGCAATCCTTCAGCGGCGCATTTATTGAACTCGTGCGGCCAGCAGATCTCGCAGGTGGTCCGCGGCGAAAGCGCCATTCTTTCGGAAGGCGAACGTAGCGAAGTGCTGCAATCGGCAATGTCTTATTATCCGAATGATTTGGTTGTCATCGGCTGGAACGCGGCTTTCGTTTACGACTCAATGGCCGGCTCGGAGACGACCATGCAGTTGCTCGAGTACGCCAACTCGCAGCTGCTCGAATTCCGCCACTACGACGACCTGCTTACACACGAACTCGCCGCTGTCTACGATTCACTGGAACAGAAGTCCACGCTCATCGGACGCTGGCGCCTTCCAGGCGAGGCCTCGCGCCTGCAAACCGTTCTGCTCGATGTGACGGAACTTACCGAGCGCGCTGATAACGCCATCAAGTTCCTGAGCGACATGTTTTCAGCGCGTCTTTATCGGTTGGCGGCCAGCAAAATCGGTGTGCCGGACTACAAGAGCCTGGCGCAGGAAAAGCTGCGCACAGCTGAAGATCTGTATCGCTTTCTCATCGACCAGTTTCATCAATCAAGAACGTTCCTGCTGGAATCGTTGGTCGTACTCATTCTGCTGATCGAGCTGGTGTATGTGTTTCACGGGAAGATGTGAGAGTTCCATGCCCAGGGGTTGATCTTCCTCACATATAAAACAAACTCAGCCTCGGCACTCCGTATTTTTCCAGCAGTCGCTTGTGAACAAACTGTTTCCGTAACTGCTCAATCTGTCCGGACGGCATCTTGCTTCGATACGGGGCGAGTTCGCGGTCAGCCTGTGCCCTCACTTCAATGACTTCGTCGTCGGGAACCGCGGCGAGAAGGACGGCGAACAATTTTTCTTCCAGCAATGTGAGCTTTCGCTCCAGGTCCTCCAGCCGGGGGGCCTCTTTCGATTCAACCCTCAGCGCAATCTCCCCCAACGATCCGGAAATTTCCAGCGCGACAGTCTCCGACGAAATGCCGGGTCGCGACGGCAACTTTGCTTTGTCCAACTCACCGGCGTTCTTGCGTAGGAATGCCGCGATTTCGGCAGGATCGAATCCCTTATCTGGCTTGACTGCTTTCGATGTTCCCACCGCTGCTTCTTTCATGTCCTCGGCGGCCGCGAGCACTTCCTGCGCGCAGAATCCCAGACCATTGATCTTGCGCGTTTTCGAAGGACGCCGTTCGTAGTTGTCGAAAGTTGCGTCGATACCACGCAGCACCGCCTCCAGCGGAATGCCAGCGTCTTTCCAGGTCTCGATTAGTGACCAATCGAGAGTGGAGAGCATCAGGATGCCGCCGCGGCGGTGCTGAAAGTGCTCCTCAATTTCGGTGAAATAGTTGAAGTAGTTTTGCAAAGTAGCTCTTAGCTTCTAGCTCTTAGCTTAAAGCAAGAACCTTCCGGCCAAGCCTGCGACTCGAAGCCGATGAGCAAATCCTCACCGTGATCGCGCCTTGCTGCCGGAACGTGCGCTGGAGTTAATGAGGTCGGTGGTTTTCGACGACGAATTTCTTTCCCATAGTATCCTCAGGCCTTCGAGAGTCAGAAACTCATCTACCTGCTGAATGTATTTCGATCCTGATCCGATCAGTGGAGCCAAGCCTCCGGTTGCGACTACCTTCGAAGAATCTCCGATCTCCGCGACCAGTCGCTCCAACACGCCATCGACGAGGCCCAAGTAGCCATAATAAAGGCCGGATTGCAGACTCCCCACAGTTGTTGTTCCAATCACTCGCGACGGCTTGCGAATGTCAACGCGCTGCAATCGGGCGGTGCGGCTGAAGAGCGCGTCGGCGGAAATTCCAAGGCCGGGACAAATTACTCCGCCCTGATATTCGCCTTTCGTGGTGATGCAATCGAATGTGGTGGCCGTGCCGAAGTCCACAACGATGCACGGGCCTCCGTATTTCTCGAATGCGGCGACAGAGTTCACGACACGGTCCGCGCCCACCTCAGCAGGATTTTCGTAAAGCACCGGCATGCCGGTCTTCACCCCGGGTTCGATGAAGAGCGGCTTGCGTCCGAAATAACGCTCGCAGACGCGCCGCAACGTGGAATCGAGCGGCGGCACTACCGAGGACACCACGATCCCGCCAATGTCCTTCGGCTCCAATCCTTCCATGGAAAACAAATTCCGAAAGAGGACGCCATATTCATCCACGGTCTGGGCGGCCCGCGTGGTCACCCGCCAATTCGCGACCAGCTTGTCGTACCTCGGCGGAGGCGCGGAATCGGTGAGAGATTTCGCGAAAACGCCGAGGACCGTGTTGGTATTGCCGACATCGAGAACAAGAAGCATGGTAATGCAGTGGTTAGTGGTTAGTGATCAGTACGACAGTAAAGAACAGCAACATCGATTCGTCTGGCCACTGACCACTCGCCACTTCGTCCTGCTCACTTCAATCTTACAGTGCCGCTAAAAACAATCTGCAATCTCTCGCGAGTGCGTACTTGCAAGAATCCACGCGAATCCAGGCCCTCTGTCACTCCCTCGAGCTCGGGATTCTCCTCGATGTAAACATGTTTCCCGCGAACAGAAGAAGAGTGCTCCTCAAACCTGCGCAAGATATCCGCATGCGCTTGTGGATTCGACAACAGGTTGTGATACTCGCGTTCCAGCGATTTTAACAAAGCGGCGCACAGCTCCACTCGCGATCGTTCTGTGCCCGTGATCATGCGCAACGAGGTCGCAATCTGCTCCAGTTCACTGGGAAAATCCGTCTGATTGACGTTGATTCCAATTCCCACAACAATGTGCCGCACCCGAGTGGCTTCCGCGTTCATCTCGGTCAAAATTCCACAAAGCTTCTTCCCATCGACCAGGAGATCATTCGGCCACTTCAGATCAGGATTCATGCGGGAATCGATCTCCTGCACCGCCGACTGCACAGCCAGCCCCGCGGCCAGCGTAAGAATTACGACATCGGATGGCGGCACGGCCGGGCGCAATACAACCGAGCAGTAGATGCCGGTGGACTTTGCCGAGTGCCACTGATTGTTGCCACGCCCGCGGCCGGCTGTCTGCTGCTCGGCGAGGAAAACACTGCCCTCAGGTGCGCCGGCTGCCGCGGCTTCGAGGGCCAGTGTGTTGGTCGAACCCACACGATAATAATGATGGATGTGCCCGGCGAAAATCGTTCCGCGGACCAGCGGATCCAACATTTCCGGGAGCAGCAGGTCGGGCACGGCGGTGAGCTGGTAACCACTCGATGCATGTCCAGCGATCTCGACGCCTAAAGTCCGCAGCTGCTCGACCAGTCGCCAGACTTTCGACCGCGTCGCACCAATTTCCTGTCCAAGCCTCGTCCCGCTGATGACCACGGTAGGGTAGTTCATCAAAACGCGGATGATGCGGCCCAGGCGAAGATCGCTCTCGATCGAGACCTGATTTTGTTCTCGAGCGCTCCGCGCGCATTTGTCGGATACGTTGCTGATGCCGGAATTATCAGCGAATCACTTCGAAAGCACAAATCTTCGGGGAGAGAGAAAGCGCCTAGGCTGGTGAGATTCGCAAGCTCAGGTCCACAGCGGGGGCCGAGTGAGTCAATGCTCCCACGGAAATAAAGTGCACTCCGGTTTCGGCATAGGCGCGGACGTTTTCGAGATTAATTCCGCCTGAGCACTCCAGCGGAATTCTTCGATCAGCTTTCGAGCAGCGTTCGACCGCGGTCTTCACATCGGAGACTGGCATATTGTCCAGCAGGATGGCTTCGGCTCCATTGGCCAACGCGTCTTCCAGTTCAGACAAATTGCGAACCTCAACTTCGATGGGCTGGGTCCCGCGACGATTACGGTGCGCCCGTTCGAGCGTGGCTTTGATTCCCCCGGCGAGCGCGATGTGGTTGTTCTTGATCAGCACGCCATCGGACAGATCAAGCCGGTGGTTCTGCCCGCCGCCGCAGCGCACTGCGTATTTGTCGAGCACGCGCAGGCCGGGAGCGGTTTTGCGGGTGTCAAGAATTCTTGCCTTCGTCCCCGAAACGGCCTCAACAAATTTTCGCGTCAGCGTAGCGACCCCACTGAGCCGCTGCAACAAATTCAAAATCACGCGCTCGCAGGAGAGAATTACGCGGGCATTGTGCCGGACAACGGCAATCTGCTGTCCCTTGTGCAGTCGCACGCCATCGAAGATTTCCGGATGGCTGGTGACTTCGTAGTGCGAAACTACGGCGCCATCGAGCATGGCGTAAACGTCGAGAATCCGCGGGACCGCGCCGATTCCCGCAAGAATGCAGTCCTGCTTGGCGATGATTGTCCCCGCCGCACGCTGGTTGGGATCAATGCAGGCATAGCTGGTCGCATCGCGTGTCGCCCGGTCTTCGAGCAGCGCGTTTTCGAGGATCGCGGTGATGCGCCGGCTATTCCAGTCCATATAGTGGCTAGTGGTTAGTTACCTGTGCCCTTTAACTCTACTTCATTTCGTCGAGCTTCTTCTTTATCTTGTCCCGCAGTACGAGCAGCTCCTCCTTTCTCTTACGAAGTTTCTCAACCACGTGCCCGGGGGCCTTGGTCACAAACGATTCGTTCGCGAGCTGCCGCTCGATGTTCTCCAACTCCTTCTCAATTCTTTCCAGTTCCTTTATTGCTTTCTCGCGCTCGGCGGCGACATCGATCTTCTTTTCGTAATCCAAGCGAACGTCAAAACGCGCCGTATGCCGGACATTCGGCAGCTTCTCCAGAGAACTCTCAGCAAAGCGGATCGTTTCCACATTGGCCTGGCGATCGTGCTCTAGTGCTCCGCGATTCTGTTCGACCAGTGTCCGGATTTCCGGCTCAAGCGCGAATACTTCGACCGCAATCTTTTCCTTGGTTTCCACCTTAAGCTCAGCCCGCAGATTTCTCACGCTGACAATCAAATCCTGCAAGATCGCCATCTGGGTCTCGGCAGCTTTGTCGATCTGCTTTTCGTCCGGCTGTGGATACGCCGCGAGCGCCAGCGATTTCTGCGGAGGCTGCCCATCATAAATCGCATGCCAAATCTCATCGGTGATAAACGGCATTACGGGATGTAAGAGGCGCAGCGACGCCTCGAACAGAGCAACCAGATTCCTACACGCCGTCCGCGCATTCTGCTCGCATTCGGGCGCGAGCCGCGGTTTGATTAGCTCGATGTACCAGTCGCAGAACTCGCCCCAAAAGAAGTCGTATATCGAATTGGCGGCTTCATCGAAGCGATAAGCCGCCAGAGATTCGTTCACGTTTTTAGCGACTGTGTTGAAGCGAGAAAGGATCCAGCGGTCTTCGAGGGTCACGGCCTGAAACCCAGCAATACCCGTGTGGGGGCGGTCGTCCACGGCTGTCCCTGCGGGCCGCAGGCCCGAGGCTTCATCATCAACACCTGGTCGGACAGGAATGTCCGACCCACACGAGCCGATCCGGTCCATATTCATGAACATGAACCGCGCCGCGTTCCAAATCTTGTTGGCGAAGGCGCGATAGCCTTCGGTGCGGCTTTCATTGAATGCGATGTCTGTTCCAGGAGACGACATCGCCGCCAGCGTGAAACGCGTCGCATCCGTCCCGTATTTCTCAATTACCTGGATCGGATCGAGCACGTTGCCTTTGGTCTTCGACATCTTTTGGCGCTCGGCATCGCGGACGAGAGCGTGAATGTAGACTTCGCGAAAGGGAACGGAGGCGCGCAATTCTTCGTTTGTCACAATTAACGCCGAGCTTCGCCCGGCCGGACGGGCGAGGGCGCCCGTCCCCACACGGCCTATCTCCACACGGCCTC
>WNFR01008448.1_pt1 | contig 14960 bp, 19 predicted proteins | sample 5400221 | NCBI WGS metagenome assembly WNFR01 (sample SAMN13153357, study PRJNA577476) | soil metagenome | isolation source: 40 cm soil under Madrone tree | place: USA:California | collected 2016-06-14 | reverse complement strand
CTACATGACGAGCCGCGGGACGGCGGCGTAAAGCCGCTGCTACATCGGCGGCGACGGCCTTCTTGACGCCTTCGGCGATCGCGGCGGCTAGTTCGCGATTCTTTACGGCTTGGTTGTAAAGCGCGCCGTGAGGCTTCACATGAAACAGTTTTGTGCCGTACGTCGCGGCGACTTCGGCTAGAGCACGCAGCTGCTCGCACACGGAGTCCGCGACGGCATCGGGGGACATTTTCAATTCCAGGCGGCCAAAGTTCTCGCGGTCGGGATAGCCCGGGTGCGCGCCAATCGCGACGCCCGCCCGCATCGCCTGTTCGATGGTCGCTCGCATGGTGCGCTCGTCGCCCGCATGCCCGCCGCAGGCAATGTTGACCGACGTGACCGAACGCATCAACGCTTCCTGCGTGCCGTCGGCAATCGCTTCCGGCACTTCGCCCATGTCGCAATTCAAGTCGATGCGTTTCATTTTGATTGCCAACTCTAGGACAAGTTGAACTTTTGAGCCTGGCCCAATATAGAGCACTGTGAGAAGCAAGAAAAGCGGCAGCAAGGCTGTCGCGCTCCAAACGAGTTCGGCCGCGATGTACGTGAGGCATGATATATCGTCGCCCTAGGAAAGAAAGGGGAGCCGGCAAGATGCCGGCGCTACGAAATGGGACGGGCTGAAGCCCGCTCCTACGGGTGTTCGGGGCGGATGGGAGGAGGGAGTTTGCCGGCGACTAGGGCGTCCAGGGAGCGGAGGCGGGCAGCAAGCTCGACGGCGGTCAGACGACGCTCGTCGTAGAGGCGGCGGAGATGACCTTCGGCGGGTAGATCGCTCTTCTGCAAGTTACATTTCCGACAGCAAGAGACGAGATTGCGGAAGGAATTGTCCTGCAGCTCGACGAGCGGGAGGACATGGTCGATGCAGCGGGTACGAACGGTAAGCCGGCCGCGGCAGTAAAAACAGTGGCCGCGCTCCCGCAAATGGATAGCGCGGCGCAGGGACGGATGTTTGAGGAAGTCCAGCTCCTCGAAATGATCGGTGCGATTGGGGCACATGGGGCGGGGGTCGTTTGGAGCGGCGGCGGCGGGAACCTGGTCGGGCAAGCGGACCTCAACCACATGGCCCGCTTTGCTGCGCTCCACGAGGCGCAAGATGCCGCGCGCGATGAGCCGGCGGACGGCCCACCGTGCGGAGTTGCCACAGAGACCGACACCGCGAGCGAGCCAGGGAATGGAAAAGCGGAGTTGAAGCTTTCCTTCCAGGCGGCTGTGACGAAAAAGGTGAGTATAGACGACGCGGTCGGTAGTGGAAAGGCGGAGACGAGGCGCGAGGTCCTCAAATTGTTTCCACACCCGTTCGGCGCTAGGTATTTTGATTTTCATGGTTTTGATCCAAGGGGGAGTTGCAGAGTGTAAAAGGGCAGGGCTTTAGCCGTGCCGAAAGAAAACTGGCCGTAAAAAGAAAAACGCCCCGACCGGGTCGGGGCGCACTTTTCAACGGGCTTAATGTACCATTGTCGTTACCGTCTTGTCAAGGGGGAAAGCAGATTTTTTTGGGGAGCTAATCCGGCATTGAAAATAAAGGACTTCCTGCGTCGTAGGACTGGCTTTTGTAGCAGCGGCTTTGCGCCGCTGAAGACGGCGGGGTGAACCCGCCGCTACACAATCAAATCGTCTGAAGCGAGCAGGTTTTCTTGTTTGATCGGCAAGGCGTGCGCGGTTGCGAAATCGACGGGCTCAAAGCTAATCTCGTCGCGTGGCCGCAATTGCCCTAAGCTATGAAAATCCGCCGAAATCACGTTCGCAATCTTGGGATACCCGCCGGTCGTCTGCTGCTCTACAAAAAGAATAATCGGCTTGCCTCCCTCAGGCACCTGCACGGCTCCGAGCGCTACGCCTTCCGAAATCATCTCACCGCCTGCCGGCGCCGGAACCGCCGGGCCCTCCAGACGAATCCCCATGCGATTCGACTCCTCCGCCACTCGATATGTGCTCGAATAGAATATTCGCTGGGCCGTTTCCGAAAACCAAGCGCTCTGCGGACCATGCGTAACGCGCAAAGTTTTTCTGGGCTTCAATTCTTGCATGACCCGTGTCGCTAGCCTTCGCGCAGGAGTCGATCCGCTTGCTGCGCCGATGCTCAGAACATCGCCCTTCCGCAGTGATCTCCCTTCGTGTCCGCCCAGCCCGCTCAAGATGTGCGTGGACGCACTCCCCAAAAAAGGCTTTACCTCGACGCCGCCACCAACGCTCAAATAACATCGCGCCCCCGAACGCGTCGGCCCCAGCCGAAGCGTTTGCCCCGGTTTCGCTTCAAACGAACTCCATATTTCAACCGGCGCTCCATCCAGGGTCGCTCCAAAATCGGAGCCAGTCAGAGCCAGCACCGCCCCTTCTGGGAACGTAAACGTCCCCCCAAGAAGCGTCATCTCCAGCCCAGCCGATGCCTCCGCGTTGCCCACCAGTCGATTTCCAATCCGCAGCGAAATCGCATCCGCCGCGCCTGACGGCGAAACTCCGATCGGTCCAAATCCTTCGCGCCCCAGATCTTGCACGGTGGTGAACAGCCCCGGATCGAGAACCTGAATCACGCCCATTCCCGCTCCAGCGCGGCAAATCGCTGCGCATCAATCGGTGTGAATCGCACACGATCGCCAATGGCCAGGAGACTCAAGCCTTCGCGGTCAGCCCGGAACATTTTAATGGGCGTACGTCCCAGCAATCGCCATCCCCCCGGCGTGGCAAACGGATACACGCCGGTGTGATTGGCAGCGATACCAACGCTGCCCACCGGCACCTTCCGCCGCGGCGCCGCCAGTCGCGGCGTCACCAATTCCTTTGGCAATTCACCGAGGTACGCAAATCCCGGGACAAAGCCCAAAAAATAAACCAAATACTCGACCGAGGAATGTAGTTCGATCACCTGCGCCGCCGTCATTTCGCGCAGCGTAGCCACCTCCGCCAAATCCGGCCCAAATTCTCCGCGCTCCAGCTCAAGCAGCCGTAGCAGCTTCCTGACCTTCTCATTGGCTTGAAGTGTAATTGGATTTTGTAGAGGCTGGGCTTGAGCCCGGCCTGACTGGTTCGGTGAATCGAAGTAAACCAGCACCGACTGATCGCTGGAATATTGAAACCGCGCCCCTGCTTCCGACATAGCCGCGAAAGTATACCCCACGCCGCCCGGCGCAACCCGGAATCCCCTTCCTAAGCGAGTGTCAGGCTGGGATCGGCGTTCAAAGTCACATCGGCGAGAATGCCGTTTCTAAAACGGGAGTACGCCGCGGCTGCAATCATGGCGGCGTTATCGGTCGAAAGGGCACGGCTCGGAAAAAACACTTCGATGCCGGATGATTTCGATCGCTCTTCAAACGTCGCACGCAGCTGCGAGTTGGCCGCCACTCCGCCGGAAACCAGCACGCTCTCGACGCTCAAGTCTTCCGCGGCGCGCATCGTGCGCTCCACCAAATCGCGCACCACCGCGTTCTGAAACTCCTGCACCAGCGCCAGCGTTTTCGGCGAACACAGCGGCAGCAACTGCTCAAATTTTCTCTCCCCGCGCTGCAGGGCCGCTTCCCGAGTGGCGATCTCCGCCGCATATTCCGGATGTTCGCGGACGTGATAGAGCACCGCTGTTTTCAACCCGCTGAAGCTGAAATCCAAAAGATTGCCCTTCATTTTCGTCGGACCAAATTTCACCGGCGCGGGGGCGCCATTCGAAACCGCCGCCAGCCGATCCAGAATCGGCCCTCCCGGATACCCAAGTCCCAGAAGCTTCGCCACTTTGTCGTACGCTTCTCCCGCGGCATCGTCGCGCGTCTGGCCAATCTTCCGATAAAGCAGCCGCGCACCCGCATCCTGCATATTGGGATCTGCTGGGGTCACTTCATACAAAACGGTGTGCCCTCCCGAAACGATCAAGCATACCGCCGGCAATTTCGCCGTCCGCCCCGCCCTGTGCGCCTCCAGGAAAACCGCGTGCACGTGCCCCTCAAGATGATTTACCGGCACGAGCGGCTTGCCCAGCGCCTGCGCCAGCGTTTTTCCATACGTGATGCCAACTAACAGCGCTCCCACCAGCCCGGGCCCTTGCGTCACGCCAATCGCATCGACATCCGTCAGCTTCATTCCCGCTTGCGCAAGCGCTTCGCGCACCACCGGCACGATCTGCCGCAAATGCTCGCGCGACGCCAGCTCCGGCACTACGCCGCCATATTTTTGGTGAATGTCGATCTGCGAAGCGACCACGCTGGACAGAATCTCCCGGCCGTCGGCCACCACCGCCGCCGCTGTCTCATCGCACGAAGACTCAATCCCCAGGATTCGCAATGTATTCCATCCCTACCGAACGTTGCCCTGCAACCAAATAATGCTAGCATAGCCGCGGGCGCGGTTCCTGTTAGCGCCTGTTCCGCGGCGGTGCAACTTACCCAACGGGCGCCATTCGAATGTAAATTCCATTGACGGATTGCCATTGGCATCAAAGAATGGGGCCATCCTCTTGGAGTGTGCAAAAACTGAGGCTATGACCAACAACTCTTCCAGCACGCCCAACTCTGCGCGAAGCGACACCGCCGCCGGGCTAGGCACGCGCTTCCTCCCGGCCACCAAAGCTCAGCCGAAAGAAATGCTCACCGTCGTCGACAAGCCGCAAATTCAATATGTTGTTGAAGAGTGCGTTGCCTCCGGCATCGAGCACATCATCATCGTCACCGGTAAAGGCAAGAATTCCATCGAAGACCACTTCGATTCGTCTCCTTCGCTCGAACATTTTTTGGAGGAAAAAGGAAAACACGATCAAGCCGAACTCGTTCGAAGGATCAGCAACATGGTGCAAGTCAGCTACACGCGGCAGAAGGAACCGCTGGGCCTTGGCCACGCCGTGCTGGTTGCCCGCGATCTTGTTGGCGATGAGCCCTTCGCCGTTTTGCTGGGTGACGTGTTGATTCCCGGCCCCAATCCCGCGACAAAGCAATTGATTGAGGTCTACGAAGCCACCGGCGTTGGCGCTATCGCCGTCGAAGAAGTCCCCAAAGATAAAACCAATCTTTACGGCATCGTGGATGGCGAACCCGCGCCGCAACCGCCTTTCGGCGAACGCCTATTGCGCATCCGCGATCTCGTGGAAAAACCGAAGCCGGAAAACGCCCCTTCGAATCTCGCCATCACCGGCCGCTACGTTTTGCCGCCCGCGGTTTTCGATTGTCTGGAGCGCACCAAGCCCGGCGCCGCCAACGAAATCCAGCTGACGGACGCGCTGCGCATTCTCTCGCGCGAGCACGGCTTGTGGGCCTACATTTATGAAGGAGTTTCTTACGACGCGGGCGACAAACTCGGATTCCTGAAGGCCACCGTGGAAATCGCCCTGCAGAATCCCGAGTTCGGCGGCGCATTTCGCAGCTACCTGAAGACTCTCAAGCTATAAGCGAATTTCACTTTTCAGAAGTGTTGCTTTTCTTCGCGGACTTCTTGTCCTTGCTTTCTTTCGTGTCCTTGGAAGCGATTTCCTTACTGCCCGAATCTTTATCTTTGTTCCCGGATTCTTTTGCTTCCCCGGCCGGCTTGTCCGATTTTTCTCCATCGCTCGAGCCAGCGGCCGGCTTTTTTCCGCCGTAGTCCGTTACATACCAGCCTGCGCCTTTGAATTGAATCGAAGGCGCGGTGATTACCGATTCGACTTTGCCGCCGCAATGGGGGCATTTTTTCAGGTGCGGGCCGGCGACGTTCTCGATTTTGTCGGTGTGCCGGGCGCACTTCAAGCATTTGTACTCGTACAGGGGCACTGAAGCTCCTCCCACAGGTTGCTCAAAACTAAAAGTATAGCATTGCTCTTGCGCGCAAGCGCAGCCGGAGCAGATGGAACTCGCATGTGCATAGGGGCGCGAATGGTAAACGCGATCGCGTGCTAGACTCGTCGGCATGCGCGCGAAGAGTGTTCCCCCGAAGCCTGAAGAGGCGGCGAATCCGGCTGCTGGCGGCTGCCTTTATCTTGTTGGCACACCCATCGGGAATCTCGAGGACATTACACTTCGCGGGATCCGTATCCTCAAGGAAGTCGATCAAATCGCCTGCGAGGACACGCGGCACACGCAAAAGCTCCTCACGCACTATGACATTCACAAACCACTAGTCAGCTACCACGAACACAATGAATTAACGCGCGCGCCCGAATTGGTAGAGGCACTGGAGCAAGGCGCGAAGATCGCGCTGGTGAGCGACGCCGGGATGCCGCTGGTGTCGGATCCCGGCCATCGCCTGGTAACGCTTTGCTTGCGCCACCATATTCCTGTCGTCCCGATTCCCGGCCCGTCGGCGCTGCTCGCTTCCCTTTCCGCTTCCGGCTTGCCCAACGAAGAATTTCTCTTCGTCGGTTTTTTGCCAGCGCGCAGCGGCGAACGCCGCCGCGCCCTTGAGCGGCTGCGCATCGAGGACCGCACCATTATTCTTTACGAAGCCCCGCATCGGGTCGCAGAGTGTGTAGCCGACGCGCGTGAAGTGCTCGGCAATCGCGACGCCTGCATCGCGCGCGAAGTGACCAAGATGCACGAAGAGTTCCGCCGCGGCAAACTTTCCGAACTCTCAGCGTCCCTCGAGGAACGCCCCGCGCGCGGCGAAATCACGCTCTTGATCGGCGCCGAGGCTCCCGCCGACGCGCGCACCCACGCCAATTCCACGCAAAGCCTGGCCGACCGCGTTGAAGAACTCATCCGCCAGGCCAAGCTCGACCGCAAAGAAGCCCTCAAGCTCGCCGCCAAAGAGCGCGGCCTGACGCGCCACGACGCCTACGCCCAAATCGTCGACGCCAAAGCCGAGGAACAAGAGAGTTGATCTTTTTGCACGTGCAAGCATCACTTTCGCGAAGCGCGAGAGTGGTACCGTATCATTTGGAAGGATTGTCGCTTGATGGCAGTTCGCGGGCTTGGACGATCAGTTTCTTAAGTTTGCCTTCAATCGAGGCATCGCCGATGTGTTCTTCCTGGAGGACGCCATCGGCGTCAATGGTAAAGGTGTGAGGTATGGCGTTGACACTAAACATCCTTGCGATTGGCCCGGCGAAGGAACCATCGCGATATTGCGGCCAGGTCATTTCATTCTTGACGATGAACTCTTTCCATTTTTGCTCATCGGAGTCGAGGCTGACGCTGAGGATCACCAGCGGTTCGCCCTGGAGTTTTCTTGCAACCTTTTGGATATGCGGGAGAGCTTCGCGGCACGGCACGCACCAGGTGGCCCAAAAATCAAGCAATACAACCTTTCCCTGCAAATCGTCCATGGCGATTTGTTTCCCATCGATGGTGGTAATGGAGAAAGCCGGCGCCATTCTGGCGCGCGCGAGTTCCGGCCGGCTGATGTATCGTAAAGCGCGGCGGCGGCTGGGATCTTCCGCGGGCTTGGCCTTTACATACTTTTCAAAACTGGCCTTGGCCTCATCGTCGCGCTTCAACTGCGCAAGCGCTCGGCCATCCGCGAAATAAGCGTCCGGGAAAATCGGGAAAGCCGCCAGCGCTTTGCCGATCTCCTCGTGAGAGCGCGCAAAAAGATCGTCTTTGTGTCTTTGCAGCCCCTCGCTCAGCAGCACCACCGCTAATTCGTAGTGTGCCAGAGCCGTTTCCCGCGGTCCCTGGGCTTGCGCCGTGATTTCCTCGGCGCCGAGTTCGGCGGTTTTCCACTCGCCGAGTTCCTCGCCTAGTTTGATCATCTGTCCCTGGCAGGCCAGGCAATGCCCGCCGTCCTGTTTGTCGGCTTTCTTAAACTCGTCCAGCGCCGCTTCCTTGTGGCGCTCGTGCAAGTACTTCTGAGCTTTCTCGAATGTCTTCTGGGCTTTTTCCTCCGTGGGCCCGTCGCTCTTTACCTGGGCCATGACCGGTGGCAGAAAACACAGGAACATCAAGCTTGCGCGGACGAGTCGCATTAAAACTCCTCCTGCCGATGCGTTCTCCGCTCGGCATCTTGCCCCTCTTTTCAAATTTCCAGTTTCCAGTTTCGGATTTCGACTTTCTAGCTAAGCGCCCTTCTCAAGCGCTTGGTGGTGGTCTGCAATTGGCGCTTCAAAGCTTCCACTTGCTTCGAGATGTCCGCCAACTCTTCCTTGGCGAGCTTCCCGGCCTTAACAATTTGATGAGCCTTACGGTCCGCCTTGCCCATCGCTGTGCCTATTCTCACTGCTACTCGCGCCAACCTGCTCTTCTTAGCCATCGCGTCCTCCTATTGCAACGTCACTCATCCTACATCGGCCTCGAAATGTTGCCAATCCTTTCAATCGCGAATGCCCGCTGCGGGGCCATAGGGCGATTTAGCTTTCTTTTGGCTTGTGCTCGTCTTTTGCCGGCGGTTCTTCCGCGCGGCCAAAATAGTAGCCGACGATCACCCCGATTATCCCGGTGTACACGCTGGCGGTTTTCGAGAAAAAGTCGGCGTACTCATTGAGCGCGACGTTGGTCTTGCCGAACAGCGGATAAATAGCCATGGTGCCGGTGATCAACATAAAGACACCCACAACGATGATGGCCAGAAATGCCCGCACTTTCCTGATTCCCATGGCAGCCTCCGTCATAATTTGAGCGAGGTGAGAGCGTCCTTGAGCCCGCCGACATTTTGCAGTTCGTCTGCCGCGGTGGTCACGATGCGGACAGGCTCGGGGTGGCCGGCAAAAGTTTCATAGCGTCCGTAGAGAAAGTAGAGCTTGATGGCGTCTTTTGGCTTTTCAAAGTCGCGCTCCAACCAGATCAGGACTTTGTCAGATTCGCCGGCGGAGTTGGTCTTTTTTGTGGCTTCAAATTCCCCCGCGTCGCAGTCCTGATTCGCCACTTTGAAACCATTATCCGTGAGGGCCTTACCGATGGCCTCGCAGATTTTCGCGGCGTCACCGCTCTTGTAGGTCTTTAACGGCGCGGGCCTTTCGAGCGGGGTCGGATCGGTCTTGAAAAGAGCTTGCGCATGCGTCTGGCCGGGAAAACACAACATGACGACGGCCACGACAACGATGCTGAAGACTACGCGCATGTCGTCCCTCCTCGCGAGTGCGTGAATCCTGCGAGATATTGAGCCTGCTCTTGCCGGAGAGTCAAGCACCACATTTTTTATGGCACGTCTGCAAGGCTGGTCCATGCGGTATCGGGGGAGTTCTTGTCGCAACCGGCTTTTAGATTGCAAACGTAGAACTGCGATACCGGATGGACTTCCCAAACGGTGGAGCGCCAGCACGCGGAAGTCGCGCCTGGGAAGCCGCAGTCATCTTTGACGTTCAAATGGGTGTTATCGATCATGAGTTGCCCGACAACTTTGACCTGCCGGCCTTGCAAGGAATTTACGCGCGCAAAGGTCCACTTGGGATCACGCGTATGAGGGGTCATCTCGGCAACGACGCTGGTTTTGTCCATGGCCTTAGGCTTGCCCTGAACGGGCTGCGGCTTTTTCTTAAGAACTGTTTTTGCCAGCGCGGCGTCAAAACCGAGGCCGATATGGAAGTCGTAGCTGTCCGGAAGCTGAAGTTTGCAATTGGTGGTTTCCCCGGTGGAGGGATTGCCGCCCGCGCCTTTGCCGGTATCTTCAACAAAATAGAGAAAAGCGAAAACGGTGACGATGTTGCCTTCGCCCAGATTGGCAAGGGCCGGAGCCGACTTGGCGTGATTGGCGGTTCCTAGTCCGCTGGGGATCTTCCCCTCCAGAGCTTGGAAATCAGTTCCGGCGAGGACCGAGGTGGAAGGCAAGGTTGCGCCAAGAACCTGGTTCTTGAGGAAGTTCAAGTAGGCATCGTACTTGTGCGCTGAATCGGTGCAGCCGGTAGGAAACGTGGTATGGCACGACTGCGTGTCGAGCGTGGCAGGTTTGCAACCAGTGTTCGCCTTCTGTGCCGCGGCGAGTTTGGCGAGGTCGTGAGCACGGTCAGCAAGCAGTGAAGCGGGAACACCGAGCAGAAAACAAAACAAGGCGATCAGCTGAGCGGATTTCTTCATAGTTCCTCCTTGATGGCGTTCGAATGCGTGGCCCGGGAACGAGAGTACTTGGTAGTCGCCCAACACGAGGATTGCAGCTCTATTTAGCACTGAGTTAGTTAAACGTCAAAGTATTTGGAAATTGCATTCCGTCTGGATGCAGGCCTACTCTGATTCTATAGTGCTGATGACCGTGAATTCGTTTCAGGTTGGAGGCGAAACGCTGCGATAGGGCACGATCCGAACAGTCGCAGCCGGCCGCCATTCAGCAAAGGGTGAGCGTAACCTTTTTCGTGGCGGGCAGTTATATTGATAGAGCGAAGATGGCTATCCGACGACCGGCACGCAAGGGCTCGCGCTCTAAGAGCGGCCTGCCTCAGAAGGCGGGTCCTGCAAAGAAGAACGCAGGGGGTGTGCCCGGAGTCGCTGGCCAAGCGGCGGACGAGCGGAAGCTTGTTGAGGCAGCGCAGGAAGATCCGAAGAAATTCGACGTGCTTTACGAACTGCATTTCGAACGCGTGTATGCGTTTGTGGCGAGCCGGGTGCGAAACAGAACCACTGCGGAAGATGTGACTTCGGAAGTGTTTCATAAAGCGCTGGCAAACCTGACGAGTTATGAATGGCGTGGGGTCCCGTTTGTCGCGTGGCTGCTGCGGATTGCGGCCAATGCGATCGTCGACCAGGCCAAACGCGCCGCGCGGGAATTCCCTTCCCCGGACGATCCACCAGAGATTCCTGCCAAGCCCGATCTACAAGCTTCCGAGTTGCGAGCCGTTGAGCACCGCGCCCAGTTGTTCCGCTTGGTGGGACAACTTCCAGAGGTTCAGAAACAAGTGGTGTACGGCCGATTTGTGGAACAGCGTAGCATCCGGGAGATAGCGGAACGCCTCGGTAAGTCAGAGGGAGCGATCAAGCAACTGCAGTTGCGCGCGATACAGAATTTGAGGGCGCAGATGGAGGGTGGCCGTGGCTAAGAGCTCCCTCGCAGTGCAACTTGATGAAGTGGTGCAGGCGATGCTTGTGTCGCTGCAGCCGCGTCCGGAGGAAGCGCCAGATCGCGACCTGGCTTCCTTGGCTCTCGTTGCGCAAGGATTGCGCAATCTTCCACGCCAAGAGTTTCGAGCAGTATTGAAATCCGATTTGCAAAGGAGAGCAACCATGAGCGAAGCATTAGCGGGAACAGGGGCAGCAAGGACGGAGCAGGCGCACGGCGGAGAGGTTCACTATCAGCGGCCAGGGCTGACGGCGATCACCCCGTACATCATTGTGCGGCCCGCGGCGCAGTTCATGGAGTTCCTGAAGAGTTCGTTCGACGGGATCGAGCGGCTGAGGATGCCGGCGCCCGACGGCTCGATCATGCACGCGGAAGTGGCCATCGGCAACGGGGCGATTGAGGTGAGCGACGGAAGCGAGCAGTATCCCACCGCGCCCGCGGCGATTCACCTCTATGTGGATGATCCTGACGCGACCTACGCGCGTACGCTGCAAGCAGGTGCCACCTCCTTTTACGCACCGACCGACGATCATCCTTCAGGCGATCGCTGGGGCGCCGTCAAAGACCCCTTCGGCAATCATTGGTACATCGCCAAGCCTCGTGGATGGACGCCAGGGCCGGAGGGACTTCGCTCCGTGCAACCATACCTGCACTTGCGCGGGGCGGACAAGATGATTCCATTCATGGAGACGGCCTTCGGCGCCGAGTGCATCGGCCTGCACAAATCGCCGGAGGGCATCGTCCACCATGCGACCATCCGGATCGGCAACGCCACGCTGGAAATCGACGAAGCGCATGGCGAATTCCAGCCGATGCCTTGTCACCTGCATGTTTACGTGCCGGACGCGGACGCGGCCTACGCTCGGGCGTTGCAAGTGGGAGCGACTTCGATTGATGAGCCGCGCAATGCGCCCTATGGCGACCGGGCGGCGGGTGTGAAGGATGCGTGGGGAAATAGCTGGTTTATTGCGACTTATTTGGGGCAATGAGGGGCGCAAAAAAAAAGAACGGGTCTGAAGACCCGCCACTACAAAAGCGCAGATGAGCGCGCGGCGCGGTACGTGCCTCAAACAAAAACTTATTAGGCTGCGGATTCGGAGCGGAAGACGCGTTGGAACCGCGGGCCAGTGAATTGGACGCCGACGAGTTTTTCGCCTCGGGACTCGGCATCGGCGACGTGGACGACGCGGCCGTGAGTGGCAAAATCAGCGTCGCTGCGGCGCGAGGCGTACTGCGAAAAGGGGATGCGGATTTCGAGATCGGAGCCGACAGCGACGTCAAAGCGAGTGACGAAAGCGGCGCCGCTACGGCAGAGATTTTCGCTGGAAGTTTCTTCTTCGAAGGCAAATCCGCGGGAGTCTTTTCCGCGGACTTTCAGCGGCAGGCGGACCGCAATTCTACGTTCCGAGCGTTGCCTCGATACCGAGGTGCTGAGCGGGACCATGGGCTGGGTCCTCGATTCTATTGTGTGCGGCAGCTCGGCCCTCGAAGAAACGTTCGACACTTTCGAGGATTTCCGCGGGCGTGCGCGCCGCATGTACGATGCTACGAAGCTCGCTGCCGTTCCCCACGCCATGAGTAAACCAGCAAGCGAACTGCTTCATTTTGCCTACACCATCGGGCAGCTGGGCAGCATTAATTTGCCTATAGTAGCCCATCAGTAAACGGTAGCGCTCCTCGTCGGCAGGGATGTCGTACCGGCCGGTTTCGGCGTGCTGCCGCATCTGGGAAAAGATCCAGGGATTGGTGGCGGCGGCGCGGCCGATCATCACGGCGTCGCAGCCGGTTTCGCGGACCATACGCGCAGCGTCTTCGGGATGGTTGATGTCGCCATTGCCGATGACCGGGATTTTGACGGCCTGCTTGACGGCGGCGATAAGGCTCCAGTCGGCGGCGCCTTTGTAGCCTTGCTCGCGCGTGCGCGGGTGGACGGCGACGGCTTCGACGCCAATGGATTCGGCGAGCTTGGCGACATCAACGGCCACAATGGAGTTTTCGTCCCATCCCGCGCGCAGTTTAATTGTCAGCGGAATGTTCACCGCGGCGCGGACGGATTTGAAAATGTCTTCAAGAAGCGGAAGATCGCGGAGCAAACCGGAGCCGCCGCACTTCACAACTTTTTTGGCGGGGCACCCCAGATTGATGTCCACAGCATCGTAGCCCAGGTCTTCCACCATCTTCGCCGCTTCGGCCATGACGGCGGGATTGGCGCCGAAAAGCTGCGCAGTGATGGGATGCTCGTCTTCCTGGAAATATAGATAGCGCAGAGTTTTCTTGGCGCTGCGCGTGATCCCTTCGGAGCTAGTGAACTCCGTCATCAGCAGACCGCAGCCGCCGAGGCCGCGAATGACGCGGCGGAAAAGCGTGTCCGTCACGCCGGCCATGGGCGCAAGCACCGCAGCGGGGCGGATGGCCAGATCGCGGATTTGGAAGCTCGCCGGAATCATTTGTTTAAGTTTAGGCCCTAGGTATCATTGTATCAAGACAGCCAACTGCCGTGTGCGAATGTGATAATCTGAAGGCGTGAAATTGACAGCCGTTTATGAACCCGCCAAAGAGGGTGGCTATACGTGCTTCATTGAGGAATTTCCTGCCGCGATTTCGCAAGGCGAAACCATGGAGGAGGCCAAAGCGAATCTTGCGGACGCCCTCAAACTCGCGCTGCAGTGCCAGCGCGAGCTAGCAGAAAAAGGCCTTTCCCCACAAGCCGTACGCGAGGTGTTCGAAATCGCGGAAGTATGAAACTCGCGGAATTGGAACGCCATCTGCGCCACCATGGTTGCGCTTTGTATCGCGAGGGTGCCGCCCACAGTATTTGGTTCAACCCTGCATTGAACAAGATCGCTAGCGTCCCGCGCCATCGCGAAATCAAGGAAGGGACGGTGCGAGCCATCTGCAAACAATTGGAAATTCCGCGGCCATAACGCCGACGATGAAGTTCGCCAAGAAATCGCATCGCCGGTGGCGGTACAATTCCTGGATGTTCGTCTTCAGAGCGCTCCTGGCGACTCTTCTATTGACGCGGTTCGCCGCGGCACAAGAGCACGTCTCCTTTCCGACCGAGGACGGAGGCGTAGTCTACGCCGACATCTATGGAAAAGGCGAACGCGGCGTCGTGCTGGCGCACGGGGGACCCTTCAACAAGGAAAGCTGGCAGAAGCAGGCTGGAACGCTCGCGTCGGCAGGATTTCGCGTGCTGGCGCTCGACTTCCGCGGCTACGGCAAGTCGCGAGGTCCAGGCGACTCCGACCCGATGGATGCGCCGCTGCACTTGGATGTACTGGCGGCCGTCCGCTATCTGCGAAAAACGGGGGTGAAGAGCGTGTCGGTAGTCGGGGGCAGCATGGGGGCGGGAGCCGCGGGCGATGCCTCGATCGCTTCGCAGCCAGGGGAGATCGATCGCCTGGTGTTCCTTGGAGGAGCGCCGAACGGCCCGGCCGAAAAGCTTAAGTCTTCCACGCTGTTCATCGTGGCACGCGACGATGCAAGCGGAGATGGACCACGTCTTCCAGGAATTCAAGCACAGTACGAGAAAGCTCCCGAACCAAAAAGACTGATTATTCTAGCGGGCTCCGCGCACGCTCAGTATCTCTTTCAAACCGATCAAGGAGAGCGCGTGATGCAGGAGATCCTCCACTTCCTTTCCGCGAAGTGAACCATCTGCTTGCCCGTTAGCGGTGCGCGACTTTGATAGAAAAGCGCAACCTGGGGCACCCGTCGTCATGTCCCACCGCAACAGTTCCTGGGAAAGAAAATCCTCCTTCCAATTTTCACAAACGACTCGACGGTTACGTCGTCAAGTTCCTATTGACGGAGAGAATTGTGCAGAGTATTGTGACGGCAAATGGTGCACCAATTCTAACGCCGGGTTGGCTAAAAAAAGGCGCCTCATTGCCAATGCGATTTGGAAAATTCTGCGTTCTCCTGGTCCTCTCGCTTGCCTTCGGTCTAGCTTGTAGCGAAATCCCTGAATCGCTCAACCTGTGCGACGATACTTCCAACGATTTTTTCGCATCCGATTCTGCGCCCAAGATTGGAAGAGTCCAGACGGC
>WNFR01006111.1_pt1 | contig 14964 bp, 20 predicted proteins | sample 5400221 | NCBI WGS metagenome assembly WNFR01 (sample SAMN13153357, study PRJNA577476) | soil metagenome | isolation source: 40 cm soil under Madrone tree | place: USA:California | collected 2016-06-14 | reverse complement strand
CGCTCGGCTCGACGCAATGAATGTGCGTAGATTGTCGGATGCGGCCTGACAACGAAACATATGCCCTACCCTACTGTCCTCGGCCACGGCGTGAGGAAGCGGCGCATTCATGGTTGACGCGCGTCGCCCAAGAGTACGGTTTAAATGCAGATAGCTTGCTTGGTCACCTGCTGCCCGAACACAACGCCACGTTCTGCCTTGAACGCGCGTTCTATGCACCATATGTAGACTCGCTTTCAAAAGCGACCAGGATTCCACGGCGTACCTTGAGCAAACTGCAGGGTGCGCCACTCGATTGGATATTGCAGGACCGGCGATACTGTAACGTCTGTATCCGTTGCATCGAAATGGATGCGCTGACCGGCACCAAACCCTTTCTCCGGCTCGAATGGCGCCAGGCGTGGAAAACCAATTGCTGCATTCATGGCATTCGGTTACTTCGCACCACTCTGAATTTCATGACGGATGGCGTGCACACCGTCGATGGTGCTCGCGAATGTCAGAGGCTCCGAAGCAAATCCGCGGCACTTGAGGGTACGCTGGATCGAGCTTTCGCTACCAAGCTCAAGGTCATCGCTGTTATTCGTGCAGTCGAGCGAATGGAGACGGCAATCGATCGCGCAATTGGAGGTCATGATCCCGACAATCGCATCTGGGGACCCTTAAGCGCCTCGGAGTTTCTAATTGTCGTGCAGGACGTAACGACATGGGCGTTGAGCAACTTTGAATGCTTTCACGCCAGGCCAGAGGCGGAAGACTTGCCCACCGGTGTCAGGATAGTCGCCGACTTCTACTTCACGATGATGCCACGGCACCTGCCCCCATTCGCTTCGGAATCTGACGTCCGGACTTTGCGCAAAACGGCGGAACCAGGCCTTCGAGCCGCTGCGCTGTGGTGGGCGGAGGCGCTACTCGCGAAACAGGAAGCCTACAAGATGGTGGAAACAGTGCATCCGCCGGCCCGACAGTGGCGCTTGCTCAAACGTAGAGGGCCGACCGGTTTGTACTGGCTCCTCCAACAAATGAGCGCATGGCCCCGCAGATACATAAACCAACAATGGATGGATCTCGGCTCGATTTTGAGTCTCTACCATTAAGATTCCGGCCCGACATTGGCACACGCTGAGCAAGAGTGCCATGTTGAAAGGCGAAAAGTGCCGGAATGAAAGAAAAACGACAGCAGGCGCTGCGCACGGCATTTCACCCGTAACAGGCATGCTAACGAGTCATTACACACCAAGAAAGAGCGATCGAAGTCTGCGAGCGTTGTAGCAGGACGGTGAAGATTGTCGCGAGCGTTCAAGCTCACAGTTTCAAAAGGCGCCTGCCAGAACCCGACACTTCGCGCGCAACCGCCTTACCGAAGGCCATGTGCTGGCCGATCGACTAGGTCGGGATAACCGGACGCTCCAACGGGTGGCGGCACTGCGCATCCCGGAGCAACAGAACACCGTGGCGTGCCGCGCAACGTTTCGATTGAAATCCTGAACGCCGGGCAATGCAACATGCCATCTATGGCGCGGCGCCAGGATTATCCCGGACATCTACTACTGACCCACGACGAGGAGACGGATATGACCGGTTACCGAATATTGATTCTTATCGCAGCCATTGTGATCACGGGATGTGAAGCGCTGGTTTTCGTCGGCACAACGGCCGTGAACTAACCATTGGTCCCGCACCGCCCTGCTTACAGCAGGTGCGGTAGGGAATGGCCGCGCGAAGTGGATCACAAGATTTTTCGAACCGAATTGCAATCGAAGCAGACCGAACTCGCAGCGCGCCGCCCTAGACGGACGCCGCAAAGGCATGCGGGCGTTCCTCCCCTTCGCCGGGCCGGCGATCATTGCCTCGGTCGGTTATATGGACCCGGGCTTTGCGACCAAGGGATCCGTGACATTGACGGTTTGGCATGCGTTCGGCCTGTTACGCGGCCGGGGCGACTTGATCGGCTGCGCGAGGACTCCGCGAAATCCTCACAGGCACGGATTTGTAAGACGGGGTCCCGCTGAGCTGGTCATGATAGCTAAGCGGGACGAGAGCATTCGCTTCTGGGTAATAGGCGGCGACCGACCCACGGGCGATGTCGTAGGCCACGGCAGTCAGGCCGGTAAGGCGCAGACAATTGCCGGACGGGAGGGCCGTTTCAACGTCGACCAAGTCACCGTGTTCGAGCTTGCGCGCGGCAAGGTCCTCTTCGTTGACGAACAGCACATCCCGTCGCCCGAAGACTCCACGGTATCGGTCGTCCAGCCCGTAGATGGTCGTGTTGTACTGGTCGTGGCTGCGGATCGTCGTCAGTTTCAGCACATCGGGAGCGGCGATCTCGATATCCTCGGCAACGCCCTGGAAAACGATGAATTCGGCTTTGGCGGACGCGGTGTTCCAGACCCTCATCGTGGGTGGCAGCGGCAAGCGGAAGCCGCCGGGAATGCGGATGCGGTTGTTGAAATCCTTGAAATCCGGGAACACGGCCTCGATCCCGTTGCGGATCCGATCGTAATCGGCGATCAGGTCCAGCCAAGGAACTTTGCTGTTTGGCAAAGTGGCGTGGGCCATGCCGGCGAGAATTGCCGGTTCGGATCGCAGCTGCTCGGAGGCAGGCCGCAGCTTGCCGCTCGAAGCGTGCACCATCGACATCGAATCCTCGACCGTGATGGATTGCGGACCCGTCGCTTGCATGTCCTGTTCCGTGCGGCCAAGGCATGGGAAGATGAATGATTGCTTGCCGACCAGCAAATGCGAGCGATTCAACTTGGTGCCGATATGCACTGCAAGATCGAGAGCGCCCATGGCCCGATGGCATTGCGCTGGATCTGGTAGCGCTACGGCAAGATTGCCGCCGAGACAGATGAGTGCCTTGGACGTTCCGTCGATGATGGCCTGCATCGCGGCTACCGCGTCATGGCCATGCACCGGCGGAGGTTTGAAGCCGAACACGCGCTCGATCCCGCCCAGCAGGGCCGCAGTCGGTTTTTCGGTGATACCAACCGTGCGGTCTCCCTGCACATTGGAATGACCGCGCAATGGGCAGATGCCGGCGCCGGATTTTCCGAAATTGCCGCGCAATAATAACAGGTTGGCGATCTGCTGCACGTTGGACGTACCCTTGCTGTGCTGCGTGATGCCCATGCCATAGCTGACGATGGTAGCGTTCGACTTCGCATACGCCTCGGCGACGGATTCCAATGCAGCGCGCGACAATCCACTGGCCGTCTCGAGAGGTAACCATTCGGCGGCGCGCAAGTCCGTCGCGAAAGCATCGAATCCATTGGTATGCGCGGCGATGAATTCATGGTCGAGCACCGCACTCGCAGGGCCAGCGCTATCATCCAAGGCAATGAGCGCCTTCATGATGCCCTTGAGCGCCGCGGCATCGCCCCCGACTTTGACCTGGTAATAGGACGACGCGATGGGCGTCGAACCGAAGCTCGCCATTTCCACCGCGTTTTGCGGATCGGTGAAGCGTTCGAGCGCCCGTTCCCGGAGCGGATTGAACACGATGATCGCCACGCCACGGCGGGAAGCCTCGTGCAGAGTGCCCATCATGCGTGGATGGTTCGTGCCTGGATTGTGTCCCATGGCGATGATGAGCTCGCAATGCTCGAAATCATCGAGTGAGACGGTGCCTTTGCCGATTCCAATGGACATTGGTAAGCCGACACTGGTGGCCTCGTGGCACATATTCGAGCAGTCCGGAAAATTGTTTGTGCCGTATTCGCGGCCGAAGAGTTGATAGAGGAAAGCAGCTTCGTTCGAAGCACGGCCCGAAGTGTAGAACTCCACCATGTTCGGATCCGGCATGCCACGAAGGACCTCGCCGATGTGCTTGAACGCCTCATTCCAGCCAATCGGTTTGTAGGTGTCGCTGGCACCATCATAAACCAACGGTTGGGTCAGACGACCTTGATTCTCCAGCTCGTAATCGGTCCATTCCAGCAGGGCCGACACCGTATGAGTGGCAAAGAATTCCTGCGTTACTCGCTTCTTGGTTGCTTCCCAAGTAACCGCTTTCGCTCCATTTTCGCAGAACTGGAAGGTCGAGGTGTGCTCCTTATCCGGCCACGCACAACCTGGGCAGTCGAAACCGGCCGGTTTGTTGGTCCGGTACAGAAGCAGCGGCGCCTCCACGACGTCCATCTGTTCGCGTACGGCACGCGCTGTAGCACGAAGCGCGCCCCAGCCACCGGCGGGACTCTCATAGGACCTAATTCCTGGGACTTCGCGTCGTTTCGGCATTTGAACCTTCCTCATCTCTCAATCGCATTGATATCAGACTCCGGCCGAGTTACCACCCCATTTCACATCCCTTACATCAGATTGCGGTCGTAACCGAAGTGCACTTCGACCTACACCGAGTGTCGACTTCACTATTCTCTGGCCAATCATTGCAGCAATTTGTCACTCGCTTCCGGTCGCGGATTACAAAGTAAGCAATTGAGATAATTGCCGATTCCCCGTTGCTGCGCCGCGAGAGTCGATGCTGCAGCGTGACATGATATATTTCACGAATCTGTGGCACGATCACGTCGCGCAATAGCAATTCGTGGCCACATCAAGCAGGAAGGAATCTGCGGTCGTGGAACAGCTGAGTTCGGCAGTCCGACTCGACTTGAGACCCGGTGAGTGGGTTAGAATACTGAAATCGACATCCAACGCGTCGCGCAGCACCCCGCTTCCCGGGTCGCCGAACTCACGCCGCGTTTGTGGAAACAACACTTCGCGAATAATCCGCTGCGCTCCGACCTGCACGGTCCTGGGCGGATCGCGAGTGGCTCACAGATTGCGGTAGGGATGCCAGGAACAGCACAACACAGACACACAATAAGACTATATCTTTGAATAAGAACTCACCGGCGAGATTCCAGGCGATCGGGTCGCTCGAAAAGCTCCACTTAACGACACCGGGCGTCGTGAAAAAGAACGACCATGTGATGGCAAAGGTACCCGCTCCCATCAGCGAACCGATGGCCGAGAGCACGGGGATGGCCGACCCTGCCGCAAGAAGGACCGCAATACTCAGTTCCATGATGCCAAGGACGTATGCCTCCCCTCGCACGCCAAATATCGACAGCCACGAAATGAACGGACTATTGCTAATGTAAAGCACGATTCCGTGCGCCGATTGCGGCGTGAATTTCTGGATTCCAAACGCCACAAATGTCAAAACCATGACCCAGCGGAGGATGGCCAGCGATCGATAAGACCCGACGCCTTTTTCAGCGATGTTGAACTGCATTTTCATATTGACCTATTCGCTCCGTTGTCCAGATTGTTACAGCCCCAGCAAAAAGCCGGCGGCGATGATCGTCAGAACCAGCGCCGAAATCAGCAAGAACGAGTAATCCCGCTCATGTCTGCCGCGCCGTGCGCAGAGATCTCGGCCGATGCCGAGATCTCTGCACTCAGTTAGTATGACCTGCAGGTTAGAACCTGCACGAGCACTGGATGGTCCGCAAGTCACCCGCGTCTCTCGCCCCGTGACGAAGTGATGATTGGGCAGTTACCTGAAATCCGAGTTTTTTCGGTCGTTACAAACCTGGCAGCCTCAATTGCCAAGTCTTCTTCTTCAGACTTCAACGCGTCAGCCTTTGACGGATCCGCCAAGGTGACTTTGCTGAGTTGCCAGTAGATGTCATCAGACGATGCCGAAGGCAGTGCAGGTGTATAGTTGGCATGCGGCGCCGCAACCGCGGCATCTGACGCTTCCGTGTGCGGGTTGGCATTTCGCTTTGCTTTGCCCCAAACAATAATAGCTGGCAATTCAACGATCTGTTTTCCATCTCCGTCCGTATTGTCTTTCTCTGCGTGGACAATACCGACCGTCGCCAAGACTGTCGCTATTGCGGTGGTTGCCGTGATCAATTTAATCGATCGAAGGCGCATCGGCAGGTTATTGCTCATATCATCTCCTCGGCGGTGTACTTGGAAGCGACAGCGTCTTTGGCTGGCCGGTTGATGAGTCCCTCCGCTCTCTGCTCGTGGACATACCACCGATCGCCGGCAACAAAGATCTATGATGATTTCGCACGAGCCCCCCCGTTCGGTTACATTTCATTTCCAAATTCAGGGCCCCGGATGTAAGCGGCGGCGCGAGCCGCGCGAACATAGGACATGGAGAACGCGTGCCAGAGGTCGAATCCCGAGTCAAAATTCTTATGTTGCCTCACGCCCGTCGAGCGACCTTTTGATCGCACGCGATACACCGGCTCTATTTCGATGACAGTAATCAAATAAAATAATCATGGGCGTGATCCATTGCTGCCGTAGTGTGCGGCAGCGATGTGGCGAATCTTAAGGCGCGTCAACGCTTTATGTTAAATCGCGGCATGGGTGCAAAATAAGCGGGCCTAATCTCGCTCCAACTGAATTTCGGTAATGGCAGTCGAAATTTCGGTAATGATCGCGACCAAACAGGGATCGAAGTCGCAATCTCCGACTGTCACTGGAAGCCCACGAGCCCACGCAATTGGCCGCAGGTTCAAATCGTGGGCGGCCTTTTGCGCCTATATGGAAATCCGCCTCGGCTAGTTTAAGGGCGCTAAATCAATGGTCGCTTGGGTAACTACCCAACCAATTGGAGGCAGCAGGCTAGGCGCCGACAGTCGTAGACTTCAAAGTGGGTAAGTTCTTAAAATGGTTGATGCCGAACGCTTTCTTTAAGAGCAGGCTTGTAGCTACGGTTCTAGTGGAAATTAGAAGCGCCTGGAGCGCAACGTTGTCATTCCGGTATTCTCGGATAGCGCGTTCCAGACCATACGCGCGAGTCTGCCCCACTGGAATTTCCGGCATGCATGATCGGTCAAACGCTGGCACATGGCGCGAGCTTATTGCGGAGATCATAGGCGGCGTCAATGATTTGGGCGTAACCAGCAACCACATCTTTGTCGCCGATCATTTCCTCCAAGGATTGTCGTATCCAAGCCTTGCGACGAACCATGTTGTGATGCCACGGTACATAGCCACATTGCGCACATGGCCCCAAAGAACCCGAGCAGATTTCAGACTCGCCGATGATACGTTCTATCAGTATTGTTGAGTGAAAGAGCTTCCAATAGTTTGCGTTGAAGAAAGGATCAAACCTAGTAGAAACTCCGTAGGGAACGGACGCGCACCATTCGATCATTTCCTTCAAAGCAATTGGCAACTCTAAGTAGGCGGAAAATAAATTCCGGTAAGAAATGGGCGCACGAGATTCCGCAGACCCACTCTCGGGAAAGAAAATGATCCCTGAGATATCGTCATAGTCCATCTGCTTGTAATCCGGGACCACGCCGTTTCTCTGGACCAGAGCGGGAATTACCGTAATGTTTCCCGCAGTACCGTAATGTTTCCCGCAGTTCTGTTGTCGAAGTGAAATATAGGGACGTGATCGTCGAGGACAAATGAATCAAACGCGAGCCACTGACGGAAAGAAGCAATGAGATCGCTGTCGGTTCTGTCACTTGTGCTCGCTACGTATGAGACGTTAGTCAGATAAGAACCGCCTCCAAAAGAGGCATGCTCTGCGTTGGCCGGAACAATTACTAAATCGTTGGACAGAGTGTAAGCGGACATGGGCTTGTACTGGCCCAAATACCTGACCCCCTTACGACCCTCGGAATTCGCCAGCACCTCACGTGCCTCTACTTCAGATTTTTCCTCTTCGCCGCCAAGCAAGCTTTCACCCATGGTCAATCCGATCTCTTCCATCGAGCTCATTCCGTCTCGAAGCCTTGTGACGAGAATTTCAGTGTGCGACCGTTTTCGGTGACGATACGGACGACCTTTTCCGGTATACCGCCCTGAACGCGCGCGGAGATCTCAAGCGTGACCTCAACCTCGACACCCGCAAGTCCGGCCAGGTGAGCGATGACTTCGTCCGCAATACGGCTCGCGTCCCGCCCTACCCGCGTGGGATCGAGGCTTACTGTGCCGTGGAACCTCCTCAATGTTCGTTCTACTAGCGGTGCCGTTGGAGAAGTTGGGCCAAGTGCTGTGTCAGGGCCAACATGGGGGCCGACACTGGAGGGTGGTGTTGGCAATTCGGCATCCATTTGCCTTCGCGCCACGCGTGGCATCACCAGCATTCCGGCGGTGTGCGGGGAGAGCGAGACTATCTACCCTCCACGCAGTCCTAGGTAACGACCTGCTGCCTCGTCATGGCTCTCGGCATACGCAAAGGTATCGGAGTGCCAAGTTAGCAGCGCCGCGCCGTCACTCATCGCGTGCACCAGTACCTCGGGCCCAGCAAGCCGAGGTAGATAGAGATACCGCGCGAAGTCCTCCACGAGCTGCCTAATTGCGACGTGCTCCCCTCTCCAGAGGGGCACGTCGTCAAGATACTTGCGCAGCATCGTAGATCCGAGCGAAGTCACCATGGACTTATCGCTCTTGAGCTTCTTGCTCGCCCGAGCCGCAAGCCCTTCGCCGCCGGAAAGCCGGATCGACTGCCAAGTAATCGGCGCCTGCGGGCTCGTTTGTACTGGCACTAAGAGCCATTGATATGCCTCGGGCAGCTGCGCGGTCACGGCTCCGTCTGCGGCCTTCCTCTGATTCTCAGCTTGCCGCACCTGATGCGGGTCTAAATTGAGCGTCTCCTTCTCCACAAGAATCGAGTCCCACGCGAGGAATCTACGCAGTGCTTCGTAGAGGTCTTGAAGTCGAACCTTGTCCGCCGCTAGAAAGACGAGCGAATTGCGGTAGAGCCGCGGCGCGCTGCCGCGCGTCTCGAGGATGTCGCGCGCAGCGGCCTCCGCGGCATTGCCAGGCTCCTTATTGTAAGGTTCGTCCGCAGGTAAGACGACCAATCGCGCATCGAGATCGTCCGGGACGTCGGCGCTTGAGCGGGGAACGGGATGGATGCGTGAAAAATCCGCTGTCTGCCGCAAATCGTTTCGAATCCGAGCGTCAAGTTCATGTGCCACCTTGTCTGGCACTGGATCGCGCTTGAGTTGTTCCGCACGATCTTCCGCGAGCTTAGTAACTGTCGGCTGGGTGCCGTACCGGAAGCGCGTACCATCCTGGTACAAGTAGGTCGCCGCCGCCGCCAGTCGCCTCAGCGCGTCGCCAAATACGGCCGGCGATTCGCCTGGCATCACGCAACCAAGCTTCACGCGGCGATCCTCGAGCCCGCGATGGGCCGCGGTTGTTGTGGGAGCGGAACCGAGGTAAATAGCGCGCGCCACACGCCGCGTCGCGTGTAGCTTGCCGAGGTTGGGCTGTTCGGTATCAATCTTGAGCGGTAACGAGCTCGGGCCGTCAACGTCCTTCTCAAGGATTGGAGCCCAGTTGTCCGAAAGGTAACGCGTGAGCCCCCTGTGCCAATGTGAGCTGAGACACCTGACCTCAATAATTTAGAGTACAGGTAGTATCCAGTCATGCCCCAAGTATCGAAGTCTTCTATGAACAATCTTTCCGCCGTTTCGATTGATTCCGTCATTCCAACCGCTCTACGATCTTCTACCATAGCGCATTCATCCGAGGATCGAAGCCCGGACCCTGAGGTGATCGAGATCGCGACGCGTCGTCAATTCTCTGCGAGCGAGAAGCGGATGCTCCTGGCCGAGGCTGATCGCTGTAAGGAGCGCGGCGAACTCGGTGCGTTCCTGCGTCGCAAACACATCTATTCGTCGATGCTCTCGAGTTGGCGTAAGCAGCTCGGCGCGGCGGACAGCGCGGCCCTTGCACCGCAAAAGCGCGGACCGAAGCCCGACGCATCGGCTCGGCAGCTCAAACATCTGAACCGCGATAACGCCCGCCTGCGCCGCAAACTCGAACGGGCGGAGCTGATCATCGACGCCCAAAAAAAACTGTGCGTGGCGCTCGGCCTGCCGACCGCGGACGAGGCGAGCGAGGACGAGTGATTCTCGCCGTCAACGATCTGGCCTCTCACGTCGGCATGGAGGCGGCGTGCCGGGCTTTTGCCTTCAACCCAGGGTACGTGTATCGAGATCGCGCGCGCCGCCGGGGCGTGTTCTCCCGACATCCCATCACGGTGCGGCCGCGACCGCCACTGGCCTTCTCCATCGCCGAGCAGAACCGTCTGCTCGGCGTGCTCGACAGCGAACGGTTTGCCGACACGGCGCCGGCCGCGGTCTACGCCACGTTGCTCGATGAAGGCTGTTATTACGGCTCCGTGCGCACGATGTATCGACTATTGGCCACCCACGGCCAAGTCGGCGATCGGCGTCGTCAGCGGCGTCACCCGGCGTACACAAAGCCCGAACTGCTGGCCGTTCGGCCGAACGAAGTGTGGAGTTGGGACATCTCAAAGTTGAACAAACTGTCGACAGAACACCCACAATACTGAATCCCAATTACGAGTCCTGCTCTACCCGTGGCATCCATGGCACGGCCGGAGTGTGCTGACGTGCAAGGGAACTGCGAGAGGCGCAGATCAAACATATCTATGCAGACTGGAGGATACGCCGCCCGAGACGGTGCGCGTTGAGATCCCACGCTGGATGTTCGATACGGCAACTTGCAGCCGGATGCACCTTGAAGCCAGGCCGCAAGTGGATTGCGAGACGTTCCGAGAGCTAAAACAGCTCCTTCAGGCGCGGCGTGCCGTATGGGCGGCGCCGATGGTACAACCTCAGCTTTCCTGGCAACCCGGACGAGGAGAAGCTGATGACACAGATCACGGGCCAAACTCAGGGCAAGCAACTGGCGTTGTTTGCAAAAAGACTCCATCTCCCGCGCTGGGAGGATCTCACTGCACCGATACGCGCAGAAGTGCTGGATCTGCTGGCGCAGTTGATGGCGCGGGTTCTCGCCGACGATCGGCCAAGAAAATCGCGACGCGTGGCGGGAGGTGGTCATGAGTGAGAAAATCAAACCACGGCATCTCGCGCGCAAGGCGATGCTGTATGTACGTCAGTCCTCCGCATACCAAGTGCTAAACAATCTCGAGAGCCAGAAGCTGCAGTACGCCATGGAGGGTCGTTTGCGCGAGCTCGGGTGGCATGACATCGAGATCGTGGATGAGGATTTGGGCCGGTCTGCGGCGGGCGGCGTCACGCGCACGGGGTTTGAGCGCGTGGTGGCACAGGTGTGTCTGGGAGAAGTCGGTGCGGTATGTGCGCGCGAGGTATCGCGTTTTGCACGCAATAGCCGCGACTAGCAGCAGCTGGTGGAAGTCTGCCGAATCGTCGATACACTGCTCGTCGATCAGGAGACGGTCTATGATCCGCGTCAGAGCAACGATCGTTTGTTGCTGGGGCTCAAAGGCACACTCAACGAGTACGAACTCGATCTGCTGCGCCAGCGTGCCAGTGAGGCGCGTGTAGAGAAGGCCAAGCGCGGTGAGCTTGTCTCGCGCTGCCCTGTTGGCTGCATCAGGGGTGCGGAGCAGGAGCTGGAAAAGGATCCGGATTTGCGCATCCAGCGCGCGATCGAACTGGTGTTCAGCAAGTTTATCGAGCTCGGCAGTGCCCGCCAGACACTGCTGTGGTTCCTCGAGCACGACCTGTCTTTACCGGCTCGCACTCTTCGTGGAAAAGTGCACTGGAAGCGCGCTGCGTACTCGCCGATCCATCGCATCCTCACCAATCCGAACTATGGCGGTGCATACGCTTACGGCAAGAGCGAGAGTCTCACCTGCTACGAAGGAGGCGTCGCGCAACACCGTAGGCGTCGCAGGCCCCGGGAACGATGGGTCGCCCTCATCCCGGAGGCTCATGAGGGATATGTCAGCTGGGAGGCGTTCGAGCGCGTTCAGAAGATGATCACAAGCAACCGGCTGGGTGGCTACGAACCCTCAGGCGCCGTACGGCAAGGCGTAGGGCTGCTCGGCGGCTTGTTGAGATGTTGCCGCTGTGCTCGTATGCTTCGTGTGATCTACAAAGGACCTGACAACGATGTGGTCCGTTATGTGTGCACGAGAGCCAACTTGGACAACAAAGAGGCGCGCTGTGTTGCCTTCAGCGGCGCCGCCGTCGATCAAGCGGTGGCCGCCGAAATCTTCCGTGTCCTTCAGCCGGCAGCGATAGAGGCGGCGGTGTTGGCAAGTCAGCAGCAGACCCAGGCACGCACAGCGGTTGTAGAGGCTCTGCGCCGGGATCTGCAGGCAGCACGCTATCGGGTACAGCGTGCCGAACAGCAGTACGACGCCGCTGATTCGCAAAACCGGCTGGTGGCGGAAGAACTGGAGCGCCGTTGGAATCTTGCCCTGAAGGAGATGCGCGCCCTTGTGAACGCACCAAAAAGCGGATCATCAGAGCGTTGATTCGCGAGATCATGGTCGACGTTGACGAACAAACAAACGAGCTCGTCCTGCTGATCCATTGGAAAGGCGGCATCCATACGCCGATGCGTCTGCCCAGACGCCGCCGTGGACAAAACCGCATGCATACAGCCAAAGACGTCGTCAATGCAGTGCGAGTCCTCGCGCACATCTCTAGCGACGACGTGATTGCCGGCGCGCTCAATCGGGCAGGGTTGCGCACCGACCGCGGCAACTTCTGGACGCGTGCGCTGGTGACTTCACTGCGACACAACCATGGAATCACCTGCCACGATGAGCAGCGCCAGCTGGCCGAAGGTTGGTTGAATCTGTCGCAGGCTGCCCGTCTAACCGGTGTGTCCCCTCGCACCTTGCGTCTGGCAATCGAACGCGGTGAAATCGAGGCTGAACGGCCCATCGGCGGCGGACCGTGGGTGCTGAACAAACAAACGCTACAGAGCCAGGCGGCAGAACGCTTTCTTGAGGGTGTGCGCCTCGGAAAATCCCACCCTGCGGTACCGTCACCGGCGCAGGCCACTCTCGATTTATCAACCACATAGCCAGATGGGGCATCATGAAGCAGGCTCGAAGGGGCCGGCCAAGTGGACATGCTTCCACCTGTATGTCGTGATCGATATTTTCAGCCGCTACGTCGTCGGTTGGATGATCGGTCACCGAGAGACCGCGGAACTCGCCGAGCAGTTCATCGCCGATACCATCGACAAACAGCAGATCGTGCCCGGCACGCTGACCTTGCAAGCCGACCGCGGCACCAGCATGCGCTCCAAGTCTGTTGCCCAACTGCTCGTCGATCTCGACGTTACCAAGACTCACAGTCGGCCACACGTCTCGGATGACAACCCGTACTCCGAGGCTCAGTTCAAAACCCTGAAATATCGACCCGACTTCCCGGCGCGCTTCGGCTCAATCGAGGATGCGCGGGCGCATTGCCAAGAGTTCTTCCGTTGGTACAACACGGAACACCGCCATTCCGGAATCGCGTTGATGCCGCCCGATACGGTGCACTACGGCCGTTCTACCGCGCTCATCGCGCAACGCGGCGTCACGCTCAATGCCGCCTTCGCAGCGCATCCGGCTCGCTTCAAAGGCATCGCACCAAGGCCAGCGACCGTTCCAATCGCTGTCTGGATCAATCCACCGAGAAAGGAGACCAACTCACAAACCATCACACCCAACTGCTCGTTAAACTAATGAACATAGGTGTCTCAGACCCATTGACACGTTCCGCCATCCACGACGGTCCTCGGCAGGTGGATTGTTATAGTCGTGAATGAGATTAACTTGGGAGGCCAAGTTCTCGCTCATCGAAAACATAGCATCTACCAATTCTTCGGTTGGCGAGACTGCAAGAATATTTTGTATGGCCTTAGTCATCTTCTCCGAGATTTGCTCCAGTACATCAGTTTGCACTAGCGCGAGTCCTTGATGTGCCAGCCCTTTAACTACCGTGCTGAGCGCCAGTGGCTGCAACATGCGCAAGTAGAAAAGCAACTCATCGCGCCTAACTTGCCTTGCTGGCGTCAACGCAACCAGAAGTGCTTGTGGCGCCTCCGCATTGAGAAATTCGCTGCATATCGAAGCGTATTTGTCCCTTATTGGCGCTTCTGGTAGGTCATCAGGACTCAAGTGCACAAGTTTGGCACAAGACCCTTGTGTGAAATCCTTTCCCGACATCACCGAAAGTACTGTCGCCTGCACAAGACAGAGCAAGTAATGACGCAAAAGATTACGCCAGACAATATGGTCGCCGATCCAGACGATGTCTTTAAAGTCCTCTAGGGGGTCGTTCAATTGGCTGGGCGGACTAAAGTAGATTTGCTGGTTTTCAAGCTCATGAAACTCATCGACCAACGCGCGAATCGATCGAAACCGGTAAAGATGATCTGCCATTGTGCAACCTTCATATTAGAGAAAAGCAACCCGGGGTCTGCGTCAAATCACGCCCTCGTCTCGGCAACCACCTGGGCACGAAAGGTGCCATCGGCAAGCGCTAGCTCGCGCGCGAATCGCCGAAGGGCTCGCATTGATCCCGATTTGGTGACGGCGCCAAAGAAAATTGGACGGTTTCGGCTTCCGTTACCAGAATTTGGTTCTGGCACCCAGCAACTACATTATATAAACTACGTAAGTACTTATTATTGTTGGTTAATATAAGACAAAGCTCTCAAACGGCACTCCTCGGATAAAGACGTTCTAACTTTCTGATTCTACTCGCTCGCAGTTACTGGAATTTAGTTGGAGCGACATGTCGGATCTCAGAATTTTTGGCAGCCTGCCAAGAATTGTGAGTCTGGATCTCCTCGTTTTATCAATATGTTGTACGCGCCCGTGGGCGTGGGCTCACGCCCTGTGCCAATTGAGTGAGATTGCTCGCCAACCGCATCGGACCGGAAGTTTTCGGCTTCCGCGCTAAATTGACAGGAATTGTGAGATCTAAGAATTCTCCAGTCATGGACCAAGCGGCGTGCGAGTGGATGGGCCTCAAGCAAGGTCCTTACGACGCTGAAAGCCGGCCTCTGGTCCGACCCCATTCTTGCGATTTCGGTGTCAGCCCCGCCATATGGCGGTGAAGCTCACGATCTCTATGTAACGAATCGGCCACCAATTGCGAAGTAACGTGATATGGGAACGCCTTTGAGAAATGCTTGGTATTCCAGATCGAGTCTGGCTCCGCGCCGCCCCACCGTGTCGGAGCGGCTGTTTGGCATGCAAAGCCCGTCCCCCCGCGAGTCTGGCAG
>WNFR01027596.1_pt1 | contig 14966 bp, 12 predicted proteins | sample 5400221 | NCBI WGS metagenome assembly WNFR01 (sample SAMN13153357, study PRJNA577476) | soil metagenome | isolation source: 40 cm soil under Madrone tree | place: USA:California | collected 2016-06-14 | reverse complement strand
CGCGTGCGCGTGCGCCCAAATGAAACTGTGCGTTGCTCGTTCAGCACCATCGTGGCACGGTCGCGCGAAGAAGCGGTGACGCTGGCCGACAAGTATCACGATCCGAATACGTTTGATCGTGAACTGCGGCTTGCCTGGACCAAGGCCCAGGTTGAGATGAGTCACCTGAAGATTGACGCAGAAGAGGCGCACCTGTTTCAACGTCTGGCCGCGCGCATTGTTTATTCCGATCCGTCGCTGCGGCCGCGGCCGCATGTGCTCGCGCTGAACACGAAAGCGCAATCGAGTCTGTGGGCCTATGGAATCAGTGGCGACCTGCCGATCCTTGTGGTGCGCATTGATAAAGCTGCGGATCTGCCTACGGTGCGCATGATCTTGCGGGGCCATGAATACCTGCATTACAAGGGACTGAAAATCGATCTGGTAATTCTAAACGACAATCCAACTACTTATTTGCAATCACTACAGAAGGAACTGGAGACGATGGTTCGCACCAGCGGGCTTGGTGGTCTTCAGGATAAGCCGGGCGGCGTTTACATGCGACGCGCGGATCACATGCCCGAAGCCGATCGCATCTTGCTCCACGCAGTTGCCCGCGCCGTCTTTGTTTGTGAGCGCGGCTCGCTTGAAGATCAACTGGAGCGGCCACAGGTGGAAGAACCATTGCCGCCCGCGTTCGTGGCGCGCTCGCCTTCGCAAACCTATCCCGAAGCCACCGTGCCGCCGCCTGAATTGACTTTCTTCAACGGCCTTGGTGGATTTCACCAGGGCGGGCGCGAGTATGTGACGCTGCTGGGCGCGGACCAGTGGACGCCCGCGCCGTGGTCTAACGTGATTGCAAACAAAAACGATTTTGGTTTTCAGGTGACTGAAACCGGCGGCGGCTACACCTGGTCTGTCAATAGCCGCGAGAACCGGCTGACGCCATGGTCCAATGATGCCGTCAGCGATACGCCCGGCGAAATCGTTTACTTACGCGATGAGGAAACAGGCTCAGTTTGGTCCACCACGCCGCTGCCGATTCGCGAAGGGGAGCCGTATATAGTCCGGCACGGTCAGGGCTACACAGTCTTCGAACACGTCAGCCACGGCATTTCCCAGGAGTTGCTGCTGTTCGTTCCTCTCGATGGTCCGGTAAAAATATCGCTGCTGCGTTTGCGCAACCGCACCACGCGCAAGAGAAAAATAACTGTGACTTCATACAGCGAACTGGTGCTGGGTGTGCAGCGCTCGAGCACCGCACCGTATGTCATAACAGAAATCGACAAGCAGGCCCGGACCATATTCGCGCAGAATCCTTTCAACAATGAATTCGCCGGGCGGGTCGCGTTTATGGCAACGAACGAAGCCCTGACCAGCGCCACTTGCGACCGCAAGGAATTTCTTGGACGCAACGGTGCACCTGACCGCCCAGCCGCTTTGCGTCGCACGGTGCTTGCGGGCCGCGACGGCGCTGGACTCGATCCCTGTGCCGCCTTGCAAACAACGATTGAACTGGCGCCGCATGAGGCCCGCGAAGTCATGTTTATTTTGGGTGAAGCGGAATCAAAAGCAGAAGCGCAGGAGCTGGTAACGAAGTTTACGAACTTTGGCGCTGTTAACGACGCGTTCGAGGGTGTGCTCAGTCACTGGGACAAATTGCTGGGTACTGTTGAAGTGAAAACGCCCGACGATGCCCTCGACACGATGCTCAATCGCTGGCTGCTTTATCAAACATTGTCCTGCCGCATCTGGGCGCGCACCGCGTTTTATCAATCGGGGGGCGCCTTTGGCTTTCGCGATCAATTACAGGACGTGATGGCGTTGGTTTACAGCAGTCCAGCGGTTGCGCGCGAACAAATTGTCAGGGCGAGCAGCCGGCAATTCAAGGAAGGCGACGTGCAACACTGGTGGCATCCCCCAAGCGGCCGCGGCGTGCGCACGCGCTTTTCCGACGATCTTTTATGGCTGCCGTTTGTTACTGCTTTTTATCTGAAAGTTACCGGCGACCTGTCGGTGCTCGATGAAAACGTTTCATTCCTTGAGCAGCCGTTGCTGAAACCGGAAGAGCAGGAACTTTACATGCAGCCGGAAGTTTCGGCCGAATCGGCATCGGTGTTTGAACATTGCGCGCGCGCACTCGATCGCAGTTTGGCTGTCGGCAAGCACGGTTTGCCGTTGATGGGTTCGGGCGATTGGAACGACGGCATGAATCGGGTGGGCCACCTGGGTGAGGGCGAAAGTGTTTGGGTTGGTTGGTTTCTCTACACGACGCTGGCTGCTTTTGCGCCCTATTGCGATGCGCGCAACGAGGGCACCCGGGGCAGTCAATACCGCGAACATCTCGAAAGCCTCAAAAAGTCGCTGGCTGAAAGCGGTTGGGACGGCGACTGGTATCGCCGCGCCTTCTTCGATGACGGCACACCGTTGGGCTCGGCGCAGAATGATGAATGCCGCATTGATTCCATTGTGCAGTCGTGGTCGGTTATTTCCGGCGGCGCCGAGAGTTACCGCGCAGTGCGCGCCATGGCAGCGGTTGAAGAATATTTGATCCGGCGCGGCGACGGGCTTGTCATTCTCTTCACGCCGCCTTTCGACAAAAGCAAACTCGATCCCGGTTACATCAAAGGTTACGTGCCGGGCGTGCGCGAGAACGGTGGACAATACACGCATGCTGCTCTTTGGACACTGATTGCTTTTGCAATGCTTGGCGATGGTGAACGTGCCGGCGAACTTTTTTCGCTGCTGAATCCGGTCAACCATTCATCGACGCGCGCAGGTCTGCACAAGTACAAAGTGGAACCTTATGTTGCCGTCGGCGATGTTTATGCAGTGCCGCCGCACACCGGCCGTGGCGGTTGGACGTGGTATACGGGTTCAGCCGGCTGGATGTATCGCGCCGGGCTGGAATCGATCCTTGGTTTCAACTTGGAAGGCGCGCGCCTGCGCATCGATCCGTGCGTGCCGCGTTGGTGGCGCGAGTTTGAAATCACTTACCGGCGTGAGAAAACTACGTATCGGATCAAGGTTGAGAACCCGTTGGCGATCAGCCACGGCGTAGCCAGCGTCGAGCTTGATGGACAGATGCTAACGAACGACGAGATTTCCTTGAGCGACGACGGACAAACTCACATCGTGCGGGTGGTGCTTGGCGAAAAGCCGGCAGAGGAAATTCCAGAGGCCGCGAACGAGATTAGTCAAAAAGAGCAGATTCGTTGATCACTTTCTCCACTCAACCGGGAAAAACGTGCCCGCCTTTTCCGGAGTAAGCGCCAGCCCGGCTAGCTTTGCGGCATGCGCAAGCACGGGATCACGACCGGTTGCAAGGTCGTCGGCCGTCGGCAACATCACTTCATCGGGCATGACGCCCACGTGTTCCAGGCTCTTTCCGTCTGGATGAATAATATCGGCGTCGGTCACCTCCATGCTGTAAAAAACGAGCAGATTTTGGCCAAACTGATGTTCGTGGGACTTCGCTCTCATCACCAATCCGGCTGAGCGATCGCCGATAACTACGCCACGTTTTTCCTGCTGCATCACGTGCGCGAATATTTCCGCTGCCGAAGCGGAATCGCTGTCGATCAAAACTACTAGAGTTCCGGTGAACGCATTTGCGCCACGGGTCTTGGCGATGAGCGGTTTCGACTCAGAACGTCGCTTCAACTCGCCAACCTTTATGTCGTGGTCAAACATGTTTCCGATCAAACTAAGTAACGTAGATTCACTGCCGCCGCCGTTGCCGCGCAAATCCAAAACCAGCGCCTTTCGCTTCCTTGCTTTATCCATAATATCGTTAATCTCGGCTTCCGCCAGGTCAAACTGCGGCATCTTCCAGATCATCACGTCATCGGTCATTTCCCAGCGATGTCTATACAACCGGGCGATCGTTTGTGCTTCGCGAATCAGGTTATAGCGATCGCTGGCCATTCCTGTTTCCAAACTCGTAATTATTTTGCCTTCATGCACTCGCGCGGCGATCGTGAGCTTGCGGCGTTCTCCATTGGGCTTTTCCACTTGCAAATCCATCCCAGTGCGCGGCGCCAGGAGATAAAAGATGTATTGCAGGCTGAGCAAGTTTTTTCGCGTGACGGCAACGCCCTCGAGGCTGATCACGCGATCGCCCGGTTGTAAACCCTTTGCCTCGGCGTCGCTGCCAGGTTGTACCGCCACGATGAACGCCTTGTTACCGATCATTCGCACTTCCCAACCGTGCTCCACACGAGTTGCTCGACCTGGCGGCACAAAGTAGGTGTGCGAATCATTAAAATCCATCACGGCGGCAGCGATAATGCCCAACACCTCGTTCAGCGAGGTGGCTTGTTTGATTTTTTCGTCCGCTTCTTTAAAGTGGGCGTCCAGGTCTATGCCGTGGAAGGTGGGATCGTAATAGTTCTTTTTGATATCGCTCTGAACCATGCCCAATATTGTGCGGCCCATCTCGCGGTTATAGCTCAGGGACACCTGGGCGCTGGCCAGGCCCGAGATCATGCCGAGTGAGATGACTTTATTGACATGATGTTGGTTAAAACCTCTTAATAATTATAGCCCGTGAAGCGCCTGCGCTGTTGCGAGATGGCATTTGATGACAAGATATCAGACTTGGTTGTAAGCGTGAAGGAGCCACCTCAAGCGGTTTTTTAGGTTGTTTTCTTGTTTTCACCTTGTTCATAGTCACTCCGCCAGATGCAGCCGAGGGAGATCATCCGGAGGAACTTTGCTTCCGGACACAATCGTAGGAAGAGAAAATGCCGTTAAACACCAATCACATACGCCACGGATTTAGCGCAGTGCGTCCTTATCTCTATGGCGGCCTCAACTTGCCTGACTTTGTGCAACAGGTTTTCGGTGCGGTGGAATTAGAACGGCACGAGTTTAATGAACACTCGTTTCACTATGAAGGGCGCGTGGGCGATTCAGTCATCGTGATCGAAGCCGGCGATCTTCCCGCCCACGTGGACGGTACAAAGGCATCAATCTACGTGTACGTGAAGGATGTCGATGAGACTTACGCGCGGGCACTGAAACTAGGAGCCACCTCCGTAGCCCAGCCGGAATACAAGCCATATCAAGAGCGTTCGGCCGGATTCAAAGACACGTCCGGAAACACCTGGTGGATCTCACAATACACCGCTGCCGCTTCTTAAATTACCTTGCGGCCACGAAAAACTTTCTTCCCAGCAATGCGCGGCTACGCTATCCTCGCTCCGCAGCGTTCGTTAACAACAAATCGAAGGCGAAGGAGAAGCTCATGTCGCACAGCAGTAGGGAAGCGGTTATTGCGATTTTTCTTTTGGCGGTAGTGGTGCTTGCTTGCAAGAATTCTCGAAACACAAACTCTGCTCGCTCAGATAACTCCAATACAAACGTGTCCTCGTCGTCTAAACCCGATGCCGACGACGTGATTCACTCAGCCACTGGCGTGGAGAAAGAGAAGCCGGCCACCGGCAAGGCAAATGTCCAGGGCAAGGTGTTTTTCAACGAAAAGCCGGTTGCGGAAATCGAGGTGAAGCTGTGCGAAAAATTCAGCCGGTTTATCGGCGGCTGTAGTGGCGAAACTTTTACTACCAAAACTGACGCTAACGGCGAGTATCTGATTAAGAATGTGCCTCCTGGAATTTACGAAGGCTTAACCGCGAAAGTCTTTAATACGCCTTACTACGTGTTCGCGACTTCGGGCATTGTGGGCGCGGCAAAATACAAGCTCGAAGAGGACCAGACTTTCTTTGCCCCTGATACAAATCTTTTCAAGAGCGATCTGAAATTGATCACACCCAGGGCAGGCGCAAAAACCAGCGGCAGCAATATTGAAGTGAAATGGGATGCCTATCCTGACGCGGCGTATTACAAATTTAGTATCCACGCCGACAGCTCGACCGGCGCGCAAACCGAATACGACTACATCAACAAGCGCGTGGACGGGACGTCATATGTGCTGGACAAACCACTTGCGCCCGGGTCGTACACCTGCAAGGTTGAAGCGTACAACGGTAACAATATTGAGCTGTCGGAAAGTGCCGACGACATTAAGTTCACTGTCATTGGCGAGGGCCCAAAGTAAAAGCCGGGGTTGGGATATCAAACTGAGCGGAGGAGTTGCGATGTGCCGACTCTTTTCTTCGCCCGGTTACTATCGTTATGGTTATGACCCAAGACTACAAAACCGGCATTGCGGTCGTGGGAGCTGGCGTTTTTGGAGCATGGGCGGCGTATCAACTGCGGCTGGCAGGCGCCGACGTGCTCCTCGTGGACGCGTATGGACCAGGGAATAGCCGTGCAAGTTCAGGCGGCGAGTCGCGCATCCTGCGAATGGGTTATGGGCCGGACGCGATCTACACGCGCATGGCGCAGCGTTCGTCTTTACTTTGGCGGCAATTATTCGATCGGATTGGCCAGCCAAGACTTTTTCAACCCACCGGCGTTTTGTGGCTCGCACGAGAGAACGATTCTTACTGCGAAGGCACACTCAAAACGTTCCAGCAAAACAAAGTGAAGTTTGAAAAGCTGGAGCGTGGCGAACTCAACCAACGTTACCCGCAACTTGAATTTGGCCCAGTCGCGTGGGGAATGCTGGAACTTGAGAGTGGTGTGTTATTGGCTCGTCAGGCAGTGCAGGCGTTAGTCGCTGCGCGCTCCCCAGGGTTCAGTTACGTTCAAGCGGCAATCCGGCCTCCGGCGAACGGAACAAAGAGATTGGAATTTATTGAAACGACGGCCGGCCGCAGGATTGTGGCTCAGAAATTTATCTTTGCATGTGGCCCATGGTTGCCAAAGCTCTTTCCTGAACTGCTCGCTGAGTTGATTCACGTCACCAGGCAAGAAGTTTTCTTCCTGGGCGTTCCCGCGGGCGACGATCTTTTTCTGCCGGCTAGAATGCCGGCGTGGATCGACTTTAACGACCTTGTGTATGGCATTCCAAACCTTGAGAACCGTGGAGTCAAGATTGCGATTGACGAACATGGACCACCATTTGATCCGGATACCGGCGAAAGGATCGTTTTGGAGGAGAGCGTGACACGGTTACGCCGGTATCTTGCCCGACGAGTGCCGCTACTGGCAGATGAGCCGGTGATCGAAACACGCGTTTGCCAGTATGAAAACACTTCAAACGGCGACTTCCTGATCGATCGTCATCCAGGATTTGAAAACACGTGGATTGTCGGCGGCGGTTCCGGACATGGATTCAAGCATGGCCCGGCAGTGGGAGAGCATGTCGTCTCGTTGGTCTCAGGCGACGCTAAAGTTGAGCCGCGGTTTGCGCTGGCTGCGAAAGAAAGAGTGCAACAGCGCCAGGTCTACTGACCCGGTCCTACCGCGGCTTGCGACAAGAATCGGCTTAACTCGTACTATTTCGTGCACTTCGCTACTTCAAATTAAAACTACTTACTCTCCTTTTGAACCCCATGCTAATATGCCAGTAGCGTCAACAGGGCCCACTGCCACTGTTGTGAGATCACCCGGCCCGAACTTCTAACTTCCGGCTGCTTTTTACCAACCCACGTTTTCCTGTACCTCAACCGGCCCACCAAGAAAGGAATAAGACGATGGACGATCTATCCTCGTATAACAATCGCGTTGTCTCGGGACCAAGCATGGCGGCAAATAGCTTTGGCACGCTCGCGTCATCAGCCGCAGCCACCAAAAAGTCAAATAGTAATTCACTACGCTGGTTCGTTCTTGCGTTACTAATTACCTTTCTCATTAGCAGCGCATGGGGAGCAACCAGGGCTTTCAAATATGTTCAGGCAAATATCGGCGCCTGGCGGCAGCAACTACGAGCGCGCAATGTAAACAGCAATCCCCTCGAAGGAGATCTGCCATCCAGAAAAGACGATTTTTATGGCACACTCGCAGGACTCAAGATAGTCGAAGTGACTGAGAACAGTCCGGCCGCGCGGGCTGGCTTGAAATACGGTGACATATTGGTCGCCTACAACAAACGGCCGGTTTCAGATCAAGATGAAATTTCCGCCGTAATGGATTACGAGGAGGAGCAATACAATCAAACAGGGAAACCTGCCACAGTGGAGTTGACCCTCTATCGCGATGGCGATATGGCGGTTAAGACCTTGCGCGTGCCAATCGGTCATCTTGGCATCTTCACTCGCGAATGGACGTTCGCCTACGCCTTCGTCGACGATGCCATCATGCAACGCAACGACTACACAGCAGCCGAGAAATACGCAAACCAGGCGGCAGCGTCTGGCCAGTACACCGCCGATCAACTCCTTCACATGCACATGCTCTACGTGAACAACGAAAAAGATGGCGAAGCTATCCGCCAACGCCAGGTAGATGAGCTTTACCGAAGCTCGCCGGCAGATAAAGTAACGCTGTTTGGGAACTACGAGCTTCTCTACAACAAACGCTTTCGCGCGGGTGCGGCAATCTTTGAACGCTATCTGAAGATCAAAAAAGTCGACGTTTCGACAGAGCTGAATCTTGCATCCTGTTACACTGAGCTGGATAGATACGACGAAGCTGACGCACTGCTAAAAAAGGTCCTCGCTCGCCCCGATGGCGACGCGAACGCGCCCAGCGAGTATGGACTGTCTGTGCTTTCGAATATACGTGGCAAGATCCAGATGGGACGCCACCAGTACGACCGGGCCCAGGAGCGATTCCTGGCAGCGTTGGAACGCTATCCTGGCGATTCTTATTATGTTCTTGCTTTTCTTTATTGTGCTGCTCAACGTGATGTCAGCGGCGATAAACCGGGAGAGTTTGAAGCCGCTTACAGAACCGTGTCTACGCAATTAACTTATACGCAAAATGAAATGGGCTATCACCTCGATGCGCTGCGCGCTTTCATCCTGGTCAAACACAACCGCAGACAGGAAGCGAGCGCTCTCGTTTTGAAGTGGAAAAATTCGGCCGACGCCAAACGTTATATCCCCATGTTCTGGAATCGCTTCCCCGACGGCTCGAACATTATCGACAACTGGAACAGCCTGCTTTCAATAAATCCATAGCGTACCCTGAAGTAAGTGCACGATTGCGCTCCGTTGCTGTCACCGTCTCGCTTTGACGGCGGGCAAAGGCGTGCAATTTCGCGTGGGTTCTTCTCTCCACCTCAATTGCCACTCAACCATCGTTGGTTTGCAACAAAACTTTCGCCTTCATAGGCGATAATTACCGGTTCGTTTCTCTCTCCCGCTGGTACCGGATGAATTGCGCCGGAAAGTTTGATTGAACCCTAATAATTTTTGAAGGAGTGCATATGAGGACTAATAAGAATTCTCGACTACATAAGCTAATTTGCGGGTTGGCCTTGTCGTTGGCCATAACCCCACTGGTTTATGGACAAGTTACAACCCCGCAAACCACTGCGGTTGAACGAAACATACAATCAATCCCGAACGGCGCGAAGCTGAAGTTCAAAGGAGTAGTCATCGCCCGTGAGGGCGATACCTTCAGAATACGCGACCGTAATCGCACCGACTATCAAGTACTCATAACCGATCGGACCAGCATTAAAGCTAATGGTGGTTTTCTGCGCAGCGGCAAGAAGTATCCCGTGACGGAAATCCTGCGCGGGCTGATCGTCGAAGTTGACGGCCGCGGCGATTCGCAGGGCCAGCTAGTGGCCGACAAGATAAGGTTTGATGAGTCGGACATGCGGGCCGCGATTACGTCTGATACTCGGGTGACTCCGGTGGAGGAGAACCAGCAGCGCATCGCGGGACAGATGGACGAGCTTTACGCCGTTGCGGCCGAAGCACGAAACGAAGCGACTGCGGCGAACACGCGTATTAACGATCTCGATGAATACGATGTGCAGGAGAATATCGCCGTAACCTTTCGCGTGAATAGCGCGGTGCTTTCACCTGAAGCGAAGCGGCAGCTTGATGAGTTTGCAGCGAAAGCCGCAACTGCCAAAGCTTATTCAATCGAGGTTGCCGGCCACACTGATGCCACCGGCAGCGAGGCAAAGAACTTCCGCCTGAGCGACAACACGACGGCCGCTGGGCGCGCGCAGAACCGGCGCGTGGAAGTTAGGATGATGCTCAATCGCGGCATGAGCCGGAGTCAGAATACGACGCCCGCCAGCGCCAGGCCATAATCGGCGCCGCGCGGAAACCAGAAACCCCTCGCATAGGCTAGGGCTCTCCTGGTCATCATGGTAACTTCAGGGCACGGTAACGACCGTGCCCTTTATCTTTTTTGAATGCTTTGAAGAGGGACTATTCCCCGGAGAGGATCGCATGTTCAAAGACACGAAAGCATTTTCCGGCTTCTCAGTAAACGATTTGCAGAAGGCGAAGGAATTCTACGGGCAAACGTTGGGACTCGATGTTGCTGACGCTCCGATGGGTCTATTGCAACTAAATATTACCGGCGGCACTGTGATAATGATTTATCCGAAATCCAACCACACGCCGGCAACTTTCACGATACTGAATTTCCCGGTCGAGAATATCGATCGCGCCGTAGCTGAACTAACGAAACGCGGTGTGCTGTTTGAACAGTATGACAATCCTGACATCAAGACTGACGAAAAGGGAATTCATCGCGGTGATGTTGGCCCAAAGATCGCCTGGTTTAAAGACCCGGCGGGCAATATTTTGTCCGTGCTGGAAGATAGCCGTGAATCGTAAACGACAGAGGTCAGAGGTCAGAGGTCGGAAGTCAGAGATCAGAAGTCAGAGGTCAGAAGTCAGAGGTCAGGAGTCAGAAAAGCGTGAACTGTTTCCTGTCTATTCTCAAATACCATTTACGATTCACGATTCGCCGTTTACGGTTTGCGGTTTACGGTTTACGGTTTCGCTGACTTCTGACTTCTGACTTCTGACCTCTGACTTCTGACTTCTGATCCCTGACTTCTGACTTCTGACTTCTGATCTCTGACCTCTGGCCGCCCCACATGATCGTCCATCTCATCGACGGCACCTACGAACTCTTTCGCCATTTCTACGGCATCCGGCGTTTCAAGAAAACTGATCCGCCGTTTGGCGCCGTAGCCGGCGTGCTCAACATGGTTGCGAAGATGATCGAGGATGGCGCCACGCACGTCGGCGTGGCAACCGATCACGTCATCGAATCTTTCCGCAACGATCTTTGGCCGGGTTACAAGACGGGCGCCGGCATCGAGCGAGCGCTGTGGGCACAGTTTCATCCGCTGGAAGAAGCCCTCGCCGCAATGGGCGTTGCCGTCTGGCCCATGATCGAGTTAGAAGCTGACGATGCGCTGGCGTCGGCAGCACATCTCGCTGCGAAAGATAAGCGCGTTGAGAAGGTTTGCATCTGGACGCCGGACAAAGACCTGGCGCAATGCGTAGTCGGCGATCGGGTGGTGCAAATCGATCGCAGAAAGAATGAAATTCGCGATGAGCACGCGATCCGCGCCAAGTTTGGTGTCGCCCCCGAGTTCATCGCCGACTACCTTGCGCTGGTGGGTGATGCTGCTGACGGCTATCCGGGAATCGCCGGGCTTGGAGCAAAAACTTCGGCGACACTAATCAACCGCTACGGACACATCGAGAAGTTTCCGTTGGACATCTTGAAGGAGGACAACCGCGAGCGTGCCTTACTCTTCAAGAACCTTGCGACACTACGCAGCGACGCTCTGTTATTTCGGAATGTGGATGAATTGCGTTGGCAAGGACCGGCTGCGTCTTTTGCCGCATGGACTGAAAAAATTGGCGATGCGCGTCTGGCAACGCGAGTAGGGAAGTTACAAAGAGTGTCCGACAGCAAAGGCAGTATTGAACCGCGTTAACGCCGCGCAGCAGTGCCTCGAGTCAATCCTGGGAGCGCGGGCGTCCCGCCCGCAATGAACGCGCAGCGCGAACAGTTCGACCACTTAACCATGTCTGGTGACGCAGCGCAGGCGGGCGAGACGCCCGCGGTCCCAATGAAAAGGTTGAATCTTTCGCAGAATTACTGATCAACTTCGCACCAGCCCCTCTTATCTATTTACGATTTACGATTTACGATTCACGATTTACGATACTTGTGCCATGGAAGAAGCCGCACGTTCACCACTCATTGCCTGGGAAAGCTTTTACGTCATCGTTGGTTCCTCAGGGGCAGCGCTGACCGGATTGCAGTTTGTGGTGATTGCCCTGATTGCCGAGTCGCGCGCACAAGCGAGTTTGCGCCAAATTGATGCCTTCGGCACTCCTACGATCGTGCATTTCTGTGCCGTGCTACTGCTGTCCGCGATTCTGAGCGCACCCTGGCAGGGACTATCACGGGTTAGTCTTGCTCTCGGCGCGTTGGGACTTACGGGTGTGATCTATGGCGTGATTGTTGTTCTGCGTGCGCGAAGCCAGACCGGCTATCGTCCGGTGTTCGAAGATTGGCTTTGGCATGCAATGCTGCCATTGATCGCTTATGCGTTACTACTGATCTCGGCAATACTGCTGCGAGGCTATTCGCACGGGGCTCTCTTTGTGATGGCTGGGACGGCTCTCCTGCTGCTGTTTATCGGCATTCACAACGCCTGGGATACTGTTACATTCATTGCCGTCGGCGGATTACAAACTGCAAAAGAACCGACAGAACAGAAAGGAAACGAAGACAAAGCCTAGGCTCTTTGCTCGTCAGCTTGTTCAATTTACGACGGTCCACTTAACAAGTCGCATCGCCATCTCGCCTAAAAGGATTTGCTCAATGATTACTCCGACCCTTCGCGTCGCGTTTCTCATTTTTGCAGCGTTCTTTTCTTCTGCTTGCTGCAAATTGTTTTCATTCAATTCACCTGCTGGAAGATCTGCTTCGTCGAACTCTAACTCATCAAGCTCCAATAATCAGCGCGAGGAAGAACCGGCCGCGCCTCAAACGACCAACGTCGGGTTTACTCGTCCGCCATTAGCTGTTCAGCGCGGCCAGTTTTTTACCTGGGCTATGCCGGCTGACTGGCGGGGAACTGAAACCGGCAATGGCGTTGACATGATTTCGCCGGACGGCAAGTTGGCGGCCAGCGCGGTGCTGCTGACGGGAAATCCGGGGCAGACGACCCCCTGGGACTTTCTGGTAAGCGTTACGGGCAAACTAGGCGCGACTAACATTAATCAGCTCAGCGCCCACGATCTGCCACCCGTAGCGTCGGGGTATCCCGGAGTCAACTGGGAGATTCAGGAATTTGAACTGACTTTCAATGATGCGAAAGGCGTCGCGCAGCATGCCGACACCACTTGCGGAATCCTCAATGCATATGGCGGATACTCGGTGATCTTGCAGTCGTTTTCGGCGGCAGAGAATGAATATGATCAAGCGAAAACGTGGCTGCCATTGCTGCCCCAGAGCGTGGCGGCAATTGATCCTGGAAAGATCGCATACCAGGACCAGCTCATTCCGGTGCGCAACCATCCGCTGGATAATTCTGGCCTGAGGGAATCATGGGAGCAGAAAAATCTTTCGCAGGATCGCATCTCCAAGGCCCAGCGTGAAGGCATGATGGGCTACGAACGAATGGTCTCGCCGACAACGGGTCGTTATTACAACATGCCTTTGGAAACTTACGATGGCACCGTTGGAGGCTATCGCAATCCGGATCATCCGAATGAAATTCTGAGTCCCACTCAACCGTAGGCTGATCAGGGGCAGTAAGCTACGGCCTCAAGCTTACCGAAACTGACTGTCGTCGGCGGATGGTCCATAGATGGCAGGAACTTTTGCGCCGAGCAGACGCAGGTAGACAGTCATCTGACCGCGATGGTGCGCCCAATGATTGATGGTGTCCTGAATCATCTGGTAGCGCGGCGCTTCCATAACAACATTTCCGCGGGCGAGTAAACGCCAGTTGGTCTTCAAGTGCTCGTCGGTTATCTTCTCAAAAGCGGAACGCGCGCCTGCCGCCGACTTGTCGAGTGCCGCGACTAATTCAGCGCTCGTGTCCATCCGTTTCTGTTCCATCTTTGACTCACCTGGCGCCGGCGCTACGTCCAACTCGTCCTGATCGATCTGCATGGTTATCCACATTGGAATCGTCGCCACCATGTTTGCCAGATGGCCGAAGATCATCGACTTTTCGTGCGGCTTCCAGTCGTACTTGCCCTCAGGCACCTGCTCCAACGCGTAGCGCGAACGCTCCACCTCGCGGTCCAGCTCTGCTAGTAAGAATTCTGTTAGTTTCATGGGATGAATAGTAAATCGTGAATCGTAAATCGTAAATAGGAAGAAGGCAGAAGGCAGAAGGCAGAAAAAAGATCGAGCTGCGCAGTGAACAGTGACGGTCACCCAAGTTGTGCGCTAGGATTCCTCAACAATGTTTACAAAAGCGATCGTACGTCCTCCGGCGCCTAACTTTTCTCAGGGTCTAACGGAAGCCAACCTTAGTGCTCCCGACTTTGAACGCGCGCGCAAACAGCATGAAGCTTATTGCGCGGCCTTGACCCAATGCGGCTTGACCTTAACAAGGCTGGCGCCTGATCCAGATTATCCGGACTCAACCTTCGTTGAAGACACGGCGATACTCACTAATCGTTGCGCCGTGCTCGCGCAGCCCGGTGCGTCCAGCCGGCGCGGCGAAATAGAGAGCATGCGCAACACGCTCGCCGATTTCTTTCCTGCTCTCATGTCTATTGAGCCCCCGGGAACTCTGGACGGCGGCGACGTGTGTGAAGCAGGCAGGAATTTCTTCGTCGGCGTTTCTGAACGAACAAACGAAGCGGGCGCGCAACAGTTGGCCGCATTGCTCGAGCCATTCGGTCATGCATGTAGTTCGGTGGACATTCGAAACGAAAGCGGTTTGCTGCACTTGAAAAGCGGGCTCGCATATTTGGGTGATAATCGTTTGGCGGTAGCTAAATCATTGACCGGTCGCGCCGAGTTTGCCGGTTATGACCTGGTTGTTGTGAATTCGAGCGAACAGTATGCGGCCAATTGTGTCAGGGTCAATAACCAGGTGTTGGTGGCTGCCGGCTATCCTGCCTTTACAGGAAAGTTGCGCGACCTCGGCTATGAAACGATCACACTCGAGATGACCGAGTTTCAAAAAATGGATGGCGGGTTGAGCTGTTTGTCCCTGCGCTTTTAATGCTTTG
>WNFR01010467.1_pt1 | contig 14968 bp, 12 predicted proteins | sample 5400221 | NCBI WGS metagenome assembly WNFR01 (sample SAMN13153357, study PRJNA577476) | soil metagenome | isolation source: 40 cm soil under Madrone tree | place: USA:California | collected 2016-06-14 | reverse complement strand
CGCCTCGGCGTCGGATGCTCAGACAAAGACGCAGGCAATCGTTGCGTCGTTCAACAAGTTCAAGCACGTGACCAAGGAGAGGCACGGCATCAGGAAAGAGAAGTACAAGAAGGTTGAGAGCGAGCCCGTCGTCAAAACGAACCCCGAGGATTACTCGGGCACCTACGAGATTCCCGATCTGGGATTCGCAATGCACCTGCGTGTCGATCACGGCGGTAACGTGGAAGGAGACGGTTACGAGCCGCTAACGCAGGATCCTGCCGTGCAACGCGCGTTCACGCTAAAGAATGGAAACATCGAAGGAGCGCTACTCACCGCCACTAAGGTCTACGCTGGCGGACGTACGGAGAAGCTCGAAGGGGTATTCCTCAATCGAACGTCATTCGAGAGTCCAACAGACAAAGGAGTTACGACGTTCGGCCTGGGTACGGTGGGCGAGCCAATTGAAGTTTTGGGGCTGACGCTGGGCAAGCTCTTTTACGAGCTGAAATCGCAATAGCGCACCAACCTACGGCCGATTTCGAAACGCTATCGCTTCAACGCGTTGTCGGCAGGGCCAGAGATCCAATAACGAATGTGTCGAGAAATAGCCGAGCCCACGGTGAAGTCTCGAGCTTGCCCTGGCCAAGTGGGTACGCCGCCGACAGGGCATCGGTGGTGGCGAGCACTACGAAGGTGAGTCCGCGCTCCGGCACTTTTATTATAAGCGAGGAATTTGCTACCCAGAGGCCGTAATGCCAGATGATCCGCACGCCCTTGTAATCGGTCGAGAACCATCCAAGACCATAGGGAAAGATCTGGCCGCTCGGGCTCACAACCGGAGTGTAGGCAAGCGCCTTCGTCGCGGGTTGCAGCAACGCGTCGCGGTCCATCGCCATGGAAAACGACGCGACGTCGAGCGCGGACGCAGTGAGACCAGCGGCCGCGCCGAAATACATGGGGTAGGCCGTGAGATTGTACTTGCTACTCGAATAGGTGTATCCGCGGGCCATGTTGCCTTCGAACGTCGCTTTGTCGAGGCCGCTCACCGCGAATGATGTCGATTGCGGATTGGGCGCTGTGCGGAGCAATCCGAGAGGCGTGAGTATCCTCTCTTGTAGCGCCGCGTCGAGCGGTTTTCCCGCTCCTTGGGCTATTACCGCGTCGAGAAGTCCGAAGCGATCGCCGTTGTATATATACGTCGTCCCAGGTACGCCCTCCGATGTGTGGCTCAGAAGGTGTCGCACGCGAATCACGGTCCCCGCCGGACTGGTGAGATTGATTCCGTACATCGACACCGGATCGTCCAGCGACACCTTGCCTTCCTGAACCAGCTGTAACAGCACGGTGGCGGCGAACGGCTTGGTGAGAGACGCGAGGTGATACACCGTCGTGTCGGCAGCCGGGCGTTGCACTACGAGATCCGAGAGCCCGTACGCCTTGACCCAGACAATTTGCTGGCCGTTCGATATGACAGCAGTTATCGCCGGAATGTGAGAGGTGGCGCGCAGGTCCTCGAGGCGTTGCTCAAACTCGGGAATGGAGGCGGCGGGCGTCGAGAGTATTTGGTCGCTTCCACAGCTGACCGCTGAAACCGCCAACCATGTTGCAAGCAATGGACGAGACACAGCTCGCAAATGCCACACGAGGCGCTTCAGGAAACCACGATCACATTAGCCATACTATGTTGGTAGCGCCCCATGGACAGTGGCGCAATAACGATTACGGTAGCTCAGGCCATCCCTCCAATGCGAGTAGAGTTGGGCGGCCGCCGAGTGCATCGGCGCTGACCCTGTCGACCTGAAAATCGAGACCAAATCCAGATGGGGAATCTCCCGGCTTGCGTCGAGACTGCTTCATTTGCAAACCGCGCACGGCGGGATACTGGTCAGCGTTCAGATTGTACGCCCCCCAGTAATGCGTGAATCGCAACGATCGGTAGAGTTGCAGTGGAGTGAGCCCCGCGCGATAGCCGACGTATAGTCCCGGCACGTAGCCTGCGGCGCTGACCGCCGCGTGCCATCGATTGCAGTAGTCGATCGTCGCCTTCGCGGGAGCTCCAACCCCGACGCCTTCGAGATCGCACCAGATCGTTACTCCCCACGGCAACCCGAGCTTTTCCGCCTCCGAAGCAGCGACCGCGCCGTTGCGGTCTCCTTTCACGGCGCTGGGGTTCCACGACGAATCGGACTCGACGTATTGAACGGCCATAATGCCAAGCCCAGCGTTGAGAAGTGACTTCGCCTCGTTGCTACTCAGCGCAGACGCGTGTGGCTTGTCTCGTCGAACATAGCGCACGCAGAATCGGAAGCCATTTTTGCGGAGAGCCGCGGCCGCGCTCGCGCTAACGGTCTCGGCCGTGTCAATGCCGCGCACGCCATCGGGCGCCGTAAATACGTGGCCGGGAAGACTCATCATCTAAGGAAATAGCGGGGGTCGCGCGGCGGTGCTAGCTTGAAACCGGTAGAGCCTCATCGCTAGAAGCGCGGTCAGTAATGCGCGTCCGCACACCGGGGTTGAACTTGGTCGGAACTCAAAAGCGCTCCAGTCCTCTGTGGACTACCGGCTCGGGCTACTTGCTCGCGGTTTTGACGACGCTTCTGGCGCTTGCCGTTACGGTCGCTCTCCGGAGACAGTGGCCGACGCCCAGCTTCATGTTCTTCATTCCAGCCGTGGCCATCTCGGCCTGGTTCGGCGGGCTCGGCCCCAGCATTCTGGCGACGGCGATGTCGCTGGCGCTCATCCGGGTCAACTTTCTGGATCCGGGCTGGATCGGCGCCGGACCGAGAAATGGACCGATCGCGGCGGTCGCGTTCCTCGTCGTCGCATTGACCATCGCCGTCACGATGGAAGCCTTGCGGCGCTCTCGCGTGCTCGCCGATGCCCACGCGGCGGAACTCGAGCGTGTCAATGCGGAGATTCAACGCAGCGTTGGCCGAGCGACGAAGCTCCTCGATGTGACCACCGACCTCTCTGAAGCGCTATCGGTGGATGAGGTGGCCGCCGTCGTGCTGACCAAGGGACTCGCAGTGGTCGAGGCGGCTCGCGCTGTACTGGTGTCGGTAGACGGTGATCGCCTCAAATACCTGGGCTCGCGCGGGATGACGCCAAACCTTGAGGCTCAGCTGGCCAAGCTGACGCTCGACACCGACGTCCCGGTAGTCCGCGCTCTCCGCAAAGGAGAAATGATCTCCATCGAATCACCGGAGGAATTCCGGAATACGTTCGCCAGGATCTATCAGGACTTCGGCGAGCTCGCCGACATGCACACCTACCTCGCGACTCCGCTCGTTCACGCGGGGGAAACTGTCGGCTCGCTCGCGCTTCACTTCAAGGAGGCCGCCGCGGTTGGCGCGTCCGACAGAGCGTTCACTTTGCTGCTCGCCCAAGCCGCGGCAACCGCGCTGTATCGGGCGCGGAGCTACGACGCGGAGCTCGACAAGCGACATCGGGCGGAAATGCTCGTACAGGTACGCGAAGATGTACTCGGCGTCGTCGCGCACGACCTTCGGAATCCGCTGAATCTCATTCTGATGACGACGGAGCTGTTGATCGAAGAGCAGCTTCCTCCCGAGCGCCGGACGGAGATGCTCAATATCGCGATGCGCGCGGCGAAGCAGATGAACCGCTTGATCGACGATCTGCTCGACCATGTGCGACTGCAGGCGGGGAAGCTCTCACTCGACGTCGAAGAAGTGAGCGTCGATACTATCATGCGTCAGGCGGAAGAGACATTTCGTCCGCTCGCGGAGAGGCGTCACGTCCACTTCGAGACGACGCCGCATGATGGTGCCATTGTGCGTGCTGATCCCGCGCGCGTATCCCAGATCGTCGGCAATCTGATCGGAAACGCCATCAAGTTCACGCCGGAAAAGGGATCGGTTAAGCTGCTCGCGACCCCCGAAGACAAGGACGTCGTGTTTCAGATTGTCGACGATGGGCCAGGCATCCCGCCCGACAGCATCTCGCATCTCTTCGACAACTTCTGGCAGCAGCGGAAGAGCGATAAGCGCGGTGTCGGGCTCGGGCTTGCGATCGTCAAGGAGCTCGTCGAGGCGCACGGCGGCAAGATCTGGGTCGAAAGCAAAGTCGATCATGGCAGCACGTTTTCCTTTAGCTTGCCCGCCGTCGGCTTTCCTGTCGAGAGCAGCGTCGGAGCTCCCGCGGAGAGCGTCGTCCCGCAGTAACGAAGACGTTCCGCCGCGTCGGGATTGCCGAGCGGCGTTTGGCGATCATCGATTGGAGCCGCCTTGGCCGCACTCGAGCTCATCCTTCTTCTGTTTGCCGTCTCCGCGGTGCTTCGCCTGGTCGCCGAGCGACTGATGGTTCCGTACGCGGCGATTCTCGTGGTTGGAGGCCTCCTTCTCGCGTTCGTCCCGGGGCTTCCGCGAGTCACGCTGCCGCCGGACGTCCTGTTCCTTGTCTTTATCCCGCCGTTATTGTATGCCGGGTCGATCAATTTTCCGCTTCGCGAAATTCGGCGCGAGATCGGCCCGATAATCCGTCTCTCGGTGGTGACGGTCCTGGTTTCGACGGCCGCTGTCGCGGTGGTCGCGCATGGGCTGCATCCAGCGTTCACGTGGGCCGCCGCGATCACGCTCGGGGCGATCGTCGCTCCACCCGACCCCGTGGCGGTCCTTTCGATCATGCGCTCGCTGCGCATTCCGCGAGAGCTGATAAGCATTCTCGAGGGCGAAGGCCTTCTAAACGACGCGACCGCGCTGGTGACTTATCGGCTTGCCATCGTCGCAGCCGTCACCGGAGTGTTCTCGCCGTCGCAGGCGGCCGTGCAGTTTCTCGCGGGCGGCGCTGGCGGAATCGCAATCGGCCTTCTGATCGGGGTGGTCGTCAGCCGCGTGCATCGCGTCACGCGATCAGTGCCCGTAGTCTCGGACACGGTGTCTCTGCTGACCCCGTTCGCATCCTACTTGTTGGCCGACCTCGTCGGCGCGTCGGGAATCCTTTCGGTGGTCGCCACCGGCCTGTACGCGGCGCGAACGGTTCCCAGAGTCCTTGGCCCCGAGCTTCGGCAGCAGATAGCGGGTATGTGGACCGTCGTGACGTTCCTGCTCGAGAGCCTCGTGTTCATTCTCGTGGGTTTCGAGCTCCACTACATCACCCGCGCGCTCGACCGCTTCACGCTCTCCATGCTCCTCCGAGAGGCGGGCCTCGTGAGTCTGTGCGTGGTGCTCGTGCGAATCGCCTGGGTGATGCCGAGCGCCTACATCTTCAGGTGGTTCTTCCGCTGGCTCCGCCACGGTCACGAGCCGATGCCGTCCTGGCGCTCGATTCTGTTCATTGCGTGGACGGGATTGCGGGGTGCCGACTCGCTCGTGCTGGCATTGTCGCTGCCACTGCAAACAGCATCCGGAGCGCGATTTCCGGCTCGGGATCAAATCATCTTCATCACCTTTTGCGTCATCTTCATCACGCTCGTGGTGCAGGGGCCCACAGTCGCGCCGTTCGCCAGGCTACTCGGCATTCGCGCCAACGATGAGGAGGTGGCGGAGGAGGCACACGCGCGACTCGCTGCCGCCGAGGCGGGTCTGCGAACACTCGATGAACCGGTGATTTCGAGCTCACAGTATCCTGAGGTCGTACGCTATCTCCGGCAGCGGCATCGACAGCGTGCGCGACGGTGGGCGGCTCGCGAACAGGAGCCCCACGATGCCGAGTCCGAGGATGTCGCACACGACCACGACCACTTTACCATCGCCCCGTCGCACGAGGCAGCCGCTATCGACGACCGCCGTGGCGAAGAGTATCGTCGAGTTCGTTCGGCGATGCTCCACGCGGAAACGGAAGCGATCCTGGACCTTCGCGACCGCGGCGTGATTGATGACGATGTCATGCGCCGCATTCAGCGCGATTTTGATCTGGAGACACTGCTACTCGAAACGAGCGAGCCGGTGATCGAGACGGTGAGCGAGGTGCCATCGGCGATCGACGCGGCAGCACGGTGAAAACCAACTGCGAGGGGAGCAAGGTGGTCGGTGCGAGGTACTAGGCTCGAGGTAGGAGGTAGAAACACCACGTTGTACGCGTTACCTCGTACCGCGCACCTAGTACCTCCAACCTACTACTTGTTCGCCTCGCACTGGCAGTTCAGGGCCCTGTTTCAAGAAGTTCAGTCCACCTCGAGTCCGAGGCATAACATTGAGAATCCCTGCACGCAGTCTCGCTCTCGTTGTCTTTCTGTCAGTGGGACTTAGCAACGTCGCCCGGGCGCAGCATCCAGCTCCGGTAGGATTCCACGTGGGAGATGGTGCCGGATCGCATTCCTTTCGGATTCCTGGCAGTTATCCAGTTTCGAAAATGGAATTCGACACCACCAGCTCAGGGGGAATTCCGCACGGACTTATTGGCGGCACTCTTGGCGCACTTGGTGGAGGGACGATGGGGTACTTGATGGCGCTTGGCCTGTGCGAAAAAAGCAGTGGGTGTGGCCAGGGGGACGCTGCCTTTGCCGGAGCTGTGATCGGGGCGATCCTGGGAATAGGTATCGAATGGCTCGTTCGCGGTGCGTAGCGGCTTTCAGTTGAATCAGACCGGTTCCGAGGCCGCATCACGTCTGTTGCAACCGGGCGTCATGGTCCTCTTCGCGTGTGTTGTACCAATCTCGATTTGGAGCACCTTCAATTGCGAGAAAATGCAATAGAGGTGCGGGATTTGCCGCTGATGCATGACGCCATTCCACGCGGAGGATACTGTGCCGCCTCTGACAGCAGTCCGGGGCGTCGTGCACCTACGCAGTCAACTCGGCGCCATCCCGACCTTGGACCGACTCGAAGCTCTGGTGCGTGCGCGAGGCTTGACTGTGTTCGCTCGCATCGAGTTCAGTCGTGACGCGGCCAGCGCCGGACTCACTCTCCCCCCGATGGCGCAACTCATCTTCGGTGACCCACGCGCCGGAACTCCCGTGATGGCAGTCGCTCCGGCGATGGGTCTTGCGCTGCCACTGCGCGCGCTCGCTTGGGAAGACGCCGAGGGGCACAGCTGGCTGAGCTATGAAGCGCCCGAGTTCATCGGTGAGCGATTCAGCCTCCCGAAGGCGCTCGTCGCCAACATCGCCGGAATACGGGCGCTCTGCGAGGCGGCGGTTGCCGCCGATTCTTCCGGACTTTCCGACCAGGGGAATACAGCTGTGGAAGCGAAGCCGTCGGATGGACGGTCATCGCGCCGTCTCCTGGTGGCTTCGCTCTCAGTGCCGCTCATCATCGTGATGGCTGCTCTGGCACTCCGATGGGACCGCAGCCGTCCCCCGACCGAGAATCGTGCCGCCATATCAATGATGATAGCCGGGATGGACATCAAGGCTTCCGGGGATGTGGACCGGGATTTCGTTGCGATCATGGTGCCGCACCATCAAGGCGCGATCGACATGGCGCGGACCGAATTGCGCCGCGGGCACAACGAGCAGCTTCGGCGTATCGCCCAGGAAATCATCGTGACGCAGCAGCAGGAGATCGCGGCGATGCGGCTCGGCCTCGGCCAGATCCCGCCGGTGTCTCACTATTCCGTAACACGCTAGGAGTCATGAAATGAATTATTCCAGAGGTTCTCCTCGTGTGGTCACACTGATGCTTGCCCTGGCTCTGATCATCCCCGGTCCCGCGCGGGCGCAGCAGCAAATCGGAGCAGGCCACGCCGCGGTGGTACCAATAAGCCACGGTGACCGAGTCTACACAGCGGAGCAGTTTTCAAACACTGTCTCCGTGACTGACCCGATGGACAATCGCCCCCTGGGGGTGATTCGCCTTGGCGATCCGTTGCCGGGTAATCTGAGCCCTCTGTATCGCGGACAATTGCTTGTGCACGGCTTGGGCTTCTCGCCAGACCATCTCACTCTTGCGGTTGTGTCAATCGGTTCGAACTCCGTGTCGTTCATCGACACTGAGAGCAATGCGGTCAAACACGTCACTTACGTCGGGCGGTCCCCGCACGAGGCGTTTTTCACGCCGGACGGCAAGGAAGTGTGGGTGACGGTTCGAGGCGAGAACTACGTGTCCGTCCTGGACGCCAAGACGTATGAAGAGAAGTTGCGGATCACAGTGCCGAACGGTCCGGGCATGCAGATATTCTCCCCCGACGGGAAGTACGGATACGTCTGCTCGTCGTTCACTCCTGAAACCGTCGTGATTTCAGTAGCGACCCACGAGATCGTCGGACGGGTAAGCCAGGCCAGCCCGTTCTGCCCCAACATTGCGTCCTCGCCGGATGGCAGGCAGGTCTGGTTCACGCTGAAGGACGTCGGCCGCGTGATGGTGTTCAACGCCCGTCCGCCATTCGCGGTCTTGAAGACGATCGATACGGGTCCGATCACCAACCACGTCAACATCGTCCACAACGCCCGTGGCACATTCGCATACGTGACCGTCGGTGGGCTAAACGAGGTTCAGGTCTTCCGCACCGACGACTTCACCAAGGTCGCGACGATCGCCGTTGGCAAATTGCCTCATGGAATCTGGCCGTCCGGGGATGGCAGCCGGGTTTATGTCGGGCTGGAGAACGACGATGGATTGGTCGCGATCGATGCACTGACCAACACGGTGATCGCGACGGTACCCATAGGGCAGGCGCCGCAGGCGATCGTCTACGTGTCGAATGCCGTCCCACGTGGAGATGGTCTTCGGGGATTGCAACCGGCCGGCATTGCAGCAAGCGCAACCCACCTGTCGCTTACGCCGGCTGGCGATCGCAACGCGGATCGCGCGAAGCGCGCACCGACGAGTGTCGCGCTGTTCGACCAGGGGTTGGTGCAAGTGCTACAAGCCGCGGTGACAAGTCTGCAACCGAAGCAGCCGTACGTGCTTGCGTTGTCGACGCGTCCAGATGGTAGCGGCGCTCTTGAACCATTGGCCGAGTTCGTCACCAATCCGGCCGGCGCCGCTATCGTAAATGCATTAGGCCCAATCCGGCGCGTCGTGCAGGAAACGGCGGCTGCGCCGCGCCGCTACCTCGTGATCGTTCCCGGAACGTCTTCGAAGCTCGGCGCTCCGGTCCAGATTCAGGTCCAGCAGAACTGAAGGACAATGCGCCAGACGGGCAACACCGCGCATTCCGGTCTAACGACGGCATCCTGCCTCCTCGCCGGTCTGCTCTCTTGCCTCGTGGTCATCGCGTGCGCTGCTCGTATACGATGAGAACTGGTCGTTCCTGCGTGATCCGTCGAAGCGAACGGATTTCTTCGATCCGATCAAGTGGATTCCGCTCGACAAGGACGGCTCTCTGTTTCTTACCGTTGGTGGCGAATTGCGGGAGCGCTTTCAAGACGTACGTAATCAGGGGTTCGGCTTGCCGTCTCCGAGCCACGATGCGAATGGCTTTCACCGAATCTTTCTATTCGCGGACATCCACCTTGGGCCGCATTTCAGAACGTTCGCCGAACTGGTCAACGGTGAAATAATGGGAGCACTGGTCAATCCATCTCCGACAGAGAAGGACCCTCTCGACCTCCTGCAGGGCTTTGCCGACGTGACCTTGCCGGTAAGGAACCACGGAGCTTTCACGCTCCGCATCGGGCGCCACGAGATGACCTTCGGGTCGGGACGGTTTATCTCGTTCCGCGATACCCCCAACCTGAGGCGTGAATTCGACGGCGTCCGAACGTTTTGGACAAACGGGAAGGGGAAACGTCTCGATGCGCTGCTCGTTCGGCCTGTGAATCCGCAGTTGGGCATCTTCAATGATCACGCGGACAGCACCCAGTTGTTCTGGGGCGTCTACGCCACCAGTCCGGTTTCGGCCGGCAAGGGTCTTAATCTCGACGTCTACTACCTGGGGCTCGACCGCAAGAACGCCACCTTCGCACAGGGACGGGCCCGGGAGCGGCGGCACACGGTTGGAGCCCGACTTTTCGGAAACAGAACCGGATTCGATTGGGACGAGGCCCGCGACTTCCATCGCCCTGGCCGGACGGACAATGATTTCGCGTTTGACTGGGACGTCGAAGGAGCCTTCCAGTTCGGTTCTTTCGCAACGGCTGGGATCCGCGCGTGGATGATCTCCTCCAATGGGGGATTCACCATTGCCGAATCCCGCTTTTCTCCCCGCTTGGGTCTCAAGGCGGATGCGCTGAGCGGCGACCGGAACTTGCAGGACAATCGGTTGGACACCTTCAATCCTTTCTACCCTTCACTCCAGTACTACTCCCAGGCTGGACTGTTCGCACCAGCCAACCTCATAGACTTTCAACCCAGTATCACCGTGGACCTCGCGAAGAGCGTGAGTGCAAACGTCGCCTGGAGCTCGTTACGAAGGGAGAGCAAGGCGGATGCGTTCTACGCGCCTCCTCTCGTTCCGGTGTTGGGCACGGCCACCGGCAAGCGATTGATCGGCCAGGAGGCAAGCGCAAATCTGGCGTGGCAGGCAACTGTCCACCTAACCACGACTGCCACGTACACGCATTTTGCGCCGGCCGGCTCGGTGCGGCTGGCGGGCGGCCGTTCAGGCGATTTTTTCATGGCCGTGGGGCAATTCAGGTTCTGATGTAGACGCGTTGGAGGATGAGTCTCATGCGGTCAATAGTCCTGCTTGTCGTTGCGGCAATCACAGGTTGCAGGTCACTTCCAGCCAATGACCGCGACCGCCAAGCGGCAGCGGAGACGTTTCGTGAGCCGCCGGTTGTTGCCAGCCGGGCTGGAGTTCTGCAAGTCTCGCTCACGCCGACGCCATCGACGGTCAGCGTGGCCGGGCGCCGGACGATGCTCATGGCCTACGACGGGCGCTACATCCCCCCGACGCTGCGAGTGCACCCGGGCGACACGATCCGGGTCCGGCTCGCGAACGCGCTCGCCCAGCCGACGAACTTGCACACGCACGGCTTGACTGTCTCCCCCCGCGACAACTCCGACAATGTCTTCCTCACCGTCGCGCCCGGACGGTCACAGGATTACGAGATCCGTCTACCCGCCAACCATCCTTCGGGACTTTTCTGGTACCACCCGCACCCGCACGGCTTCTCCGACGAGCAAACAAGAAACGGCATGTCGGGAGCCCTGATCGTGGATGGACTGCTGGATTCCTTCCCGACACTCAGACATTTGCCGGAACGCCTGCTACTGCTCAAGGATCTCCAGGTCCAGAACGAGCACGTTCTGCTCACGCACATCGGCGCGAATACCATCCGCACGATCAACGGCATAGTCAACCCGGTGATTGTCCTTCGCCCGGGCGAAACCGAGCTGTGGCGCATTGGCAATGTCGGGGGGGATCTCTACTATCTGCTCACACTCGACGGACACCACTTCCAGGTGGTGGCCCGCGACGGAAACCGGCGCGCCCATCTCACCACAACGGACACGCTCAGATTGTCGCCCGGTGCCCGTGTCGAAGTCCTAGTGACGGCTGGCGCGCCGGGAGTGCATGTCCTGCGGACCGGCGACATCGACACCGGCCCCGCGGGAAATCAGTACGCGGGTACGGTCGTGGCGACCGTTCGCGTGGAAGGATCGCCAGTGACGCCGGTCGCGCTGCCTCCCGCGCTGCTTCCAGTCGAGGATCTCCGCGGGAAGATCACCCACAGGCGTACGATCGTGTACTCCGAGTCAGAGGACGGCAATACGTTCTTCATTGACGGCAAGACGTTCGACATGAACCGGACTGACATTCGCGTCAAGCTCGGCGCCGTCGAGGAGTGGACGATCCGCAACGATGCGGACGAGCTGCACACCTTTCACATTCACCAGGGGCCCTACCAGCTCACGGAGATCAACGGCGTTCCTCAGCCGGTCGACGACCACCGTGACATCGTCGATGTGCCGATCAGAGGCGAGGTGAAGGTCATCATTCCGTTCACGAATCCGCTGATCGTCGGCCGGTTCGTTTACCACTGCCACATCCTCTCGCACGAGGACAAGGGCATGATGGCGACTATCGAGGTAACTCCATAGTCGCCACGAGGCGAGAAGGTCTTTGCACTCTCTTCAGTGTCCGCTCGAATCTCCGTGACGACCTGCCTCGAACAGGAACCACGTCCGTCGCTCTGTCTCATCGATCCAGATCTCGATCAGGCTGGTGGTTGCGACGTCACCGTGCTCTTCACACACGTTGTGCGCCTGCCGCAAACTCGACGTGAGCGTCTTGTTGTCCTCGCGAAGCTCGGCGAGCATGTCCGACGGCTCGACGTAGTCGGCATCGTTGTCGTGTAAACGTTGCGTGCGGGCGATATGGCCGATCGACCGAATGGTGAGACCGCCCAGCTTGCGAACACGCTCCGCGATCGGGTCGGTCATCGCAAAGATCTGGTCAGCCTGTTCATCGAGCAGCAAATGGTAGTCGCGAAAGTGCGGGCCGCTCATGTGCCAGTGGAAGTTCTTGGTCTTGACGTAGAGCGCGAATGTATCGGCCAGGATGCCATTCATCGCCGCAGAAATGTTTTTTGTCGCGACTGCTTTCAAGTCAGTCGGGGTCGATAGCGGGGCCTCGCGGCGGCGCACGAGATCCTGTGTTTTCTTCGGTGTCAATGTCGTCGTCATGGCTTACTCCACGGAAATGATGAATGGGGCCGGCAATCCTGGGGAGACTTCCTGTCGGGAGGCCCGCCCCATGCGTAAGATCGGATTCCAGGAATGTAAGGAGATGGGCAAGATCTGATCTGCAAGGGTAGTGCGCATGCTGGGGGATTTGACTAGCAGGAGACAGAGGTGAGAGTACCTTCAAAGAAGTAACCAGCGCGGGGGTGCAAGATGGACATTGGTTTCATTGGCCTTGGCACGATGGGTTCACGCGTTTGCGAGAATCTCATCAAGGGCGGCAACCAGGTTCGGGTGTGGAATCGCTCGCGCGCCGCTGTCGACGCGCTCGCGCGTTTGGGGGCAAGACCGGCCTCAACCGCTCGCGACGCTTTCAGCGGTGACGCCGTGTTCTCGATGCTCGCCGACGACGCGGCCGTGCGCTCGGTGATCGACCCGCTCCTTGAGGGTGCCCCGAAGGGTCTCGTCCACGTGAACATGGCCACGATCTCGGTTGCTCTGGCCCGCGACCTCGCCGCGCGGCACCGGGCTCGGGGCCTCGAGTACGTGGCCGCTCCTGTCTTCGGTCGGCCCGAGCTCGCAGCTGCAGGGAAGCTGACCATTGTTGTGGCCGGTGAGCCGAGTGCCATAGCGCGCCTCGAACCTCTCCTCGCAGTGATCGGCCAGCGAACCTGGCCGCTCGGAGTCCAACCGGAGCGCGCCAACGTCGTCAAGCTCGCCGGAAACTTCATGCTCGGCGCGGCAGTGGAGGCAATGGCCGAGGCGACCGCGATGGCATGGCGGAACGGAATCGCGCCCAGCGATCTGCTGGACGTCCTCACCAACGGCGTGTTCACGGCGCCAGCCTACCAGATGTACGGAATGGCGATTGCCAAGCAACGCTACGAACCCGCGGGCTTCAAGCTCTCGCTGACGCTGAAAGACCTGCGGCTCGTGCTCGCGGCGGCCGACGAGGCTGGCGTGCCCATGCCGTTGGCCGATGTGGTGCACGCGAGCCTTCTCGAGGCGGTCGCAAACGGCGACGGCGAGCGTGATCTTGCCACACTCGCGGTGGTGGCGATGCGCCGCGCAGGGTTGGAGGAGGCATCGAGGGTGCGAGAGATACCCTCACCGGGAGGAGAGCTGCGTGCCACACCCTCCGCCGGAGGAGACCTACGTGCCTGAGAAAGTTGGGGACGCGATCTCACTATACCGCGTTCTTGGAAGCACCGGAGAGCGAGTATCCGCGATCGGGCTCGGAGGTTGGCACCTCGGCCTTCCGACGGTAGGCGAACAACTCAGCCTTCGCATCGTTCGCAGCGCGATCGATCGTGGCATCAACTTCATGGACAACTCCTGGGACTACAACGGCGGCGCGAGCGAGATCCGAATGGGAAAAGCGCTGCGCGACGGATACCGCGACAAGGTTTTCCTGATGACCAAGATCGACGGCCGCTCGAAAAAGGAGGCGGTGCGACAACTGGATGAGTCGCTCCGCCGCCTTCAGACCGACCGCATCGACCTGGTCCAGCACCACGAGGTGATTCGCTTCGAGGATCCGCACCGGATCTTCGATGACGACGGCGCAAACGGGGCGCTCGTCGAAGCGCGAGCCGCGGGCAAGCTCCGCTACATCGGCTTCACCGGGCACAAGGATCCGCGCATCCACCTCCACATGCTCGAGGTCGCGAAAGAACATGGATTCTCGTTCGCGACGGTCCAGATGCCCCTCAACGTGATGGATGCGCACTACCGGAGCTTCGAGAAGCTCGTGGTTCCCGAGCTCGTCAAGCACAAGATCGGGGTGCTCGGAATGAAGAGCATAGCCAATGGGATCATTCTGAAGTCACGCACCGTGACCCCGGTGGAGTGCCTCCACTACGCGCTCAATCTGCCGACATCGGTGGTCATCACCGGCTGCGACAGCATCAAGATTCTGGAACAGGCGCTTGATGCGGTGCGCACGTTCCGCCCACTGAGTGCCGCGCAGGTGAAGGCTATTCTCGCCAAAACAAAGGCGGCCGCGGCGCATGGCGAGTTCGAGCCATTCAAGACTAGCTCGATCTTCGATTCGACCGCAACGAATCCGGAATGGCTCGGTGAAGAGTCCCGGCACGTCCGCGAAATGATGCCTGCGTGAGTTCGGGACGTTGCGTGTCCGCAACACTTTTGACCATCGCCGTGCCGTAAGTCTTTGCAGATCAATTGGTTGGGTATGGGCAGTGATTTGCCGTAGTTGCATTTCGCTCGAGCCATCGAGGCCCATTGCCCATGAAGAGATTTTACCGGTCCCTGGGGTCGATCACCCTGGGCTGGCTTATAGGCTCATGCGGGGGAGGTGATGTCGTTGGGCCCCCACCGCCGCCGACCGTAGCAACCGTAGCTCTCTCGACGGACACGGCGACTTTGGTTCCGGCGGCTACAGTCCAGCTCTCAGCGACGGCCAAGAGCGCTTCGGGCGAAGCATTACAGCGCAGCTTTTCCTGGACTAGCTCCGACGTCGCGAAGGTTACAGTCTCGTCTTCGGGAATGGTCGT
>WNFR01007862.1_pt1 | contig 14968 bp, 21 predicted proteins | sample 5400221 | NCBI WGS metagenome assembly WNFR01 (sample SAMN13153357, study PRJNA577476) | soil metagenome | isolation source: 40 cm soil under Madrone tree | place: USA:California | collected 2016-06-14 | reverse complement strand
CAATAACTTCCGCAGTGCCGCGTTTCGCGGCCAACACTATGCGGCGTTTCGCAATTACCACAGAGAATGGCACGATCGCGGTTGGTGGAGGAGCCATTACAATCGGATCATCTTTGTGAACAACGGCTGGTATTACTGGAATGCAGGCTACTGGTTCCCGGCATGGGGTTATGCCCCGTCTGCTTATTATGCATACGACGGCCCGATCTACGCCTACAATGGATTGGCCCCTAACCGGGTCACTGTCGATGTGCAGTCGCAACTGCAGCGGGCTGGTTACTACGATGGACCGGTAGATGGAATACTTGGGCCAATGACCCGGGACGCTATCGCAGCCTTTCAGGCGGACAACGGATTGGCGGTGACAGCTGCAATCGATGAGCCGACGCTTGCCACTCTCGGCATCGCGTAACTTATCGGAGCCATTTGGGGAGCCGCGTGATGTGTTCCATCGCGCGGCTCTTTTTTTCGTAAAGAAAACTGATATATCATTGGCGGTTTGGTTCGCCAGGATTGGCGAGGGTCGCGCAGTCATCTCAGATTGCTCACGCCAGCACGATGGAATGAAATTCTATGCCACCGTAGGGATAAATGTCCGGGTCCACAGGCGTTCGGGTTGTTCGTAAGCTGCGCGTCGAAGACGGCGCACAGCGCCGTGGCTACAGCGAAATCGCAGGCGACACGCCTGACGCTACAGCGGTTCGGGTATGCATCGTAAGCTGCTTATGATGCGAGGTTGATCGTCGTTTGTTGAGAGTTGAGAGACTAACAGCAGAAGCAGATCGGTTTTGCACTTGCGGTGTGCTTTGGGGTAAAACATAGTATTACGTCATGACGAAAACGATTACCAAGGTCGGCAATTCTCAGGGCATCATCTTCGACGCGGCATTAATGGACCTGGCCCGGGTAAAGGTCGGCGATCAAGTGAATGTCACGGTTCACGAAGGCGGCTCGATTATCCTGACACCGGTGCGTCCGACCATCGATCCCAAAACAGCGGCCGCGGCGGCGAAACGATTGATCAAAAAGAATTCTGCGCTCTTCAAACGTCTGTCTTGAGCCGAATAATCAAGCACCTCACGGTGTCAGCCGTTAGAGCCATTCATACAGAAGTATTGGCAGCTCATGGAGGCGCGCGGGGCATTCGCGACGAAGCGTTACTTGAATCGGCACTGGCAGCGCCGCAGGCGTCGATGATGGGGCAACCGCTCATCTCCGACCCGGTAGAAATCGCCGCTGCCTACCTTTTTTATCTTTGCCGAAATCACGCCTTCATCGACGGAAACAAACGCACTGCGCTCGCTGCCTGTTTGGTTTTCCTCGAGAGCAATAATTTGTTGCCGAGCACGAAATTGTCCGCCGATGAGTGGGAAGGCTTTGTTCTCGATGTCGCAGCGAGCCGACTGGACCGCGATCAGACGACCGCACGTTTGCGCAAGCTGCTCAAGCGGCAAAGGAAACCGGGGCAAACATAGCAATCCCTTCGCTCGACGGGACACGATTTTCAAAATCGTTGTTAAGGCCACAGTCATCCGCTTTCGCCAAGCCTACAGCGTGACGAGTCGACAGCGGCTATAGCTTTTTGCAGGCGACACGCCTGCCGCGACAGTTTTTCGCGGCTGACACAGCCGCCACTACAGCCGTAAATCCAGCGGAACACAAAGCGCATCTCGTAGATGTTGTAGCCACGCCCCTGCGGGGCGTTCCGGTTATTCGGAGCTGTGTCGTGGACGGCGCGCAGCGCCGTGGCTACAGCGCCCGCGTACACGGCCGCTACCCGCCTTCGCGTCAGTTACGGCGTGGCAGGCTTTTTGTCCAAAAGCGGCAGGTACGCTTCGTAACCTCTCTCTTTCATTTGTTCTTGCGGAATAAAATGGAAAGCAGCCGAGTTAACCGCGTAGCGTTGGCCGGTGGGCGATTTCGGGTCGGGAAAGACATGGCCAAGGTGGGCGTTACTTCGTTTGGCGCGCACCTCGGTGCGCTGCATATCGTTCGAAGTGTCCAGCTTCTCGACGAGGAGATCTTTCGAGATCGGTTTGCTGAACGTGGGCAGGCCGACGCCGCCGTCGAATTTGTCGAGCGAAGTGAAGAGTGGTTCGTTGGTAATGACATCGACGTAGATGCCGGCGCGGTCGTAATTCCAGAACTCGTTTTGAAAAGGGGTTTGCGTGCCATTTTCCCGCACGACGGAATACTCCTCGGCCTTTAATCGGCGTTTCAAGACGGCGTCGCTCGGGACCGGCCGGTTCGGATCGAAACCTGTGGTCTCCTTTTTCTCTTTCTGCGCGAGAAAGAAGATGTAGAGCCCACCGGCGATGAGCACGATCGCGATGCCGACACCGACGTACGTGCTAATGGCCGATCTTTCTTCGCTGGTGATTCGGCCGCCACGCATAGGATTGTGATTACCTATTGAAGCAGAGATTGGCCGCGTCCGTCACTATTTTTTTCAACAGAGAGGACTAATTTGCGGTCAAGTCGCCATTCCTAGAGATGGCGCGTGATAAAACTGACCACATCGTAGAATTGCAGGAGACAAGCCTGCCACTACAAGCTTTGCGGCTGACACGCCCCGCTTCTACAGCCTGGGGTTGGTGAGCAAAAGGACAAGGTCCGTTTTGCGAGCTTCAAGCTGAGGCCGGCTTCAGCATCGGCCATTGCTTGCTTGAAACCCTCGGGAATCCAGGAATCATCATTTTCGACGACGAACTTGGCGACTTGCGCTCGTTCACTGGCGGAGAGGGCTTTAAACTGCTCGATGATTTCGGTGGCGCTCGTGGCAGGAACAATAAACGCGTTGTCTTCTACATCGAAGGCGATGTGGAGGTAACCGTGGACATCGGTTCGCACGCTCTTTATCGCGGATAGTCAGGAGATCGGACGGAAGACATGGAGTCGCACTAAACTGCGAAGTGGGAGCGTGTTGACTCGCGCGCTTCCTGCTCATTCATCGTAAGCGGCTTATGATGGACCGAAACGCTGAGGGGCGAAGCGCAAGTGGAAATCGATTTTGCGATGATCGACCTGATACGATATTTTCATTCTTATGAGTACGGTTGAGGAGATCAAACGGGCGGCGGGTGCGCTTTCCACTGCGGAACGCGAGGAACTGCTCGCCTGGTTACTTGATGCGGAGGACGAGTGGGACCGTGAGATGGCTAAAGATGCTGCTGCTGGGAACCTTGATTTCCTAGTCGAGCAAGCGCGAACTGCTGTTCGTGAAGATACACTCCGCGACTGGCCAAACTCACGCACTTGAAGTCGAAAACGACGCCGCAGTTCTGGCAGCATTACGCGTTGCTGCCTGAGCGGGCGCTGCGGTTAGCCGACAAATGGTATCGGCTTTGGTTATCGAATCCGACTCACCGCTCGCTTCATTTTAAGCGTCTCAAGGGACATCCGAGTCTCTATTCGGCCAGAGTCGGTATTCATTATCGCGCTGTGGCGCAGCGAGAAGGGGCCTTAATGATCTGGGTTTGGATCGGCCATCACACCGATTATGACCGGCTACTGAAACAGTGAAAATCTCGTTTACACTCAAACGCCAAACTCCGAAGGTGTTGACTCGCTCGCTTCCCGTTCATTGCAGCTGACACAGCCGCCGCTACAAGGAAAATCGCAGGCGACACGCGAACTGCGTCACGTAATCAATGCTATTGGTTACCGCCAGTGATGATGATGAGAACGCCAGTAAGCCTGTCGGCCGTAGAATCGGTGGGCACCGTAGACCCCGAACCGTGGCCCGTAAAAGCCATAGGCCGGGTAGACGACGACGCCAACCGGCGGCGGAGGAGCGTATAGGACAGGGCGCGGTGGCGGCGGCGCGTAATTGTAAGTCGGCGCGGGAGCGCGGTAAGGTTCAATCATTTCGGTGCCGGCGTTCGAGCGCAGAGCAGACCCAAACCCGAATGCGAACACCATCAACGCTATCACAATAATTTTCTTCCCCATGATCGGATATCCCTCCTGTTGTTTGGCCGATTGAACCCAACAGTTACTGTGAAGTTGCTCAACAATCCGCGACTCTCATGGACTTCATCGTCCGAATTAGGTCTCTCGGATTCTCCCATTCATTGTCAGCGCTTCCCAGCATGCCCTGTTCATTGTAGATGTAACGATGCAAAAGAAAGATTCGATCGCAGCCTCGCGCTCGAAAGTCTTGGTCCTGGTGGATGAATCCAATGTTGGGAGTTCTGTGCGGACCGCGGGACGCGGGCTCGATTGGTTAAAGCTCCGGGATTTTCTGGCCGGCCCAAACAGTGGACGTGATTTGATCGAGATGGTGGTCTATGCCGGATTGCCGCCTGCCATCCCGACGTGGCAGGACGAGAGGGACAAGAAAAACAAGTTCGTCCATTGGCTGCGGTCCAACGGATTCATGGTCGTGACCAAGGATGGCGCGCCCGCCGAAGAAGGTCATTACAAGGCGAACGTCGACGTGATGATGGCTATCGACGCGCTCGAGCTTTCGATCGAGATCCGGCCCGACGTTGTGATCCTCGTGACTGGCGACGCCGATTTCGCTTATCTCGCCACCAAGCTGCGCCGGCACGGCATCCGCGTGGAAGTCGCGTCAATCGCGGCAAATCTCGGAAACATATTGAGATCAGCCGCGAACGACGTGATCGATTTGGCGCCGTTGTTTCGGACGTTCGAGATCATGCAGGTTCAGGATGCGCCGGCGCAGACATCACATCGACCGCAGCAACAGCGTAGACGCCGGCCTCAGTTTCGTCCGATGCCACGTCCGTAGTCGCTCATCCGATTGGCTCCGGTCTCAAAGACCTCCAAGCCTCTCCTCGCTCTCCCGCTGGAGGCAGTTAAAAACCTGTCGAACGTCAGCTCGCGGAGAGAACAAGGATTTAGGAGACTGTTACTATGAGTATATTAATTCGGCTGATTGCTGCTCTGGTTTTGCTAGCAATCACGTTCTCAGTTTCCGCGACTTCGTGGCAGGACAATTCACATTATGTCGCACTCGGACCGCGCACCGGTTATTATATTGTGCGTCCCGGTTCATCATTGATTCATGAACTCGGCATTGATGACGCTCCCACGGCTGATACCGCCGATCCTTTAGGGCACGGATATGGAGCTGATGCGCTTGCCTTCCGGTTTAACCGCGCCGGCATTCTATCTGCGCCGCCCGCTTATATCGTGCAAGCGACGCCGAACCAATTCTACACGCACCGGCTCGGTTCGTTCGTTCGTGGGCAGAGCAGGTTGCCTGACGTGAAAGCATTTTTTGGCGAACCCCAGAGCATCCAACGCCTGCCCGACGGCTTCATCGCTTATTACGCGATCCAGGTTTACAACCCGTTTGAAAGTTTCGGCGGAAGAAAATGACGCTGCGGTTTGGGTCTAGACTCCGAACTCTGAAAATTTCTCGGCCGCCACTCGCCCGGTCCGTTGCTATGGTGAAACAAGCGGGCGAAGGTTGAGGCTTATGGGACACAGCAAAGGCAGAGACAACGCTAAGAAACGCGCCAAACGCCGGAAAAAAACTGAGCGTCTCGCGCTGGCCAAGAAGAAGCAGCAACCAGCGAAATGACGCCCTGCAACTTCAACTTCTCCGTTCGTTAACTCGCTTGGGACGTCTTCGCGCTGGGCGCTGAAGCCGGGCTTCGGCCAGATCAATATCACGTTGAATACGGCGCAAGGCCTGGTCGTTGATGGCTTCTTCGTTGCGCAGTTGGATCACGGTGTCGCGTTCTGTTTGTAACACTTCGCGGGCCAATTCTTCAAAGTCTTCCGAGAACAATCTGCTGACGCTTTCTTCATCGGGAGCTTCACTGCGTAGTTGGCGGATGCGGTCTTCGTATTCTGAACGAAGACGTTCAATGGTCCTGGGCCTGGCTCGCTTCGACGATGCGATTTCCTCGAGACGAGCTAGAGCTGCTTCGTTAGCCTTCAGGCGCGCCAGTCGCTCTTCTTTTTCCGTCACGCGATCGTCCTTGATTTTCAGCAAACGGACCAGCGGAGCAAGAGTGAGTCCCTGCAGAACGAGCGTTGCGAAAATGACACAGAACGTCAATAAGAGGATGAGGTCGCGTCCGGGGAATGGTTGCCCATTGGCGAGGACAAGCGGGATCGCCAGTGCGCCGGCAAGCGAATCCGCGCCGCGCATCCCGGTCCACGCGATCAAGACAGTCTGCTGCCATGGAGCGGGATTTTTACGGCGGAACGTTGGGCTCAGCAGACGCGGTAGGTAGGTAGCTCCGAACACCCAGACGAAACGAACCAGCACGATCACCGCAACAAACACGATCGCCAGCCAGGCCACGCGAGTGGCTGTTCCCGGAGCGAGCGCGTCCATAACCTGCGGCAGTTGAAGCCCGATGAGCATGAAAAGTATTCCGTTCAGTATGAAGGTGACCATTTCCCAAACAGGGAATGCTTGCAGGCGCATGCGCCCGCTCAAAATCCACGGGGCGCGCCACCCGATATAGATGCCCGCAATTACCACTGCGAGGATTCCGGAGACATGGAGACTTTCGCCGCTGAAGTAGGCGACGTACGGCGTAAGCAGGGAAAACAATGTTTGAACAGGCGGATCATCCAAGCGCTTTTGCAGTTGGACTATGAGCCAGCCCACCGCTAGACCAACACAGATGCCGCCGGCGGCGACAAAAAGAAACTGCAAGCTCGCTTGCCCCAGTGAAAAGGCGCCGGTCAGCACGGCGGCCACTGCAAAACGGAACGAGATAAAAGACGTCGCGTCGTTTATCAGGCTTTCTCCTTCGAGAATGACAACAATCTTGCGGGGCATCCGCAAATTTTGAGTGACCGCGAGCGCTGCCACGGCGTCGGGCGGCGAGATAATGGCGCCGAAGACAAAACCTACCGCCAAAGGTAATCCGACCAAATCGTGGAACAGATAAGCAGTCACGGTCATCGTCAAAACAACGAGAACGATTGCCAACGGAAGAATTGAGCGAAGGTTTCCTCGGAAATCTCTCCACGATGTGAAAATCGCTGCGGGATAAAGCAGCGGAGGGAGAAACAAATTAAAGACGAGTTTCGGTTCCAGATGAATCGCAGGAAGACCGGGCACCAGAGCGAGGACCACACCACCGATGGTCAACAGAATCGGATATGGGACTCGGATTTTCCGGGCAACGATCGCCAGCAGAGCGACCGTAACGAGACAAATCAGAATTAATTCGGTTTTGTCCACTATCGTTCCGGTTGCGTCCGAGCCTCGCCGGAATTGGATCAGGCGTCCAGCCAGCAATAACTGATCCGGTGACCAGAAAAATGCGGCGCATCCAGCTTAGTATTCGCCACAAGGGCGCACCCTAATCCCCCCGATATGTCTGCTTTATTTCGCGAAGTACTTCGCGGCGAGGGATTGCGCGCCAGCGCCTAACACTTTGGCCGCTGCCTTGCTGCTCAGCAGTTTTCGTAACGAGGATTTAGCTTCATTTTTTTCCCGCTCCGACACATCAGCTTGATTGATCGCGGTGATTAGTTTCTCCAGCGCATCCGTAATCTTCTGCTGCTGTGGAGAGCTTGTTGTGATGGGCGCTTGTTTCGGCCGAGGAACGCTAGTTCGCCGGCTTTTATCGATAGAAATCTGGATCGGGGGCCCGACGCCAGCTTCGATCACTTTGACTCCGAAGTCGCTAATCCTAGCAAAGCCGGACAGCAGGCCCATCCCACTCTTATCTTCAAGAGGAGTCCAGTCGATGAGCTGATACTCTGAAAGCTGGGCCACAGCACGCAGCCAGTCACGGCGGCTTATACCTCCTGGCGGCCGGACCGCCTGCTCGACGTGGCCGAAGGGGATCTTACCTTCGCCTCGACGTTCATAGAGAAGCCGCAGCAGGCGTCCTCTGACAACAGAATCCTTCATAAGTTTGCCAATATGCTCCGCATCCGCGCACCAACAGGGTAGTTCGACGGTCACAGAGCGCCGCTACAGTGGACTAGCAATCGCAGCTCTTGCCGCAATTGCATGCCTTACCGTTATTCATTGGGCAATTCTTGCCGGTCGTCTTGCACGCGGGCTGATCCGCCGCAAAGCCGATTGCGCAAATCATGGCCGTCAGAATCGAAAACAGAATTTTGACGTACTGTTTCATACAAGATCTAATCTTCCCATATCGCCAAAGTTGCGCGAGCGAAAAGATCGACGTCAGAACCACCACAGATTTTTCGCGGCCGACACAGCCGCCGCTACATCAAGCATAAGATGTTTGCCGCCAACAATCGCGTGTGATTGTCTAGCGCCGAACCATGGCCAGAGAATTCAAGCCAGTGCGTTTCTTTGTGTTGATGGGAGTGGCGGCGTTCATTGTGTGTGGCGTGGCGGTGTTTTACAGTCATCGCTCGGCTCACGGCAAAACAGCGGAGGAACGGGCGGCTTATGAAATCGGGGAGAACGCGGGAGAGCAAGCGCCGCGCGACGCGAAGTTGCCGACGGACGCTGAGTTGAACATGATAGCTTAGAAGTATTTCAAGCAGCAGGGGTCCGGCGAACAACTCCGAAGTCCTTCGCGAGCAGCCGAGTTGCAGGCTTGGAACCTGGCTTTCGAAAAAGGTTACACGGACGGGTTCAAGAAAACGCATCCGCAGCAGTGAACCGCAAACGTTTGGTGATCTTCAGAACGATTCTCTGGATCGGTTTGGTCGCGGGGACGCTGGACATAGCAGAGAATCTCGTCTTTACCCAATTACGCGGAGTCACGCCGTGGAGAGTGTTTCAGTACATCGCGAGCGGATTGATGGGCAGGCAAGCTTTCCAAAGCGGTTGGGCGTCAGTCCTGCTTGGCGTAGGGTTGCACTACATCATTGCCCTCATATGGACGACGGTCTTCTATGTAGTCGCGCGCAAATTTGCGATCGTCATGCGCCGGCCGGTTTTGTCTGGCTTGCTTTACGGTGGCGTCGTTTATCTGATCATGAATTTCATCATAGTGCCGCTCTCTGGAGTTCCACACCCGCTGCGCCCGATCACGCTCGTCTCGCGAATCAATGCAGTGCTGGCTCTTTTAATCTGCGTCGGGCTGCCGATCTCGCTCCTGATGCGAAGAACATTATTTCAAATGCGCAACTAGCTGTCGCAATTGTTTGGCCATCTATGTCGCAACGCATTCGCTCCACTAAATGAAGCTGTCTGACAAATTTGAGGAAGCGCTGATTTATGCGACCCGGGCGCATTGTAATCAGACGCGCAAGAAAACAGGGATTCCGTACATCGCGCATATTCTTGGTGTCACTGCTATCGCGCTTGAGTACGGCGGGAATGAGACCGAAGGGATCGGCGCGCTTCTTCACGACACCGTGGAAGATTGCGGTGGCGCGGAACGATTGCGCGATATTCAGGAAAGATTTGGCGATGATGTGGCCAGGATCGTTGATGGTTGCACCGATAGCGATCAGACGCCAAAGCCGCCGTGGTTAGATCGGAAGCGGGCATACGTCGAGCATCTTAAGAATTCGGATTCTTCAACACGGCTCGTATCAGCGTCCGATAAATTGCATAACACGCGCGCGATCCTGGCTGAGCTTCGAAGAACCGGTCTCGAAGTATTCGAGCGGTTTGCCGGGAAAAAGGACGGAACCCTTTGGTATTACCGCGCGCTTGTCACGGCGTTTCGCCAGCATGGCGAGCATGCCGATCTCATCGACGAGCTCGATCGGGTTGTGAGTGAGATTGAGAAATTGGTGCAAAGATCATCCACAGATTGACGCAGATTGATTAAAAGAAATACAAGGTGAAGCGAATTTCACGGATCACGCTGGCGCCGAAGGATTTTGAACGACAATCTCTGCGGCAATGTCTAGGTTCGCATGACCAAACTCATTGCGTTAGTAACGGCGGGACTGTTTGCGGCAGGGACGATGTTCGCAGGCGAACATGGCAACTGCACAAAGCAAGTCGGAAACCAAGCGAAGGCGGCGTGTGCGGTTTCATTGGCAAGTCTTAACCTGACACCTGATCAGAAGACCAAGATGGACGCGGCCATGGAGGAACATCACAAGGCCGGTTGCTCCGAAGCCAGTGAGGCTAAATACACGCAGGAAGCGAAATCAATCCTGACCAAGGAGCAGTTCGCGAAGTTCAAGGCCGAATGCAAAGGCAAAGCCGAAAAAGGTGACACGCAGACCTGATCGCAGACAAACATTCGAATAATGCTTCGCGCCGAGAGCAATCTCGGCGCGTTCCGCGTACGGGCGCCTGTTTCGGAAGGCAAGTTTCGGTGGCCGCCGAGCTCCGAATTCTGAAGTATTCACCGAGTAATCCGATGATGTAGCATCGCGACGATGAATGCCAACCCAACCAGAAGATTCCCATGGGTCTTGTACTTGCTGGCGCTTTTCGCAATTCTTGCGTTCGCGTTTGCGCCGATCGGATCAGTGATGTTATGCGCTGGAATTGCAAATGCATACGGTTGCAAAGTGGACGAAGGCTCAGTGCATCCGTGCATCATTAATGGCCACGATTATGGCGAGCTTCTTTATTCGCTCGGAGTGCTGGGTTGGCTGATGCTTGTTACTCTTCCCGCCGGCGCGTTAGCTTTCGTCTTTTGGCTCATCGCGCTCATCCGTTGTTGGTCGATTGTTGAGAGTTGAGGGACTAAGCACGTTTTAGAACTGTGAGAATTCACATCCTTCAGCTTCTTGTCTCACAAGCTGTCGCGTGCATGCCACTCGATGCGCAAGGGACTCCCGCCGCTACAGCAGCGAAGCCCGCATTCGTCTTTGGCGGTGTCGGTTATTTGCATCGCTGGTCGATGAATGACCAACATGAATTCACGCCTGAAGGTCAGGAGGACTTGGAGAAGTGGTCGGACATGATCACGGTGAATGTTTACCCGAACGTTCACGATGGTGACGCGCTGGCAGCGAAGGCGAACGCGGTCCTGGAAAATTACAAAAGTCACAAAGGCATGGTGCTTCGGACTAATTCCCTCCCTCGGACACCGGATCGCCCAGCGGAGCATCTCATCGCGCTCGTGTTTGACCGGTCAAACTTTATCGAGGTGGCATTCGCTCGCTTCAAATTGGTGGACGGCGTCGGATGCTCGATTGTGTATTCACATCGCATTTACGGCGAGAAAGTCGGCGACCAAATGAGTGCCTGGCTGAATCGAAACGCTTCGAAAGTGGAAAAGATGCTTATGGAGTGGAATGAAATACCATCACCAGCTTCACTCCGTGAGCTGCCGCGCAAACACTGAGTGAAGCTTCGGGGCTAATGAAAGATCTTACTCAAGGCTCGGTTACCAGGCATTTACTGCATATGTCTGGTTTTTTGGCTGCGAGTATGTTGGCGCAAACCCTCTACTTACTGGCCGATCTCTACTGGGTGGGACATCTAGGGAAGGAGGCGATCGCGGCGGTTGGTGTGGCGGGCAACATGACGATGATTGTGCTGGCGCTCACACAAATGCTCGGCGTGGGAACGACCACGTTGATTTCGCAGGCCGCAGGAAGAAAGAATCAGCCGCAGGCCGAGTTGGTGTTTAATCAGTCTTTTATCATGTCGATCCTGATTGCGTTCGGCCTCGGTGTTGTCGGATTCCTTGTGCGCCCCGCTTATTGTGAATGGCTGAGCGCAGATGCGGAGACAGCGACATTGGCAAAAGCTTATCTGCTCTGGTTTCTTCCCGGGCTTTTGCTTCAGTTTCCTCTGGTGGCGCTGGGCTCCGCACTTCGCGCCACTGGCATCATCAAACCAGCTGTCGGATTGCAAGTGCTGAGCGTGCTGCTCAACATCGTCCTTGCTCCATTGCTAATTTTCGGAATCGGCCCATGGCCCAGGCTGGGTGTAACCGGTGCAGCGCTTGCCACCTTTATTTCCATTCTGGTCGCCGACGTGCTGATGCTAATTTATTTCGAAAAGAAATATCATTATCTGCGTTTTCGGTTTCCGCTTTTCAGGCCGCATACAAAGATTTGGGGAGGTATGCTGGGGATCGGTGTACCGGCGGGCGCTGAGTTTTTGCTGCTCTTTGTTTACATCATGCTTGTCTACGCAATCATCCGCGGCTTTGGACCAGCAGCGCAGGCGGGTTTCGGAATCGGCGTGCGCGTGATGCAGGCTCTTTTTCTGCCGGTGGTGGCCCTTAGTTTTGCTATTTCGCCTGTGGTGGGACAGAACTTCGGCGGCCGCCAAGCGGACCGAGTCCGGCATTCTGTCTATTCGGCAATAGGCATAGCGTCGCTGATGATGCTGGTGCTCACGTTGATCACCTATCTTGCGCCGGCTACACTGATACGTATTTTCTCACGTGACCCCCGAGTGATTGCCTTCGGGAGCGAATACCTTCGGATTGTCTCGTTGAATTTCGTTTCGGCGGGAATTGTCTTTACGAGTTCGAGCGTTTTTCAGGGAATCGGTAACACGCTGCCGCCGCTATTTAGCTCGATGACGCGGCTGGCTCTCTTTGCTTTGCCAGCATTGCTTATCTCGCGAATGCCCGGCTTCGAGATCAGGTACGTCTGGTATCTTTCGGTCGCGTCCATCGTTCTTCAGATGTGCGCAAATCTTTTGCTGCTCCGGCACGAGCTGCGGAAGCGACTTCGATTCGACGAACCTGAAAGTTTCATTCCTGGGAGCGCGACCGCGTCGTAGATTGTCCGCATTTCAATTGCGTCTGCGCTTTGGTCTATCTGGCCGAAGATGGCGCAAGGAGCCGATAGGCGAGCAGAATGACGAACGTCGCTACACAAAGCCACGCAAACCAATCGCCGGTTCGCGTATAAAATGTTTGCTCGCGCGCGACGTTCACTTTTCCAGTAATCGATACGAAGCGACCGGGTAGGGTTGCCGTTTCCGCGAGGATGCGGCCGCGGTTGTCGCTCAGAGTTAACAATCCGTTGCGCGCCGACCGCGCGAGCGCGAAGCCGTTTTCGACTGCGCGCAAGACGGCCATGCGAGCGTGCAACCAGCGATCAAGATTAAAGTCCCACGCAGGCACTAGCAGCAGATTCGCGCCGCCAGTGGCATATTGACGGCTGAGTTGTGGAAAATCCATGTCCTTGCAAATTTGCAATCCCCAACGCCCCGACGGCTGGTCGAGAATGACTCGCTTGTCACCGGGTTTTTCCGGCTCGACGCCCAGCAGCAGATGATGCTTGTCGTAATTCGCCTCCAATTTTCCATTGAACGAATAAAAGCGAGAAGAATTAAAGGCGGCCGATGGCGTTCGCCGAACCAAACCAAGGACAATTGCTGACCGTGTAGCAGTCGCAACCGAAGAAAAAAGCGCGTCGACTTCTGGCAACGCACTCTCGCTCAGACGCCCGATTTTCTCCGGGAGAATAACGACCTGAGTTCCCGCTGGCGTAATGCGGCGGACTTCGTCTGCATACTCACGCAACAATTCCAGCGCTCGTGCTTCAGTTCCCAGGTAAAGGCTCATCGGCACGTCTTTGGCGATGAGTGTCACCGCGACAGGTTCAGCCGAAGGATTCCTCTTTAACCGCCATTCGCCAAAAACAAGCACTGAGCAAACGACCAACCCTACAGAAATTGCGAGCATGCGACGTTGTGACGGTGTTCCCACGCCGCTCAAGAGAGCTCCGATGGTGCCAGCAAACAAAAATACGATGAAGCTTATTCCCCAGATACCGGTGGTCGAGGCGATCTGAATCACGGGGAGACAGTTCATTTGTGTGTAGGCGAGATTACCCGACGTGCTGTGCGGCGACGCGATCGCATTGAGATATTCGCACGTCACCCAGTAAACAGGAAAAGCGAGCGCGCCGAGGTAGAGCAATCCGCGGCGGAGAAAGCTACGCACGAACAGAACGCCCAACCCGAACACGACAGCAGGAATCACGAAATAGAGGACAACGATTTGCCGAGGCAGTTGGAGCTCCTGCATGACATAGTTCCATTGGTTCATCTCGCCAATGAGCCATGTAACCAAACCCAGCAGAAACGCGGCCCTGCCGCGAAGCTGCGGCGCGATCGCCAGCACTGGAACGGGCGCTAACCAAAGCAAACACCAAATTGGATGGAGGCCAGTGCCAAGATAAGACAATGCAGCCGACGTGACACCGGCGGCGATGGTAAGAAGGTTAAGACGTCGCATTCAAAGACGCCATGATGTGTTGTTATCGAACCGATCTGGCAAGGCGTTGTTTTGTGTAAGAAACCTTGGCCGGACAAACTGAAATGAGCGCACCGCTGGACTCAGAATGGCCCGAAGACGTCTTCGAAACCCTAATTGTGCGAGCTTTCGCTCAGGTCGTCGACGGTCAGACTCTGTTCAATCTGGTTAATCAACTCCGGGATATTGATTGGCTTGGCGAGAGATCTATGCCCTTCAATACGGAGACCGGCCTTTGTCTCAGGTTCCGTGACTAACGCAGTGAGAAAAATAATCGGCGTGCTCCGCAATTCCGGATCGGCTTCCATTTGTGCCGCTACTTCGCTGCCGTCTTTCTTCGGCATCATGATGTCGAGCAAGATCGCATCCGGCCTAAAATTCCGCGCGCTTTGATGGGCTTCATCAGGGTCGTTCTCTTCGCGCACGAGATAGTTCCCGGTCTTTTCGAGAAGGATTTTGACCAGGTGCGTGCTTTCCGGGTCGTCATCAACAATCAGGATGCGTCGCTTGTGTTTGATTAGCCCCTTTGCGATCGCGTCAACCTCAGACTGATCGAACCAGTAAACGTGAGATCGCGGTGGATTCTGACTGATGACGTACGACGCGTTGACCGCAAATCCGTCGGCGTCTTCGATGACTTGGAGCACACCCGGCACTTCCGAATCTATTCCGTCTCTTACCGGCTTGAACGTCACAGTCCGTCCGTCGATCTCTTCCGGAGTTAACGGCAGCTTAACCGTCGATGGTCTGCAGCTCATAAGCGGCTAGCCCTGCGGCTTCGGCGGTTGCCCCGGTTTTGCAGGTTCGCCGGGCTTTGGCGCCGCGCCGCCTGCGGGAGCGCCCCCGGCAAGATCTTCGTCAGGAACAGCGAGAATATCGTGCTCACTGAATGATTCAGGATG
>WNFR01004130.1_pt1 | contig 14970 bp, 15 predicted proteins | sample 5400221 | NCBI WGS metagenome assembly WNFR01 (sample SAMN13153357, study PRJNA577476) | soil metagenome | isolation source: 40 cm soil under Madrone tree | place: USA:California | collected 2016-06-14 | reverse complement strand
GTTTGGCACCTCGATGTCGGCTCATCACATCCTGGGGCTGGAGCAGGTCCCAAGGGTTCGGCTGTTCGCCGATTAAAGTGGTACGTGAGCTGGGTTCAGAACGTCGTGAGACAGTTCGGTCCCTATCTGCCGTGGGTGTAGGAGAATTGAGAGGATTTGTCCCTAGTACGAGAGGACCGGGATGAACGTACCTCTGGTGGAGCAGTTGTGGCGCCAGCCGCAGTGCTGCGTAGCTATGTACGGACGGGATAATCGCTGAAGGCATCTAAGCGAGAAACCCACCTCAAAACGAGTTCTCCCTCAAGAGCCGTGATAGACCATCACGTTGATAGGCCGGGTGTGTAAGCGCGGCAACGCGTTCAGCTTACCGGTACTAATCGCTCGTTTGGCTTGATCGCTCTCATTTATCAATGCCCATGTCGGCCTCGCCGACAGGGTGGAAAGACCAGCGCATGCGGCACGAGGTCCTCGGGTCAAGCCCGAGGACTGCGCGTCCGCTGCGCGAACGCTTGCTTCATTCCGTCTTTCGCCGGCCTGGTGGTTGTAGCGGGGAGCCTGAACCCGATCCCATCCCGAACTCGGCCGTTAAACTTCCCAGCGCCAATGGTAGTTCGTCTCAAGACGCGCGAGAGTAGGTCGCTGCCAGGCCTGCCAAGGACGGAATTTCTTCTTCACGACATCGAACACGAAAACCGCCGCGGATCTTTCCGCGGCGGTTTTTTTTATGCCCGGCTTCGTTCACTCAGAGCGCCAACAGAGCGCCAAGCGGGGAATTCCGCCTCCTTGATCAATCCCCCGCCGGCAGGAACTCCCGGCCGGCCGACCGTCTTGTCACCGATGACCGGAGACGGACGATGCCCAGCCCCAACTACCGGCTGTTCCGCGCCGCGATCCTCAATCATATGCAGGTCACCTGCACCTATGATGGGCGCCATCGCGAGCTTTGCCCGCATGTGCTCGGTCACACGGATGGGACCGAGATGGCGCTGACCTTCCAGTTCGCCGGCGACAGCGTCTCGGGTCTTCCGCCCGGCGGCGAGTGGCGCTGCCTGTCGCTCGCCCAGGTTCGCGACGCGCAGTTGCGGCCCGGTCCGTGGCGCACCGGATTCCGTCACAGCACGACCCAGGTCTGCGTCGATGTCGTCGATCTCGATGTCGAGCTTTCGGGTTCGACGACGGGAGCGCCGCCCGGCTCAGGCCGAACCGGCAACAAGTGACCGCAACGCCGCCGTGAGCTCGCCGTCCGGCGCCGCCAGCTGCTCCAGGACCGTATAGTGGTTCCGGCCCGCCAGCGGCAGCAGCCGCCCCGGCAATCCCGCGTCAGCCCATGCCTGAAAATAATCCCGCGATTGCCGCTGCAGCTCGCGAAGCTCGTGCGTGCCGTAGGCGACCGCCAGCGGCCCCGCGCGCGGCGGCAAATGGCGGAGCGGGCTCATGGCGGCAGCTTCCTGTTCCGACAGCCGAAGCTTGTCGTTGAGGTAATTCAGCCGGCAGGGCTCGACGTCGAAGATGCCGCTGATCGCGAGCCCGGCGTCGACCCCTTCGAGCCCCATCGCCATGGCGGCGAGGTGGCCGCCGGCCGACCAGCCCGACACGATCAGCTTGCCGCGCCCGACGCCATGGCGGCCGCCCTCGTGGCGGAGCCAGCGGATGGCCGCGTGGGTCTCCGCCACGATCTCGCTCAGGCGCGCGTCCGACGCCAGGGTGTAGCCGGCCAGCGCGACGTCGAAGCCCGCCGCCATCGGGCCTTGCGCCAGGAAGCTGAAAATCTCCTTGGCGTTGCGCTGCCAATAGCCGCCATGGAAGAACACGAACAGGGGTGCATCCGCCGCGCCGTTGCGGAAAATGTCGATCCGGTTGCGCTCGCGCGCCCCATACCGCAGGTCGAGCGCATCGGGATGGCGTTCGCGCAGGCGCGCGCTGCGCCCGGTCCACTCCGCGATCCGGGCGGCGCTGTCGGCGACCGCGGCGCCGTTGTTGTAGGCCGCGTCGAGCTGCGCGCGGGTCATGCCGCGCCACACGATATCGTCGACGGTCTCGCTCATGCGGCCGATTGGAGGGAAGGCGCCGCGCCGCGTCAAGCCGCCTTGCGGGCGAGGTTGCTGTGCAGCTTGCGGCCGAGCTCGCGCCGGATGTCGTTGAACTCCGGCGCCGACACGTCGCGCGGGCGCGGAAGTTCAATTCTCATCTCGCTGTCGATACGGCCCGGGCCGGGCGACATCACCACGACCCGGTCGGCCAGGAAGATCGCTTCCTCGATCGAATGGGTGACGAACACGACGGTGAGGCCGGTGCGCCGCCAGATCTCCAGGAGCTCGTCCTGCAGCCTCTCCCGCGTCATGGCGTCGAGCGCCCCGAAGGGCTCGTCCATCAGGACCAGCTCGGCGTCGTTCGCGAGCACGCGCGCGATCGCGACCCGCTGCTTCATGCCGCCCGACAGCTGGTGCGGAAAAGCCTCGGCAAACCGCTGCAACCCGACCAGCGCGATGAAGCGCTCGACCGTCTCCCTGACTTCCGCCGCCGGCCGTCCGCGCGATGCCGGCCCGAAGCCGATATTGCGGCGCACGTTGAGCCATGGAAACAGGCCGTAATCCTGAAACACCATGCCGCGGGCGGGGGCCGGGCCCGTGATCGGCATGCCCCACATCAGCGCGTCGCCGCGCGTCGGCTGCTCGAATCCGGCGAGGATGCGCAGCAGCGTGGACTTGCCGCAGCCGGACGCCCCGATCAGGCAGACGAACTCCCCCTTGGCCACGCTCAGATGGGCGTCGCGCAGCGCCTCGATGCGCTCGCCCTGCAGCTCGAACTGCTTCGACACGCCCTTGATCTCGACGATCGGCGTCGCGCCGTCAGCCATGGCCCGGGCTCCAGCGCAACAGACGGCGGCCGAGCATCAGGACCAGCCGGTCGGTGATGAATCCCGCAATCCCGATGACGATCATGCCGCAGATCACGATCTCGGTGCGCGAGAGCTGGCGCGCCTCCATGATGATGGCGCCCAGCCCGGTCTGCACGCCGGTCATCTCGCCCACCACGATCACCACCCAGGCGAAGCCGAGACCGAGCCGCAGCCCGGTGAAGATCGCGGGCAGGCTCGCCGGCAGCACCACCCGGAAGAACTGCGCCGAGCCCTGGCAGCCGAGCATGCTGGCGGCCTCGAACAGGCGCGGATCGACCGAGCGCACGCCGAAGATCGTGTTGACCAGCACCGGATAGAAGGCGCCGAGGAAGACCAGGAAGAAGGCCGAGCGCGGCCCGAGCCCGAACATGATCATGGCGAGCGGCAGCCAGGCCGTGACCGGGATCGGGCGCAGCACCTGGAAGGTCGGATCGAGCAGCTGGCGCACCACCGGAATGCGTCCGATCATCAGGCCGAGCGGCAGCGCGACAGCGACCGCGAGCGCGAAGCCGCCATAGACCCGGCTCATCGAGGCGAGCAGATGGATATGCAGGGTCTGGCTGAAGGCGTCATCGTAGATGCCGCCGACCGCGAGGTCGTAGAGCTCGATCGCCACCTCGCTGGGCGGCGGGATCAGGCTGTATTTGCGCCCGTAGGTCGCGAGATGCCAGAACACCAGCACGCCGACCGGAAACGCGAACATCAAGAGCGCGGCGCGCAGGCGGTGTGCCGGCGGCGCGTGCGTGAGCGGCGCCGGCGTTGCGGCCGGCGCGGCGGGCAGCGGCGTGATGTCGGCGGTCGCGCTCACGCCCGTGGATCAAACCGCCTTGGCGAGATCGTCGACGAATTTGGTGTCGAAGAAGCCGGCGAAATCCGGCAGCTGCTTGATCTGCTTGAGCTCGAGCATGTGCTCCGCATAGATTTTCGATTGCTGGATCTCGGTCGCGCCGAAACGCCAAGTCAGCTCGACATTGGAGACCGATGCCTCGATCGCTTCCTTTTTCTGGCCGAGCTTGGCGACCGCCATGGCGGCCATCTCGTCGGGATGCTTCATGGCGTATTCCGAGGCCTGGCGATGGATCGCCAGGATGACCTTGGTCAGCGCGGGATTCTGGGCGAGCGTGTCGCGATGCGCCCCGAAGATCATGTTGAGCGACCCCATGGCGGTGCCGTAGGGATATTCGACCAGCTTGCCGACGCCGCTCGCGAGGCTCACGCCCGGACCGGGCTCGGCCCCCACATAGGCGTCAACGTCGCCGCGCGCGAGCGCGAGATGCATCTCGCTGAACGAGATGCGGACCGGCGTGATGTCCTTGATCGACAGGCCCTCCATGCGCAGGCGCTCGAGGATGAATACTTCCTGGGTCGAGCCCGGCCAGATCGCGACCCGCTTGCCGCGCAGATCCTTGATCGAGGCGACCGGGCTGTCCTTCTGGGCGATCACCGCCATGCCGCGGTTGCAGGCGCTGGCGATCACCACGATCGGCTCGCCGGCGGCGGCGCCGAGCGTCGCCGCCGCGATCCCGAACATGCCAAAATCGACCGACTTGGTGACGACCGCGTTCTTGCCCTCGGTCGGGCTCTCGAAGGTGATGACCTCGACCTTGTATCCGGCCGGCGTGAAGCGTTCGTAGAAATAGGGGGCGATCGAATGGATCAGCTTGAGCGCGCCCATCTTGATGACGGTCGGCTGTTGGGCCAGAACGACGGCGGGGCGCGCAAGGGCGGCGGCACCGGCCCCGATGAGAAAGTCGCGACGGCGGATCATGCTGCTCTCCATGGTGATTTGCTTCCGGGATTAGCAAGCCGCATGCCACGCTAAGCGCCTCAATACATTTGCAAATCCCGCAGGCCACCGGGCCGCGGGGCGACCCGATGCCCAGCCGCCGGGCACGCCGATTAAAGAATCGGCAGTCTGGAAATTCGGGCCGTCCCGGCTGTCATCGTGGCGGGGTCGGCCATCACGCGGGGGAGACAGGATGTCCCGGTTGCGCATCTACGGCATCGCCAGGACGCGGGCGTTTCGCGCGCTCTGGATCGCCAAGGAGCTCGGGCTCGACCACGAGCACGTGCCGCTCGAGATCGGCGAGGAGGGCGCGCGCAAGGCGGACTATCTCGCCATCAATCCGAACGGACGCCTGCCGGCGATCGAAGATGATGGATTCGTCTTGTGGGAGTCACTGGCGATCACGCTCTACCTGGCCAAGAAGCATTCGACCGGCCGGCTCTACCCGGCGGACCCGCGCGAGGAGGCGACGACCTGGCAATGGACCCTGTGGGCGCTCAACGAGGTCGACCGCGGCGTCAATATCTGGTCGCTGCACGCGGTACGGCTGCCGCCGGAAGATCGTGACGCCCACAAGCTCGCCGAGGCCCTCAAGGTCATCGCCGGGCCTTTCCGGGTGCTCGACGCGGCGCTCGCCGAGCGTCCTTATCTCATCGGCGACGATTTCACGGTCGCGGACCTCAACGTCGCCGCCGTCATCAGCCGGGCGATCAACATGGATCTGTCCGCCACGCCGCGCCTCGGCGCCTGGCTGGCGCGCTGCCTGGAGCGCCCCGCCGCGCGCGCGGCGCTGCGCCTGCGCAAGGACTCGGACGCGGCCTCGAAGCCCGACGCGATCCGCATGATCGCGCGGATCAACAGGTTGTAAACCGTAGGGTGGATTGAGCCCTCGGGTCTTGCCTTCGGCAAGCCCAAGGACAGGCTCCACGAAACCCACCGTCTTTCTTGTCGCGTGAGGCATGATGGGTTTCGCTGCGCTCAACCCATCCTACGGCGCCTACGGCGCCTCACTTCAACGGAATCTGTATCACCTCCTGCATCTGCGCGTCGCTGAGCGGCGCCGGCAGGTATTTGAACTTCACGGCGTCGACCAGGATCGTGTCCAGCCCCGAGATGCGGCGCGGATCGAGATTGTCCTTGGTCAAAAATTCGGGCGCGCGCCGGGCGATATTTTCCGGCAGGCCGGACCATGCCGCATAGGCCTTGATGGCGGCCGGATCGGCATAGAGCCAGTCGAGCGTCTCGACAAAGCCCTGCATGTAGCGCCCGATCAGCGCTTTCTTCTCCGCCAGAACGGCCGTGTTGGCGACGATCAGCCGGCTGGTCATCCGCCGCAGCTCGGGCACGTCGCGGCCCATCGCGATGATGCGGATCCTGCCTTCCTCGACCGCGTTGAGATTGAAGGGCGCCTGCGAAAAGCCGATGTCCACCTGCCTGGTGAGCGTCTGCGTCAAGGTCGCCGCATAGGCGCCAGTCGGCTGCGGCTTGAGATCGACGCCGAAATGCTTCGCCAGCGCGAGCGCGAAAATATTGGAGGCGGAGCCGCTGGTCGAGATCGCGATGGTCTTGCCGTCCGCGTCCTTCATGTGGCGCAGGGGGGAGTCGGACGGCACGTAATAGAACTGGTCGTCGGCGCTGGTGAAGGACGACCCGATGGCGCGCACCGGCGCGCCTTTGGCGAAGGCGCCGAGCACCGCATGGGTTCCGATCCCGATGCCGACATCGACGCTCGCCGAGATCACCGATTGCAGCGTCTCGCCGCTGCCCTGGGTATAGAGCACGTCGAGCACGAGGCCGTGCTTCTTGAAGAAGCCCGCGTTCTGCCCGAGCTCCGAGACGCATTGCTCCCAGCCGCCGCGCTGGCCGACAGCGATCTTGAGCGCGTCCTGCGCGCCGGCGGCGGCGGGCAGGCAGCCGAGCCAGATGGCCGCCGTCAATTGTCTCACCATGCCGATCCGAAACATCGTGCGCCTCGGGCCCCTTCCGTCCCTTCCTGTTTTCAATGATGCTAGTCTAGCGGCGGCTGCGCGGCCAGCGCGGCCCGCGCCTGATACCCAAGGAAAACTCCATGCTTCGGATTCTCGCCGCCGCCGCCCTCGTCGCCGCCGCCTGGCCGTGCCGGGCCGATACCGCCTGGCCCAACCGGCAGCAAGGCGACGTGGTGCTGGCGGATTTCCGCTTCGCCTCTGGCGAGGTCCTGCCCGCGCTGAAAATCCATTACCTCACGCTCGGCACCGCGCGGCGCGACGCGGCGGGCGAGATCGTCAATGGCGTGCTCCTGCTGCACGGCACCAGCGGCACGTCGGAGAACTGGCTGCAGCCCACGCTGGCCGACGAGCTCTTCGCGGCCGGCGCGCCGCTCGATGCGGAGAAATTCTTCATCGTCATCCCGGACGGCATCGGCCGCGGCGGGTCGTCGAAACCGAGCGACGGCCTGCGGATGGGTTTCCCGCACTACCGCTACGTCGACATGGTGGTGGCGACCCACCGCCTGGTGACCGAGCATCTCGGCCTCAAGCATCTGCGGCTCGTGCTCGGCACTTCGATGGGCGGCATGCAGGCCTGGATGTGGGGCGAGATGTATCCCGACTTCATGGATGCCCTGGTGCCGATCGCGAGCCAGCCGATCGCGATCAGCGGCCGCAACTGGATGTACCGGCGCATCGGCATCGAGGCGATCCGGAACGATCCGGATTGGAACGGCGGCAACTACGAGAAGAATCCGACCCATTACATCTACTCGGCGCCGATCGCCGCGCTGATGACCGAGAGCGCGACGCATTACCAGCGGGTCGCCCCCAGCCGCGCCGCCATGGACGCGCTCTATCAAAAGATGGTCGCGGGCGCGCGCAAGCTGGACGCCAACAATCAGCTCTACGCCATCGAGGCGGTGATGGACTACGACCCCTCGCCGGATCTCGAGAAGATCAAGGCCCGGCTGCTGGCCATCAACTTCGCGGACGACGAGGTCAATCCGCCCGAGCTCGGCGTGGTCGAGCGCGAGATCAAGCGCATTGCGGGCGCGCGCTTCGTGCTGGTCCCGGCGGGCGACGGCACGCACGGCCACTACACCTACAATCTCGCGTCCCTGTGGAGGCAGCACCTCGTGGATTTCATGAAGGAGCTGGCGGCGCCCTGAGGGCGTGCGTTGCGTCACGCCTGGTGACGTCGATCGGACCGGCAGGCCATCCATGCCGAAGCGCAGCGCCGGATTGTTGCTGTACCGCCTGTCGGACGATGGCGCCTCGGTGCTGCTCGTCCATCCGGGCGGGCCGTTCTGGGCCAAAAAGGATCTCGGCGCCTGGTCGATCCCCAAAGGCGAATATGCGGCAGGCGAGAATCCGCTCGCGGTCGCGCGGCGCGAATTCGAGGAGGAGACCGGCGCGCATCCGGCGGGCGGCTTCCGGCCGCTGGGCGAGGTGACTCAGCCCGGCCGCAAGCTCGTCTCCGCCTGGGCGGTCGCCGGCGACTTCGACCCGGCGACGCTCGTGTCCAACACCTTCGAGCTCGAATGGCCGCCGCGCAGTGGACGCAAGGCGCGCTTTCCCGAGGTCGACCGCGCCCAATGGTTCTCGCTCGACGAGGCGCGGGAAAAGATTCTGACCGGGCAGCGGGCCTTCATCGACCGATTGCGGGAGTTGCTGGCGGCCGACGCGAATGGCGAATAGCGAATAGGCAATGGGGTGGCGGTTCAAACTATTCGCTACTCGCCATTCCCTATTCGCCACTCGCCACTCGCTACTCACTCCTCGCGGCCCGGCCCTCCCATAAGCCAAGCAGCCGGTTGCGAAAGGCCTTCGGCTTTTCGGCGAACAGCCGGCGAGCGACCCGGCCGGCGCCGGATGCATGCTCGGCCTGTCGCGCCTCGATCAGCGGCATCAACCGTGAGCGCCAGCGCGCGAGCGGTTGATGAGGCGCGGTGAGATCTTTCAGCATCGCGAGGTCCTGGTGATGGCCGAGCCGGTCGCGCAGCTTTTGCGCCTCGCTCACCCAGGCGCGGCCGATCTTCGGCCACAACGGAACCACCAGGTCCATCTGGTAGCGGTGAACGACCACGCGCTGGCGCAGATCGTGCAGCGACTCCGGCGTCGCCTTCGCCCAATCTGCCGGAAGGGCCTTGCGGGTGCGTGCGTAGGAGGCGGCGAGCCCGTCGGCGATGGCCGAGAAGGCGACATGATCGAGCGGCCAGCGCCGCGCCGCGGCGGCCGCGTGATCGAGCGCGTCGCGCAGCCTTTCGCGCAGGTCATCGGTGAGGGTGGCGGCCTCTGCGGTCCTGCCGAGGGCCTCGAGCCGGCTCTCGAGCGTCTGGCGCGTGGACACCGGGAGCTGCTCCTCGCCGAGATCCGCCAATCCGTCGATGGCCGAGCGGGCGTCGCGCGAGCCCGCGAGCTCGCGCGCCAGATCGCGCGCCTCGACCCGCAGCACCGCCGCCTCATCGCCCATCAAGGGCTCGAACAGGCGCAACAGCGCGCGCCAGCGTTTCATGCCTTTGCGGAACTCGTGCACCGCGGTGGCGTCGTTGAGGTCCGGATCGTCGATCTGCCGGCGCGCTTCGCCCAGGACCTCGCCGGAAGCGCTGCGGAGTCCCTCGGCAGCCCCTGAATCGGACTTCCTGGGGGGTGTCCGGTTCGTGCGACGCTCCATGCCATCACCCGCATGACAAAAGTGAACAATATGACGAATTTGCCCCGCCCGCGGGCTTCCCATTGCGGACCCCGATTGCTAGATACCCCGCACGCGCTCGCTGCGCGACCGGTTTCCGCGGGGTGGAGCAGCCCGGTAGCTCGTCAGGCTCATAACCTGAAGGTCATAGGTTCAAATCCTATCCCCGCAACCAAATTAAGCCCGCTGGATCAGGCACTTAGGCTTTGATCGGCGGGCTTTTTTTGCGCGGCTGGCCCAGCGCCTTGCTCACGCCCCCCACATCCGCTCCGCAGCCTCCCGCGCCGCCTCCTCCATGGTCATGAACACCGCCCCTTCGGCCATCAGCTTCCCGACCAGATCCTCGAACGCCAGCATCCGGTAGCCGCGGCCGATCACGTAAGGGTGCATGGTGTAGGTGAGGATGCCCCAGTCGACGCTCTTGCGCATGTAGAGGAATTCGTCGTGCCAGTTCTGCATCACCGCGCGGGCGGACTGCAGGCCCGGCATGATCCCTTGCGGCGAGCGTAGATATTCGAAATGCGGATGGTCGTCGAGCGACCAGCTGATCGGCAGCTCGATCAGCTTCGTCTCCTCGCCGAAGCGGAACGGCTTGCCGAGCTCGGCCTGGTCGCCCCGGCGCGGCCGGTAGGGCCAATAGTCGGCGCCCATCAGGCTGGAGTCGTAGAGGAAGCCGTGCGCCACCAGCAGGTCGAGCGTGTTGTCGCTCAGGTCCCATGACGGCGAACGATAACCGCGCGCCTTCGCGCCCGTGAGCTTTTCAATCGCCTCGTTGGCCCGCACCAGATCGGCCTCCTCCTCGGCGCGCGACTGCGTGGCGGGCGGGATATGGGCCCAGCTGTGATGGCCGATCTCGTGGCCGGCCGCGACCACTTCCTCGCAGATCTTCGGGTGGCTTTCGATCGTGAAGCCGGGCGTGAACCAGGTGCTGCGCGGCCCGTGCGATTTCAGAAAATCAAGGATCCGGCGCGCGCCCGTGAGCCCGAACTCGCCGCGCGAGAGCGCGGTCGGCGTGGTCATGCCGCGCGCGATGAAGCCGGATTGGGTATCGAAATCGAAGGTCAGGCAAACGATATGGCGGGGCACGGCTGCTCCTGTCGGGCATGATCATGGGTGCGGCCGCCATGATAGCCATTTTCCGGCGCCGTCACGTCGATCGAGCGACGTCGCTTAGGCGCTGCGCGCGGCATCAATCGGTCCAAACAAATTGCCCGCCCTGTGAACCGGTTCACATCGTTCCTGGCGCCGCCATGGCATGTTCGATGCATCGCAGGCCAAGAGTGGACCATCCGAATTGAACCATCTCGCTGCGCGCTGAACACATGAGGCCGGGTCAATCGGCCGCGACGCATAATCAGGAGCTCGGTGATGACGCTATCCAATTCCAATCTCAGCCAGTCATACGTCCGTCCGGTTGCTCGCCGGAACCAGCTTCCCCTCAGGGTCGCAACCGCGCTCCTGATCAGCGCCGCCGTGGCGTTGCTGTTGATCCATGCCGGCGCATGGGGCGGCATGCTGGCCGAGGGCGACCTGCTGCCCTTTCTCGATTGAGACCGCCCGCTGCCGCATCTCCCTGGCCCGCATCGAGCCGTTGCGGCAGCGCCTCGCCCCCATCCCGGGGCCGGAATTAACGGGGTTTCCATCTATTTGTGTCAATTCTTCCCGGTTGGACCCGCAAGTGGCTTGCGGGCCGTACAATCGACGGGGAGTCGACCACAATGACAATGAAAATGGCACTGGGACTTGAACGGCTTGGCTGGACGCTGGCGTTTTGGAACATTGTTCTCTACGTCGCGGTCTGCAGCACCACGCATGTGACCGCCGGCCTGGACGTGCCGCTGATCGGCTAATCAGCCCGATCCAGAACCACCACATCGCGAACGACCTTGCACGACGCGACCTTTGGTCGCGTCGTGCTTTATTTTAGCCGTTTCCTGCATTCAACTTCAGCAATTCAAAAAGCCCGCATTTGCCGGGGTTTGCGCGGCCGCGCCCGGGTTCTTCCGAAAAGCTTAGGGTTAACGATTGCGACACCGCGGCGCCCCTGGCGCTGCGCGGGGGGATTGCATCGAAACGGCGCGCCTTTGTATAAATTATGCCAACGGCCGAATAAACAACGAACAATTGGGGATGGAAATGGCTGCGACCGTAAGTAGCGTGGAAACTCCGACAGTAGCGCTGGCACGCACGCGTTGGAGCCAGCTCATCTTCGGCATCATCTGCATGGTGATGATCGCCAACCTGCAATACGGTTGGACCCTCTTCGTCAATCCGATCGATCAAAAATACCATTGGGGCCGCGCGGCCATCCAGGTCGCGTTCACGATCTTCGTCCTGACCGAAACCTGGCTGGTGCCCATCGAGGGTTACCTGATCGACAAATTCGGCCCGCGGATCATGATCAGCATGAGCGGCGTGCTCGTCGCGATCGCGTGGGTCATCAATTCCGTGGCCGACTCGCTCTTCCTGCTCTATCTCGGCGCGGCGATCGGCGGCATCGGGGCGGGCGTGATCTACGGCGGCTCGGTCGGCAATGCGCTCAAATGGTTCCCGGATCGGCGCGGCCTCGCGGCCGGACTGACCGCGGCGGGCTTCGGCGCCGGCTCGGCGCTGACCGTCATCCCCATCGCCAACATGATCCAGTCGAGCGGCTACGAGTCGGCCTTCCTGTGGTTCGGCCTCGGACAGGGCATCGTGGTGGTCATCGTCGCGCTGTTCCTGCGCGCGCCGCAGCCGGGCGAGGTCGCGACTCCAGCGGCGCCCGCCGTGCAGCAGTCCCGGCGCGACTACACGCCTGCTGAGGTCCTGGACATCAAGACTTGGAAATTCTGGACTTGGGGCCTCTGGAAAACTCCATTTTTCGTCATGTATGTCATGTTCGTCATGGTTGGCGCCGGCGGCCTGATGGCGATCGCGCAACTCGCGCCCATCGCCAACGATTACAAGATCGCCGGCATACCGGTTTCGCTCCTGGGGCTGACCTTGCCGGCGCTCACTTTCGCGCTGACCATCGACCGGGTGCTCAACGGCGTATGCCGGCCCTTCTTCGGCTGGGTGTCGGACCAGATCGGCCGCGAGAACACCATGTTCATCGCCTTTTTCATCGAAGGCATCGGCATCTTCGCGCTGCTCTACTTCGCCAATAATCCGGTCTTGTTCGTGATCCTGTCGGGCGTGGTGTTCTTCGCCTGGGGCGAGATCTATTCGCTGTTTCCGGCGACCTGCACCGACATCTACGGCCGGAAATTCGCGACGACGAATTACGGCATGTTGTATACCGCCAAGGGGACGGCATCGCTGCTGGTCCCGCTCGCCAACGTGCTGACCACCTACACCGGCAGCTGGCATGCGGTGTTCTACGTCGCGGCGATCGCGAACATCGTGGCCGCCGTCATGGCGCTGGCCGTGCTCCGTCCCCTGCGCCAGAAGTTCATGGCCCAAAGCTGATCTGTCGACGCGACGGCCTCGGCGCGCCCTGAAGGGTCGGCGCCGAGGCTCTTGGCTGCGGGTCGCAAGTGGAGGAAACCCGCTTGCATTCGGCTGGTATAACGTATTATAGCGACGCCTCCAGGTTTTGCGTCGATTTTGCGTGACAATGAGCACCCTTCCGCCCCGCAGCCGAACGGTCGAAACCGCGCCCCGGGTGGCCGTCACCCCGCTCGTGGACACGTCGACCTTTGCCGACCGGGCCTATGCGGCGCTCAAGGACGTCATCGTGACGCTCGACATCTACGACAAGCCGGGCGACGTGCGGCTCGACGAGCGCCAGATCGCGAATGACCTCGGCATCAGCCGCACGCCCGTGCGCGAAGCCATGGCGCAGTTGGAGCGCGAGGGCTTCGTGCGCTCGGTGCCTCGGCGCGGCATCTACGTGGTGCGCAAGACGCGCGCCGAGGTGAGCGAGCTCATCATCGCCTGGGCGGCGCTCGAGAGCATGGCGGCGCGCCTGATCACCCAGAACGCGTCCGACCGGGAGATCGCCGAGCTGCGCCAGATGTTCGCCAAGTTCGAGAACGGCGAGCTGCATGCCCGGCTCGACGAATATTCCGACGTCAATATCGAGTTCCACCAGACCATCATCCGGCTGAGCCGCAACAGCGTGCTGATCGATCTGGCGGAAAACCTGTTCACCCACATGCGCATGATCCGCCGCAAGACGATCGGCGAGGAGGATCGCGCCGACCGCTCGATCCGCGACCATATGAACATCATCCAGGCGATCGAGGCGCGCGATACCGAACGCGCCGAGGATCTGGTGCGCAATCATGCATTGGGACTTGCCGAGCACGTTGCTCGGCACGCCGATCATCTCGACTGAACGAAAAACCGAGGGAGACGTCCATGGCCGAAGCCGCCGTCAAGACCGCGGAAGCGAATGCCGCCGCAGAAGAGCGGGAGCTGACGGATGGCTTCCACCTCATGATCGATGCGCTCAAGCTCAACGGTCTCACCACCATCTACGGGGTGCCCGGCATCCCGATCACGGATTTCGGCCGCATGGCGCAGGCCGCCGGCATCCGCGTCCTCTCGTTCCGCCACGAGCAGAATGCCGGTTATGCGGCGTCGATCGCCGGCTTCCTGACCAAGAAGCCCGGCGTCTGCCTGACGGTGTCGGCTCCGGGCTTTCTCAACGGCCTGACCGCGCTCGCCCACGCCACGACCAACTGCTTCCCGATGATCCTGATCAGCGGCTCGTCCGAGCGCGAGATCGTCGACCTGCAGCAGGGCGACTACGAGGAGATGGACCAGCTCGCGATCGCCAAGCCGCTCTGCAAGGCGGCCTTCCGGGTGCTGCATGCCGCCGACATCGGCATCGGGTTGGCGCGCGCGATCCGCGCGGCCGTGTCCGGCCGTCCCGGCGGCGTCTATCTCGATCTGCCGGCCAAGCTGTTCTCCCAGGTGATGGACGCGGAGGCCGGAGCCAAGTCGCTCGTCAAGGTGATCGATCCGGCGCCGGCCCAGATTCCGGCGCCCGCCGCCGTCAAGCGCGCGCTCGATGTCCTGAAGAGCGCCAAGCGTCCGCTGATCATCCTCGGCAAAGGCGCCGCCTATGCGCAGGCCGACGACGCGATCCGCAGCTTCGTGGAAAAGAGCGGCGCCCCATTCCTGCCGATGAGCATGGGCAAGGGCCTTCTGCCCGACACGCACCCGCAGTGCGCCGGCGCGGCGCGCTCCACGGTGCTGAAGGATAGCGACGTCGTGATGCTGATCGGCGCCCGCCTCAACTGGCTGCTGTCGCACGGCAAGGGCAAGACCTGGGGTGATGCGCCGAAGAAGTTCATTCAGATCGACATCGAGCCGAAGGAAATGGACTCGAACGTCGAGATCGTCGCCCCGGTGGTCGGCGACATTGGCTCCTGCGTCTCGGCGCTGCTCGCCGGCATGGGAGACAAATGGCCCGCTCCGCCGGCCGATTGGACCGGCGCCGTCAGCAAGAAGCGCGAAGAGAACGTGTCGAAGATGGCCCCGCGGCTGATGAACAACAACTCACCGATGGATTACCACGGAGCGCTCGGCGTGCTGCGCACCATCATCAAGGAGCGGCCGGACGCCATTTTGGTCAACGAGGGCGCCAACACGCTCGATCTCGCGCGCGGCATCATCGACATGTATCAGCCGCGCA
>WNFR01016241.1_pt1 | contig 14975 bp, 13 predicted proteins | sample 5400221 | NCBI WGS metagenome assembly WNFR01 (sample SAMN13153357, study PRJNA577476) | soil metagenome | isolation source: 40 cm soil under Madrone tree | place: USA:California | collected 2016-06-14 | reverse complement strand
GGAGCTGGGCCGGCCATCGAACGTCGGAGCGCGTCGTGTAGTGAACGAATACCACGTTTGAATCGCTCGTTGGATAAATCCACAGGTTCGAAATATGTGCCTCTGCTCCCGTCAGCTTGGAATTGCCCGAGCGCTTGGCGCTCAGCGCGGCCGCCTCTACCGCGAGGTACGTTCCGGGCTCTTCGAGCGCGTACTCCACCACCGCATCGCTGGTGACGATGCGCGCGAAGGCTTCAATGTCGCCGGTTGAGCAAGCAGCTACATAGTCGCGCAGAGCACGGTCCGCGCGCGCGATGAGGTTTGCGCTCGCCGCGGCAGGAGGGGTCGCGGGAATATGGACGGCCTCTGCGGCGAAACCGGTCTGTACGGTCATCGTCAGCAATGCGGTTACTGCGAGACCCAGTATTGATCTGTTCATGAGCCGACACTCCTCAAGTTCGGGTCCGTATCCGGCTGGGCCGGGCAGACTATTGAATGGATGTGCATAGACCGGGAAAGCCTCCTCGCTGGAAACGCGATCCGCAGCTGCTGACGTGGCTCGACTCGAAATGAAAACCGCACCGCAATAATCGAAAGATCTTCCGCGTACTTGTAAGGCGACCTGGGCTGCCTCCTCTCCATTACGGGCTCCTCCTCATATCCGGACCACTAGGCACATCACCACGCACCAGCGCGTCATAGAAGCGTCGAATCGGTATCGATAAGATGGCTGAGGCCCAGGGCCTCGACCACCTTCGCCTGGACAGGCGCGACGTCCTCGTTGGCCTTGTCGGAACCAAACGCCGCGCCAACGACGGTGCGGGCAGCGCGGCTGCCCTTGGACTGACCCACGAGCTTGGCCACGGCCTCCGCGACATCGTGCGGATTCGGGGCGTCCTGGCCCTCAAACCTTGACATGAACCACTTGAACATGGCGTCGGGGATTTGGCCGACCTCGCCATAGGACTTCGTCACTTCGGCGTCGGCGGGCGTCTGAATGCTGGTGAGAAAGTTGGTCGGGAAAGGGCCCGGCTGCACCTCCACGACCTCGACGCCGAGTTGCGAGACTTCGTACCGGACGCTGTCGGTCAGCGCTTCGACGGCAAACTTGCTCGCGCCATAGATTCCCAAGAAGGGTAACGTCACGCGGCCGAGGATCGAGCCGATGTTGATGATCAGGCCATCGCGCTTCTGGCGCATGGAGGGGAGCACGGCGCGGGTGACGCGAAGGAGCCCGATGACATTCGTATCAAAGACGACCTTCGCCTGTTCCGCGGTGAAGGCTTCGGTTACGCCGGCCGACCCGATGCCGGCGTTGTTGACCAGCACATCGATCTTGCCGGCCTCCGCGAGCACTTTCTTGACGCCTGCTTTGACAGACGCGTCGTCGCTAACGTCCAATTCCACGGTCTTGATGCCAAGCTTCCGTAGGGCCTCAGCGGCCTCTCGATTCTTGCCCTGCGCACCGCGCATGGAGGCGTAAACAGTGTGGCCAGCGCGGAACAGGGTTTCCGCCGTGTCACGGCCAAAGCCGCTGCTAGCGCCGGTGATCAGGATCGTTTTGGACATACTCAGTCTCCTCGAGGGGTAGAAGCGTTCACGCTGCACGTAATACTATGGGCATATGCCCTTATATAGAACGAATGAAAACGAATATGCACAGAAGCGCCGACGATTTGTGGCGGGTGCTACGGCGGCTCCGGGAATGGTCGACGTTGCGGGGCGTCAATCGCAGCTTTGACCGTCCGGTTTCGTCAACCTGTCACTCACCAGCCAACCCTCCTATACCTGCCCGCTCGACGTTGGAGCGCCTGATCCTGCCCGCGTGCGGAAGGGTGCCCGGCCATAAGACAAGGTCACGGCGAGGATCGTCGCCGCTCGCACACCCGCCTTAGGGACCGGTGCGGCCCCTTGCACCATATGGGCATATGCCCTATTCTTCCCCCCGAGGCCATGAAAAACGATCGCAAGTCACATTTTCGGCTCATTCCATGCAACGCCACGGCGTTGCGCCAGGCATGCCGACGGCTGACACAGCTTTATGATGCAGCGCTCGAACCCTGCGGCCTGCGGTCGACCCAGATCCCAATCTTGGCCGAGCTTGCGCATTGGTCGACGGAACCACCGACACTTGCTGAGCTCGCCGATGCTTTGGCGATCGATCGTTCGGCGCTCGGCCACAATCTGAGACCCCTCGAGCGCGAGGCATTCATCGTCCTGCGCGAGGGTGTAGTGGATCGTCGACAGCGCCGCATCGCGTTGACTTCCAAGGGCAAGGCCAAGTATCGAGAGGGCCTGCGTCTGTGGCGGGTGGCGCAGGAGAGGTTCGAACAGGTATTCGGACGGTCCGAGGCCACCGCGTTGCGTGCTACGTTGTTGGGCATTGCCCATCATGAACGGCTTGCTTCCTTAAAAGCCTGATCGGTTGGAGCCCCGCTGGCGGGCAGTGTCGTCAACCACGTATCGTCGGAGCTTCTGTGGATATTCAATTATGTTCGTTGCTATATGGGCATATGCCCGCATGATACCACGCATTCATTCAGTCAATTCACCCGGCGCGGCCCGATTCGGACGTCGATGGCGCCAGATCGAGAGCACTCGAGTTTCAGGAGGATATTGAGGCGTGAACGATAGCAGCGACCGGTCGTGGGCCGAAGCGCAGAAGCGAAGCACGGGCCGACAGTTGCCCGCAAAGCGGTGGATCGTGGCCGGACTATCGATTGCCGCCCTCGGGACAGGATGGCTCGTCTACTCACATCAACGCAATGAGACAGCCGCCAGCAGCGGGCCGCCGTCGCTACCGAGAGTGCTGGCGAGCAGGCCCTTGGTGCGCACACTCGACACCAGACGAGCCTTTCTCGGTCAGTTCTCGGCGGTCGAGCGAGTTGAATTGCGCGCTCAGGTCGGCGGCACGCTCACGGGAATATATTTCAAAGACGGCGACATGGTTCATCGCGGTGATCTCCTGTTCACCATCGAACCGCAGCCCTACGAAATCCGGCTGGCCCAGGCGAAGGCGCTACTTGAGAGCGCGACCGCCCGGCTCGATCTCGCGAACCGTGAGCACGACCGCGCGGTGAAGCTGCTCGAATCGCGCGCGATCTCGCGCGAGGAATTCGACACGCGCACTGCTCAACAACATACCGCCCGGGCCGCGATCGATGACGCGCAAGCCCAGATCCGAGATGCCGAGTTCGACATCCACCATTGCCGGATAGCCGCACCCTTCACGGGCCGTGTCGGAACCCATCTCGTCTCCGTAGGCAACTTGATTGCCGGCAGCCGCGCCGCAACGAACCCGACGACCTTGCTCGCCACGCTCGTCTCGCTAGATCCCATTTATCTGAACTTCGATATGAGCGAGTCCGATTACCTGGCCTTCTCCAGAGAGCGCATGCAATCGAAGGACAGTCCTGCCGACAGAGTCGAAATCGAACTGAGCGATGAGGCACGGTTTACGAGGCAAGGCACGTTGGACTTTGTGGACAACGTGCTCGACCGTTCGAGCGGTACTCTCCATGCTCGAGCGATAGTTCCCAATCCTGATTTACTCCTCACGCCGGGCGAGTTCGCCCGAGTGAGCCTGTCCCTTGGTGCCCCGGCACCGTCGCTGTTGGTACCGGACTCCGCGGTACTGCCTGACCAGTCCCAGCATCTGGTGTTGACCGTTTCGTCAGACGGGACTGTCGTACCCAGACAGGTCGAGATCGGCGATTTGCGCGACGGGTTTCGTGTTATTCGGTCAGGCCTCACCCCAAATGACCGCGTCATCATTGACGGACTCCCGTATGCAACACCGGGCTCGAAAGTCGAGGCGCAAGAGGCCGCGGTAAGCCTTGCCGCCGCGGGTCATAGTTAGGACGACTATCCAATGCGCCTGACGCATTTCTTTATCGACCGTCCTCGCTTCGCAACGGTGCTCAGTGCCTTCGTGACGTTGCTAGGGTTCGGAGCGCTTGCCATTCTGCCGATCGCGCAGTATCCGGAAGTGGTTCCTCCGACGGTTCAGATCACAACCTCCTTTCCCGGCGCCTCCGCAGAAACCGTTGCACGCACTGTAGCAACGCCCCTCGAGCAGTCGATCAACGGCGTCGAAAACATGCTCTACATGAGCAGCCAATCGACCGGCGATGGCGATCTAACGATAACCGTCACGTTCCGCATAGGCACCGACCTCAACGTCGCGCAAATGCTGACGCAAAATCGGGTAGGGGACGTGCTGTCACGCCTGCCCGAGGACGTGCAGCGCCTGGGTGTGCGGGTTCGCAAGTCGATACCCAGCATCCTGTTGGCCATTCACCTCTACTCGCCTGACAAGTCTCGCGACACACTCTACCTGTCGAACTACGCGACGTTGCACATAAAGGACGTATTGGCGCGCCTGCCCGGCGTCGGCGACGTGCAGTTTCAGGGGGGGCGCGAATATGCGATGCGCATCTGGATCGACCCGGACAAGGCCGCCGCGTACGAGCTCAGCGCCAGCGACGTGCTCTCGGCGCTGCGCGCCCAGAACCTGCAAGTCTCGGCCGGAATCTTGAACCAACCGCCGACCTCGGGCGCTGCGGCCTATCAGGTCAACGTCGAAGCGCTCGGCCGGCTGTCCACGCCCGAGCAGTTCGCCGACATCATCCTCAAGTCCGACGCCCAAGGACGGGTGACCCGCATCCGCGACATCGGTCGGGTCGAGGTCGGTGCCGCGGATTACGGCAGCACGGCCTATATGGACCGCCATAACGCGGCGGTCCTGCTCATCTACGCCGAACCCGGTGCTAACTCGCTTGCCGTCGACCACGAGGTGGTGACGGCGCTGCAGAAGCTGAAGAAGGATTTTCCACCCGGCGTCGAAGCCACCATCGTCTACGATCCGACGATCTTCATCGGGAAGTCCATACACGAAGTCATTGTGACGATTTTCGTGGCAACCCTTCTCGTAGTTGGAGTCGTGTTCCTCTTTCTGCAGACCTGGCGCGCGACCGTCATCCCGGTTATCGCGATCCCGGTCTCGCTGGTCGGGACCTTCACGATCCTCGCCGTCTTCGGCATATCGCTCAACAACCTGTCGCTGTTCGGCCTCGTGCTCGCGGTCGGCATCGTGGTCGACGACGCGATCGTCGTGGTCGAGAACGTGGAGCGCAACATGCGCGCCGGCATGTCGCCGCAGGAGGCCGCGCACAGAACCATGGACGAAGTCGGCGGCGCGCTGATCGCGATCGCGCTCACACTGTGCGCCGTGTTCGTTCCCTCCGCTTTCCTGTCGGGGATCTCCGGGCTGTTCTTTCGCCAATTCGCGGTGACGATTGCGGCCTCAACGATCATCTCCTGCCTCGTTTCGCTCACCCTCAGCCCTGCCCTATGTGCTGTGCTTTTCAAACCGCGCGCCAATACCGTAACCGGTGTCACCCTGCTGCGCAACGCGTTCGCACATTTCAATCGCTGGTTCGACAGACTGTCGGCGGGCTATGGCCATCTGAGCCAGCGAATGCTGCGGGCAGGAGCCATCGTTCTCGTCATTTACGGGGGACTTGTCGGTCTTAGTGGCCTGGAATTCTCCCGCGCGTCAACTGGCTTCATTCCGGAGCAGGACCAGGGCTACCTCATCAACGTCGTTCAGCTTCCCCCCGGTTCGACGCTGGAGCGGACTGAGAAGGTCATCCGACACGCTACCGACATCATTCTCGGGACGAAGGGCGTCGAGCATGTGGCACCCTTCGCCGGCCTCGATGCGACTACCCTCACGATCGCCCCCAACGCCGGAACCATCTTCTCCGGCTTACCGTCACTTTACAATCACGACCTTCCAGGCGTGACCGCGAACACGGTCCTGTCAGATCTGCGCAAGCGCCTCTCAGTCATCAAGGACGCCCATATCATCACCATCCCGCCGCCGCCGGTGCAGGGCATCGGCAGCGCAGGCGGGTTCAAGATGATGCTGGAAGACCGCGCGGGACTCGGCTCCGAAGCGCTGGGCAAGGCAGCACAAGCGCTGGTGGCCGCGGCCAACAAGGACCCGACATTTGCCGGGGTGTTCACCCTGTTCAACGCCGGCTCGCCGTCGGTCTATGCCGATATAGACCGGTTGAAAGCCGAGAAAGTGGGCCTGACGCCGACCGACATCTTTTCGACACTGCAGGTATATCTCGGCTCACAATACGTGAACGACTTCAATTATCTTGGCCGCACGTATCAGGTCAGGGTACAGGCTGACGAAAAATTCAGGCGCACCCCGCAAGACATCAGCGGCTTCAAAGCCCGCAACACATCCGGTCAAATGGTGCCGATTGGCACCGTGGCGCAGCTCAGAAGCAACACGATCCCGTACCGCGTGCCTCGCTACAACCTGTTCCCGGCAGCCGAAGTCCAGGGTGTAGCGGCGCCCGGTGTCGCCACCGGCACGGCGCTACGCAGGATGGAGGAGCTGGCGCATCAGGTGCTGCCAAAGGGCACTGCGTTCGAATGGACTGATCTCGCCTACCAACAGCAGCAAAAGGGCACGCCCACAATACTTGTGTTCGGCGCGGCTGCATTGTTCGTGTTCCTGGTCCTGGTGGCCCAATACGAGAGCTGGAAGCTGCCATTGGCGATCGTGCTGATAGTGCCGATGTGCCTGCTGGCGTCCGTCACTGGCCTCATCGCTCGCGGAATGCCGATCGATATCCTGGCGCAGATCGGCTTCGTCGTGCTCGTCGGGCTGGCCGCAAAAAACGCCATCCTGATCGTCGAGTTTGCACGCCAGAAGGAAGAGCGCGGGACGCCCCCCGGCGAGGCCGCGGTCCATGCCGCCCGCACCCGCCTGCGGCCGATCCTGATGACGTCCTTCTCCTTCATCCTGGGAGTTGCCCCGCTGGCCGTGGCGACGGGCGCGGGCGCCGAAATGCGCCGGTCGCTCGGCACGGCCGTGCTGTTCGGCATGATCGGCGTGACCTGTTTCGGCCTGCTGTTCACGCCCGCCTTCTTCACCTTTATCCGCAATTTCGGCCGGGAGAAGCGCGCAAACACCACAGGTACCACTCCCGGAGGGCCTAAGTCTCACCTGGCTGATCTGAAAGTGGTTTAACAAGTGCCTACTTGCAAGTCACCGCGGCAGTCATCCTTCTGATACGGAACGACCTGTCAACTGATGGTTGCTGATCTGCGTTCATGGTTTTTCAGGGATCAAGCGCAAGCAGGCAGCGGCAGCGATGTGCGACGGTTGATCACTCTGATATTCGTGGATCGAGTACGAACACTCGCCATCATGGTCGTGATCCGCTGATCTGGGCAACGCCGCGCAGGCTCTGGCGCGCCTCGATCACCGCGCGCATCCTCAGCGGTAATGTCTCGATCGCGGCATCGATCGAGTGCTCGAGCCGCGCGATGCGTGCGGCCACATAATCGACCTCGTGCAGGTAGTCCTCGAGAGTGACCTGCTGGGGACGATGTGCAAAGTGCACCTGGCTCCTGATCCACTGCAGGTGCTTGTCCGTCCAGGCATTCGTGCCTTCAGGGGCTCGACGGTCCTGGCGCAGCAGGAACTTGCTCAAGCGATGCCGTGCCCGCAGCTGATCGCGCTTGGCGGCCCGCTTGGCGGCCCAGCGGGCCCGCACCAGATCACGCAGGGCCTCGTGCGCAGCATCCGGCATCCACACCGGCGTGAGGTCCCCGGCACGGTAGCTGCGCGCCAGTTTCACCGCATCGCGTTGATCCGTCTTGACCCGATCTCCGGCTTTCACCGGGACCAAGGGCGGGGCCACCACTTCGCACTTCACACCCAGCTCGCTCAGGGTCTTGGAAATTGACCTGCTGCATCGGGCCCTGGGTGTACACGCCACCGCGCGCGAGCACGAAATAGACCTTCTTGCCCCTGACCAGGCCCTGGCCAATTCGGATAGCGCACTGTTCCGAGGCCGTAACTCGTGTAGGTCTACGCGAACGCTGATGCTCCATTCATTTCATTTCTCCGTTGACTCCGCTCCGACGGAAACTTTTCTGCCATTGGCGAGGGTCGCAGGTGGCGAAACGACGACAACGTCGCCGTCATTCAACCCTTGCTTTATCTCGCAGGTGGCGAAACGACGACAACGTCGCCGTCATTCAACCCTTGCTTTATCTCAATTCCAGCTTCTGTCTTCTGGCCGCGGGCGACGCCAACGCGTTGAACGATACCTTTTCGGACTGTCCACACATAGGTTTCACCTTCCTCAACCCTGACCGCGCTTTCTGGAACTGTCATACGCGGTTGCTGCGTCGCCGCCGCCGGCTGATTTTCCAGGAAACTCACTTTGGCGCTCATTTCTGGCTTGATGATCTGCAAATCCGGCCGAGCGATCTGGACCTCGATTTTGACCGTGCCCTTCTGGCGATCGGCCGCGGGATAAACCTTCACCAAAGCTGCATCAAATTGCTTGTCCGGATACGAGTCTAACGCAACCACCACCGGCGAACCGATACCCACCTTCGCAATATCAGCCTCATTGATGTCCACTTCGGCCCGCATATCGTCCGTGTCGGCCAATTGGGCGATGTCAGTAGCGCCCCCGCCCGCCTGAATCTGACCGCCAAAATTGATGGTGTCCCCCAATTCGCGATATTTCTTCAAGACAATGCCGTTGATAGGCGAACTGATGACGCATTGGTTTACATTGAATTTGGCGTAATCTACGGCCGCCTCATCACGTTCAAGTTCAGCCTGCGCAACTTCTGCGGCAGTGACTGCTGTTTCAAAGTCATCCGTCGAAATAGCGCCAGTCTTAATCAGGCGGCGCGCCCGGTCGGCTTTGTCCTGAAGGAGATGAAGGTTGGCTTTGGCAACGTCTCGAATGGCAATGGCCTGACGCAGTTGGGCTTGATAGTCCCGGTCGTCAATTCGCGCCAGAACGTCGCCAGATTTGATGTGCTGGCCTTCCTCGATCGGTTCGTCAACAATCTGTCCCAGGATTTTTGTGCCGATAGTTATATATTTGTGGCGGGTGACTATATAACCAGAACCTGTCAACAGCACGCTGGAGCGTCCGTCCGTCCTTGCCACTATCATCATCGTTTGCACTGTGGGCGGCCGGCCAATCGTCCTGGCGTAAATTACATAGCCTGCCGCCCCGAGAATAGTTGCAAGCACCATCAGCATCGCAATCGAAATTAACCGACCGCGCTTGCGCCGTGGTCGCTCTGGTGCGCGCTCAATGCGCAGCGTTTCCAAATCGAGATTCGTTGTTGTGGTCTCCACGGTCAAGACTCAGTTCCTCCTCAAGGCGTTGACCACACTCACGCGCATGGCCTGCCGCGCTGGCAGCCAGCCGCCTAACGCGCCAATAACAATCGCAAACACGAGCGCTTGAATCGCAATGACGGGGGTTATATGAAAATTAAACGCAAGGGTTGGCGCCGAAACGGCGCCGCTGTTGAACTTAGTCGAGAGTCCGTTGACCGGCAGGGCGAGAATCACTCCGATGATGCCAGCCACGAATGCCAGCGCTGAAGACTCCGCAAGAAACGATGTCATGATCGCCAGCGGGCTGAATCCCAATGCCCGCAACGTGCCGATTTCAGTCGTCCGCGCAGACGCCGCCGCGTACATCGTATTCATTGCAGCAAAAATGGCGGCGAAGGCCATGATTCCTGCCACCGACAATCCGAGCACCCGCAGGTTTGCGGCTATTGCCGATTGCTCCTTGTAATACTCTGACTCCGGCTTGGCTTGCAGGTTGATGCGTGGATCATCGGCACACCGCTGAATCAGGGAGTGAACATCTGCGCCGGGAACGAGCTTGAGACGGATGCTGTTGTAACTCGAACCTCTCCGGGAATCCTCCTGCAAGCTATGTAGGTCGCCCCAAACCTCCGATTCAAACGAACTTCCGCCGGATTCAAAAACGCCTACCACTTTCCAAATGCGTCTGCCAATTTTCAGATCCGCCCCCAACGAACAGCCGGGGTATTGATTCAAGATCAATTTGCCGATGATTACTTCATTCAGTCCAGGCGCAAACATTCGACCGGCAATAATGCGCACTTTTTCATGGATTTGGGTGCTCACGGGCAGCACTCCGCGAATGGGAAGGTTGTCCAAGGTGTCGCCGGCCGGCATAAATACCTCTTCGGTGAGTTCTGGCGAAACAAGCGGATTTCCCCCGTCATCGCGTTTGATGGCCGGTAGAAATTTGAGCGCGTCCAACTGGTCGAGCGTGATCAACGAATTGGCCTCGGAGTCGGCGCCGCGTCCGATGAGAATCATGTTGTCCGGCGAACTGGTATCGTTTATCGCGGAGTTGAGCCCTCCGACAATCGCCATAGCCGCGACGAAGACGCCAACAACGATGGCAATAGCACCGACAGTCATTGAATTGGACACGCGGCGGATAAGCAGGCTCCGGCGATTATATTTGAAGGGAATGGCCATAAATTTAATCCGCAAGTCTGAGGGTTTCGACGATGCTGCGCTTCGCGGCTGCACGCGCAGGAACATACGCGCTGAACAAACCGATAAGCGCCGCCAAGCCCAGGGTCTCCGCCAACACAAAAGGAGGAATATGCAATGAGACAAAAGGCCCAAGGGCATCAGCGTTGAGCGCGAAAACCTTGAACAGTCCAAATGCGACGCCGCAACCAATCAATCCTCCCGATAAAGCAATCATCAGCGATTCGCACACAAGCAGACTCAAGATCACCCACGAGCGAAAACCTATCGAGCGCATTACCGCGATTTCGTTCCGACGCTCGCGAATGGACATCGCCGCCGTGTTTGCCGCGACCAGCCCAATTGCCACCACGGCCACCAGGCCGAGAAACTCTGCCAGTTTCATAAAAATACGATATCGACCCAGAATGCCGCCAATTGCCGCTGCTTCAGAAACGCTTCGTGTTTCTGCCGAGGAATTGGCGAATTCATTATCAATCGCGGCAGAAACTTCAGGAACCACCCTTGAATCATCCACCCGGACCCAAAATTCATGCGCGATTCCGGGGTTGCCGGCGGCTTCCTCAAAATAGTCATGTCGGAAGATTAAGAAGCTTGGAACGGGTCCTTTGTCGATGGTACCGACAATAGTCAAAGTAACATTGAATGGATACACGGTACCCCGAAGTTGAATTTGCTGTCCGACATGGAGATTGAAGCGGCGCATTGTGCCTTGCGCCACCAGGCAGGCGGTCTTGATCTTTTTGAACTCCTCCACGCCGGTGAGACCCCAATCGGACCACATGTCGATCTCATTCGCTTCCGTAGCGACACTCGGAAATTGATCGCTGACTTCATGGTAAATTCCGCCGTAAATGACAAGCGCAGCAACGGCAACGACATGGGGAATCCCGGCAATTTTGGGCTTGTAAGCTACGGGCAGAGGATAAGCCAATCCCATCTTGGTGCGGGTGATGATGCGAACGGACGAGGTTGTATCAGCTAGCATCTGGTTGGCAAAAGTTGGCAGACTCACTAGCACCGAGAAGATAAAGAGCGATACCGCAATAGAAAGAATCGTGAGGATAGTTCTGCGTTTGCTGCGGAGCAGGTTTTTGAAAATCAGCGTCAGATATTTCGTCATATATTTCCTTGCTCCGGCTATGCGGAAATCCGCGGCGAGGCGGGCGTTTTTGTGGATGTGCCGCCTTTTTCCGCTCCTGTAAATACACCCTTGTCCAGGCGGTAAACGGTGTCCACGAAACGCTCGGACCGCGGGTCGTGGGTAACCATCACAATAGTTTTGTGAAACTGTGTCTTGAGTTGTGTCAGGAGGATTAGGATTTCCTCAGCAGACTTTGCGTCCAAATCGCCCGTTGGCTCATCTGCAACCAGAATGGTCGGGTCGGTCACGATTGCGCGCGCAATGGCTACGCGCTGCTCCTGCCCACCCGAAAGTTGACGCGGATAATGCCCCAAGCGGTCAGCTAGACCGACCGCTTTGAGGGCGGACTCGACGTGCGTCTTTCGGTCCACTTTGCTCAAATGTGTCAGAAGCAGAGGCAGTTCAACATTCTCGAAGGCAGTCAGTACGGGAATGAGATTATAAAATTGAAATACCAATCCAATATGACGCGCTCTCCAGGCGGCAATTTCGCGCTCGTTCATGGTGGAGATTTCTTCGCCCCCGACCGCCACGCGCCCGGAAGTCACGTGATCAATCCCGGTGATCAAATTCAGCAGTGTCGTCTTGCCGGAACCCGATGGCCCCATGATCGCCACGAACGATTTGCGGGGAATGTCGAGGGTCACGTCATCCAACGCGCGCACCTCGAATTCATCGCGCTTATAGGTACGAGTCACATGCGCCAGTTGCACTGCGCTGCTTCCATCATTGTTTTCCGGTTCTGTCATAAATCATTCCTTTTTGATGGTTGATATTTGTTGTTTGATTTCTTCGGATTCGGGCTGGCGGAGTCCGCCGGCGGCCCCGACGTCACAGCCAATGCGGTGACAGAAGCCAAGAGGGCAAGGGCGCCGACCACGCCAAGCGCGGGACGAAAACCGCTCAGGAAGGTGTCGGCCGCTCCCAATTTCCCGAATGCGCCGAAGACCGCTGAAGCGACGGCAACTGCAAAGACACTGCCGAAGCGCTGCAGGGTGCTGTTGACGCCCGATGCCTTGCCGATGTCGGCAGGCGGTACCGTGGAAAGCGCTGCCGTCGACGCGACCGGCATTGCCATGAAGATGCCAACGCCGCTCAAGATTAGCGGGGGCACCAGCGCCGAGTAATTCACGTGGTCAGAGGCGAGGCTCGCCAGCCACTCGATGCCCACGCCCTGGAGAAGAGTTCCAAGTGAAAGAATCGGGCGCCGACCGATGCGATCCGAGAGCTTTCCAGCGAGCGGAGCTATGACGAGCGGCACGGCGGTCCACGGCAAGAGACCCAGGCCCGTCCGCATGGGTGAGTAACCCAGACCCAATTGGAAATACTGGGCGACCAGGAAAGCCGAGGCAGAGATCGATCCGCTCATCAAAAAGCCGGTCGCGTTCGCGCCTAAGAAGGGCCGGGACCGAAAGAGCCTCAAGGGCAGCATTGGGTCCGCCGCCCGCGCCTCCCACGCTAGAAACGCACTCAAGGAGATGACACCGACGGCTAGCGCTCCCCGAGTCATGGCTTCGGTCCAGCCGGTATCGGCGGCGCGCACGAGCCCCCAAACCAGCGACAGCGCACCCAAGGAGACGAGCCCGACACCAGCCAGGTCTATGCGTGTTCGGGGCCCGAAGCTCTCGGAGAGCTTTTGAGGGACAAGCAGGGTCGCGATGACGCCGATGGGAACGTTCACCCAGAAGATCCAATGCCAGCCCAGCGTTTGGGTGATGAGCCCACCCACCAGTGGTCCGGACGCCACCGCGAGCCCGCCAATGCCGCCCCAGATGCCCACGATGGTCCCGCGCTTCTCCGCCCGAAAGGCCGTTGTCAGGATGGTTAAGCTCAAGGGCATGACAATGGCGGCTCCGATGCCCTGCACGACGCGCGCGGCGATGAGCTGCTCGGGGGTGGCCGACAGCGCGCACGCAACGGAAGCGGCGGTGAAAATCAAGAGCCCAATGCCGAAGATGCGACGGCGTCCGAAGCGGTCGCCCAACGCCGCTCCGGTGATGATCCCCGAGGCGTAGGCGAGGGTGAAGGCATTCACGGTCCATTGGAGCGCCGCGAGACTGGCTCCGAATTCGCGGCGAATGGCTGGCAGAGCCGTGATGACCACCAGCATGTCGAGGGCGACCATGAAGAACGCCACCGACGTGAGCGCCAGCGTCCAGGGCCGCGCGCCCGAGCGTGGCCCAGCGCTCGAGGCAGGGGCAGTGCTCATTGGCGGGCGGGACACACTAGGGTTCGCTTTCCACTGGGTGTCTTTCCATGGCGTCTGCCTACATCTTCGCGGGCTGCTCATCGCATGCCGCCGCAGTCACCCTCAGGGAGCTGCAGAGCCCTGCAGTCGTCTCCCCGCCGGTGACCCGCGCGACGAGTTCAACTCGAGAGCCGCTCATCGAGGTTTCTCCGCCGCGAGGGGCGGCGCAGGACTATCCTGCGTTGGAGGTCCAACTGCGGGGGTAGGCGTGGCTGCGCTCTCCCGCGCGAACACGGCCTCTTCGAGGCGGCGCATGCGGCTGTGCATGTATTCCCACGGATCCGGATCCATCGCGAGCGACCGGCTGTTGATCACGCGCCAAATCCGTGTCCATCGACTTTTGAGCGGTTCATTCACAGACGTGTCCTTCAACCAATTGCGCGACGGCTTCGCGTCCGACAAAGCCCGTCGCTCCGGTCACCAAAATCAAGGGTTTCTTCATCACAGTCGGTTCCTTTGAGGTGGTGAGGGCGATTTTCGAATCGGTACTTATATAGCGTGCGCTACACAAATAGCGCCTTGCTCCCTCGCTGTCAAGACTTGTATAGTGACCTCTACAGAAGGTAACGGTTATGACCCCCCGAGGACGACCTCGAAGCTTCGATCGGGAAGAGGCCTTAATGCAGGCCATGCGGGTGTTTTGGGCAAAGGGCTACGAGAGCACGACGCTCACGGATCTGCAGCAGGCGATGGGGGGACTGACCGCACCCAGCCTGTACGCAGCCTTTGGCTCCAAGGAGGCCCTATTCCGCGAAGTCGTCTTGCTCTACCACCAAACCCAGGGCATACCGATGGTGAAGGCCCTGACCGCGGGCGCCACAGCCCGCGCCTCGATCGAGGGTTTACTACGGGTAGCGGCCACGACGTTCTGCCAACCTGACACTCCGCGCGGGTGCCTATTGGTTCTGGGCGCCATGAACTGCATGCCCGAGAATCAGGGCGTGCAGGACTACTTGCGCGAGTTACGTCTGCTGCGACAGAAGCTGATTCGCCAGCGTCTCAAACGCGGTATCGCCGAAGGTGATGTGCCGCCGGGCGCGGACCTGACAGCAATGGCGGCTTTCTATACAACCGTCGTGGATGGTCTTGCCATACAGGCGCGCGATGTAGCCTCCAGCAAAGTGCTGCAAGCCGTTGTTGAGGCCGCGATGGCCGCCTGGGACGGGCTAACCTCAAAAAGACGCGCGTGAACAATCACTCGGGCGCCGTCATGC
>WNFR01004125.1_pt1 | contig 14979 bp, 17 predicted proteins | sample 5400221 | NCBI WGS metagenome assembly WNFR01 (sample SAMN13153357, study PRJNA577476) | soil metagenome | isolation source: 40 cm soil under Madrone tree | place: USA:California | collected 2016-06-14 | reverse complement strand
TGGGGCACGCGGTTTAGGACCGCTCGCTCGAAGTCTAGCTTCATCATTACACCCAGGGCCTTTGCCAACCCTGCGTTCATTGCTATTGGAAAATTGAGCGCACAGACCTTCCCGTTCTCGATGAGCCACTTGAAGGACGGCAGAGGCTTGCCAAATTTGAAATCGGCGTTGGCCTGGGGGTCGTAGCACTCCGGCGGAGGGCAGAAGGTTCGCTTTACAGAGGGGTTGTCATCAAAGAGAGATTAAAAGACGGAAATGCCCTCAACGATAGAAGTTCGCAGTTTTGGTTCAATCCGGCGCCAATCGTGATTGAACCAGCGCTTGACTGCTTCGAGCTGTTCCTTTTTGTCTTGTGGAACGGGCTTCTTGCCCTTTTCATTCTCCGCTTCCCACTGAATTGCCTTGTCCTTCAGTATGGCAGCCAGGCCTGGAGTGAGAGGGGCTCTGTAGCGTTTCGATTCTTCATCGAGCCGAAACTTGAATGGCTCTAGATCACGCGGGTGCTTGAGATACTCCTCCTCCCAAAGCAGGACTGAATCGGTCTCGGTGAGCCTGCGTTCCGCTTCGTTGATTTTCCTTTCGAGTGTGGCGTTGTCGATCGCGCACTCGTAGACATCGAAGAGCGTCACATAATCAAAAGCGACCTTGTGAAGAAGGATGATGAACTTCACCAGATTTGTGTAGGCCTGCTGCCAAAAGGGTTCCTTGCCACGCCCGAAGAGGTTGTTCAAGAGGGAGGCGATGTTGTAGGCGAGAGCGTATGCGTCCAAGTCGCTTTGAAGGGGGTTGTACCGATACTTCGAATCGAGGCTGATTTCGATGTAGTCTTCAGCTCTGCGGTGCGACCAAGGATTTCGTTTACCCGGTGGCAAAAGTCACCTTTTACTTCAAGAACGAGGCCGCCAATCCTCTTTTCGATGTCGCCCGCGCGGTAAGCCAGAATCTGCTCCGCGAACGGATACATACAGCAGTTCGTTTTCCCCGACCCGATTGCGCCGAGGATTGCGACACCAGTGAACAGGCCCCTCTCGGGGATGACGAGCCACTGCGGGCACTCGGCGGGGACTTGTTTCCGGGGATTGTGGACCTCTCCGAGGACAAGGAAAAGATCGTCCCTCTTCTGAGGGTCGGGGAAGGGGGGCAATTTGCCAGCTCGGATTCGATGCTTCGCCTTGAGCGCAAAAATGTACAACCCGGAGAACACAACGGAGTAGCCAATGTACGGGGTGGAGAACAGAAATAAAGTGTAGGAGTACTTCAGAACCTCAAAGGCGGACGGCGACCGCAGAGCCATGACCCGCAGAAAGATATTCCCCTCGGGAAATGGCATACGAAAATAGAGGGTCATACCTGTGGCCGCCGCCAAGACGAACGCGACGAGGTTCTTCGAGTTGAGGATTCTCTGCATCATGCTCTTACTTGCGATTTTTGCATGCCGGTGATGGGGACTTCTTTACGTGCGGCCTGTTGTTGCTGTTTTCTCCAATTCATGAAGTGCTTGTCCTTCCACAACAGCATCTTCAGAGCCGAATTGACGACGTGATCCGGCGTGCTGTCGATAAACGTGGCGTACTTCTCGACCACGAGAGCGACGGGCTCTTCCAACTCGTACTCGCGCTTCACGTGTTGGGGGGGCTTGTTGATGATCGACATGTGTTTCCTCCTTTTCTTTTCTTTCTCTTCCTTGGACACGGGCAAAGCACTTCGCAAACAGAGCACTTCCCTGTTTGCGGGGCTGGAGCGACCCCACGATTCTTTTGGGCAGCCAAAGGCTCCCAAAAGGGGGGTCGCTCCAGCCCATCCGAGTGTTTGGCCCGCGTCCAAACTGAATGTCGTGCCATGCGCAACCTCTACGCTCCCAATAACTTCGCGTCACCCCCGGGGTGACGCGAACCGTGACGCCAAGGGTGATCTGTGTCTTTCATGCACCCGTCACCGTTTCCAGAAGCCACAGCGAGTGGAGAACCGTGCGGATTTACCAGAAAGGTGTCGAAGAAAACGGCACGATCCGGCCTGAGTTGGGAAAACTCTGCTCGCAAGTCCTGCTCGCCAAGTTCCGCGAAGCGCCAGGCCCGGTAGAGGGTCTCGAATCTCTCCCCATGAAAACGCCGGCGCGCCTCATTCAGGAATTCAAGATCGGCCGTCACAGGAATCACATACTCGTGGTTGTCCCACTTCTTGCGGATCTGGAAGTAACGGAGGATTTCGCTCGACACATCGGATTCCAAAGGCCGTTTCACCATGGAGCGGAACACCTCTTCCGCTTTGTAAAAATAGGCCTGCTTCGCGGCGATGTATAGAAACCGGAAAACCTTGAGTTGCTGGAAGAGCCCGCGATAGGCCGCAAGGTGAGAAAGGAAATGGGATGGTGTTTCAAATCCCGAATCCACATAACTCAAAGTGACCACAGGCGGAGCACCTGAGACAGGAGAAGCAAGGAAGAGCGGAAACTTGTCGACAAAATAACGAATCGTTGGCTGGGTAGGTGAAGAGCCCTCGTAGACTTTGGCGGGAAGAAGGTCCTTAGAGACCCCCAGTTGCTCGCAGAAAAAAATGACCTTGTCGTGCTCGGTCTCGAAGTAGGCTAGTTCCTGGTTGGCCAAAATGAAGTCGAGGAGGACCAACCGGGCGCGCATGAAATCAAACGAGTGCTTTTTTCGGTTGCGGAGGTTGTCTTTCTCGATCTGGCCATAAACGGTCCTGGAAAAGAGATGGTAGATGGAACCTCTCCGCATGTAGTCGCGGACGGTGGCGTGACCTTGCTTGAGGAGTTTCTGAGCAAAGGAGGTGGGACGCTTTCCGTACGCACTTCCCGTGAATGCTCGGAAGTGTCCCAGAGTGAAGTAACCCGAGAACACCGCCACGATGTAGAGAAAGTGGGCTTCAGAGTCGGTGTAGCCGAGGTCCTTGATCCGTTCGATGTGAGTTGCAGGAAGATTCATAGGGACAAAATCTCCGCGGTTAACTCGTTCTGGTCCATTACACGGCGGAGGCCAGCAGCATCCTGTGCGTGAGCGTAGATAGAGAATCCAGCACGGACTTTTTCAGCCAAGGAGCGCCCGCGGTAGTGCTCGGTCGCAAGCTCCAAGTCGACGCGAGCCGTTTCGCCTTCCCGGGTTTCGTATTCAATGCGGAGGTCGGGCAGCGGAATCTTTCCGCGAACCAGCTGTAGTCCGTGTCTTTCCGCAATCTCCTTTTTCTTTGCAGTGGACTCGCGCTGCGGTCCGAGGTTCGCGAGGTCGCGGTAGACGCGCTTCTTCAGTTCGTAGTCAAGAATGACGCGGAGATTCCGCCCACCCTGCTGTTCTATCTTTTCGGCTGCGGAATAATACATCCTGTATATGTCTGCATCGTGGTGGGCTTCACGCGGTTTGGTAAAGCCGTGGTGGATGGCTTGATTTTTCCGAACGTCCTTCGTTACGGTCAGAACGCGATGGCCCCGCCTCGTCAGGGTAAGGAGGCGGCGCGGACTTATGTCGGAATGCGGAATCCGCTTCTCAGTTATCAGGCCCTGGCGGATGAGGTTCTGCACATCCGCTTTTGCGCGGTCTTTGTCTCCCTGATAAGCAAATTCTTGTAAGTCCTTGGAAGCAACGGCGCGAAACTTCCCAAGCTCGGTGAGGGTACGAATTTCTGAAGAGCGAAGCCTGTAGGTCCTCCCGTGCACTTCGAATGCCTCTCGCGGCTCGGCAGATCGAGGCTGAGTTAGCTCAGGAGCGTGGCTCGGCGTTAGCCGACCATCCTCTTGCGGTTCGCTCCCTTGTCCCTGTTCCCGAGAAGACTCGGGACGGTCACTCGGCCGAGGGTCTCGAATAGCTTCGGCAGAGTTATCACGCGGATCGAGGAATTCGTCGGGACCGTGGCTGCGGGACACGTTAGTCCAGCTCCTCTTCTAGAGATGGGGCGCGCACTTCGGTCTGCCCCACGTGCAACTGCTTGTCGAGATGGGAGAGCTTTCGGCCTGTGTCTTTAAGAAAGAACTTGCGATTGAGAACGAACGCCGCTGCAAAGAGATTGAGGAACAGTGTGGCGAGGTAAACCAGAATCGCGGTACCATACTCATGGAACAGAACTGTCTTATAGGGAATGAAGAACTTCAGTTCGCCGAGGAGCCAAAAGCCGAGCGCCATGAGAATGGCGATTGTCAGGAAGAGTGAATTTGCGACCATTGGTGTCCCTCCTTTGGCGGTGTTTGCATCTGGTCTCCCAACAAACAGCCTCGTTTTCTGCCAGCGCGGAGCGAAAAGCCGGTTAAGCCCGAAGGCTCTCCCGAAGCGTGCCGTTTATCGTAAGTGGCAAAGACCGGTGGGTGTGGGCTGTGGCGTAACCGAGAGGCACAATCGAAAGGGAAAGGAAGGCGTGGCGCGGTGAGGTTGGGCCGGGGGCAAGGCGTCGCTTCCGCGCTGGCTCTTTCTTTTGTCCTCATCGGAATCATCACCTCAGTCGAAAAACAGCCTGACGTACCACGGTCTTGCTGCTAGCTCTTCGAGTCGCAGTCTTCTTGGCACGGGAGGAAATAGCTCGGTCACTCCTGCGTCCAAGGCTTCGGCAATGTCGTAGGCTAAAAAGAGGCTTGGGTCGTAGCTCCCGTTTTCGATTGCCGTGATCGTGGCCATGGTCACGCCGACGGAGTTTGCCAATTCAACAGGAGTCCAGCCCGCCTTCTCGCGGAGTGTTGTCAGTCGGTTTTTCATTTAAATGCCTGGTCCTCTCGGAAATAGGTGATCGCAATTCCCAAGGGGTTGATGGGGATAAGCTCGTTTGGAACTTTGCTCTTAAAAACAAACACGAAGTTCGCCGTGTAAAGGTCGCGTTTTATCTCGCTGTGGTCGGCGGGAGAATAATAGACAAGATAGAAATGGACCCGGGCCTTGAAAGGCGGAGTCTGCATGTCTTCGAGAGCGACTTTCTTCACCTCCACGTCTATCTCTGAAGCTGATGTGTTCATGAGAAATTTCTTGATGATGTCGTCTTTACGGTAAGCGTCGAGGATCCCGTCAGCCAACTTTCCATCAAGGAAATAGAGAGCCTTTGAGAAGTCGTTCTGAATCGTGTACCGGTTGCGCCGATAGTAGAGTGCGCAAAACTGACTCAAAAAGTACTTGGCCTCGGCGTCTTGTGGTTTGTATTCGAGGTTGTGGTAGTTGATGGCTTCGGCGCGGCCGAGATCGTCAATGCGAATCACAAGCGGGCGGAAGTTTTCAAAGGTTCTGATGGTCTTCCAATCAAGGACCAGGAGGCCCACAGCGATGAAGGAGACAAGCGTCAGAGCAATCTTGAGATATGTGTTCGTCACCATGGGGTCACCGTATTGTTCGAGATACAGCCGTTTGGCATCTTGGAAGGTATAGTCATCGCTCATGGCAGAAGGCCTCCAACGACGTTGCCGACGATCCCAGCGGAGGACCCACCAGCGGTGCCGCTGAAAATGTGGTTAGTGAGTGCGGGTATCTTCGGGAGCGAGTAAATTGAGGCAAGGAAAGTAATAAACAGGACAGGAAAAGCTTCCAAGAGTTGGACTGTCGAAATAGTCCCCTTCGGCTGAAGGTCCATGATTCCGAGAATGAGATTTGCGATGACATAGACAACCGCAGCGGCGATTACCTGGTAGAACGCATATTGAATAAAGCAGCGAAGCCAACCCCAGAACAACCACTCCAATTTAGGAACGATAAAAAAGGGTATGAAAACAGGTCCAACTAGGACACAAACAGCAGTGGCGATAAATCCGAAGGCGATTACCACGATGGCGATGGCTTGCGCCGCCGCGAGCAGAATGATGATCACCACATAGATGACAGTTCCAAGGACATCCGCAATACCCGGCGAATCCATCCGAATCTCGAAGTCGGCGATCCGCTCTTCCACTGTTTGCAGCTCAGTCTGATTGATCTTGTTGGCCAGGAATTGGGACTCATCGGTAATGAGATTGTGAAAACTGGTGCCCACACCTGGTATGGGTGCGCTGTAGTAATTCACCATTCCAAAGCCAAAGCTGATGGTCAGGAGCAGGCTTGCGAAGTTGTCGAAGTGGAGGAAGTGTCTGCCGCTAGCTGAGGAGAGTGCCGATTTGACTCCATACCAAACCACGAGGATTGTAGCAAAAGAACGAAAAAGGTTTTGTCCCATTGCGTCGAAGAAGCCGAGATTCTGAGTGAGCAGGTTGTTGATGGCCTGAAAGATGAACTGCAGGTAGTCCATTGTGATGGCTCCTTCGACGCGACGGGTGATTTGCGGCGTGCCTGCTACGGCATCCGGAAGCTTTGAAGTGAATCGGTTAAGGTGCTCGTAACTTGTGACATGTTTCCAGAGAGATTAGCTCGCCTAGAAATGTCGGCGTTGATCGCGTTGGTGGTCGCCTCACGCTGCTGCTTTGCTAGGATGGTCTGTTGTTCAAGGAGTGAGGCAAGGAGCTTGTTGGAATCCTGAACTGTTCGAAGCGTCAGAACATTGGCGGCGTTGATCTTGTTGAGTACCGACACTTCAGTGTTCAGATTTGGATCGGCAGAGAACGAATCCTGTTCGAGGTTTGCAATTTGTGCCTGGACACTCTCGGCGTTGCCACGGATGGAACCGATGGTGGCCATCGCGTTCATGTTCGCGCCGTCCGCGAGTTCGATTGACGCGTATCGGGACTGCACGCGCTCCAGCTCTGAAGCATCCATGCCTGAGAGGTGGTCCGCGCTGTACGGGAGCAGTTGGGTTGTGGACTTCAGGTAACCGGTGTTGATGTTGGGAAGTAGACCAGAGTTGATGCCGCTAATCCAAGACCCCGTATTCCCGAACGTGTTCAGCGAAGTCATATTTCTCCATTGGGAAAACACTGCGCGGTAACGCGCCGGCATGTTTCGCACGAAAGTGGCCATCTGCATGGCGAGATTGAGCTGAGATGTGATCTTCGCGTAACTCTTCTGGAGCTGAAGGAGATGTTGCTGGAGCTGGTAGTAGCGAAGCAACGCATTCTGATAGTTAGTCGGGTCGTAGACAATCCCACTTCCAAGCTGGGCCGACGCGGTGCCAACCGCGAGGCCCATTACGAGCATAAAGACGAGAACCTTTCTATTCATTTTTCTCCTCCTAATGCCTCAGAGGTCTGAGGGCAATTTGTGGTTGTTGAAATCGGGCAACGCGAGGTCGCCCGAGAGATAGACTTTCACTCGGTGGCCTTCCCGGATGGTCACCGTGGGCATGGTGTTTAGGAACTTGTCGAGGATCTGCGCCGAAGACTGCGCCGTGCTCTGAGCGAATCCTTGGCGCATAACGTCGGTGCCCGACGCGGTCAGAGGGCCAGACGTTCCGCCCTGCGCGACGGCTCCTAGTGCGCCGATGGCCAGGGAGACTCCGAAAATACGGAGATAGTGATTGTTCACCTGATCGCGAAGGCCAGCATCGCCGGTCTGGTTAAGTCCTTTGAATTGGTCGAGGCTCAGGGAGTAACCATCCGGCATGATGAGGCGGTGGAAGAGAACGGCCAGACGCGTCTGGCCGAAGGCGTCCACTTTCTTTGTTTCGCCTAGAACCTTCGAACCTGCCGGAATGAGAAGGTGTTGACGATCGTGTGAGTAGATGTCGTTCCAACTCCAGTACTTCGACACCAAACTGAAATCTCTGTGACAAGACGGTCTCTAGGTTTTCAGGGATCTCGTCGATAACGACTAACGCGGAAAATGGCGTTTCAAAAACCAGTGTATCAAGCAGATGATCGAGGTTTCGAAACCCATGCGACGTGGCGTACGCCTCACAGCTCGTTTTTGCTTCCGGCTGCTTGTGTAGAGCATCGAACAGGATGGTCTTAATGGCCCTCGGTTCTGCTTCGAATGAGAGCGAGAACTCAAGTATCTGAACGGCGATATGGCGAAGGGGCTCATGGGAGGCAAGCTCATTCTCGACGACAAAAAGCCTTGGCCGCTGACCGCTCAAATCGATCAAATAGCCGTCAGGGATATTCCGAGGTCCTGTCTTTCCACCAATTTTCTTTTTAACGTCCAAATAAATCCGGTTCGAACCGAACAGTTCTGTTTGTACCTTGATGATAGCGGCTTCGAGATCGGACTCACTTTGATAGCCCGCACGGCGGAAGAGGCCGGATTTCGTCCAGAATGTGCTCATCGGGGTTGGGTGCCAGACATTTGATTGATTGCGTCTCCAGTCTATAACACGAGGATATTTCCCGGTATTGCAATCCGTTACTATTAGTCAAACAGAGCTAGTCAAGTTTCATCGGTTGACGTACTGCCACAGTCTTCCGTCCTCGTAAAGAAATGAAAGAAGTGGGTCCAGACACACCGCATTCCAGGTGTCTCGCAAGGAGAAACTCTCCCACTTCTTTTTCTCACGGAAGAGGTGGATATTTCCAGAAGCGGATGTGTGTCCACCAAATTCAGTCCAAGATAGAACTTTGTAGTCTTCTTGGCGCTGTTCGACTGACTTCCCGCCAGCGACCGAGCTCCACAAGCTCGCCACTCCCTTAGCAATGGCCCCCATCTCTCCCTGCCGATGAAGCCCGGACTTATCGAAGGTCAGATTTCCAATTTTGAAGCTACGCCCATCGGCCAACGCTTCGAGACATTGACTAACGATCGGCACAACAACTGCCGGCCAGAGCGCCGCCAGTGTGTCTTTGTATCGCTGCTCAATTTTTGAGCCCGAAACTAGAAATCCGGAGGCGCATTCAATCTGTATGATTTTAGCTTCGTCGCAAAGCCACACGCAGTACGACTGCGACGTCCGAATCCCGTTCACATAATGCTTATAGATTCCGAAACGAATTCCGGTCATAGAGGAAGTAACTAGCGTCTGACTGCCAAATGAGATCTCGCGTTCTGTGACGATGAGAAGCGAACCATTAATGTCAACCCTTCCAAATTCTTTTGGTGCAGGCAGCGGGCGCACCTCAGCAAGACTCCCTGAGCGCGTCTGAAGTGAGCGCTCCGGTGCTTTTGCTAAGTTCTGGCCGCAGTTGTAGCAATTTGCAGAACCTTCAGGATTCTTTGTGCCACATCGTGAGCAGAACATTTAGCTACCCTCACAAGTTCGGGGTGAGCTGATGTCCCTGGCGCGTAGACGAGAATGCGCCATTTCAGGACTGCCCCTTGTGTTCGTAGCAGAACTTGCGATGGAGCCGTTCGCGCCACTTCCAAAATGGGCTGACCCGACCTGGGTCCACGGCTAAATCGAACAGCAGCCTATCGTGTGTGCGGTCGAACTGGCATCGAGGTGTAAACCTTCGTGCAATCAGCGCATCGGTGGCGGCCAGCTCTTCGGGTTTGTCTCTAAGATAGTCCTGCCTTGCTATGATTGCGTTTAACACGCGGTAAAGCGCGTCGCCATCTGGCCCGTTTTTGTGCTCGAGCCAGATTGCGGTCTGTGTGGCAAACAAGCTTTCTAGACTTGTTATCTTGCCGATTGTGGGTCCCCGATCCTTCCCGGCGCTCTTGGGTCGGTCGAGTGATGACGGTGTTGTCGCAACTGGAGTGCTTTCAACTTCCAGGAGACTCGCCGGCTTAGTTTGAGGAGCTCGATCTGGCACGGTAGCCATATTCTGGCCGCAGTTATAGCAATTTGCGGAATTCGCTGGGTTTTTTGTGCCGCATCGGGAACAAAACATGCGCTATCCACGCAAGTCCGCAAATAGAAAAGTGTTTACGAGCGAGGCCCCCAAAGAGATAACGTCACCGTGAGAGAGTGACTGGCTAACTCGTCGAATCTCAGCCTCTTCTTGCTCCTTCGGTGGTTCAAGCCTCTGGCCATTTAGGAATGTGCCGCACGTGCTCCCACGATCTATGAGCCAGTAGTCGTGCTTTCCAACTCCCTCATGGCGATAGATTGCACAATGGAGACGCGAGACCTCGCGCGGCGTGAGGGTGGCGGCGTCGTTCACAAATACATCAATCGGCTGACCAAGCGGACTCTCCAAAACGGTCGCAAGCCGACCAATAACAACTTCATCGCTCATCAAGGAATAGATTCCTTGTGTGTACGGACCCGCACCCGCCAGGTAAACACCGGGATCGAGTCGCTCAAAGACAGCCTGAACAAGTTGGATTCGCGTTGCCTCATCACTGCGCATGAAATACGCCGTGTCTTGAAGCCGCGCATTTACGCTAAGCTTCTCAAATCGCTGGGACAATTTGCCTAGATCCATAAATCTAGCCTCTATTCCGGGACCTGAGCGTTGTCCCACCATATCCCCGAAATTCGTCCATCACTGGGAGCAGGGATCGGAGTTGTGTGCAGGCGGACTTAAGAGCATCGAGGTCATTGCCGTTGATTGCTTTGTCCGCGTGGTCGAACCACAGTTTGGCTTGAGCCTGGTCGGTCATGGCGTCACGCCTTTCTGCCAAGTACTCTTTGAGTCCAACCCAATACTCTGGGGTGCGCATTAGAATTCGGATTCGCAATTGGAAGAGTTTCGTGGTCCGTTTCTCGAGCGTTGAAACGTCACCGTTTATCGCATTCTCCACATCTCTCTTAAGCTCTTCGAACTGACGCCGTTCTTCCTGGCTTCCATTGGCTTCAACGGACTCTTGGGTCCACTGAATCTCGTTGTTCGCATCAGCAACAAGCCTTGGAACCTGGCTTTGCGCTTCCAGCTTGCGGATCGCTTTCTTGAAATGGAGCAACTGATTCTCACAAGTGCGCGCAGCTTGCTCGTCAACCGCACTCTTGAGAAGCATCTCGATGGACGCTACAGTGTTTTCGTCTCCGAGTTCCGCTAGGATTTGCTGAGCCTTCACATCACTCAATTGTCCGGTATCGTCCTGAGCGCTCTGAAGCTTTTGCTTGTTGGCTTCAAATTCTCTCCGCATCTCATCTGGATTGGGTTGGCGTCTCACAAGATCGATCCTTAGCGGGAACTCCTTATCGAGGAGAGGGACGTAAATCGAGCCTTTAAGCAACCGCGACGAGTCAATCTCAAGCTTGATTTCAATTTCGCTCCCCAAAGGCACGTCACGATTGACATCAACAAGGTCAACCGTAAATTCACCGATTCGAAGATTTAAGTCAGCGGACTCGACGTGGTCTCCTTCCACAAGTGGAATCGTGATCCTGCCATCCTTACCGCCGCGGCGAATTGCGACCACCGTTTGATGAGAGTGCATTTTGCTCTTTGCTGGCAGCGGCGTTCCTTTCTCGAAAAAGACATCAACTTCGTTGTTCGCCATTGCAACCCCAATGTTGTGCGTGAGTGGAGGGTCCGTAATGACCAGGCCAACCGTATAAAGCATATGGTCCGGATTAGCCGGGCACCTTCTACCTGTGGGGTCGAAGAGTTCGATGACAAATTTATTCTGTTGCTGCTTCTCGGCCCACAGGGTCGCCATGAATGTGCCGTCTTCGTGGACGGGGATGTTGCCGCTGTTCCAGGGAGGACGAGCTTCAGGATTGGTGAATCTCAACGAGAACCCTTTGAGGCTCTTTCGTTCTGCCGCTATCACTCTTCCGCCAAACAGTGGCTCCGTTTCTACGCCGATTGGTTTGTATTCTAATTCGAGGCCATATTTTCCGAGTTCTGGAATTGATTTTGTTTTAGTGAGTCTTTGCCCGCCTGCAAACAGTGCCGCTCCCTGGGCGACTACCGTCAGTGGGTCGATCCCGAATTCGAGCAGGATGCCCAGCCCTTCCTTTACATCCGGGAGAACTTGCCTCAGGTACGGCATATAGGTTGGGCCGCCGACAAGCAAGACGCGCTCAATGTCTTGAGCGGTCAGTTTCTTTTCCGCAAGTACGCGCCGACAGATGTTGATGGTCTTCGCCAAGTGAGGGTGGAACAATGTTTCCACTTCAGCTCGGCTCACGGTGCAATCGAGTTGTACCGGTGTCCCATTGTCGGAGAGGCAGATAAATTCCTCGGGCAAATCAAAACTCTGATCTTTTGAGAGTGCGATCTTTGTCTTTTCCGCCCAATGTTTCAATTTTGCGAAAGCGCTTAGCCATTTCGCGTTGCTCCTATTGAAGTGCGCGAGTTGATACTCTCGTAGAATCTTCGGAACAAAAATGTGTTCTACGATTGCCCAGTCAATGAGTTTTCCGCCAAGATCGTTGTCTCCCCCGTGATTCACGACCTGGATTAGACCATCTCGGACATGTATCACGGCAGCGTCAAATGTCCCCCCGCCGAAGTCATATACAAGCCAGAAGACATTTTCACGGTCACTCTGAAACCCGTAGGCAAGCGCTGCTGCGATGGGCTCTTGGAGGAGGGGGCTTAACTGGATTCCGGCGAGCTTCGCTGCGCGTTCCGTCGCAATCGATTGTGGCGCATCGAAGGCGGCCGGTACCGTAATAACGGCGGCTTCGACATCTTCTCCCGTGTTCTTCTTAACATCTTGCCTGAGGCTCTTTAGGACCTCTGCTGAAAGCTCCTCTGGCGCGAGTACCCGGTTGGCCCTCGCAAAGACTTTCTTCTGTTCAGTTCCCATCCACAGTTTGAATTCCGACGCAGCATCATTTGGTTCGCTCACGATTCGTTCTTTGGCGGCGTCTCCAACTCTAACGGCACCCTTCTTGTCTATGTACACCGCCGACGGCGTAATTTGATCACCCTCATTATTTCGAAAGACGTGGGGGCCGTTTTTATCCAGTACGGCAATACTGCTGTTGGTCGTACCGAGGTCTATTCCGAAATCGATTGTTTGTCGGGCCATAGTTATTTTCTACCTTCCTCATTCCCGGAGGGAGTCGCGACGATCACCTGACCTTTGAGAATGCGCTGTTCGCGCAAGTACAGGGTCGGCCTCACGGTTTCAATGACAGTTTCGCTGTGGATTCCGTCTGTGGGCTGAAATGCGAGTACTTCCAAAGATTGACCTGAATCGTAGGGTTTCCCAGTATGATCTTGGATCTGAAGTCCGAGTTCTGACAATCGGTCTCGAATAGTTGCTACATGCCGCGCCAATTGACGGAATTCATCTCTCGCCTCGCCCGTCTCCTTGTCAAACATTCGCTGATGTAGCCTCCATGTAGCACAACCAAGATCGACAAAAAATGAACCATCAAGTTGGATTGTTTGCGGCATTGGTTTCACGTTTCTGCTAGGATCTGGCTCATTTCCGAAGTTCTCACTTTCAAACCCAAATCGATTCCTCGCGTCCCTCATCTTGTTCCTCCTTGCGAGTTGTAACGATCTATCTTTGCGTTTGTTGCCGCGAGAAGCTGGTTGTACCTGGCCGCCTTTGCTTTGTAGCCGGTGAGGTACTGGTTGTACATATTCACGTTAGCGTTGTAGCGACGCCGAGTTGCCTCGTACACCGTTTCATCAACTTCAATCCCGGCATCGTTTTCACGCTTCATCCGGTCAAGTGCGCTCTTGTCCATGTTGAGGAGTGAATCGTACTCGTCCACGCTGGAGCGAGCTGACTTCACCTCGCCTTCCAATAATTCGATTGTCCTGTTGTCTGCTTCTATCTCAGCCTTCAGTTCGGTCCGAGTTGTCGTAGTCCGGGCGGAAGGACTGGGTCTCTGTTGGGAGGAGTAATCGGTGTAGCCTGACGTCGGCTGAGATGCGGGCTCCGAGGGGCTGGTCTGTGTCACTCCTTGCGAAGATGCGGGGTGAACGGGACTACTCGAATCGTCACACCCCTTTACAGCAGCAAATAAAACAACGGCGCCAACGAAGATTGCTGCGACATACTTGTTCTTGTTCCGGGCCTTGGCTGCAGCGGCCGGAGCGGCTCTACGCGTCTCGGGTGCGGTCGTGGAAGGCTGCGCTGCGGCTGCGTGCTGGGAGGATTGTGGCTGCCTTTGACCGACGAGATTTCGCCCAATAATCTCGAGATCCTCTTCCAATTTCAAGCGAAGCGCTTTCCCTTCGGCCAGCGCTAGGCACTCTTCAAAGATGAGTCGTGCAGCCTCCCAATCCTCTGTTTCGTTTACATAATCAACCATGCAGAAGCGGGCGGCTTCCGCAACGCGATCGTGGGCGGAATCGCACATCGGGTCGCCGGTACCTAACAGGTAGTTGAAAGCCCTTAACAGCCTCGACTTCTCGTCAAACAATTTGCGAGTAACTAGATTTGCAGCTTTCCGATTTGACCGTCCTTCCCTCTCCGCATTCTCGCAAAGTCGCTCGAGTTCATCTTTCGCATGAGACAATGCGCGCCGCGTCTCTTCTTTCGCCGGGCCCTCTCCGAATGCCGACGTATACATGAGCTTGCGATGTTTCGCGGCTTCTTCGAAGTCTCCTCTTTCCGCTGCTGCCACGGCTATCTGAGCATTGATTTTGACTATCGCACTCGGAAGCGTTTCCCAGATTCGTTGAGCCGTTTCAATCCTCAGGCGAGGATCATTTATTTTCCTAATTCTTGCTGCCAGATCCTCCCAAAAGTCCGTTCGGTCGAGCAGAGCCTTCCAATACCGATATGCGCTGGTCCAAAGGTAGATTTCCTCCGCAGCCGTCGGTTGCAACGTTTTCGATCGTCGAACAGCCGAATTCAATGCCCCCAAATGGTGAAAAACTGCAAGATTGTGAATAGCTATGCCGTTCCCCGATCCTTTAGTTCTAGTCCAACTGTCGACAGCGGCCTGGTATTTCCCTTGGCACAGAGCGACCAGAGCAGGATCGCCAGCGCTATCGCCAGTGCAGGGCCAGAACCAAAAGAATTCTTGGACCAAGCGGCTTTCTGGATCTTTCAGTGACTGCAAAGCATTTCTGACAGACTCAATGGTTGGCGCTTCGTCGAGAGGGAAGATCGCAGCCGGTGGAGGGGTTCGTCCGAGCCTCAACATGAGTTCGAGTTTTTCAGTCTCTTTGGATACATCACGAAGCGAAGCATCAACATTTAGGCCCGCTATTCGAAACGCGTTCGCCTGATAGAGGTTGATCGTTGCAACCTCAAGGAGGCGCTCATAAGGTGTTAGCTCTCGCTTCTCGCCCGGTGGAGTAGCTCTGCGCTGCGCAGTCCCAACCGCTTGCTCAGCACCTCTATCTTCGACCGTGCCTTGGGCGGGAGTGCCGATTTTTCTGCGAACACTTTCTAG
>WNFR01004123.1_pt1 | contig 14982 bp, 8 predicted proteins | sample 5400221 | NCBI WGS metagenome assembly WNFR01 (sample SAMN13153357, study PRJNA577476) | soil metagenome | isolation source: 40 cm soil under Madrone tree | place: USA:California | collected 2016-06-14 | reverse complement strand
TTGTTGGAGCTGGAAACTAAATTTTGAACTATCTCTCAGCGAATCAGCAGAATACTGTCTGTACTTACCTGGAACTTCGGGCTAAAGAACACCCGGGTCGACAACGAACTTCGGTCCTACGTCGCCAGGACGCCGTCGAGCAGCTGATTCATGGCTCTATTGGCTTCCAGTATGGAATAACGGTGGTCCATCGCTCCGGCGAGATCGGTGTTCGCAAAGGCAATCCGGCCGAATGGACGATTGCGCAGAATCTCTCGCGGCGCAGGTCGCCCGTCGCTTCCAAAGAAGAAACCGGGTTGCGGACTCAAATAGGCGTGGCCCCAGCGGTTCAGGATAATGCCCGCGATATCGCGTTGCGCATCGAATCCCGAACCTGTCCGAATTGCCTCGGAGACGGGAGCACCTTGAAGCCTTTTCCCCACGGGATCGACCAACCACATCCCGGGCGTCCGGCCAAATCTGGCCCCGAACCAGAACCCGTATTGCCCGTGCTCCAGGCCTACGGCCTCATAAGGAGTTCGGGAAAGGGGCATCTCTGGCCACGGTCCAGCCCATTTCTGGTATTCGAGTTTAGGCGCCTTCAACCCAATGGAATCGTAGAAGTGCGCGAGGAAGCTATTGGGACATTGCAACTGGTAGATCGCCGAGCCCTGGTGCGCGATCAACCGCTTGCCGTCAACCAGGAACTCGTTTTGCTTGGCCTCCCCGCCGAAAACGGGATGATTTTCGAGAACCAGGCACGTCATTGCGGGGCGAGCTTGCCGCTGGAAGAACAAGGCGGCGGCCAGCCCGCTGATTCCGCCACCCACGATGACGCAATCATAAGTCTCCCCGGTATCGATGATGTCCTTCGGAAGTCGGTCGTAAATCCCGTAGCGGATCGTATGCCCAGACTCGAGGACCTCGAGGGTGTTCCCGTTGGACGTGCTGTATTCGCCGACTCCGCCGTAGCCGGTAAACTCGTCTTTCTCTGCCAGCAGTTTCGCGGGGGTAACAGATTCGAGCAGCGCAGCCCCGGAGGCCAGTAGCATGGAGCCAAGAAAATCACGCCGGGTGATGCACTCGTCCATACCCAGGGTTGGTTCGCCGGGTATGGCGGACCTGGGATCAGGCATTCGCGACTCTCGATGTGGGCGGGATCCGCAGTCAGGCCGTCGTGCGAGCTTGGCTACGCGCCAGATTATGGGGCGTCGTTTCTGGTGAGGTCAAGCCCGGGATTGTGGCTGGCCGCTCACACCCGGGCATGTCCTGCTGTTTCTCGAGCGACACCAATCAGCGAAGAGGCCGCCGGGGCCCTGCTCGAAACTGACGGATTGGATCCCAGAACTCCTCGTTCCAGCCAGCGCATTCCTCGGTCAGCAGTTCAGAACACGAACCTCACCGCGAACTGGATCAGACGAGGGTTGTTGAGCTGCGACGTCACCTTCCCAAAGCCGTTTGCGGCCCTGTTTACTACCCCGGTGTTTGGATCTTTCGTCGGACTAAAATTGGTGCCGGGGAAGCCGAACTGCGGGTGATTAAACAAGTTGAAAAACTCGGTGCGGAACTCGAGCCCAGCTCTTTCGGTGATCGAAGTTCTCTTGAAAAGTGCGAAGTCGAAGTTGTTAAGGCCGTTACTCCGCAGGGTCGGGTCGACGCGCGCTTCACTTCCGAATCCCCAATCCGGTGGATTATCAAAGCAATTGAAGTTGAACCACTGATTCAGTCTGCCGTTTAACCCGCTACCTTGGGCGGATTTACTACATCCTGAAACAACGTTGGGACGGACGTTGGAGACACCGAGATTGGCAGCCTCCAGTGGGGTTCCAGCACCGCCCCAGGCAATCTTCAATGGGAATCCCCGCTGGAAGGTCGTGACTCCATCAATTCCCCATCCGGAGACCACTTTACTGGTAACTCCGCTTACGCCGCCGAGAAACTTTCTCCCATGACCAAAGGGAAGATCCAGCACGTAACTGATCACCAGGCGTTGCGAGACGTCCTGCGAGGAGAGAGAGCGCTCTCCCTTGAGGTTGTTCCAGTCCTGAACTTGTCCGACCCCGCCCGTGGTGCCGTTTTCCAGCCAACTGGTGAGGGTGTCGGTGTCGCTCATCAGTTTTGCGTTGGTGTACGCCACCAACAGGGTTCCACCACCCTGGAACCTTCGGGTAGCAGTCACCTGCAGTGAGTTATAGACGCTGCCACAACAGCCAAACCCGGCAACGTTCAGGTCCGTATATTGCGGGAAGGGCCGATCCAGCTGGCCAGCGTTGATTTGAGCCGCGCCGATGGTAGCGTTTTGGCTGGTTCCAGCCATAGGATTTTTGGTCAGCGTCCCAATGGTGGGTGTCTGGCCAGCGCTGGCTTGTGCGGCAGCCTGCGTAACAAAGGAATCGGGAATCTGGTTGAGGTGGGTTGAGTACTGCGGCAAGTGCACCCCGTGCGAACCGGCATAGGCCACATCCAGAAAGATCTCGCCGGGGAGCTGGCGTTGGATGTCGAGATTGTACTGCTGGACATATCCCGGCTTAGGGCTTAAGTACGGAGCCAGAGTTGGCGATCCGGAACCCGCCACAAATGCTGACGTGTTCCCACTTCGCCCAGGCGGTGCCAGAATTCCTCCCGGACCAAACGGTCCCTGGTTCAGTTGCGTACAACTGAAGGAAGCAAATGTGTTGCCGTTGCTGACCGGGAGCGAACACCCGGTCGAGTTCAACGTGCTCAGCGGAGTCAGACCCCCGTTTGTGGTAGCTGTAAACGGCGTAGTTGCCAGATTGACCACGTCGTTATCAGGATTCAGACCGAAAGAAACGTAGTTCGGAATCCAAAACACGCCATACCCGCCGCGGATCACCGTCTTGGGATTCAAACTATAGGCAAACCCAAGCCGCGGGGAGAACTGCTTCTTGTCCAAAGGCAGGTTGTTTCGGCTCGAGTTCGGAGGAGTTCCCACCAGCAGGGCGTCGCCCAGGCATACCGAGCCTGGGCTACCGCCGCAGCCCGTCACGGTCCGGTTTACCACTGTGGGGTCAAAGTAGGTGAGCCGGTTGTACCGGTCCGACCAGCCCCCTTGAAGCTCGTAGCGCAGCCCGAGGTTCAGGGTCAGCTTGTTACTGAATCGCCAGGTGTCATTGCCGTAGAAGGCTCGATAAGTCTGTCTGCCGGCGGTTTGGGCGGGAACTTGGGCAACACCTTCGGTCTGATTGACGAAGCTGCCCTGGTTCTGGGATAGGCCCAAGAGGAAATCGGCAAACGGAAACCCGCCAAGGGCAGGATTTGTCTTGGTGGGAGCGCCCGTGCTGGTCGTCCAGCTCCCACTGAATGCAAACGCTCCGCTGGCGATGTTGGTTTGGAAGTAATTGTCCAAGCCCAGTTCGTACTGCGCGCCGACCTGGAAGGTATGCTTGCCACGAATCATGGTGAGTGCCGGGGTAATGTTGTATTGCGTGTTATGGTCGCCGATCGCGCTGTTTCCTTGCGACTTACCAACGTCATTGGGGAACGGGAAGGCCGGCGTGGGCGGAGTCCTCATGATAGGGGGCGGAGTGTTATAGCTGGCCGGCCAGCCTAGTTGCGTGAGGTCGTAGCCGGTAAGGATAGGTGCACGGGCATAGACGAAGCGGCTACCCGCGACGTTGATATCGAAGATCGTAGTGGGGGAAACGGAATAGTTAAGATCCACGGCGAGCAACTTGGAGTGGTAATTCTCTGCGCAGCGGTCAAAGCAGAGGCCGGTACCGAACGGATTGGTCGGCAGGTCGAGCAATCCGAAGTATGTGAACCGTCCGAACAGGCGAGCCTTGCCCGACAGGTTTTGGTCGACCCGGGCAACAAATTCGTTGTTGTTCCCGCCAGAACTCGTAGCCGAAGTAAAGTTGTCAGTGATGCCGGTGCCCGTCGGAGGCACAAAATACTTGTCCCACATGACGGTCGCCGCCTTACTGAATTCTGACGCTGGAATTTGGTTATTGAGGTACGCCTTGCGATTCCCCGTCGGCTGCGCGCCTGAATTGTCCACGGTGTAGGGATCGTAGAGTTGGATCCCCTGCGCCAAGAGTGCAGAGAAATCACCCTGCCTGAATGCTTTGAGGGGGACGGTGGTGGTCAGGACCGACCCCGTCCGGAGCCGGAACTGCTCCCAGCTCGCAAAGAAGAAAGTCTTGTCCTTAATGATTGGGCCGCCGCCGGAGACCCCGTACTGGTTCTGCACGTAGGGAGGCGGTTGGTTGCCTTTGCCGCTCGATAATTGCTGTTGCTTCAGGAAAAAGTCGTTCGAGTTCAAGGCCTTGTTGCGCAAGAACTCGTGGGCTTCGCCGTGGAACGAATTGCTGCCAGACTTGGTGCTCAGATTCACCACGCCACCGGCAAACTTGCCCCAATCCGCACCCAGATTGTTGTATTGGACTTTGAATTCACCAATCGAATCCTGCGTCGGAATGACGATCGGCAGGTTGATGTAGCCAATGTTCAAGGGTTGACCGTCCAGGTATTCTGCACTCTCGTTCGCGAAAGAACCTCCCACCTGATAGTTCCCCCAGCTAAAAGGGTTCTGGCCCACCGGGGTGCCGCCAGATCCGCCCTGGGCGACCGCAGCCGGGGAAATCGTGATCAGGTTAAAAATGTTGCGACCATTCAAAGGCAGTTCGTTCGCTTTGCGCGACTCGACAACCTGACCGAGCGAGGAGGTCTCAGGCTGCAGCAACGATGTTTCGGCAGTAACCTCAACCAGTTCGCTGACCTGGCCGACGGTCAGTGATGCATCAATCCTGCTGGCCTGATTGACTTGCACAACGACATTTTGCTGCGTGAAATGCTTGAAACCCTTCTGCTCGATGTCGATCCGGTAGTTCCCCGGAATCAAATTGACAAACGAATAGAGGCCATCGGCACCAGTAGGCTGGGTACGCTTCTCTCCAGTTCCTATGTTGGTCAGCGTCACCTCGGCGCCCACTACGGCGGCGCCCGTAGCGTCGCTTACCGATCCTGTGAGGGATCCGTAGGCGGACTGACCCTGGACGGACATGCAGGTTGAGAAAATCACGCCTAAGGCGAGAACCAGCGAGAGGAACCTGCCACGAATCATCACCCACCCCCACGTAGAGTTTCACAACAGCACGCTCTAAACGCCAGGTGTTGAGCGTTCACTCAATCCAAAAGTTGGCGAGCAGCTACACCCATCCCACTGGTTACAGGTACGAAGGCGGGAGGAGATTTGTACCAACCACGAACTCTTGCAGGCAATGGGGTGGGTCAGAAACGATCAAAGGGGGAGACGATCACAGCGAGGTATCTGCTGCGACGATTTTCAAACTGCCAGGATCACACTAGGGGTGATTCACCTCTTTGCGAAGGAGCGCATACAAGAAGGGTTTGCCACTTGGCTTCTGGCTGCCGCCCCTGGGCTCTACGGTCACAAAAACTGCGTCGATCTCTGCCAGTTGCTTTGGATCGTCGAATCGCATCACCCATCGCCGATTGGATTCGCTATCCATGTAGAGCATCCCGAGACTCATCGGCCGGGCATGCTCTTCCTGTGCCGTTTCCTTTTGACCCCACACCTGGAAAGTACTGGCATTCTTGACGCCGGACTGGCGATCAAGGTCAAAGGCATAAAAGATCAGGGACTTGCCCTGCGTATAGAAGATTCGGCCGGAGGGTCGTTTCGTTCGGCTGCCGCTATCCACATCGAACACGTCCGCGATGTATAGCTTGCGCGCGCCCATAAGGTCGCGGATATCCCGATCGGAGGCGAGATACTGCTCGTCATCCCTTAGGCGGCGGTCCTGATCCCGGTTGATAGCAGTGAGTTCGTCGATTCTTGATTCCAGAGAACCGGTTCGCGACAACGCCTTATCCCGCTCGCTGCGGAGACCCGCGAGTTCGGCTTGGTAACTTCGTTCGGCCTCTCGCAGTTGGGCACTCAATCGATCGCGCTGCTCGGAAGCGGCCTGCAACTGCCCGGCGGTTTCATGCTTGGCCTCCGCCAGCGCACCAATCTGGACTTCCAGCTCCCGCAACCGCGTTCGCAGCTTCGCGAGCCCTTCCCTTTTCTGCAGGCTGTCCTGCTCGACCTGAGCCAGGTGCCCTTCCTCGGCGCGCAGCCGAGTTTCCATGGATTTTCTTTCCGCCTCTGATTTCTCGAATCGAGTTTTGGCGGCGCCCGACGTCCCTTCTTGGGCCTGGCTTTGAACCCCGTTCCCCAGGCGATAGCCTGCGAACCCGATGGAAACCAGAAGGCAAGCCGCGAGTGCAGCGCGCGTCCAGGGATTACTTCGGAGGGTAAAACCGTAGAATCGAGAGCCGACGGCGTGGGCTGGACTGCGATAGGAGGGAGCGCGCTCCTGCTCGGCAGCGCGTATGCGAGCCAGCAGCTTCTTTCGGGTTGCCGTGTCGTCCCATCTCAAGAAGTCCTTTTCCTCGCTGAAAGCCGCCGCGAGCACCGGGATGCCTTCTCTGGCCAACAGACGATACTGATCATGGATTTCTCGGCAAGCCATGCAATGCTGAAGGTGGCCGGTCAATTCGGCGGCTTCACCCGGACTCAGCGCGCCGGCGTTCGCAAGCGCACTCAGTTCTTTAAATCTCTCGTGCTCGTCCTGTATCGGGTGTTCCGTCATAGTTTCATCTATTTCTGCCGGAGCTTCTGCAGAAAGGCGCTTTTCCGCAACCGTTCGAGCCCTCGGTAGAAGTGATGCCTTATATTTCCTAGCGGCTGGTTGAGATTCTCGCTGATTTCTCTCAAATCCAGCCCCTCAAAATAAAACAAATCCAGCGTTCGCCGTTGCATGACGGGCAACTCGTCGAAGGCCTTTGCGAGCAGTTCCCGGTTCAGCAGGCTGCCTACCTGCTCATCCAAGTCCGATTTTCCTAACAGAGTATCGTCCAGCGAGCCGACATCTGTACCAAGGTAAAAGCCTCTCCTGGCTAAATGTGCCTTCCGGTCGAGCGCCCGATGAACGGCCATTTGCACGATCCAGGTTTTGGCGCTCCCCTTTAACGGATCAAATAAGGGTGCTTTCTGATACGCGTAGAAGAATACCTCCTGCACAATCTCCTCGGCCTCCCCGTAATCGTTTACGATGCGCAGTGCGACCGAAAGCACGAGCCGGGAGTACCGCCCGAACAGAAGATCCAGGGCGTCGCAGTCTCTGGCCTGCAGCCGCACCATCAACTGTTCATCACTTTGAGGCCGACGATCCGCAGTGTCGCCCGCTTCCACCGCCCGCTCTCGTTCCACGGGCTGCAGGAGCGGAAAGACTAAGGCACGTCCTTGGGGAGGAGAGTTCATGGTTGCATCCCAGTCTGCTACCAATCCCTTGCTAGAGCGGGATTATCTGGATCCCAACTGGTTTGGTCCAAGACGACCCGCGACACCATACAACAATCCAGGGAAAACTTTCACGCGAAAAATAGCCCGCTTGCACGGGCGGAATTTTTTTGGAGCGCATTTGGTACAGTTTTCCACTCAAACACGTATGAAGTATTAATACCCACAGATCCGTACCCCTCCCTGAGACTTCCCTCTCGCTCAGAAGAGCAATTTCAGCGCGAATTGAACAAGCCTCGGGTTTGTTCCCTGAGCCGTGCTGGTGACTACTCCAAAATTCTGGTTGTTCGACGCGCAACAGTTGGTCGAGGGCGGGGCAAATTGGGTTCGGTTGAAGAGGTTAAAAAATTCGGTCCGAAACTCGAAACCCAACCGTTCGTCGGCACCGAACCTTGTTCTCTTGAACACGGAGAAGTCAAAATTGTCGATGCCCTGCGCGCGTAGCCGGGAATCCACCCGAGGTTCGCTACCGAATGTAAAATCCGGAGGAGCGGTAAAGCAGGAAGTGTTAAACCACCGCGGGGCGTTTGGATGGGCAGGATCCCCGAGCCTGGAAACAGCGTTCCCAGAGATTTTAGCCGGACAACCCGGCACAACATTGGGCCGCGAACCTCCGCCAAACAGGGTTGTACCATTCACCTGGCCGTTGGTGAATACCAGAGGAAATCCCTTCTGAAACGTGGTCACGCCGTCGATGCCCCATCCTGAAACGATTCTGTCGAGATGCCCGGGCAGGTTGCCGAGAAATTTCCTGCCGCGACCGAACGGCAAGTCCAGAACATAGCTGATGACCATACGCTGCGAAACGTCCTGGGAAGACAGCGAGCGTTCTCCCCTCGAATTGTAGTTGTCCTGGATGCCACCCACACTCGTTTCTAACCACGAAGTCAGGGTGTCGGTGGTGCTGATCAATTTGGCATTGGTATAGGCGGCCAGGAGCGATCCGGCACCTGAAAAGCGTTTTTGTACAGCGAGTTGAAAGGAATGATAGATACTGTCGTAGGATCCCTGCCCGGCGGATTGAACACTCGTGTACTGGGGATAAGGCCTGAGCAGCTGGCCCGCGGTTGTGGTGGCTCCGCTCAACGCCAGCGCGCGCCCATTCACAACAAAAGGGTTCGGAACTGTCTGCACGATCGCAACGTTTTTCCTGGGGTCTGGAAGGCTCGGGTCGACTTGCTCTGCAGCTCTGGCGAGCAGCGCGTCCGAAATCTGGTTGGTTTGCGTGGAATAGCTCTGCAAGTGCGTTCCCTTTGATCCGACGTAAGCAGCCGACACCACCAATCCCGGTGGCATTTCCCGCTCGACGTTGAAGTTCCACTGCTGAACGTAGCCCGGCACATGATGGCTTGGAACCGCCTCGGTAATCGACTGCACCACCTGGGTCATGAATTGCTGTGTTCCCTGAACTCCGAGGCTCCGGCCCGGTGGCGAGGCGATGCCGGTTGGAAACGGAAGGGCTATGGTATTGATGGGATGAGTTCCATCAATCGTTCCGGTGTACGTTGTGGCCGCGGCATTGACCATATCGTTCAATGGGTTGAGGCCAAAGGACACGTAATTCGGGATCCAGAAGATTCCGTAACCGCCGCGGATCACCATCTTCTGCGTGACGCTGTAGGCAAATCCGAGGCGGGGAGAAAAGTCGGCCGCGGGAAGGGGAATATTGTTTCTGGAATGCAGGCCCACCAGAAATACATCCCCTTTCACGGGGGCAGACCCTGGCGGAAGAAGCGGGGTCAGGAAGTTGGTTGCATTAGGGTCAAAGTAGGACAGTCGATTGTATCGTTCCGACCACGGTCCCTGGAGTTCATAGCGCAGACCAAGGTTCAAGGTAAGTCTGTCGGCCGCACGCCAGGTATCTTCAAAATAGAACCCGCGGTAGATCTGTTGTCCCGCGGTGAAGTCCGGAACAACCGCCTGGGCAAAGAAATGATTTTCGAAATTATTGAAGTTGTCGGCGTATCCCAGCAGGAAGTCAGCGAAAGAAAATCCCGTACCTGGAACCCCGGGCAGACTGGTGAAACATGCCTGACCGGGAGCACAGAAGTTGAAGGCCCCGCTGGCAATATTGGTTTGGGTGTAGTTGTCGCGGCCGACCTCAAATTGCAGTCCCAGGCGATATTGATGATGGCCTCGCAGCATGGCAATGCTCGGAGAAAGGTTGTACTGCGTGTTGTGATCCTGAATAAAACTCTGGCCCTGCGAACACATAATATTGTCGGTAATGTTAGCGACACAGGGCGTCGGCGGTGTGCGCATGCCAGGGGGGATGACGGCGTTGTAGCTACCGGGCCAGCCAATCGAGGTCAGGTCAAATCCCGAGTTTTTCGGAGTCCGGGAGTAGTTGAACCGGCTGAGACTGGCATTGAGATAGAAGACTGTGGTCGGAGTTACCGCGTAGTCGTATCCGGCGGCCACTGCGCGAGTGGAATACTTCTCGACGCAACGGTCGACGCACACGCCGGTTCCCAGCGGATCGATCGGAAGGTCGAACACATTCCAATAGGTCAGACGAACAAAGAGCCTCTGCTTGCTGGCGATGTTCTGGTCCAGGCGCACAACCACCTGATTGTCGTTGCCTCCCGTGGGTGTGGCAGTGGTGAAATTTTCGGCTACTGCGCTGCCCGACCTGGGAGCGGGCCAGAGATTCTGAAGCCGGAATGAAGTTGGATTGATTCGATTTCCCGGAATCGTGTTGTTGAAGAACGGGGTCGGCGTGGCGGTGCTCCCCGGGCAGGCTCCGTAGGCATTCACGCTACCCGCGCAAGGATCGTAGAGCTGGTTGATCACCACCGAATTACCGAGCGCATCGCTGCCGCGATCGTTGCACGTGCCATTTGTGAAGCCCGACGTGCATAGATCCGAAAAATCGCCAGCCATTGCCTTGGCGCCTGGAACCGTGGCGGTGAACGGCTGCCCTCTGCGCAGGCGGAAACCTTCCCAGCTGAGAAACCAGAAGGTCTTGTTTCGGCGATAGTACGGCAGGTACAGAGGTCCCCCGGCCTGCGCTCCGAACTGGTTCTGAACCCAAGGTGGCCGCGGTTTTCCGGCGGCGTTGAGAAAGAAATCGTTGGCGTTAAAGATCTTGTTGCGCAGGTATTCGTGTGCCTCGCCGTGCAATAGACTTGTTCCCCCCTTGGTGCTTAGATTGACCACACCACCGGAGAACTTGCCCCATTCCGGACCCAGGTTACTGGTCTGGATTTTGAACTCCTGGATGGAGTCCTGAGTAGGAATCAGGACGGGCAGATTGATGTAGCCGATGTTGAGCGGCTGACCATCCAGGTATTCCGCGCTCTGATTGCCGAAAGAACCATTCACCTGATAATTTCCCCAGCCAAAGGGATTTACTCCCACCGGGGTACCCGTCGAACTTCCTTGCGGAACGACCGACGGAGCCAATTCGATCAGGTTAAAGACATTGCGGCCGTTCAGGGGGAGTTCATTGGCCTTTCTCTGTTCCACCACCGTTCCGACGGTCGAGGACTCAGTATCAAGCTGCGGCCTGCCTCCCTGCACCGTGACGCTTTCTGAGGCCGAACCCAACACCATTTCAAAGTTCACCTCAAGAGCGTCCTGCACGTGGAGAATCACGTCGGATGTAATCACCGCCTTGAATCCCAGTTTTTCGACTTCGATCCGATACGTCCCCGGGGGCAGGTTCGTTACGTAGTAGCTTCCGGTCTCGTTCGTGACACCTTCGTAGTGAACGCGTGTGCTCGTATTGATGACGGTGACTCTTGCATCCGCGATGACCGCTTTACTCGGATCCGTAATTCTTCCCGTCAGGGATGCATTGGTGGATTGGCCGCACAGGGGAATAACGGCCGACAAAACGACGATGGCGATCCAGGCGAATTTACTCATGACCGTTGTGGTGATTCAATCGGATCGCCCTCATACATTACGATCAACTCCCACCCAGCCGTCGCAGCAGATCTTCTTCCTGCGAGGCGCGAAATTCGGCGAAGCATCCCCACGCTTTCAGGCCCTGTCAGAATGGCCGACAGCCGAGGTGATCCGGGCGCCATCCAACGGCGCGAACGAGCAAGTTGCCCGCCAGTATACCCGCATGAAGAACGATTTTCCTGACCAACGTGCAGGGAGGCGGCTGCGGTATATTCTAGATCGTTCCAGCGGTGGGGATGGAATACCGGCTTGCTAAAGACAGCTACCATCGTGGTGTTAGCGGCAGCGCTCGCGACGCCCGTCCTGGAGGTTAAACATCCGGCCGGCTTGAACTTCACCCTGCAAAATTCGCCCACCTCTCGGAAATACCTGATTGAGACCATGCCCGGCGGTGTCGCCCTCCTGGACTATAACAACGACGGGCTGCTCGACATTTTTCTCGTGAATGGGGGTCGAGTGACAAGCTCCATGGAGATTCCGGAGACCTTCGATCGCAGCGACCCGCTCAACTGGAACCGCCTGTACCGCCAAAACAAAGATGGCAGCTTCACCGATGTCACCAAGGAAGCAGGATTGGCAAACCCAGGCGATGGCAATTACGGAATGGGAGTGGCGGTTGGAGATTACGACAACGACGGGTATCCGGATATCTACGTCACGAATTACGGGAAGAACATTCTTTACCATAATAACGGTGATGGCACCTTTACGGATGTAACGGCGAAGGCTGGCGTTGCCGCGGGAGGCTGGTCGGCTTCGGCGGGTTTCTTCGACTATGACAACGACGGAAAACTGGATTTATTTGTTACGCGCTATATGGAATGGGACACCAAGCACAGCAAGACCTGCGGGGGTGAGTGGCACACCTACTGTCCTCCGGAGGAGTTTCCGGCGACCACCAGCATTCTCTTTCACAATCGAGGTGATGGCACTTTCGAGGACGTGAGCCAGCGGTCCGGAGTCGCCGCCAAGAAGGGGCGCGGATTGGGAGTGGCCTTCGCCGACTACGATGATGACGGCTTGACGGACATTTTCGTGGCCAACGACGGCATGCAGCAGTTTCTGTTTCACAACAACGGCAACGGCACCTTCACCGAACGCAGTTTGGACGCGGGAGCCGCACTCTCGGAAGACGGCCGACGACTCTCAGGCATGGGCGTGGTCTTTCAAGACTATGACAACGACGGCCGTCCAGACATCATCGTGACCGAACTACCGCGCGAGATCTACGGGGTCTACCATAACGAGGGCAAAGGTCTGTTCAGTTACCAGAGCCTGGAAACCGGCCTGGGCATGTTGTCGAGTGGAAGTTCAGGATGGGGCGTTGGCCTGGAGGATTTCGACAACGACGGATGGAAAGACTTGTTTGTGGCGCAGGGACACGTCCTGGACAACGTGGAACAGATCGATCCTTCGCTGCATTACCGCGAACTGCCCCTGCTGGCCCTAAACCGTGGAGGACGATTCGAACGAACGGATCCGGGTACGGGGTCCCCGGTGGCTGCACGTGGAGCGGCGTTCGGCGACCTGAATAACGATGGCTGGCAAGACGTGGTGATGACAGTTCTCGGCGAGCAACCGCAGGTCTTTGTCAATCCCAGAGGGAAACAGCACTGGCTCGTGGTGAAGCTTCGTGGCACGCGCAGCAATCGCGATGGCCTGGGTGCTCGCGTTCGCGTGAACGGACAAACACGATTTGCAACGACGGCGGGGAGTTATCTCTCCGCCAGCGACAAACGTCTGCACTTCGGACTCGGAGCCGCCCAGGCCGCACGAATCGAGATCGCATGGCCTTCCGGCGTTCGGCAGACTCTGAATGACGTTCACGCAGACCAGTTCCTGGAAGTGGTTGAAGCGGAGAAACCTTGATAGGCGCGCTCTTGTTCGTGTTTCTCGCCTGGCAGACCTCATCGCCGGAAGTGTTGACACACTTGCAGGCCGGAGCCGAGGCCGAGAAGAACGGACACTTCGAGACAGCGATCTCCGAATTCCGCAAAGTCACTGAACTGGAACCGGCGGTCGCGACTGGCTTTGTGAGTCTGGGCCAGGCATATCTCGAGAACCATGACTACGCCGGGGCGATTGCGCCGCTGAAACAGGCTTTGAGGCTTAGTTCCGGTCTGCGTCCCGCGCATCAATTGCTGGGCTATGCCCTGCTTGCCCAGGGCTACGCCACCGAGGCAATTCCCCACCTCGAAAAAGCGCAGGACACTGCCGCGTTGGGAATCGCACAACTTGAGGCCGGGCAGGTGTCAGACGCGGTAGCCAATCTGCAGGCGGCGGTGAGCAAACATCCGAACGACCCAGACTTGCTGTACTACTTCGGTCGTGCGAGCGGGCTGCTCTCCAAACAGTCCATCGATACGCTGATCGCGGCTTATCCGGATTCGGGACGAGCGCACCAGGCGATGGCCGAGAATTATTACGTTCTGCGGCAGATGCCACAAGCCGAGAAGGAATTCCAGGCGACGATCCGACTGCGCCCAGACCTTCCCAACATTCATCTGGAACTCGGCCTCGTCTACGCGGGCGCTTCGCAATGGCCACGCGCGGAAGAAGCTTTCCGCGCTGAGACCAAGTTGCAGCCAGGAAGCGCCGAGGCGGCGTACCGGCTGGGCAACGCGCTGCTGCAGCAGGGCAAAGTGCGGGAGGCGCGGGCCGAGCTTACGCGGGCGGACAAGCTGCAACCGGAGATGCCGGAAACGCTCTACTCGCTGGGGAAAGCCGCCTCGCTTGAGGGCGATGCCCACTCGGCTGAGCATGCCTGGAGAAAAGTGATCGAAGTTGAGAAGGAAAGCTCGTTAGTGGCCCAGGCACATTTCGCACTCGCGGGCCTCTATCGCATGCAAGGAAAGTCGGAAGAGGCGGAACGTGAAATGGCAGAATTCAAGAAGCTGCAAAATGCCGCCCCTCCGCCCGAAGGACCACAGAACTAGGTTCCTATTCAAAACGGCTTGCCGCGCATGCAGAGAGTGCGTTCAGGCCGATCGGGCCTTACCCCTGAAATGTCGGGAGGCAGCACTGGAAATCTTGCGGTCTCCAGGTCACTCCGAAGCTGGGTCAACGATTTGTATTGAATTCCATGAATCCCCATCGTCCGAGCCCTCGCGAGGGTGACCTCGCGATCGTCGATGAACAGGCTCTTGGATGGCGCAACACCCAAGCCCGTAAGCAGTGCTCATAGATCGCCGGCTCCGGCTTGATCAGCCTGACCTCGCAGAAAACGTGCTCCGCTAGGGGCCGGTCTACCCGGTTGAAGTTCCCCGCACATGCCTAACCATGTCGATGTTCATGTTGGAGAGATCCGCAGTTTTCATCTCCGCCGCCCGCAGTTCTTCGAGCCAGGCGATCATGCCGGGGTTGGGATTGGACCCCATCGCCACGTCTTAGCTGATTCGCCTAGCCGTTGGCGGCGGCACTGTCTGTTCCCGTGGCCTCCGAACCCGGCGGTTTGCGCTCGTCAAGCTCCACGATTTCCCATCAGGCCAGCATAGACCCGGCTGCGTAACTGCGGGCGCCGCAACTCGACCGCTGCCGTTGCGTCGCCCGAGCGTCGAAAACAAGACCTCGGGCGGCGGGGTTCTCGATGCATTGAAAAGTGTACGGGACAGCCTGCTGATTGTCGGGTGCATTTGCGGGCTGCGCTCCACAAGTCTCCTGCTTCGAGCGCTGGCAATCGCCGAGAACACCCACACTGGACGACGAGACTCCCCTTCGTTTTCGAGTGCTCCAATTCCCCCCAGCTTCCACTATCCAGGGCCCAC
>WNFR01009728.1_pt1 | contig 14985 bp, 7 predicted proteins | sample 5400221 | NCBI WGS metagenome assembly WNFR01 (sample SAMN13153357, study PRJNA577476) | soil metagenome | isolation source: 40 cm soil under Madrone tree | place: USA:California | collected 2016-06-14 | reverse complement strand
CCAACTCCACCAAAGGTTCTGCGCCAGTGCGTACAATCGCTCGTGGGCCGGAGCAACGAACTGGCCCAGAGTACGCGCTTCGGTGACGATCGGCGCCAGTTGCCTGCCGGCGGTCATCAACATGCCGACGTCTTCCTGGCTGAAGACGCGAGGCTCGATTGTCTGGACCACCAGAACGCCCTGAAGTAGTTGTCGATCGACCAGGGGCACGCCGAGGAACGAGTGATAAGGATCTTCACCGGCTTCTGGAAAATATTTGAAACGCGGGTGTTTGGTAGCGTCTTCGAGGACAAGGGGCTCAACTTGCTCACCCACCAAACCGACCAACCCTTCGTTGAGCCGCATGCGCACAAGTCCTACGCTCTGCGGTAGCAAGCCGACGGTCGCGGCGAGCACAAGATTCGAGCGGTCGGACTGCAACAGATAAACCGAGCATACGTCGGTCTTGAATCGCTGCTGGATCAATTTGACTACGTTCGTTAGCGTTTCAGCCGCGTTGCCGCTGTGCGAAACTAAATGGCTGATCTCTCCCAGCGTCCATAGCAGAGATCCTTTGTACTCAGGCGATGTATCCTGGAAAGTCATTGTTTTAACTCTGGGAAGTGAGTGGGTGAATAATCTATGTTACTGGTCAAGACGGCATCGATCGAAGGGATCTCGGCGGTGACCAGTCTCGTGTTATACCGATCGACGTAGGCGCGCCGCACCGCTGTCATTGGGTACGCTTCGTTCTCCGGATACGGATACTTACTCATTCCGTGAAATGGCAACGGCGTTACCTGGTCGGGACTCGCGGAGTTGATATCCATCTCTTTGCTGTAGCCGTCTGAGTAGAGCAGGAACGTGCGAGTCCACCCCGCGGGCAACGCGCGCAGTTTGCGGGCGTCGAACGACAAACTGATCTCGTCGCCGGGACGTGAGATGACAAACATATCATCGGATTTTAGGAGCAACTCGCGGACGTCTCCCTCGCGGGTATACCGTCCCGGCATCACCTTCCATGGCGAAGTAAAAGACACCCGGTTGTAGTTATAGCCGAACGGTTCGCGCCCGTCGCTTGTAACTTCTTCCGAAAAACCTCGCCAACGGAGGCTCGCGCTGGTCGGATCGAGCCGCGTCATCTGGACCGGCAAGTTACCTCCCGACGTATCAACAAGAATCTGATCCCAGAGAATCCGCATGTTGGTGACAATCCGGACTTCGCGACTTGCGCTGAGAAACTTACCGGTGAGATCGACGGTCACGGTTTGTGGCCGCCCGACTGGAATGCCAATGTCTTCGATGACTGTGCGCCAGTTCCCTCTTGCGTCCTTCACCTGCAATGCCGGCAGGGTCATCGTTTTGCCGCCTTGTGATGCGGCGACGTTATCGCTCGACCAGGCGTAATCAGTCCAGCCGGTCAACAGCAAGACGATCCCGGTACCGTTACTTCCATTGGTCCCAGGCTCAGCCAGCTTCAGAGTCAGCATATGTTCATCGGCGTAACCGCGAATACGATCACGACGGAAATCATCCGGGTATTGACGGTCCATACGCGAGATGCGAGAGAGCACATCGTTTCCATGATCGTCCACTGCGGAAAGCGGCGGATGCGCGCCTCGTGTCGCGAAAAGCTTGAACGGCCGAGGCGGATCGGTCATGCCTTCGTTTGGATAGACTTCAACGTCCCGTGGATGCGCCACGGCGATGAGTTGAAACCGGTCGGCAAACAGTGCCTCTTCCAACTCGTTCGTTACGCGCAGTTCGTAACGTCCGTTGCGCTCTTTTAACTGGTCCCCGCGAATGCGAACGTACTCAACCGGATCGGGCGTGTTGTGTCGTCCTGGTTCCTCTAAATAACCCATCTCGCCGCCGCCCATGAAATCAGTGATGAACTCAAAGCGCTCACCATTCCATGCATAGAGGTAAGGACACGATGACGGTTTACGATCGAGCTCAGTGACGAGGAGTGTGGCGAAGGAGAGTGTCTTCCTGGGATCGGTGCTGTTAACCGGATTGGCGATTTCGGTCTCAGCCTGAACGATGCCGGCAGGCCATAGCACGCGCACTGCGTCTGTCGTTGTGCGTTTTCCTAGTCCGAAGAGGACATCGGCAGGTGCGACAGCGGGACTTGCTGAAGAGGTTTCAAACTTCTGAACCAAACTTCCCGCGCGAGCTTCGATCTTTGCGCCGATGCCGCTGCGGTTACTCACCTTCCCGCTCAAGTTTACGTGGAGCGAGTGGTTGCTATTGCCGCCGTCATTGCGTCCGATTCGTAAGTTTCCCGATGATGTGCGGACGATAATGTCCGTGTCGCCGTCATTATCAATATCGCTTGCGGCGAAGAGACGCCCTGCGCCGACCATCGCTGGTCCCCCTGCCAGATCAGACGCCACGGCACGTGCGCTTGTATCCATCCAACCGTCTCCAACGTTACGCCACACGCGTACACCTTTATCCGTGAGCATCACACAATCGAGCAATCCATCATTGTCGTAATCCAGGAATTGCGCCGCGCGCGCCGCTTCTGAACCAGCAGGCGCAGCGATCGTCTTGAACTTTTCCTTTCCGTCGCTAATAGCAAAAAGACCAGGCCCGTCTGCACGTCCGAAAAAGAAGTCGGTGAATCCGTCCTTATTAACGTCGCCCGCAGCCACGCAGGTCCAGGGCCCATCCACCTCAAGGCCCACGTCCTTCGCAACGTTGCGAAATGTCCCGTCGCGTTGGTTGCTAAAGAGGTCAGGAGCCTTACCGTAATTGACGACTAGGAGATCCATATCACGCCGGTTATTAAAGTCCGTCGGCACGACTGCCACCGCGTGTCCGACTGTATTCAACTTGGCGGTGGCGGTCACATCCGTAAACTTGCCGTTGCCATCGTTGCGTAATAGCAGGTTAGGAGCACCGGCGAAATCATTTGGGAAGACCGCCGACGCGCCGGCTTTAGGAGGTTTGGAAAGGTCGGCCAAACCGGTGATGAAGATGTCGAGATCGCCATCATGATCCACATCAACGAAAGCGACAGATGATGGAAGATAAGGATAGGCAGGAATACCGGCCGCGCTCGACACATCCGAAAACTTGCCACCGCCGTCGTTGTGATAAAGCGAGAGACTGCCGTCGCGGATGACAAATAAATCGGGTTTGCCGTCGTTATCGAAATCGCCCGCTACTGCACCGATAGGTGTACCGGACTTTGCGCCGAGCGCGCCGGATTGGTTTGTGACATCGACGAACTTACCGCCATCATTTCGATATAGGTGCTGCTCGGTTGGAGTCACCCAGCACAGATCCAGGTCGCCGTCACCGTCAAAGTCGAACAGTGTCGCGTTGCCACCAAGCGCAGACGCAATCTCGCGTCTTGTCACGTCGTTCAAATCGCTCGACTTGAATTGACGGCCAAAGATAGATGAAGCATCGCTGCTGACGGACTCGGCTGACGCAGGCAAGCTGGCGGCGGTCGCGTCAGTAAAAGTAACTGACGGAATAGCGCGGTCGACTAACTCGGACTCGGCGCCAGTTGAAGCGACCGCTTCCGCATAACGGCCTTGCTCCAGATAGTTATTTCCGATAGTTGTTGCGCTTCCCCGTTCCCGCAATTCCTTGAAGCGTTGGGTAACCGCCTGTCCCTCTTCGCGCTGACCGGCGCGCATTAGAGCTTGGCCTAGATTATAAAGCGCTGTGCCGTTGTAGGGTTCGACGGCAATCGCAATGCGGAAAGCGGCAATAGCCTCAGGATACTTCTTTTGCTGAGAATAGATCTGGCCCAGATTGATGTTGGCGCCCACGTCGTTTGGATCGATCTTGAGAACGTGTTGAAACGCAGCTATGGCCTCTTCAGGCTTGGGTGTCTTCGCAATCAAACCGAGGATGTAGTACGGCTGCGGCGCATTGGGTGCAAAAGTGAGAGCGGTTTTGGCCTCACGCTCCGCGCTCGGCAGATCGGGTAAGTTATAGAGAGCGATACTGAGATTGATATGCGCGAGACTCAACTTTGGGTCGATCTGCAGGGCGCGCCTGAATGCCTCAGTTCCCTCCTTGTACTTAAACTGCTCGAGCAGAGCGACACCGATGTTATTGAAGCGATATGCATCCTCGCGGGAAACCGCGGTTTGCCCGGTCTGCGTCTCGTAGTCGGCCAGTGACTTCCTCGCCAGGAAGGCAGCCGGCACTAAGACGCAAAGCATGAGAGTGCAGAAAACAAATGACCTATTGCGTTTCATGGATAACTTGATTTTTACTCCCGGATTTAGGATCGCGAGAGTATCTCTGTCTGGTTGGCGAGTATGCGCTCCTGGTTGGAAATGACGGTATCGAGCTTCGCCTGATTTGAGAGAATCGTTTGCTGGTTCGCGACAATCGCTGCCTGGTTTCTCAGGGTCTCATCGAGTTTTGCCTGGTTGGCCTCAATACGTTGCTGGTTCGCGATGATTGTTTTCTGGTTAGCAATGATGGTCTGCTGGTTAGCCAATACTTCGTCGGTCGACATATGAGTATCCTTTTTATCTAATTTTATTGCAGAGCGGGGCATTATATCCGTACAAGCTCGGAGATCATATTGATCATTTAGCGCCTACCAACGCGGGGTACCCGTGGGTCTAGCTAGCAGTCACTCCAGCCGCGGTCCCATGAGGTCAGTACCACATCGCGGTAGCGGGTGGGTCCTACTGCTAGTCAACTATTGTCTGTGAGGGAGCGACCCACCCGCTACCGCGATGTGGTACTGACCTCATGGGACTGCAGGATGAGTGACTATGATGGGGCTGCAGGATGAGTGACTATAATGGGACCGTGGGATGAGTGACCTCATGGGGCTGCAGGATGAGTGACTATGAGAGGACCCACCCGCTACCTCAATGTGGTACTGACCTCATGGGACCGCGGCTGAAGTGACTGCGAGCCACACGAGTGACTGCGAGCCGCAGTGCTTAGGCGGCGTAGATCTCATACTTTAGTTGGAGGCCAGTCTCATCCATTGGGTGTAACGCGTATGCGTTGGGGTTGTGTTATCTTGCTGCTATTTTCTGGTGTTGTCCTAATTTCACGTCCCACTGGGTTATCAGTGTTCTTCGTGTCTCCTTGGTGAAATGGTCGTCGTCACTCTTAGCACCACGGGGGCACGGAGAACACTAAGAACGTACTAAGACAATCTCAAACTAGGGCACTACTTATTTTCTGCAAGAGTTTTACTAAATCTGAAGATCAAATTGCCAACCACCAGACACGCAGCCCTATTGTTACTGTTGGGTACGGTTCTCTTTTCGATGGCAGCCTGTCGCCCAGGCGAGAATTTGCCTGCGAAATCTTCCAAAGAATATAACGAAGTTGTTCAGGCATTCTTCGTTGGCTTGGCCGCACTCCAGGTTGGCGATGATGTGCGCGCGGACAGCAAACTCTCCCAGGTAACGCAGCTGGTAGCGGCTGAGCCAGCCGGATGGGCCAACTGGGGAATGCTCGCATTGCGGCAGAGGAATTTCGATCCGGCATCCGAGCGGCTCGAGCGTGCCCGATCGCTGGCGCCTGAAAATGATCAGATCTATTACCTGATCGGGCTGCTTGAGAGAGGTCGAGGCCGCTCGGCCGAAGCGATTTCCGCCCTGCGCAAAGCAATCGAGTTGAATCCAAAGAATCTGGTAGCCACTTTTGCGCTGGCTGAAGAAATTGAACGCCAGGGCGATGAGAACAGTGCCGCCGAGTATCAGCGGCTGGTGCAAAAGATATTGGAGGTTCAGCCTGACAATCTGGCGGCGTTGCTCGAGTTCGGACGCCTTGCGGCCAAGCGCGGCGACGCCGATACGTTGCGCCGGACAGTAGACAAGATCACACAGCGTTCGGCTGGTTGGCCCCCTGAAGTGCAGCAACAGCTCAGCGCCCTCCAGGCAGCCGCATCGGGTTCGGATCCTCAGGCCGCTGCAACGCGGATCGCATTTCTGCGTAACGTGCTGGTGCGCGTCCCGGAATATCGCAAGGATCTATCCAGCATCAAACCACCGCCGGGTGAAGAGGCGCAACCATTCACGCACTTCTTAAAGTTGGAATCGCCAACTTTCGCAACTGCGCCCGCGGATGTGGCGATTAGCTTTTCGTCTGAGCCAGTTCCAAATGCGCCGGCCGGCAAGTGGAGTTGGATCGGAGCGATCTCGTTGACCGGCGAAGGCGCACCGGCCATTGTGCTGGCTAACGAAAAAGAAGTGCGCATTGGCAACGCGAGCTATCCGTTTCCGGCCGGGCCATCAGCGGTTCCACCGGGACCAGAAGGCGTTGCCGGGCTTGATTTCAATTACGATTTCAAGACTGATCTGGTCTTGGCGGGAGCTGGCGGCGTTCGTCTTTTGAAACAAGAAAGCCCAAACAAATTCACCGACGTTACGGCACAAACAAAGTTGCCGGCGACGATCCTGACTGCGCGCTACACTGGCGCATGGGCCGCTGATATCGATTTGGATGGTGATCTGGACATTGTGTTGGGCGCCGAGCAGGCGCTACCGACGGTCTTACGCAACAATGGCGACGGAAGTTTTGCGGAGATTCATCCATTCGCCGGCGTCTCAGGATTGCACGGTTTTGTTTGGGCAGACATCGATGGAGATGGAGATCCTGATGCCGCATTGATTGACGATAAGGACAAAAACATTCTTGAGCACAAACTTCATGTCTTCTCCAACGAGCGAAGCGGACAGTTTAAAGAGCGCGATTTGCCTTTGGGCTTACCCTCTCTTAGAGCTATCAGCGTAGGCGACCTTAACAACGACGGCGTTTTGGATCTGGTGGCAGTGCAGGTTGACGGCAGGATTATTCGGATTTCCGATAAGAACGAAGGGCAGAGCTGGGAGACCGCACAGATTGCGTCCTTTGACAATGTTTCGCTTTACGGTGGTAGAGACTTTTATCTTCATGTGATCGATTTGGACAACAACGGCGGCAATGATTTATTGCTCACGTTCAGTACTAACCCAGCCGGCAAGAACGCTCCTGGCGCGATAGCCTGGTTGAGTGATGAGGAAAATAAATTTAGTTTGGTGCACAACCACAATCCTCCACCCGGAATCAAGGATGCTGATTGGGTTGGACCCGATTTTGTTTTTGAGCCGGCAGACCTGAGTGAAGATGGTCGCCTCGATTTGATAGGTTTGTCGAATGATGGCCAGCCAGTCGAGGCGATCAACCACGGCACTAAGAACTATCACTGGCAAGCAATCCGTCCGCGCGCCGCCCAGGCGACGGGCGATCAGCGCATCAACAGCTTCGGCATCGGCGGCGAGATGGAGATCCGAGCCGGACTGCTCGTGCAAAAGCAACTGGTCACAGGTCCGGTCGTTCATTTTGGTCTAGGAGACCAAACCGGCGCCGATGTCGTACGCATTGTCTGGCCCAATGGAGCGGTGCGCGCCGAGTTTGAAACAAAAGCGGATCAAACCATCCTTGCCGAGCAACGCTTGAAAGGCTCATGTCCGTTTCTCTTCGCCTATAACGGCAAAGAGATGAAGTTTATCAAAGACGCAGTGCCCTGGAGTTCGGCGATCGGTCTGCGCATCAACACGATCGGCACGGCGAGAGTCGAAGCCACAGAAGAGTGGTACAAGATCGGCGGCAACGAACTCGCGCCGCGCGACGGTTATTACGATCTGCGTATCACGGCTGAGCTTTGGGAGACCTACTACTACGATCAATTGGCGCTGATGACCGTGGACCATCCAGTGGGAACGGACATCTTCGTGGATGAACGTTTTGTTATTCCGCCGGCGAAGCTCGCGATCACCACCGTCGAGACACCGCACAAGATAGCGCACGCAGTAGATGACAGCGGCAACGACGTAACGGACATCGTCAGCACTCTTGACGAGAAATATCTCGATAACTTTGCGCGCGGTCGTTATCAGGGTGTGACACGCGATCATTATGTCGAAGTCGATCTCGGCGAGGACGCGCCGCAAAGCGGTCCGCTATGGTTGATTGCCAAAGGCTGGATGCACCCAACAGATTCTTCGATCAACGTGGCGATCAGTCAGGGACAAGAGGTTCATCCACAACCGCTGAGCATGGAAGTCCTCGATGGAAAGGGGGGTTGGGTTGTGGCCCAACCGAACCTGGGCTTCCCTGCTGGACGCAAGAAGATCTGCCTTTTCGATCTCGCAAACGTTTTCCGTCCGGGCACACCACGCCGCTTGCGACTGCGTACCAATCTCGAGATCTTTTGGGACTCGATCGAGTGGGCGAAAGGGATTTCTGATAGTCAGTTGAAAACGGTCCGAATGAATCCAGCGACGGCCGACCTGCACTATCGCGGTTACTCGGTGATCAATAAGTCGAATGCTTCTTCGCCGGAAGTGCCAGACTACAATCAGATGTCGAGCTCAAAACAGGTTTGGCGCGATCTGATCGGCTACTACACGCGCTTTGGCGATGTGCGCGAACTGCTGGAGAAGATTGACGACCGCTACGTGATCATGAATGCGGGTGACGAGATGACGTTTCGCTTCCAGGCGCAGCCAGCGCCGCCCGGCGGTTGGGTGCGTGACTACATCATAATCGGCGACGGATGGATCAAGGACGGCGACTATAACTCGACGTTTTCCAAGACCGTGCAGCCTTTGCCGTATCACGCCAAGCAGGAATACACTACGCCGCCAGGCAGTCTCGAGGATGAGTGGGTGTACAAGAAACATCCAGAAGATTGGCAAAAATACCACACGCGTTACGTCACGCCTGACGTTTTCAAGAACGCACTGAGGCTTAAGTAATAGAAATGACACCCAGTCGTTCTGTAAGAATTGTACTCATTATCCTTTTCGTAGTTCTGCTCGCGACGCCAATCGCGATCAAGCGTTTAGCGGCGCGGCGTGAAGTAGGAAATTCGAAACTGGACGCTAGGCAGGCTTTGGCTCGCTACGGGTTCTATTTTCAGGAAGTGGCACACGCCTCAGGTATAGACTTCGTTCATCAGGCCCCGACGTTGGACCATAAGTTGGATCACATCATGCCGCAGGTTGCCGCGATGGGCGCCGGCGCGTCCATTGTTGATTTCGACCGAGATGGGTGGCAGGACATCTATCTGACCAACAGCGGCGAGGGCAGCAAGAATTGCCTGTACAGAAATCAGGGAGATGGCACGTTCAAAGACGTTGCCGCCGAAGTTGGGATAGCCGATCTTAACCAACCGGACACGGGCGTCTCGATGGGCGCGGTCTGGGGTGACTATGACAACGACGGTTACGATGATCTTTTTGTTTACAAGTGGGGACGGCCGGAGTTGTTCCACAACGACGGCGGCCGGCATTTCACCCGCGTTACTGAGCAGGCAGGTCTGCCGGCGTGGGTAAACGCCAACACCGCTATCTGGTTTGACTATGACGGTGATGGGCTGCTTGATCTTTTCGTTGGTGGTTACTATTCCGAAGACAACGGTAAAGAATTCCGTGAAGTCGGCGAACAGACCGGTGTTGGCTTCGCACCCAAGAGCGGAATGACAGCGGCGTTTGGCGACGTTCTTAATCAGGGTAAGTATGCAGTCTATGTCTCGAACATTTCTGAAGACGGCGTACTCATTCAAGGCAACAACCTATGGGTACCGCAGGAGGGCACGTCGGGCGATGGTCTGCGCTACGAGAATCTTGCGCGAGCGCTCGGTGTTGAAATGGGCGGCTGGAGTTGGGGCATGCAGTTCGGAGATCTAAACAATGACGGGACCCTCGATCTCTATCTGACGAACGGCTATGTCTCTGCGGATCGGAACAAGAGTTACTGGTACGACTTTTCAAAAGTCGCGGGCGGCAACAGCGCCATTATCGGCGATGCCAAGAACTGGCCAGCGATGGAGGGCCGCAGCCTGTCGGGCTATCAGCAAAAGCGCGTCTGGGTGAACGATGGCGCGGGCAAGTTCAATGACGTGGCGCAGGCAGTCGGCGCGACAGACACTTACGATGGACGCTCAGTTGTATTCGCCGATTTGTGGAATCGCGGAGTGCTCGATGTGATTGTGACCAACCAGCGCGGGCCGCTGCTTATCTACAAAAATACAGTCGCGCCAGATAACAAATGGGTTGACTTTGAATTGGAAGGTACTGCCAGCAATCGTAGTGCACTCGGCGCCGAAGTTAAACTTTACTGGAGTGGCCAGCAGCAAGTGCAGACCGTGAGTGGTGGCAGTGGCTTCTGCGCTGAGAACCAGAGGCGGCTGCATTTTGGTTTAGGAAAGGACCCACAAATCGAAAGGGCTGTAATCCGCTGGCCCTCCGGCAAAGTCGAGACCATCGAGAAACCACTGCCAGGTCAGGTCAACAAGGTCAAGGAGCCAGCATGAGCCAGTCCACGAGCGAGCCAGTCACTGTCGCTTCAAGTCCGGGGCTCGCGGTGCCAGAGCGGCGGAGACTCCGTTTCGACAATCGCTACGTCCCTCCTCTCTTTATTACTTGTATTCTCCTTATCGGACATCTTTCGTATGGAATCCTCGAAAGCTACAGGAAGACCGCGCTCGCGATCGTCGTCGCAATCATTGTCGAGTTGATTCTTGGCCGAGTCTTTTTCGGCAAATGGCTCAATCTGGCCAGCGCTTATATCACCGGGATCAGCGTCGGCATTCTGGTTCGCTCGCCTGCTTACTGGCCGTATGCCTTATGCAGCGCGATCTCGATAATGTCGAAGTATGTGCTGCGTGTGAAGGGGCGTCACATCTGGAATCCGTCAAATTTTGGCATCGCAGTGCTGTTGTTTTTGGCGCCCGAGACAATGGCCGTTCTGAGCATTCAGTGGGGTAACAACTATTGGTCGCTTTTGGTGATCTGGGTACTGGGTTCGATTATCATCTGGCGCGCTCGACGTTTTCATATTAGTGCCACATACGTTGTTTCGTTCTTCTTGTTTGCGTTTCTGCGAAGCTGGATCATCGGCCATCCCTGGCAGGCGGAGGTGGCGCCGATCACCGGGCCGATGTATCAACTGTTCGTGTTCTTCATGATTACAGATCCGAAGACGACCGTCCGAACTAAGTGGGGCCAATGCGTGGTCGCGTTCTGTGTTGCGCTGGCCGAGTTTATTCTGAGACTGGATCAGGTTGTGTACGCTCCTATTTTCGCGCTGTTCTTTGTTGGGCCCGCAGCGAATCTGATCGAGATCTGGTGGGATTCACGCCGCAGGACGACAGGCGTGACGGCAAAAGCGTGAAGGGACTCTGGTTAAGTCTTATGTTCCAAAGTTTGATAATTAGTCTCTCGAATAAACTATTCAGGACGGTCCAGGAATCCCAGCAACGGGAGAAGCTGTGAAAAAAAGCGTTAACGCTTTTCACCCTGGTAGGGGTGAGATGTTTATAGCCTGAGTTGAAATGCCATAACCAACGGCGTTCGGAGGAGCGGAATGCAACTAGAGCTTCAGCACGCGAGTAGAGTTCCGCTCCTCCGAACGCCGCCGGAGGGTTTTGTTCTTCGAGCTATAAACATACGACCCCTAATAGGGTGAAAAGCGTTAAAGTTTTTTTTCACGGCTTCGGGAGTGGGTGGGATTTGTGAGGATTGACAGAGCCTCTCAAGTGCGGGGCTGTTGTCAGTCGGCCGCTCCGCGAACTTGGCCTGGGACATCTTCTTGCGCAAAGCAGGATCGTCTGATTCCCTGCCCATAAACAGATGGAGAATGTTTACTACTAATGCAACGTAACTCAATCATCTTCTGCCTTCTAATCATTTCGTTTCTCCTGTTTTCAGCGTGTAAGCAGCCTGCATCGATTGCCACTCCGAGCGCAGCTTCGCCGGAAGTTGCAAGCCAGACACCAACACCAATAGCTAGCCCGACACCGCCTCGACCCTCGGGGCCAATCGAGTTTACGGATGTAACAGCTCAAGCCGGGATACGCTTCAAACATAACAGCGGTGCGTTTGGGAAAAAATATCTGCCGGAAACGCTCGGCGTGGGTTGCGCTTTTCTTGACTATGACAACGACGGTTGGCAGGACATCTTGCTTGTCAATTCGATGGATTGGCCCGAGCACAAGACAGCCAAATCCTTTCTCGCTCTCTACCACAATAACCAGGACGGCACGTTCACGGACGTTACGCGACAAGCAGGACTTGCAGTGGAGATGTATGGTATCGGGGTCGCGGTCGGAGACTATGACAACGACGGTAATGACGACATCTACATAACCTGTGTCGGGCCGAATCATCTCTTTCGTAATCTGGGCGGCGGCAAATTCGCGGATGTCACTACCCGCGCGGGCGTCGGCGATCCGGGTTTCTCGACTGGCGCAGTTTGGTTTGACTATGACAATGATGGCAAGCTGGACCTGTTTGTTGCGAACTATGTTGATTGGTCAGTTGAGAAAGATCAATTCTGCTCGCTCGACGGGAAAAACAAATCGTACTGCACCCCTCAATCCTACAAGGGTCAGAGCGCAACGCTTTACCACAACAAAGGCAACGGCACCTTTGAAAACGTCACGCAACGGGCGGGGTTGAACGATCCAACAAGTAAGTCGCTCGGTGTCGCGCTGCTCGATTACAACGGCGACGGACGGATGGATCTTTTCGTCGCCAACGACACAGAGCCAAACAAACTCTACAAGAACAACGGGAACGGCACCTTTACCGATGAGGCGGTTGCCGCGGGCGTCGCCTTTAGCGAATCCGGTACCGCACGGGCGGGAATGGGCGTCGACGCCGGCGACTACGATGGCACCGGGCGACAAGGGATAGTCATCGGCAATTTCACCAACGAGAGTATGGCGCTCTACCACAACGACGGCACTGGTCTATTTACCGATGAAGCTCCCAATTCGGGCATCGGAAAAACTTCGGCGCAGTCTCTCACGTTTGCGGTTTTCTTTTTCGATTACGACCTGGATGGCTTGCTTGACGTCTTCGCTGCCAACGGTCACGTTTCTGACGACATCAGCGTGGTGCAGCCAAATGTTAAGTATGCGCAGCCGCCACATCTGTTCCACAACAAAGGCAGGAAGAAATTTGAAGAGATGACAGGCAAGCTGGGCCGCGCCCTGCAGCGCGCTATAGTAGGCCGAGGTGCGGCCTACGGGGATTTCGATAACGATGGCGATCTCGATCTGTTGGTCACCTCAAACAACGGACCAGCCCGGCTGCTGCGAAACGAAAACGCCAATCAAAATGATCTATTGCGAGTTAAGACTGTCGGGACCAGATCAAATCGGGATGGGATTGGAGCGAAGGTCATACTAAAGACTGCGAAAGGCGCGAAACTCTTCAGCATGGTTAAGACTGGGTCGAGCTATTGCTCTCAAAGCGAACTACCGATCGTGTTTGGTCTTGGCGCACCTGAAGAAGGCAAGACATTAAGTTTGGATATCATCTGGCCCAGTGGCCAAAAGGACACCATTTCTGACGTCAAGCCTAACCAGTCGATTACAGTCGAAGAAGGAAAGGGCCTTTTATCCGCGGCGCCGATAGTCTTTTCCAAACCAGCCCCCACGCCAACGCCGACAGCGACGCCCGCACAGCAATCGACGCCAGCGACGCGATGAGAGATCTTAATGCTAAGATGATTAAATGCCTTACTCAACTTCCTTCGAGCCGCGCAGTCCAAGAGGACTACAATGGGACTACATAGCAATTATCCAGTTTATTTTTTTCCACCTGGGTTGTTTGTTCGTATTTTGGACAGGCGTTAGCTGGGTTGCGATTAGCGCCTGCCTGTTCTTTTATTGTCTGCGCATATTTGCCATAGGCGGCGGTTATCATCGTTACTTCGCGCACCGTTCATTTAAGACCAGCAGGGGTTTTCAATTTGTGTTGGCCTTCCTTGGAACGCTCGCATACCAGAAAGGACCGCTGTGGTGGACTGCGATTCATCGCTATCACCACTTGCATGCTGATACAGAAGAGGACATTCATTCACCTGTTCGGGATGGGTTTTGGTATTCCCACTTCGGATGGATTTTTTCTCTGAGAAATCGCGAGACAAATGAGAAGATGGTGCCAAATCTGAAGCAATTTTCCGAACTTCGTTTTCTAGATAAGTTTTATGCACTGCCCCCTCTCATACTTGCGGCTTCGATGTACCTCTTGGGAGTCTTGCTGCATCGTTTTACTCCAGACTTGCACACTTCCGGAGTTCAGATGTTGGTATGGGGCTTTTTTATAAGCACCGTGCTGGTTCATCATGCAGTCTATAGCGTCAACTCAATCGCGCATACGTTTGGAAGCCGTCGCTTCGATACTCCGGACAAGAGTCGCAATAACATCATTGTGGCCTTACTCACGTTCGGCGAAGGCTGGCATAACAATCATCATCACTATCAACGCTCAGCGCGACAGGGTTTTTATTGGTGGGAGATCGACATTACGCACTACGTGCTAAAAGGCCTCTCTTACCTTGGCATCATATGGGATCTTCAAAGTCCACCCGAAAGAGTCTATGCAGTGGCTTCGTCTGATAGGGCTGTCGGAAAGGCCTTACCTGTCTATTACAGAACCGCGAGCGGTAGCGACCGGCCCACACACTCAACTCACTCGTCCTCCTCTGGCAACGGTTCGCCTTGATCGTAAAGCACATAAGCGATCGCCGCATTCAGCTGCTGCTCAGTCCACAGACTTCTCCGACTGCCACGGTACGACCAGGGACTGTTTTCGCTACTCCAGCAATTCCACTCACGCATTGTCCGAGTCGCATTTGCCTTTAGCGCAGCCAGAACCTTCTTGGAGCCGCAAGTCGCCGTGACTACAGAATGGACATGGTTGGTGCGAATGTTGAAAGCCCATAGTTCCCATTTGCGAATCTTGCAAGTCTCACGGATTCCCAGCTCAATCGCTACTCTTCGTTTGGCGTTCAAGCGTACTGGGGGCCGCGTCATCAAGCTGCGTTCGCGTCTTTCGCGTCGTAGGTTTCGCGGCAACCGAGGAGTTCCATAGATATTGTGGAAACGATCTACTGACCCGCGTCGATCGCCGTGCAACCAGGTACCGTAACTGCGAAACGTGATTAGATAAGCTATAGGAGTGTGGTCATCACTAAACTCCTGGTGAGGATAAGTCATGATGAGTTTCC
>WNFR01014143.1_pt1 | contig 14987 bp, 27 predicted proteins | sample 5400221 | NCBI WGS metagenome assembly WNFR01 (sample SAMN13153357, study PRJNA577476) | soil metagenome | isolation source: 40 cm soil under Madrone tree | place: USA:California | collected 2016-06-14 | reverse complement strand
ACCAGCACGCACAGCACGCAGGCGACGCCCGCGCAACCCAGCCTGGCTTCCACCTTGACCAGCACGCTGGCCAAGCAAGGGGCCAATACCCTTGGCAGCCTTTTATCGGGCTTGCTGGGCAAAGGCGGCGGCGGTGGCGGTGGCGGTGGCGGCGGAAGCTCCCTTGGCGGCGGCGGCAGGAGCGGCAGCTCATCCTTCAGCGGCGCGAGCGGCACCACCCTGACCGCATCGGATTTGACTCCGGTCGATCGCTCTCCAGCGGATTTGAGCGCGCAGGATTTCCAGGACCTTGGCTTGGACCCCGGCTATGACGCTCCGCCGAGCGACAACAGCGCGGATCCCGGTGGCGAACTCAGTGCCGTCCAGGATGTGAGCTATCAGGATTTCGGGGACTTGGGTTCCTACAGCGACTCCTCGGGCTTTGACGGGTAAAAGTCCTATGGCAACAAATTTTCCATCCACAATTCCCATCGTCCAGCGGCCGCTGACGCGCATCGTGCCTTCCGGAGACATCAGCCTGGCTGCTGGGCAATCGCAACAATTTAGCGGCGGCAACGCCCGGCAGAATCGCATTCAGTTTGTGATTACGGTGATGGACGCCTTGCTCTATGTCGATCTCCAGTCGTTTGCCGGCAAAAATTGGGGCGCGGCTTTTGCTCAACGGCCTCTGACTCTGGAGACCTCCGACGATATTCAGGTTACCAATAACAACGGTTCGACTGTGATTATCCGCGTCGCGGAACTCTACCCGGACACCGGGAACCGTCCCGCAGTAGCTGGCGGCGGAGGCGGAGGCGGGGCCGCTGGCGGTGGCAGCAATAGTTCGGGCGGCGGCGGCACTAGTAACTCGAGTGGCGGATCTCAACTGCGATGAGCCCCTTCAACATGCATTGCGAACCTTCGCCGGAAATCCCGGTCTGGGGCGGACCCCAACCGGGCGAGAAAACTTTCCTGACCGATGAAGACGGCGTGCTCCTAACCGATGAAGACGGGAACTTTATTGAAAGCGAACCTTAAACTGATAGTTGCGCTTACGCTGGCGGCCTGGCTCGGAGTGCTGGTCGCGGCGACCATTAAACCCAGCGGCGAGCCGCGCACAACGACGATTAGCACGCTGGACGATATCTTTTTGACCGCTACCAACTCCGCTGCTGGCACCAACAACGCCTTCAAGACAAAACGGATCAGTTGGGGCGATTTGCTCAGCGCGATCAGTGCGAACCCTTTTTCCAGCGGCAGTTTTGGCATCGGCAAATTTGGCTCCATCCAACTGACCAACCAGGCTTACCTGATCGAGCAATTGTGGGGCGGTCCGACAAACTCGATTTCGGGCAGCAACGGATTTTATTACTACGTCAACCTGGTTAACCCGAGCCTTGCGATCACTGACATCGTCCAGGGCGTCTATTCTCCAAGCTCCTTTCAACTGCGCATCTTTGAGAACAGCGGCTCCAACGCGACCGTGTATTTGCCCGCCGGCGCCAAGACTCCCGACGGCTCGAGTACTTTTGTCGCCACCAATGGCCTGGATACCTTTGTCCAGATCTGGAAGGGGGATCGCAGCGTGGTCAGGCATGAGACCGATTACAATACCAGCGACCCCAGCAGCGGCGTCGATGTGGTGAGCTCCGTATCCTTGGGCACGTTGGTAAACGACGCTTTTTGCGGCGGAACCAATCCTTTGGTCGGCTGGTTTGGTTATCGTTTTGTGGCCCAGTCCAATTTTACGGCGATTGGCCTTGGACGTTACGATCGGGCGCTTGGCGCTTTGTATGGGAGCACTACTGTCGAGCTCCTGGATTCAAACTTCGTCTTTCTGGCGCAAGCCACCGTCGGGATCAACGGCAGCGGAGCCATGCAATACGGCTCCTGTTATTCAAACAACGCCCAAGTCAACGTGAGTCTGAGTGCTGGCAAGGCTTACCATCTGGCCTCGCTTGAAGTGGGCAACTACCCTTATGCCTACACGGTTTTTAGCAGTTCCAACACCGTGATCACTCCTGGCCCCAAGCTCACCGTCTGGGGGCCTTTCACTTACGCCAGTTGCATCAGCTCCGGAAATCTGGTCACCGCACAAACCAACACCGGCTACGTGCCTTTGACTTTGCTCTCGCAATGAAACTTTTGCTCGCAACGCTGGCGCTGGCGTGGACGACAGCCCACGCGCAATTCCAGGTGGGACTCAAGCCCGGATTCTTCCCGCGTCAGGCTTCGGCTGTGGTAAGCGTTCCATTTATCACCGGGCAGACAGCCGGCACTCCGCAAAGCGGCGCTGGCTCCGATAACGTCGGCTTCCTTTTCAGAGTAGGAAGCGCAGCGCTGACCGTGACAGACGTTGGAGTGTTTCGGCAGAGCGGGGATAACAACACCAGTATAAGCGCCCACATTTCCAGCGTTACTGGAGGGACTTTGTATGCTACGGCAACCATCGACTTGACCGCTGGTTCAGCAGGCAGCTTTGTGTACGCGCCAGTCACACCTGTAGTCCTTTCCGCCAATACGACATATGTCGCGACGTTCCGAGACACGGGCAAGTGGTACGATAGCAACTCGACGATTACTCATACGGCCGACGCGACCGTCCCGAATGCGACTTATTCCGCTAATCCGATCAGCGGAATTACAGACTTCAACGCCAACGCCAACGGAGGCACGGATCACGCCTATGGCTTCGTGAACTTTAAATATCACTTGTGAGCGGAAACGAACATTTCGACGGTTGGTTGATGATCGTGGTCATCGGTTTAGTTGTAGGGCTAACTCTTGTTGTCTTTTTTCGGGATTGGTGGAACTGACCTATGGCCTGGCTTGGACTCGATAAACTTTTCCTGGGCACAGACCTGAGCGCTGAGCAGCAGCGCTCCAATGAGCTCGACGCCAAAATCCAGGCGGCCAATCAGAAGCTTGAAGACGCCGGCTACGTCACACCCGGTTATACCCAGCTCGCCAGCCAGGATATTGCGGCCGGTAACGTCAGCACCGGCGCTGATAACGTCGTCGCTTCGGTCAATTCCGAATTTGTCGCGGGCGCCGAGCAGGGCTTGCAGAATGTTCTGACCGCTCCAGGCAAGGTCGTGGGGCTAGTCGGTTCCGGCTCCAGCACGCTCCTGTGGGGCATCGTCAAAAATATTCCGTGGTGGGCTTGGATCGTCGCTGTCGGCGCGCTCTTTGTTTGGATGGGCGGCCTTTCGCTGCTCAGAGGAAGGCTGGCACGATGAGCGATTTGAGCGAGTCCAGTTTGCTCAGTTTCAATCAGAAGGTTGCTTACTGGAAAGTCGTCGTCTTCAAAATGCTCAACGGCTGGTTTATCACTGTTGGCGCCAGCCTGGCCGTGGCCGGCATCTTGTCCGACCACACGACTAAAATTATTTTGGTGCTGGTGGGTGGCAGCAAATTCCTGGAGGGCTTTATCGATCAGGAAGTGGTCCGCACCCAGCAAAAAGTTAAGGAAGACACACAGCACTTCGTGAAAGCACAAATTATGAAACTACTAATCATCGGCGGGCTGACCGCTTTGTTACTTACCGGCTGCATGACCGACCCGGCCACCGGGCAGCCCTTTCCCGCTTATGTGCCCGACTCAGCCGGCATCTCCAACACCATGGCAAAAATTCAGTCGGCAATCTCCCTCTCCGCTCCGGTCAACCCTTACGCACCCTTGATGGCCACCGGGGCGCAGGCGGCGGCGGTGTTGCTGACGGCCGGTTCCGGGCTTTTGGCTTTCCTCAAGTCCAAGCAGGCCTCTAAAGCCAGCGCTGTGGCGGCTACGTTGGCGCAGGGCGTTGTTAAGGCGGGCGATGCGGCCAAGAGTGTCGTGCTCGATCATGCGTCTAATACGCCCTTGTTTGCGGCCGTGGCCGGGCATATCAACGATGCGACGCCGTGAAACCCAAGACCCACAAGGCCAAACTTTTTCAGTGAAGCGGGCGCGCCCGCTCACCCACCGACAAAAACAAAAAGACCAAACCAAATGAAGAAAACAGTAATCGAACAAATAATGAGCGAGCTGGATGCTGAGCCGACGCCCGGCAGGGTAATGGCCCATGTGATCCGGCTGGAACGCGTGGTCGAAAAGCTGGCAGGCAAAAGTCTGGACGATCTGCTACCCCAGCCGCCGGCCCCGTCACAGCCTCAATCACAGCCCCTGGCTCCGTCACAGCCTGGTCCAGTCACCGGGGTCTAGCTTATGCCGATCATCCGACGAACCCAACCGCGCACGGCCTTGCCCCGTCCGAGTTACGCCTTTGCGTCTACGGCCTCGCGCCTGGCCGCGAGCGGGCTTAGTCCCAGGCGGGTGGACGCGGCGCATCCGGTAACGCCAGCGCCGCGCGGCGCTGGTTATACGCGCCATAGTGTCAGGGCTGGCGCTGCCCGCGGCGGGCGATGAACCGCAGGCAGGCCGTTGCCACGCTCTTGATGGTGTTCCTGATTCTGGTCGGGATCATCGGCCTTTATTACGGGCTCTGGCGCGCGTATCAGCTCTATCAGGAGAAGAGCGCGCAGCTCTCCACGCCCAAGGGGATTCTCAGCCTGTTGACGGGCAAAGGCGGGCCCTAGCGCCAAGTTTGGCGCTGCGATATCAGAACCGGCAAAGCGGAGCTCCGGTTCCGACGATCCACCAGCGCTCGCCGGGATCTACCTCCTCCCTGAATTTCTTCCACGCCTGGGCTAGCGCTGTGCCTGGGCATCGGCCTTCCCCGCGAAAGTAGCCTAGCGGGTAGCATTTGAATTGCGCGTGCCACCGTTTGGCCCGAGGTAGGTCACATTGCTCCCTGATTTGAGCTTCAAAGCTGAATGGAATCCTCAGTTTTTCCTTCATAATTCGCCTCCAAAAGTCGCTCAAAAGCGCTCCCAAAGGCGATTCGGCTTTTGGGTACTTAGTACAGATCCATTCATAAACCCACCCAATCAGGAACAAACAAAGTAAACCCTGGATAACCACCTGGATAACCACCTGGATAACCAGGTGCTTAAATTTGGGGGTTGGGTGGGAACGAAAAAGACCCAAAAATAAAGGATTGCCAACCGAAAGCGCTTTTGATATATTGATAACCAGATGAAGAAAATCGACGCTACAGTTTCGGCCATTGCGGCTCTACTTGGGGCTCGTGGTGGAAAATCTAGGTCAGCCAAAAAACTGAAGGCTCTGCGCATAAATCAGCGCAAGGCCACAGCCGCGCGGGTCCGAATGGCAAAGCTTGCCAAAGCTGGAGTCAGCTAAATCCAAACGGGCGCACAACAAACATTGTGCGAAATAAAGCCCAACTCCTTCCAAATCCGCTTTAGGAAACAAAACACGAAATGAGCAAACCAAATTTACTAGGTTTTTCCTCCTCGATTGGCATCTACCGCAATAACCGGATACGCGAATTGCGTGAAATCTTGCAGCGCTCAATACCCCGCAAAGTAGAGTTCGCCGAACTGGCCCCAATGCTCTTCCAAGCGGTCATGGCCTATGCTGGGGAAAATCAGATTGATGGAAACTTTGACGGTTACACGAAGGAGCAATGGGCTGAAATTTTTGCATCGAACCACATTGCCGTCAGTGCCCCAGAGGCTTCGATAATCATCAAGGCTTTCGACCAGGTCGGGCTCTTTGAAGATGAGAAAATCCGCTCTTGGTCCAAGTACAACCGACACTTCGCAGCACACGAGCAGATCATCAAAGCCAAACGCAAGGCCAGCCAGATGTGGCAAAAGAAGCGTGCCCAACAACTGCATGATTCGCTCAAAAAGACTCCAGAATTCCCCTCCGAACCCGCTCCAAAGCCCGAAAAAAACGGCGCGCAAGGCGGGAGTGAGAGCAAACAAATTTGGCTGATTGAAAAGCAGCTTGAAAACGCCCAAGGCGATGAGCGGCGGCAACTCCTGGCCAGGAAAAAGGAGCTGCTCACAAAGGCCACCGGAGTTAAACGGAGAGAGCCAACGCCGGAGCCAGCCAGGGCCAAAACTCCCAAATCCTCTCCCGGTGAATTCCAACGCGCCTACCTCAACTCAGCTCGCTCGCTCGTGGCCGACAGCCCCGGGCTGCTCACTGACAAAATGGTGACGGCGCTGCTCGACGCTGGCGACCCGCTCCCGGCCTCGGTGCAAGAGAGATTTCGCAAGCTGCTGGAGCAGCGCGAAAAAGAAGAAGCCCGGAATCCCATTCCGGGCTGAAGAATCAAAACAAGTTAACGAAAGGAAGTGTATGACGAAAAACAAAACTGTCACGGTCAAAGTGGACGAATCCACTTTCCGCTGGCTCAACGAATTGGCCAAAGCCCAACGGAACCGAGAAGTCACCGCCGCCGAATTCCTGGCACAAGCGGCTTTCTGCATGGCTGACTACGCCGGCCGGCGTGAAGGCTCCTGGGAAGCGGACCTTGGTCGGAATCTGCTCAAGGCCTCTTATCAAGCCGACATTCCCCTACGCGTAAGATTTCGATTGAGCAAATGGGAGGCAGCCTTTCAGAAGTCTCAGGAGGTGACCCCATGAATAAAGCGGAGCTTATAGACTTTCCGGCCCAATCGGACGAAACCGAATTTGGGATCGTGCTTTCCCTGCATCCAAAGTGCAGCCAATGCGAAGCGCCCCTGGTGAGAGCGGTGGAACCCGGCCCGCTGTGCGCCAGATGCGACCACGAAGCGAATCGGCGCTACCACTGGCGGCAGTACTTCCTGAACTTGCGGTGCAGTGATGCGGAAGCAGCCAAAGAACACCGGGCCATGGCGGAGGAGTTGGAAAAACCATACCTCGATCCCAACCCGCCGCCGCCAAAGCCAAAGACTTCTCCGCGCGCGCAGTCACAGGAGCGCAAGCGCTGGCTCTTGACGCCGCTGATCAACCGGGAGCAGGTCCGCAAATTTCTGTTGGACAGAGCCAAGTCCAACCGGCTCCACAAATTCAACCGCGTGAGCGAAGAGACCCTCTTGCAAGCTCACGAAATGCTGCGGACGTGGTGCATCCACCACGTCAACCGCTTCCCATCGAGAGGCAAAACGCTGTGAAAGCAATCGAAGCCATGAACGCGCAGGAAATCTGCAACGAGCTCCTGGAGCTCAACAAACAATTCACCGATTCCATGTTCGACATCCTGGAGCACCGCTTGAAGCTGCGCGCCGGCTGCCTGCATTGGACGGGCGATCCGTTGAACCAACCGCCAGAGATTGTCCTGGCCGAAGCGCGCGCCGTGATTGAGAAGAGCAACCTGAGCCGGCCAACGCCGCTTACAACCTGTCTATCGCCTTTGCGCCCAGATGAGGAACCGTGGGCATCGGGGAAGAAGCGCAAAGCTTTTGTCGTCCTCTACGAATTCGATGAGAGCACGCACTGGCTGTACAGCGATGAGGACTTCGCCAAGACACTGACTCACCTTTGCCACAGCGGCGCCAAACTGAACAGCAAGGGAGAGGAACCCAAAGTCACTGTCGTCCCATTCCACGTATGAGCGAGCTGGAGCACGGAGAAGTGAGCCTGGAACGGCTGCGGCAAATCAAAGGCAGCATCGCGGACGCGATCCGCGAGCGGGTTCAGCCGATCTCAGACGCCATTGCGAGTCTCAACGATCACCTCAAAGACTGCCGGGAGTGCAACGCCAACGAGACGCCCTACAAACTTTGTCCCACGGGCAACCGGCTGTTCAACGCCGTGCTCGACGCATGAACGAAGCCGCCGCAGCGGCGTCACGCCTGGCACTGTCACTTTTCCCGGGAGCCGGCCTTTTGGACCGTGGGTTTGAGCAGGCCGGGTTCTGTGTCGTGCGCGGACCGGACACAGTCTTTGGGCAACGAATTGAGGACTTCCACGCCGTGCCAAATCGGTTTATGTTCCGGACATTCACATTTCCGGGTCTGCGGTCCAGCGGTTCAATCTGTTTGCTTGGGAGTTTGGCTGCCGGCAAAATCGCAACCGCTCTTTCCAGTTTGGCAGCCGGGATGGCCGGCCTTTGGTCATCCAGAGGCGCACTCAGTCACAGTTCGTGCGCCTGGCTCCAGCGGCAATGGCCAGAGACTCACACCGCAACTTTGCCGAGTTGTGCGAGCTGCAAGGTTTGCCGCGCGATTTCGATCTGCCTGGTCTGTCACGGACGGCCAAAGCCCGGGCTGTAGGCAACGGTGTCCCCGTTCCGATGGCCAGGTCAGTCGCGGAAGCGATTCGCGACAGTTGGCACTGGGCCACCTTGCCCCGTTTGTGCGCCTGTAATTGTGGCCGGCTAGTCACCGGTCGCCAGGTCACAGCCACAGCAGCTTGCCGCAAGCGCATCGAGCGTTCGCGCCGCGGATTGTCACGGGTTTCTCTTTCGTTATGATAACCGAAACAATTCGTTGCGATTGCTGCAAAGCAGCTTTTACGGGAAATTGCAATTTTCCGTTTTGGATCACTTTCGAAGCTGACGGCTCAGCTTTGTCGCAAGGAGGAGTATTGATTTACTCCTGCAAGAGGTTGGACTTTTGCGATAGAAACTGCGCGGTCAAATGGTTTGAACAATTTGGATTGAAGTCTGAAGGCCCGGCGTGAGCTATCCCGGCTCCAAAGCGCAGGCGGGAGTGTTCCAACGCATCATCGGCCAGATGCCGCCGCACTCGACCTACGTGGAACCCTTCTTCGGGAGCGGCCAAGTGTTCTGGCGCAAAAAACGCGCTGCCGCCTCGGTGATAATCGACCGCGACCCAGGACTCATCGTCAAAGCTGGCGCTGAGGCCGGCGTCAGCGCCATTGCTGGCGATGCGCTCGAACTTTTACCAGCGCTCGCTCCAGCGCTGGCGGCCGACGCGGTTATCTACTGCGATCCGCCTTACCTGCTGTCCACGCGGCAAAACCGGTTCTACTACGATCACGAAATGACCGAAGGCCACCACGTGATGCTGCTGGCGCTGCTGCGCTCGCTTCAATGCAACGTGCTCCTGAGCGGTTACCAATCCGAGATCTACAGCTCGCAGCTACAAGGCTGGCGTTGCATGGCCTATCGAACCAGGACACGCGGGCGCACGGTCACCGAATGTCTCTGGGCAAACTTCCCCGAACCGGCAGAGCTGCACGACTGGCGTTATGCCGGCCAGAGCTAGTTCGACAGTCTCTCAATGTTCCAGTCCCGGCGTTGCTGCAGGCAAGCAAGCTGCTCCGCAAATCTTCCCGATGAACTCAACCCTTGCCCGGCGCTTGCCGGTGCGCTTTGACGCCAACGCCGCCCTGGAGACTCTGGCCGCGCGCGTGGACCAGCTGGAAACCGAGCTGAGGCACACCGCTCGGCTACATCGCAAAGAGGTAATGCTGCGCTACGGCATCACCAAATCCACCCTGCACCGGTGGTTACAGGCTGCTCAGCTGCCGCCACCTATCCGGTTAGAAGGACACGGACCGCTTTGGCGTTTGGCGGATCTGGAAGCGGCAGAGAACGCCGGACAGCTTCCGCAGCCAGTCACGGACGGACAATCGTCCGCTGTCCCCCTAAAACAAGGCGGAAATGGCGGCCTGGTGCCAACCCTGTCCGGCTTTGCCACTGTCCAAAGATCGGTCTGAGTGTCCATTCCTCTGTCCAGAGATGGGGCTTGCAATTGTCCGCTTTGGGTGGGAAAATCCCACAGATGGCTAACATGACCATAGTGAGAGTGGATGAAAAGCAGCGGGTGCGCTTGCCGCAAGCCAAACCCGGACAGATATTTTCCATCGAGGCAAACGAGGGCCGCATCGTATTGGTTGAGGTAATCCCAAAGGAAATCCCCTTGGTCAAATCGGTGCGCGTAAAAGGCAAGTTGCGTCCGCCTCCAGGGTTCCGGCCATCCAAGGACTTGATCGCCGCAGCGGTTCGCGCTGACAGGGACGCCCGATGAGGCGTTATTGGGATAGCTCCGCGCTGCTCCACGCTTTTTGGGATGCCAGAATCGAGCACTTGGCGAACGAGCTGGACCAGTGGACCAGGTCGCACACACTCACGGAGATGTTTTCCACACTGACCGGTGGCCGCTTAGGCGGGCAGTTTCATCCTGCGGACGCTGCCGCGATTGTGAAGGAGTTAACCGCAACGATGAATTTCGTTGATCTGGACGCCAAAGAAGTGCAAGCCGCGCTCGAACTGGCCGAGAGGCACGGCGTCCGTGGCGGAAACATCCACGATTGGATTCACGCGAGGGCTGCCAGGAAAGCCCGCGTTGAGGTTTTGCTCACCAACAACTTTACCGATTTCCAGAATTTAGCGGACGGGTTGACGGTTCAGGCTCCCTAAAAGAGTTTCCCTGCCAGCTCCCCTCCGCTCTCCCGGTCATAAGCCAGAAAACTCCCACGCGGCAATTGCGCCGCTTTGTCCACGGCTGAGTAATACGGACGGATGGCGTCCAAGTCCGCTGGCTCAATGGTGTTAAAACAAACCCACTCGGTCACCAGCCGGCGCAAGTCCCGGTGATAATCACGCGGGCTATGCGTCGCAGTCATCAGCTCCAATCCGTGGACGCGGCCCGTCCGGGCGACATTCTCCAGCTCAGCAGGGATGCTCACGTGATCGGACCATTGCCAGAGCTCATCGACGTACAACACCTTCTGACCTGGTCCGCGTTTGGAACAGTCAAAAGCCCACTGACAAAACCAGCGGAAGCCGGCCTGCAGCTTGTCGCCCGGGAACATCAGATGGGGATTGAAACAAACCCAGCGAGTCAAGAGCGCCTCCTCGCACTGGCGCGCGGTGCCACAAGGTTTGAGCTTGAGCCGGTCGGCGGCCTGGCCACGATCGTCGAAAATGAAGCGGCAGGCAAAATTGCCGTTCAAGAGGTAACGAAAACCAAACGTGGTTTTGCCGGAGCTCCCCTGCCCCACAATCAGCGTGATGCGCGCGGGGTTGGCATAGTCGCAGTACATTAGTTCAGTCAGGCGAAATCCCCTGATCGATCAACTGCTGCCGGCTCAGGACCAGCCGAGCTGCGAATTTATGAAGGCACTTTCGCGAGCAAAGATGTTTAGAACCTTCTGGGCCGATAACGAAATACCAGGTCTGTTGCGACTTGGCACTGCGTTGGGTGCCACAAATGGCACAAGCAGCTTCCGCGCTCATGGCCGGCAGCGGTGTGTCTGGATCAGGAACCCGGTGAACGGCGGAACCGCGCAGCCGATCACCGTCAGTTGTGCCCCACAACGAGGACAGAAAACCGGCAATGGGTTTCCAGCCTGGTCAGTCACCCCTTGAAACCATTGCGGATAGCCCTTGGCCGGGGGACCACTGTCGAACGGCCGCGTCACAGGTGGCTCAGTTGTGCCTGGATGCGTCACGTTTGAATTTCGTGTTCACCGCACCACTCGCTTTGATTGATCGGCGGCCAATAAGAAATCGCGCGCAACGCCCGCCTCTGGCTCAGCCGCTCCACTTCCGGCACATGCAACACTTGCGGCGCGCGCTTGCGGCATTCGCCTGTCTCGCTGCCACTGTTGCAAAAGAATCGGCAATTAGAACAATTACGACTGGCGTTCATGGCTTGGCTGGCGCGGGAGCGGGTTTGCTAGCAGCAGCCGCTTTGTGCTGCTCGATCATCTCTTGCAGCTCGGACTCCAAGCGCCAACCCTGGTAGCAAAGCGCCGCAACGCTAAAGAGAAAAAGCCCCTCATCGCTATACTCCGCTGAGATACCCAGCCGATTCAAGAGCTTGGCAATCGCAGGCGGCCCTCGCTTGATCGCCGTAACCTTGAACGCCGGCACGTACTGTGCGTCGCTGGTGATTTTGCGGACCAACGCCTCTGGCAGCTGCGCGGCCTGGGCCGCCTCACGAAATTTCTGGATGCGCCGTTTCTCGGACCATTCGACGCCCTCAGCAACAACATCGGTCAGCAGTCCGGGCTCCCAGAGGACGGGCGGCTGTTCAACAGGCGCAACAGCAGCAGGAATCCCTTCACCATTAACCAGCGCCGCGCCCGAATCAGCATTGCTCGGCAGGACTGAAGGCAAGGCCGGCTGCGGAGCCAGGCGATGGGCTGACTCACGAATCTTTTGCTTGCGTTCCTTATCCGTTTTTCTATCGGCCTCAAGCGCTTCCTGGGACCCGGGGACAAGTCCATCTCTACGCCGCTTGCCGCCTCGGTTGCCGCCAAAGAGCGGGACTGATGCGACAGCACCAGACGCAGCGGCAGCATTTCCAGATTTGTTCGCCGGACCGCTGCCTGCCACTGGCGCATGAGCTGCCGCTCCTGGCGCTGCTGGCGCTCGGCTTCCTTCTGCGGGTTTGGTTTCTTCAGCCATGGCCAGGTCACAGCCCTCTCAGGAGTTTGGTCATTTCAGCTCCGAACGCTTTCATCTTTCTGAAGGCATTGAGGCAGCGAACGGCGGCGATCAGCACGGTGATATCGTCTGTGCCACATTCCGACACAACCATCTTGTGCCAGTATCGGAGCCAGCGTACGCTCTGCTTGGGGTGCCCGATTGGTAAGTCGGTTTTCATTCAATCCTCGAAGAACTCTTCCAGCGCGGACTTTTTCTCTGCCGGCCTGGCCGGGTGGCGCAATCGGTGCAGCTCATCCTCGAGCTCGGCGATTTTGGTTTCGCGTTCTTTCTTCTCCTTGGCAGTCTTGCCGTGGGACGACCTTTCGGTCTCCAGTTCGGTTTCCAGCGAGAGCTCTCGTTCCGTTCTTTGCCCGGTTAACACCGTCCGCGCGGCTGGGGGAGCGGCTGGACCAGGCGCGGGAGCGGGAGCCGGCGCGGGTTGCGGCGGAGGTTCGGGAGCAGGGACGTCGTCGGCCATACAATTAAGATTTCAGTGGTTCACTGTGCCTGCCCCTGATTGCACAGCGCAATCCAGCGGTGGCCAATGGGACTGAATGGGACTTTGAGAATCCGCGGCGGGGGATTACAACTCTCATGTAACGCTTCGGTGTTCCAAACCGCGCACGCGGGCCGGGTGTCTCCGGTCGGGCGCGCCAAAGACGCCAGAAACGTTTTAGAGACAGTCAACGGCCCGATTCCTCTTACCGGGCATTTCCTCCCAATGAAAAAACTCAAACCCTACCTCATTATCGCCGCCGTGGTGCTTGTGGTGCTCTTTGCCGTCAATCGAGTGCCCAAAGCCAAAGCGCTGATCCTGGGGTAATAACTCCGCACCTGTTTTATGATCAAGTACCGTATTCAGCTGCGGAGCATTACCGCCGTTTCCGCGTCGACCACCGTCACCATTGATATCCCATGCGGTCAGCGCTACCACTACATCCTGCTTGAGCACGGCTACGCTGCCGGCACAAACACGATTGCCGGTGCCGAAGCCAACATCACGGAGGTTCGGATCTACTCCAACAGCCGCATCCAGCGCGTAATCAGTTCGACGCAGCTGCGGGATATGAACCTACTGAACGGCACGGCCTACGACTGCACCGGCGTGCCTAACACCGCTCCCGGTGTCACCTTCCCGATTTATCTGGGGGAGCCCTGGCGCGAAAGCCCTGCCGATCAGGATGCCCTCGGTTGGGCCACCGCCGGCTGGTTGAACTTCCAGATCCAAGTTGATCTCGGCGCAGCCGGCACACCGACCTTGAAAGCCTTCGCGGTCGTGGACGATTTCGTTCCGGCTCCCGGCACCAACCCTGGCATTGTGAAGTGGCTTCGCGTGCCGATGATTCCCGGTGGCACGCAGTACGATTACGTCGCACTGGACCGGCGCGACTTCCTCCAACAGATCAGCATTTACCCGGACTCGGGCGCCAGCCAGTCCCCGACGCTGGTCACGTTCAAGCGCAACTCGCAGATTTTGCACGAGCTCAGCGCGGCGGCCAATACGGCGTTGCTCCAAAACAACTTCATGACGCCCGCTGCTTCGGGCCGGACATCCGGGATTTATGATCTCGTGTTCGACCATGATGGCTTGCTGACCAGCGCCGTGCCGATGGACGGCGCGCGTGATTCCTTGCTGGAGATAAACTCGGCCAGTGCGATGTCCGGCACGCAGGTCGCCATCATTCAGCGGCTCGGCCCTCCGGAGTGACCAGGCCCCCCAATTGAAAACAAAAGCTCGCGCTGCTCTTTAAGCCTTTCTCGGAGCAGCGCGGGCAAACCGAAATTATGGATCCATTTACAACGGACAGTCCCGATCTCTTGGCCAGCACCGGCCTCAACGATCCCAATTCGCCGTGGAATTTGAACGGCTTGCTCCAGACCGGAATCAATTTTGGCAATCAGGAGTTGCAAGCAGCGCTCGCCTCGCAGACTCCCTTGACGGCTCCCACCAGTGGCAACGGCGCGCCTGCGTCGCAAACCCCAGTTGTCGGCAACGCATTTTCCAACGTTGCGCCGGGCAAGGCCACAAGCTGGACCACGGTTGTGGTTTGGGTTGCAGTGGTCGCCCTGGTCGGTTGGGTGTTGCTGGAATTTCGCGAGTAGTTCTCCCATGTTCGGGCCAATCCTAGCTCTGGCCGCGATTGCTCTGGGATATTATTTTAATTCCCGGCCCGGCACTGCCGTGCCCGCTCAATCCGCTGACACCGGGCCAACTTCTCAGGACGTTAATCCCGATTTGAGCGGCTACCCGATTCACGGCGCGCCGGCAGTCATTGCTTTCGACGGTGGCCGAACCAATCTGCTAGCGACGCCGAGTCCAACCACGGCGAAAACGCCCGCCTCGACCGCCAAGACACCGACCAACTCAAGCAAGGTGCTGCCGGGGGGGGTTCTGGCGGGGGACAACGCGGCGCAATGGATCGCACAACAGTCAGCAGCGGGAAAAGTGTTCCGGGACGCCGCAACGGCCCTGGGGCATGGCCCAATAAATGAGCACGCCAGCAGTGGGTTCGGCTCGGATGCCTTTCAATGGATCGAATCCCTTGGCAGTGATCTCCGAGACCTCTTCACCGGTGGCGATAGCAGTGCCGGCGGCGCCAGCGGCGGGACGAAATACGTCTATTTCGAGTGAAAAAGCAAATGCCATTACTCTTGGGACTCGCCTTGGCGGCCGCCGGCCTGGCCTACTACTTTTTGGTTTTCAAAAAGAAGAAGGTTAGTAGCGCCAGATCTGGCGCGGCTGCCGGCCCGAGCGCAGCCGTGCCG
>WNFR01004117.1_pt1 | contig 14996 bp, 15 predicted proteins | sample 5400221 | NCBI WGS metagenome assembly WNFR01 (sample SAMN13153357, study PRJNA577476) | soil metagenome | isolation source: 40 cm soil under Madrone tree | place: USA:California | collected 2016-06-14 | reverse complement strand
GAGCCGACGGGATTCGAACCCGCGACCTCCGACGTGACAGGCCGGCGTTCTAACCAACTGAACTACGACTCCGCATGAGAACCCGAGTTATCAATTTCAAATCTTAAATCAGATCTTGAATCTGAGATCCATTGGCTTTTAAAAAGCTCTGGACCGAAATTTGAAATCTCAATTTGAGACTGGTAGGCACGGAGGGACTCGAACCCCCAACCTCTTCCTTGTAAGGGAAGCCGTCTACCATTGACGTACGTGCCTAAATCGACAGGCATCCTTGTCTGTCCTGACTCTCTAATACAGGCAAGACGCCTGTTCCGGTAACCTTGCGCGGCACGTTAGCATCAAAGAACGTTTGCCACAATCGGTATAATCCGTAGCAAGCGAATCGTCATGCTAAGAGAAGCAGGGTGGAGTGTCAAGCTACAGTTTAGAGTTCAAGCTTTAGCTTGCGTGGCAAAACCATAGGCTAAAAGCTGAACTCTGAACTTCTTGCTTCAAAGTGCATCAGTACCTGAAAAGTGGGGTAGTGGGTTAGTTTTTAGGACACGGCCTTTTGATAGTTTGCACTGGCAGTTTTTGCAGTTATAGTTTCACTTAAGAGATCCCCATCCAAACGATAGTCATGCTTGTACTCACTAAACGTATGCGGCCACGCTTAATCATGTTGGTCCTTTTTCTGCCGGCCATCTTCCTGGTGGCCGAACTCTGCTGGCGTACGATCGGTAGAGCGTCTGATCAAGAATCCAATCAACAGCAGCCCAACCAAAGACCGCGCCGGGTTACGGGAACAGAGCAATCGAGCGATAACAAGACATCTGCAACCCCGACGACTCAGGAAGTCGATGAAGGTGACGTCGTCAGAGTCGACACTCAGTTGGTTTCTGTGCCGACTGTCGTTACAGATAGCAGCGGCCACCCTGTCGCCGGTCTTCGTCCCGAGAATTTTCTGATCCTCGAGGATGGAAGGCCACAGGAGGTTGCCAGCTTCGGAACAACCGAAACGCCATTCGAAATTGCTCTGCTGCTTGACACGTCGGGGTCGACACGCGATGACGTGGCAATGATTCGGCAGGCTGCAAATAGCTTTATCGAAGCGTTGCGACCGGGGGACCGCGTTGGCATCGTCGCTTTCAATACCCTGGATCAAGGCGCTGTTAAGTTGGCAACCGTGGAAGTTCTGACGTCTTTAACTAGTGACAGAAAGTCGTTGCGTAAGGCCATTGAGAATCTCGGAGCGAGCAACGGAACTCCTTACTACGACGCACTCGAACGCGTTGCCGACGCCATCTTTCACGACCCGCCGCGAGATGAAGTAAAGGGTCGGCGAGCTGTTGTTGCCTTAACCGATGGTGTCGATTCGGCAAGCAATTCCGATTTCGGAACGGTAAAGATGAAACTGTCGCGGGCTGGCATTGCTTGTTACTTCATCCAGGTAAACACCGAAGATTTCGTCGAAGATCGTTTGATGAAAGATTGCCAGGACGACGGACGATTGGCGCTTTCACAAAAGCAACTCCAGCGTTATCGACAGATCTTTGTACCAGGAGCGAAGGCGGAAGACTTCAGAGACTTCTGTCAGATGGGACCGTTTGAGAAGATGTCGATTAGTCGCGACCTCTACAATCTGGCGCGGCGTGAAATGAACGATCTGGCGCGTGCGTCGGGCGGCAGAAGTTTTGTGGCGTCTAATCTATCGGATGCTAGAGCGGCGTTCGCGCGCGTGGCTACAGATATTGGTACGCTTTACAGTCTTGGCTACTATCCGACAAACAAGTTGCGCGATGGGAAGTTTCGTGCGATTCGCTTGGAAATGAAGGGCGTTAAAGACAAGACGCAGGTGCGTGCCCGCGACGGCTACTATGCACCAAAGCAGTAAACCCGAAGACCAAAGCCCGAACACCCAAGGCCCAAGGCCATTTTCCCAATGACCAATCCGAATACTTTTCGCAGAATCCTTCTGATCGTTCTTGATGGCGCAGGCATTGGGGCCATGCCAGACGCTCCCGAATGGGGCGATGCAGGGTCAGACACGTTTGGCCACATCATGGAGTCCCGCCAACTGCGGCTTCCCAATCTGCAACGATACGGCCTCGGCAATATTCGGCCGCTGCAGGGCCTGCCATCGTTGGATCACACCGAAGGCTCCTACGGTCGTTGCGCGCTGCGCTCGAATGGCAAAGACACGACGACGGGACACTGGGAAATGGCGGGGATCATTCTTGAACGTGCCTTTCCGACATATCCAAACGGGTTCCCTCCGTCCGTGCTCGATCGCTTCATCAATGAGACTTCGGTTCCCGGAATCCTGGGAAATATTCCCGCGTCTGGTACGGAAATCATCAAGGTGTTGGGTGAAGAACACGTCAAGACGCGGAAGCCGATAGTCTACACCTCAGCAGATTCCGTTTTCCAAATCGCCGCTCATGAGGAAGTGATTCCGCTCGAAAAACTGTACGAGATGTGTGAGACGGCGCGTCGTATTCTCGATGGTGAACACAGGGTTGGTCGCGTCATCGCGCGCCCTTTTCTCGGAAAGCCTGGAGCGTTTTATCGCACAGAGAATCGACATGACTACGCCGTGCCGCCGCCACGGGAGAATCTGCTGCCGGCTCTCGCGGATGAGGATCTCGATGTTGTTTGTATCGGAAAGATCGCTTCGATTTACGATTCAATGGGTGTAACCAAAGATCTGTCGGCGAAGAACAACGAGCAATCAATCGACCAGACCATCAGCGCCCTGAGAGAAGAATCGAGGGGACTAATTTTCTCCAACCTCGTCGACTTCGATATGCTCTACGGCCACCGTCGCGATACTGAAGGTTATGCGCGCGCTCTTGAACACTTCGACGCTCGAGTTCCTGAGATCGAATCGGCAATGAATGTCGACGACCTCATGATCATTACCGCGGACCATGGCAACGATCCTACTTTCCCAGGTTCAGATCACACTCGTGAGTATGCGCCGCTGCTTGTTTATGGAAAAACTGCCCGCTCCAATATGAACCTCGGCACGCGTGCATCGCTTGCTGATATTGGCCAAACGATAGCGGAGAACTTCGGATTGAAACTGGTCGCCGGAGAGAGTTTTTTGCAGAGACTTGTGAGTAGCGATCAGTAAGAGTAATCAGCGCCGCGGTAGCGCGGAGATTCGCAGGTTGGGAAGGGGGCAGTCGATAGGTTCAAGGTGCGATAAATTTAACGCGCCCCCGCCTCAAGTTTCAGAGGCTTCCTCATGTGGTACTAACCTCATGAGCCCGCAGCATGCCTGATGCGAGGAGGACCTAGCGAGGAGGATCTATTTCGCTCGCTCCGGCGACAAACTCCGGTAGATTATTTCGATCCACATATCGGTCTTAATAAACCCGGTTCCCCATGGCTTCCATTCCTCGGGTAGACCTTCCTTTTTGATCTGGTCAAGTGTTTGCTTGGCAGCCATCTTCTTACGCACAATGTCTGTCGTTTCCAATAGCATTCGGTGAAAAGCTTTCAAGTCTTCCGCCGTCGAAAGTTTTCCGTGACCCGGAATAAGCTTTGCGCCGGTTGGAAGCTTAGGAATTATCTCAGCGATGTTCTTTATCAAACCCTCGACGCTGCCTCCGCTTTCCAGATCGACAAACGGAAATCCGCCGGCAAAGAAATCGTCGCCCATATGCACAACGTTCGAGCCGGTAAAGAAAATTACGCTGTCCCCATCAGTGTGTCCCTGGGGGAAGTGAATTACCCGAATCTCCTCACCATTGAAATGGACGGACAATGATTCGTCGAAAGTGATTACGGGTAACGCTTCTTTAGGAGAAGCCGGCGTAGTGCTCTTGAAGAATTCCGACTTCTGTTCGGTTGCAAGCCGCTTTCGCACGTTGGTTTGAGCAATGATCGGAGCTTCTGGTCCGAAGACAACGTTGCCGCCGGTATGGTCTCCGTGCCAGTGGGTGTTCAAGATGAATTTTAGTTTGCCGTCTCCCAGAGTTTTGAGCGCCGCCTTGATCTTATCCGCAAGGGGCGCAAACTGATCGTCGACAATCAGGATTCCATCCGCACCAACCGACACGCCAATGTTGCCACCCGCGCCTTCGAGCATATAAACGTTGCCGGCGACCTTTGTGGCTTTGATTTCAACTTTGGAAAAGTCTTGTTGCGCCTTCGTAACAATCGCGAGGCAGCAGATTAGAAATATGGCGCTTAGCAAGCACTTCTTCATGGAATTCCTCCGACCGTGAAATAGAAATACAAAGCACAAAGCACCAAGTACAAAGCACCAAGTGCATCAACGATTGCTCTTACCCTTCAGGATTCTTCAACACGGCAATGAACGGTAAATTTCGGTAGCGTTCGGCGAAGTCCAGGCCGTACCCAACTACAAACTCGTCCGGGATCTGAAAGCCCAGGTAGTCGATTGGTACTTCCTTCTCACGACGCTCGAATTTGTCGAGCAGAGCAACCAGTTTCACGCTGGCTGCACCCCGCGACTTAAGATTGGCTAGTAAGTAGGACAGGGTGAGTCCGGTGTCGACAATATCCTCAACAACGAGTATGTCTCTTCCTTCGATCGGCACATCGAGGTCTTTCATGATACGCACCTCGCCGGAGGTTCTGGTCGACGAGCCATAACTTGAAATTGCCATAAACTCGATGCTCAGGCGTGTATCGATTGTTCGCAGCAGATCGCTCAGAAAGAAACAGGCGCCTTTCAGCACTCCTATTAAAAGCGGATTGCGTCCCGCGTAATCACGAGTGAGCTCGGCCCCTAGTTCCTTTATGCGCGTCTGAAGTTTTTCCTCAGAAAGAAGTACTTCCAGATTGGGATTGCTGAATTCGGAGGTTATTTGAGCGGAAGAAGTAGCCAACTTTTTTCTCCTGTTTGATAGTGTCTGATATAACGGATTCAGGAACAGCTAAGGCGTTTGCGTATGTGCCGTGTGGTGCGACATACTATGCAAGCTCTTCCCTTTAGGTCAATGCTCTACAGCGAAATCCACGGAGATAAAACAGAAATGCGCGTCACACTTGCGCTTGTCCGCGCTCTTTTATTACTGAGCGTGCTGGCGTCGTTTTCGCTTTCGGGATTTGGGCAAAGCAAAGTGATCGAACCCTGTCCGGCCACGCCCAGCCCCTCTCCAGCTAGTCCCCTAAGAACTGGTTCCACCAGCGGCCTCAATGGTCAGCCTGAGATTAACTCGAGCGCTAGTGAGAAACTCATTGATGCGACCATTTCCGACGATGCCACGATTGAGAAGATTTTGACTCCATACAGCGGTAAGGTGCGGGCCCTCAATGTTGAGATTGGAACGCTTGAAGGCGAGCTGAAGAAGGGCGGAGTTGGCGCCGGCTCGTTGGGCAGCTTTGTTGCCGATGGAATGAAAGTTCAAGCGACCGCTAAACTCGGCAGACCCGTGGTGTTGGCAATCACAAATGCTGGCGGTCTCCGGAAGAATGCAATTCCGCCGGGACAACTGCGGGCGAGTGATGTTTTTGAACTACTACCATTCGAGAATGCTTTGATTGAGATTGAATTGACGGGCGCGCAGGTTTTGAAATTGCTGCAGGTAGCAACCAGTGGGCGCGACGCCCAGGCGGGCGCCAGGATTCAGTATCGCTGGAACTCCGAAAACCGGCCCGAGTTCATCAGCGCCAAATTGATCGACGCCACAGGTCACGAACAGGAGATCGACACTGGTGCGACCTATAGAGTCGTCACCATTGATTACCTTCTGAAGCTTGGGGGCGGCAGTTATGCCATTCTGCAAGAAGGCAAGAATGTCACGCCGTTGGGTCTGACAATTCGTGACGCCATCATGGAATATGTTAAAGCTGAGACTGCGTCGGGACGTCCTGTCCGGGCTCGACCTGACGACCGTTTTGTTCAAGTGGGTCCCGATCCAGCAAGATCCGAGGCACCACCACAATGATTAACCGTCGAAGATTTCTAACTACGTCGGCAGCGTTTGGCGCTGCGCTGGTCGTCGCGCCTTCTGAGTTGCAGTTTGTGCTTTCCAACAAGCAAGCGGGACTCGCTTCGCCACTACTCGATCCGGCTGCCGACGAAACATTAATAACCATCCTTCACACAAACGATACCCACTCGCAAATCGATCCGCTGCCATCTAATGACAAGTTGTATCCGGGGAAGGGAGGCGTCGCCCGTCGAGCTACATTGGTCAAGCGAATCAGACAAGAGAATCCGAACACTCTCCTGATCGACGCGGGTGATGTTTTTCAAGGGACTCCGTACTTCAATTTCTATAAAGGCGAGGTTGAGTACAAAGCGATGTCGGCCATCGGATATGACGTTGGCACACTGGGCAATCACGAATTCGACAATGGTGTCGATGCACTGGCCGCGGCGTTGAAGTTTGCGAGCTTCGATCTCGTTTCGGCAAACTACGACGTGCGGGGGACAGCGTTGGAGGGAAAGATTAAACCCTACGTCATTCGAAACGTTGGCGGCGTGCGTATTGGGTTGTTTGGTCTGGGTATAAGTCCAGCTGCGCTCATTACGCCGGCAAACTTCAAGGGTGTCTTTTATCGAGATCCCGTCGCGACTTCGCAAGAGGTTGTCACCACGCTGCGCGAGAAAGAGCATTGTGCGATGGTTGTTTGTATGTCACATCTCGGTTATTACGAGATTCCGAAAGCCGGAGAGGTCGGCGACTCGCAAGTCGCTGCCCGGGTGAACGGCATTGACTTCATTGCGAGCGGTCACACGCATACCTTCATGGAGAAGCCCGTGAGCGTGAAACAGCCTTGCGGTAAGGAGACACTCGTATTCCAGGTTGGTAAGAGCGGGATCTATGTGGGTCGGGTTGACTTCACTTTTCGCTCAGGAAAACCGACGGCTTCGGCTGGGCACCTTGTTGATTTGCGTAACACTTATGGATGACGAAGCAACAAGAGATCGGGTGCGGGCATTGGTCCGTGAAGTGCTAAGCAAAGCCATTCCTGAGAATGCGGGAGATCTGCAGGCACAGGACAGGTCCTCTTCCAGGAGCCGCTTCATCGACACCGTTCCTGCCAACTCTCCGCAAAATCCCGCAACGCGCGATGAGTCCTCAAAGGGTGTCATCACTGAGGACGACGTGCGTGGAATGGAGCCAGGTTCGGTGCTGAGAATTGCGGAAGGTGCTCGCCTGACCCCGCTTGCCGCCGATATCGTTAATGAGAAGAAAATTGAGATTGTAACGCGCAGCGCCAGACACGGATCAAAGGCTGCAAAATTAGTGGCTGTTGGAGCTGATCATGGCGGCTTCAAAATGAAAGAAGAACTCAAGTCTCTGCTCGGTGAACTGGGTCACCGCGTACATGATTTTGGCACCAATTCAGAAGACGCTGTTGATTATCCAGACTTTGCTCATGCTGTGGCTCGAGCCGTTGCAGATGGCACGTCTGACCTCGGAATAATCATCGACGGCGCCGGCGTAGGCAGTGCCATGACAGCAAACAAAGTTCCCGGTGTTCGTGCGGCTGCCTGTTACTCGGTGGCTGTTGCGCGGAATTCGCGCGAGCACAACGATGCAAATGTCCTCACACTCGGAAGTAAGACCGTTAGCAGTGCGCAAATGCGTGAAATTGTTATTGCCTGGCTGGCGACGGAAATAACCGAAGAGCGCCATCAAAAAAGAGTTGCCAAGATCGAAGCGATCGAACGCCAGTATCAACGTTGAGTCGCGTAGCGATTTTCAGAAGTGAACGTCTTTGGGTTCAGACTCTCGTGGCGTCTGAGTTTACTCATTAGCAACTCAATCGCTCGACTTCATTACCCCTTAGGTAAAGAGGCGGACCCCCTCAAGCTTGAATGCCGCTCAATATTCAAATCAACAACTCAACTCCATTAATCTCACAGGTGTCAGATGTTGAGTGGTTTGAATGTTTGTTGCGGAGCTGCCTACCCAACTTAAGACTTACAAGATTCTCGGGCCGGACTCCACACTTAAAGCTCACGTGCTAGAATACCTTTGCGAGGACCTCAAATTAGATGGTCCCCCATCCGGAGTTCCTGTCCGATGCCAAATTCACAAAACGGCGATTACGAACAACTGATAGAGCAGATTACCGACGCCATCGTTGCGCGCTTGAATGGCGACAGCTCCGATCAGTCTGCGCTCTGCGGTTGCACATCCGAATGTTTTAATCGTTGTCCCGAGCGCATGCATCGGATTATTGATGCGGGAGCGGCTCGCATCGGCCTTGTGCTGGGCCAAACCGGTTCAGCAAAAGACTGGGCCGGCCTGATCGATCACACGCTGCTGAAGCCCGAAGCGACGGACGATGATATTAAGAAACTGTGTGAAGAGGCCGCGCGTTATCGCTTTGCTTCTGTGTGTGTCAATCCAACGTGGGTGCGAGCAGCCGCTTGTAACTTGAGTGGCACGGGCATACCGGTTTGTACGGTGATCGGGTTTCCCCTGGGCGCGACCCTAGCAGACGTGAAGGCCTATGAAGCCCGCAGAGCGATCTTTGACGGCGCCAGGGAAGTGGACATGGTCATCAATATTGGCGCGCTAAAGAGTGGAGACGACTGTCTCGTCGAACATGATATTCGTTCTGTTGTCGAAGTCGCTCATGAGTACGATGCTATCTGCAAGGTAATTATCGAAACTGCATTGTTAACTGACGACGAAAAAGTCCGCGCATGTCTGGCTGCCAAGAATGCGGGTGCGGATTTCGTCAAGACTTCAACTGGTTTCTCAAAAGGCGGCGCAACGGTGGCTGACATTGCGCTGATGCGTCGCACAGTCGGTTCAGAACTAGGTGTCAAAGCATCTGGTGGTGTGAAGGGTCTTGACGACGCACGCAAATTGGTTGAAGCCGGCGCCACGCGCATTGGCGCGAGCGTAGGTGTAAAGATCGCCCAGGAGGCAGCGGGAAATACATCGGTGCGCAGCTCAATATCCGCTTACTGAGGCTAACGACATACTGGTCCCTTTCCGGTCTCAGTCTCGAATGCCACTCAACATCAACTTAGATCACTCAACTTTAATAACCTCATAGGTGAGACATCTGAGGTGTTCTGTCAACAGTTGAGTACCCGAGATGTTCGCTGCCTAGCTGTCCGCCCAGAATAAGACTAGCTGTCAGTTAGTGCTGTAATCGCTACCCTGCAGCAGGGTCGTTTGGCGTGAATTAAATCCGTATGTTATCTTGTCTGGCTTTCAATCCTGCCAGTTTTTCGCCTTCATAGGTCGAAAGAGGAGTTCAAAGACAGTATGGCTACGCCTAACGGAAATGCGAATACCGATGGTCAGCATGTCGGCAAAGTCGTGCAGATAATCGGACCTGTTCTCGACGTGGAGTTCGAAGGAAAGTATTTACCCCCTATCTACCAAGCGCTGCGGGTTGTTTCAGACGGTTTCGATGTGCCAACGCCCATCGACGTTATCGCCGAGGTTCAACAGCATCTCGGCGAAGGTCGAGTGCGGACGGTCTCAATGTTGCCGACCGATGGAATGGTGCGCGGAATGAAGGCCATTGACACTGGCGGACCGATTACGATGCCCGTGGGTGAAGGAACTTTGGGCCGTGTGCTCAACGTGATTGGTGAGCCTGTTGATACGTTGGGCGCCGTGAAGTACGAGAAGCGCTATCCAATTCATCGTCACGCACCGACATTTGAGGAACAGTCAACAGAACTGCAGATGTTTGAAACCGGCATTAAGGTCATCGATCTGATTCAGCCGTTTCTACGCGGCGGGAAGATTGGCTTGTTCGGCGGCGCCGGCGTGGGCAAGACGGTCATCGTGATGGAACTAATTAACAACATCGCGAAGGCCCGATCGGGGTTCTCGGTCTTCGCCGGCGTTGGTGAGCGCACGCGTGAAGGAAACGATCTGCTGCGTGAGATGGTCGAATCCGAGGTCATCCAGTTCGGGAAAGCTTTCAACAAGCACTTCCACGAGACGGGAGAGTTTGATCTCTCCAAAGTTGACATGAGCACAATTGGAAAGTCGAAGGTGGCTTTGATCTATGGCCAGATGACCGAGCCACCCGGAGCTCGCCTGCGTGTGGCGCTTTCAGGATTGACGGTGGCGGAATACTTTCGCGACGAGGGAATGGATGTACTTCTCTTCATAGACAACATTTTCCGTTTCACTCAGGCCGGATCAGAAGTGTCAGCTTTGCTCGGCCGCATGCCTTCAGCGGTTGGTTATCAGCCTAATCTGGCAACGGAAATGGGTGAGATGCAAGAGCGCATCACCTCGACAAAGACCGGATCCATCACTTCAATCCAGGCAGTTTATGTTCCTGCCGACGATTACACCGATCCGGCGCCGGCAACAACGTTTGCACACCTCGACGCGGTCACTGCTCTTTCCCGCCAGATCGTAGAACTCGGAATCTACCCGGCGGTCGATCCGCTTACTTCGAATTCGCGCATCCTCGATCCGCGCATTATCGGCAAGGAACACTACGATACTGCCCAGGATGTGAAGCGCGTGTTGCAGCGCTACAAAGACCTGCAGGACATCATTGCCATTCTTGGTCTCGACGAGCTTTCCGATGAAGACAAGCTAATCGTTTCAAGGGCCCGAAAGATTCAGAAGTTCTTCTCGCAGCCGTTCTTTGTTGCAGCGCAGTTTACCGGACTCGAAGGGAAGTACGTCAAACTGGAAGATTCGATCAAAGGCTTCCGTGAAATTGTGGATGGCAAGCACGACGATCTTCCGGAACAGGCCTTCTACATGGTGGGCACGATTGAAGAAGCTGTTGAAAAAGGAAAGACCATAGCTCAATAGAAAAGGATGAAGGATGAGCTGAAGGATGAAAAGACTTTTACTTCATCCTTCGCCCTTTATCCTTCCGCCTTCAAATAACTATGCCGGAAAAGATTCAACTTGAGGTGGTCACACCGGAACGACGTCTACTGGCCGAGCCGGCGGATATGGTTACAGTGCCCGGACTCGGTGGTGAGTTAGGTATTCTGCCAGGGCACACTCCATTAATCTCTGAACTCCAGACCGGCGTGCTCTCGTACATTCAAGACGGAAAGACCTTTCAATTACACGTGTCTGGTGGATTCGTTGAGGTGAGAGACGACCACGTCTCGGTGCTGGCGGAAGTGGCAGAACGTCCGGAAGAGATCGATGCCGCGCGAGCTCGTTTGTCGCGTGACCGTCTCGAAAAAGAACTCAACGCGTGGAGTGGCTCGGAAGAGGATTTTGAGGTGGCGAAGACGGAGCTTGATCGTTCAATGGTGCGGCTGCAACTGTCGTCGACCCGGCCCTAATGCGGTCTTCTAAGAGTTAAGATTTCGCGTTCGTATACTACCCGCGCTAATCGCTTCGCGCATCTCACTGACAGCGCGCTCCAATCCAGTAAATACAGCACGCGACACGATGTTGTGTCCGATGTTGAATTCGGTGACTTCCGCAATCGCCGCAACCGCCCCTACGTTCCGGTAGGTGAGCCCGTGCCCGGCGGCGACGTGTAGACCGTATTGCGTTGCCAGCGTCGCAGCTTCTCTCAGTCGCCTAAGTTCCTGCGCCGCTCGAGCAGCGCCTTCACCATGAATGCCACGCGCACCCAGCATCGCTTCCGCGTAGGCGGCCGTGCACAGCTCAACCTGCTGAGCTCCTATTTCATGTGCGACTTCAATCTGTTTCAGATCCGGATCGATAAACAAGCTCGCAAGAATCTTCCCCTGCCGCAGACGCGCGACGGCGGCGCGCACAATTGAAATATTTGCTTTCACATCGAGGCCGCCTTCTGTTGTGATCTCATCAGGCGTTTCGGCAACCAACGTGACGGCGTCAGGTTGAGTTTCGAGGGCGACTACCAACATTTCTTCAGTCGCCGCCATCTCCATATTCAAATAAGTTGTTACACTTTCGCGCAGTGCGCGCACATCACTGTCTTGAATATGGCGGCGATCGCCGCGCAGGTGTACGGTGATACCGTCTGCTCCAGCCTGTTCGCAAATCATGGCTGCGGCAATAACGCTGGGCTCCGGCGCGCGGCGCGCCTGGCGCACTGTTGCCACGTGATCGATGTTGACGTTAAGTCGAGCAGTCATGATCGCTTAGTTGAAGATTATATTACGAAAGAGCGAACAGCAGTGAACGCGATGACAAAGTCCGTACTTAGTTCTTTGTACTTTGTGCTTTGTACTTTGGTGTCCTGGTGAGGCGATGACAACCAGATAGGGTACAAGGTACAAAGTACAAAGTACAAAGCACAAAGTACAAAGAACTAAGTACAAAGTACTCCTCTATTACTTACCCACCCCCCTGTATTTCATGCACCGCTTTGATCGCTTTGTCATAAACTCCCCGCCGCGCTTGCTGCCGAATCAATCCCACTTCGCTGAGCATCCTGACAGCGTCGCTCATCACGCTGACTTTGCTTCCTTCATTGTGGTCCCAGCGCACCGGTATCTCCTTCAACTTCAACCCGGCACGATAGGCCAAATAGAGCAGCTCAACATCAAAACCAAACCGGTCGACTGTGGCGGCTTCAACCAGCGGCCGGCAGACACTCATGCGAAAGGCCTTGAAGCCGCACTGCGTGTCCCAAAAAGGAAGACCTGTTGCGAGGCGCACCGCCAGATTGAATACGCGCCCGCCCTGTTCGCGTCGCCACGGTTGATGCACGCCAATCAAATCTCTTTCGAGTGCCCGGGAACCGAAAGCCACATCACACTCACCGAGAAGGATGGGCTCCACCAGCTTGGATGTTTCGGTTATTGGTGTCGAAAGATCCGCGTCGGAAAAGAGGGTTACTTCACTACGAGCAGCCAGGAGGCCAAGTCTAACGGCTCTGCCCTTTCCCAGGTTTGATTTGTAGCTAATGACAGAGGTCCGGAGCGTCCCACTATCTTCCAGAGTTTGACGTGCGAGAGCTGCCGTATCGTCAGTGGAACCGTCGTCAACCACTATCAACTCTGCTTCAGGCGAGTTTTCCAGCAAGTAGTCCAATACTTTTGGGAGCGTCCTTCCCAATCGGACGCCTTCATTGTAGGCAGGGATGACTATCGAGAGGGGCGCAGGCATTGGCTCGCAATATACCATAGCAAAGCACCGCCAAGAGCGTTAGGGAGAGAGTTCGATATGTCCGATATGCTTTAGCTTGTCGATGCCTATCGCAGGAGACTCCATTTCCGGAAAACGACAAGCTAAAGCATATCGGACACAAGCGCTCTTTCGGGTTCAAGCGTCTGGCTGTGTTATATTTTAATATATGGAAGTAGCCAACCGATTCGAAGACCCCGCACCGGATCACAGTGGCGCAGGAATGACCAGGAAATTCGCCATAGTTGCGACTTCGATCGTTCTGGCTGCGGCCCTTTTCGGGGGAACAATAGGCAGCGCGAGAAAACTCGGTCGGTCGACCGCTCCGGCGGCGGCGAAATCGTATCGGGCCTCGGATGGCATCGAGAAAGACTATAACGAGGCTATCTCTACGATCACATCTAATTATTCCGGTGATATCGACTACGAGAAAGCCACGCAGGCCGCAATCCAGGGGATGTTGTCCACTCTCGATCCACATTCGATGTATTTTCCCTACAGTGAATTCAAAAAGCTGAAAGAGGATCAGGATTCGCGCTTCTATGGCATCGGCGTCACCATAGTGCAGCATCGGGATGGGGTCTACGTGCAGTCGGCTGTAGAAGGGACTCCCGCGGCTCGTCTGGGTCTCAGATATGGTGATCGGATTCTCGAAGTAGACGGCAAAGACGCGCGTGATTGGACCAGTGAACAGGTTTCCAAAAACGTGCGCGGTGGCCGCGGCGAGCCAGTGACGATCAAGGTGGAGCGCGCTGGTGCGGAAGCACCCATGAATTTCACTATCGTGCGGGACGCCGTACCGTTGCCGACAGTTCGCAACGCGTACATGATTCGACCCGGCACTGGCTACATCGGTTTGACGGGAGGTTTTCAGCGCTCCAGCGATGACGAACTACGAGAGGCTCTGAAGAAACTGCACGAACAGGGAATGCGACAGGTAGTGCTCGATCTGCGCGGAAACCCTGGTGGTCTTCTGGATCAGGCCATAGAAGTTTCCGGCGAATTTCTCCCGCGCGGCCAGGTTGTGGTATCAGTGAAGGGTCGAACGGAATACACCGAACCCATCGTTTACAAGTCCAGCGACTCAGATCCGGAAAACCTGCCTCTGGTCGTGCTTATAAATCGAAACACTGCCTCAGCTTCGGAAATAGTTGCCGGTGCGATTCAGGATCATGGTCGTGGACTAATCGTTGGTGAGACAAGTTTTGGCAAAGGTCTGGTACAGCGAATTTTTCAATTGCCATTTAATACCGGCTTAACCCTGACAACTGCGCGGTACTACACACCCTACGGTCGTTCCCTGCAGCGCGATTATTCCAGTGGATCACTCTACGACTACTTCACGCGTCATGAAGCCAACGATCCGCAGCCTCAAGCTTCTCCGGGAACACGGAACCTTGAATCACCGTTGGTCCTGGCTTCGCCAACCCCACATCCCCAAACCGGACCGGCGGTCAGAACAGCGGCCGGCCGCGTATTCTATGGCGGTGGGGGTATCACGCCAGACATTGAAACGAAGGAACCGGTAAACACGCCGGGGCGGTTGCGAATAGCCGAAGCGGCCTTTTACTTTACGCGCCAGCTTGCCGGCGGACTAGTTGCCGGTCTCGAGTCCTATAAAGTCGAGAAGGTCCAATACGGGAAAAGCGCCAGGACCGCTGACTTTCCGATTACAGACCGCGTCGTTGAGGCGTTTCGAAATTTCATCCGTAGCGACGCACTGTTTCAACTCACTCCTGCCCAGATCGATGAGGAACTGGATTTTGCCAAGTTGCGCTTGCGGGAAGAGATCGTTACCGCCGCTTTTTCGAATGATGCAGGCGCGCGTGTCCTGTTGGATAGCGACACGCAAGTGCTGCGTGCGCTGGAAGCGCTGCCCGATGCAAAGCGGCTAGCCGAAAGCGTAAGTTACAGTTCTTCGCAGGGTTAGACAATGCGCTCTTCGTCTACGGGTTTTACCCCGTTAGGGGTGGCATGTTTATAGCTCGAGGAACAAACCCC
>WNFR01006547.1_pt1 | contig 14999 bp, 13 predicted proteins | sample 5400221 | NCBI WGS metagenome assembly WNFR01 (sample SAMN13153357, study PRJNA577476) | soil metagenome | isolation source: 40 cm soil under Madrone tree | place: USA:California | collected 2016-06-14 | reverse complement strand
CGAACAGCCAGTTTTACCGCGAGGCGATGGCAGGCGCTTTTATCGCCATGGCTCTTGCGAGCGTCATCATCGTGCATCTGCGCCTGCGTCGCTGCTGGCTTGACGCTGCCTTGATACTCGCTGCGACGCTGCTTCTCGGTGCGATCGACTTTCGAGTCCTGCATTTCCGCTATGCCATCATGGCCTGGCTTTCCTTTGCGGGACTCAGCAGCCTGCTTATTTTTGGCGTTCGCACGATCTGGGCAAAAGACACGGAGCGCAAATTGCTCCTTTTTGGGTATGTTCCGTCGCTCCTTTTCGTCGTCTCGGAATATTTTGCGGACAATCTTCTCCACTGGACTTCCGCTCACCACCCCAAAGTTCTCGATCTCTATCTGTTTTCGTTCGATTCAAGCCTGAGCATCCAGATTCCTTTCGTGATGGGTCAGGCATTTTCCGCATGGCCGTGGCTTCGTCTGGTGGCAATGCTGTTTTATATCGGCCTGCCGATTCCTATCGCTCTGATCTACTCGGGGCAACTCCTGCGTGTCCGTGAAAAAGCCATTCCCGCGATGGTGGCGTTCCTTGCGACAGGTCCCATCGGCATCATTTTTTACAACCTGTTTCCCGCCCTCGGCCCAGTTCATCTTTTTGGCCAGGGTTTTCCATGGCACCCGCTGAGCCTGGCGCAGGCAGCGAGAATTATTGCGGAGCCCGTAGCGATTCCCGGCCCTCCCAACGCCATTCCTTCACTGCACATGGCGTGGGTCCTTCTGGTGTGGTGGTATTCGCGAGGACTTTCGATGTGGGAGCGGGCCATCGCAATGCTTTTTCTGTTTTTCACGGTACTCGCAACGCTCGGTACTGGCGAGCACTACTTTATCGATCTCATCGTAGCCTTTCCCTTCGCTTTGTTGATGATGTCCATCTGCGCGTTTTCGCTCAAAATCACCGATCGCTCTCGAATGCTCGCGTTTTGTGCTGGATTGGCTGGAACACTAGGTTGGTTTGCTCTATTGCGGCGCGCGTTGCCTCTGTTCTGGAGAACTCCTGGTATTCCATGGGCCTTCTGCCTCGCTACCGTCATTGCAACGCTGCTCTGTGAGCGCGTGCTTCGACAGCGCGAAGGCACGCACGCTTTGGAGCCCGCAGTCGCTTCGCCTGCGCTATCCTCCACAACTTGAAGGTCGCCGGCTGTGCGGATGCTGGCGTTCCTTCCTCCGCGTGCCGCCCGAATGTTATTTCCGTGTAACAACCTGGGAGTTACTATACAACGCACGCAGCCCTGGGTTGGCTTCTGGCATCTAGGTCTTTGAGGTACACTGTCAGCATGGCTGAGTTTGTTTGCAAGGTCGCCGATTCCAGCGGACGGGTTTACTCGCAAGTGGAGCCCGCCCAGTCGATTGCGGAAGCGCGCCAGAAGCTCTCCGACCGCGGTCTGTTTGTGTACCAGGTTCGGCCCCGTGACGTCATGGGTGGGGCACTTGGGCAGCGCCGCGAGAATAAAGTGCGCGGAGATGATTTTCTCGTCTTCAATCAACAGTTCAATACTCTTATTAAGGCGGGAATCCCAATCCTGAAGGCGCTTGACCTGTTGGCTGAGCGGGCCGCCGCTCCGCGCCTTCGACCGGTTCTCGGAGAGGTCCGCCGCCTGGTTCGCGAAGGTACCACGCTGTCTGACGCGCTGGAACTACAGGGAGTTTTCCCGAAGGTGTATACCACTTCAGTTCTGGCCGGAGAGAAGAGCGGAAATTTGTCAGGCGTCCTGGAATATTACATCGCCTACCAGCGCGTAACGACCGGGCTGAGAAAAAAACTCATCGCCACACTGATTTATCCAACAATCCTGATCTGCGCCTCAGGGCTCATCGTGACTTATCTGGTTAGCTCCGTGATTCCGAAATTCGCAACGCTCTACGGGGATTTGAATGTAACTTTGCCCACGGCAACCCGAATACTGCTGGCCGTTACAGTTACGTACCGCCCGTATTTGATAGGCGCGATAGCCATCCTGATGATGCTCGCCTTGGCGGCGTTTGCATGGTCGCGATCCGAGGCAGGCTCTCTGGCCTTGGAACGTATGCGTATGCGGCTCCCCGTAGTTGGGGATATTCTCACCAAGTTTCAGTTCGCTCAGTTCTGCCGGACGTTGTCGACCCTTCTGGCCGGCGGAACTCCACTGGTTCAAGCCATGGAAACATCTGGCGACGCGATTCGCGGCCGCCTGGTTTCAGGAGCGATCACACGTGGCGCTAAACTGGTCCGAGAAGGGCAATCCTTGCACGACGGACTTGCATCCACGGGATTGGTACCCGAATTAGCGCTGGAAATGATCGAAGTCGGCGAAGCCAGCGGCGCCCTTGCACCCATGCTCAGCAGTGTTTCCGAATTTTATGAGGAAGAAGTGAACTCTCAGTTGGCGAAGATGGTTGCGTTGATCGAGCCCGCCATTCTGGTGTTCATGGCAATATTAATCGCTTTTATCCTGGTGGCCCTGTATTTGCCCATGTTCTCATTGTCTGTTGGCGGCCAGGGTTAGGAATATCTAATGAGCACAGTCGACCAAAGCGTAGTCGCAACAGCTTCGGACCCGCAGGGCGAACGCGAAAAATCGCGACGTCTGGCGGAACGCTACCGCTGCCCGTTCGTGGATCTGTTCGAGCAGCGCATCGATCCGGAGCTATTCCGCAGCATTCCCGCGGAATTAATGTTCCGCTTCAACTTTGTTCCCATGGAAGCCCAGGGCAACGCTCTGGTGATCGCCGTCGCGGAGCCCAGCCAGGTCTTGCTAAGCGACGAACTTCCGTTGCTGCTGGGCAAGAAGTTGATTCTTAAAGTTGCCACCCCGACGCAGATCGGAGACCTGCTGAAGCGGACCGAACAGTCCCAGCGCGTACTCGATCAGGCGACCGAAGCGTTTACCCTGACGGTCGTCGAAGATGAGGAAGAATCGGACGCCACTCTTTCCGCGGATAGCCTCACGCGAGAGTCGGCAGTCAGCCCGGTGGTCCGCCTGGTGGACACCGTTATTTTTACTGCTCTCGAGCGGCGTGCATCGGACATTCACATCGAGGCCCGCGACATCGAGGTGGCCGTTAAATATCGAATTGACGGCGTCCTGGTTCCGCAGGACGGGCGATTCCGCGTTCGTTACAAGGGCCGTTTCGTGGACTTTCGCGTTTCCATCATGCCGTCCAGCCACGGGGAAGACGCGGTCCTTCGCGTTCTTGACAAGGAAACCCTATCGGAAAAGTTTGCCAACCTCAGTCTGGACGTGGTGGGCTTTTCGCAAGACGATATGCGGAAGTTTCGCAGGTACATCCGCGAGCCATACGGAATGGTGCTGGTCACGGGCCCAACCGGCTCGGGTAAAACGACCACTCTGTACGCCGCTATCAACGAGATTAAATCCGACGAAGACAAGATCATCACTATCGAAGACCCCGTTGAATATCAGGTTCGCGGCATCACGCAAATTCCCGTCAATGAGAAAAAAGGGCTGACGTTTGCTCGCGGATTGCGTTCCATCCTGCGCCACGACCCGGACAAAATCATGGTCGGCGAAATTCGAGACAATGAAACAGCGCAGATCGCGATTCAATCCGCGCTGACCGGACACCTGGTATTTACGACCGTGCATGCGAACAACGTTACCGACGTTATCGGCCGCTTCATTAACATGGGAGTTGAGCCGTACAACTTCGTCTCGGCCTTGAATTGTATTCTGGCGCAGCGGCTGGTGCGTGTTGTATGCGTGCACTGCAAGAGGCCGGTACGCTATTCTCCGGAAGTGTTGCGCGCCTCGGGACTCGATCCTGACCTCTGGGCCCAGGTTCAATTTGTCGAGGGTGTCGGCTGCCTGGAATGCTCCGGTACGGGCTTCCGTGGCCGCAGTGCGATCTCCGAATTGCTGGACCTGTCCGACCACATCCGTGAGATGATTATCAGCCGCCGGCCGACGTCGGAAATCAAACGCGTCGCCCGCGACGAAGGGATGACTTTCCTGCGGGATTCCGCTCTTGCCAAAGTGCGCGACGGCCTGACAACGCTCAAAGAGATCAACAAGGTGACCTTCATTGAGTAAGGGCAACAGCATCAGGCAGGGAATTTATCAAAGCCCGATCGTTCGCCGAATGGCGCGCTGGTTTGACGCCATCCCGCACCCGATGATCGCCTGCGAAATCGCCATGGATTACGTCGCCGCGGCGCGCTGGGCACGCACCGGCATGAGCCTCGATGGCTTCGCCGTCGAAGCGCTTCCGCCCGGATCAATCTTGCCGACCGCGGCGGAATCCAACTTGATTCATCCCGATGAAGTACGTGCCGCTGTGGGCCGCGTGTTTTCCCGTCTTCGGGCCAAGGATGAAGAAGTCGCGTTGCTGGTTCCTGACGCGGTAATTCGCGTCTTCGTGCTTCATTTCGACGTCTTTCCGAGGAAGCCCGAGGAAGCCATCCCCATGCTTCGCTGGCGGCTCAAGAAGAGTGTTCCATTTGAAGCCGAGGAAACGCTGATTTCCTATATGCGCCAGGCTCCCCGCGGGGATGGAGTTGATATCGTCACGGGCCTTGCGAGATTGCGCATCGTCCGCGAATATGAATCGCTTGTGGAATCGGTGGGAATGTCGCCGGGCGTGGTCATGAGCTCAACATTGGCTGCGTTGCCGCTGTTATCGGATGAACGACCCTCGTTGCTGGCGCGTGTCGCGGGCTCGACACTGACGACGGCCATCGTTCGTGAAGGCGTGTTGTGCGGGTACCGCTGCATCACCCTGCCCGCCGATGCCATGCACTTGACTCCGCAAGCGCTTCTCGATGAAATTTATCCCTTGGCGGCGTATTACCAGGATTCGTGGAGCGAGGGAATTGCCCAGGTACGATTGGCTGGACTCGGCGAGCGCACCGAGGATTTTCGCGAGCCGCTCGAACGCGAATTGCACTGTCCGGTCGGTTCGCTGCTGAATGCCGCATTGACGGAAGGGAAAGTTCGTCATGATGAGCAGCCGCTTGCTGAACGCGACCTGGACGCGCTGATCGGCTGGACGCTAAACCGTGGCGCGTGACGGGTGCGGGCTCTACTTTGAGCCCGCCGGAATAAAGTGCGGGCTCTACTTTGAGCCCGCCGGAATAAAGTGCGGGCTACTTTGCGCCCGCTAAAATAATGTCGGTCTCGTTGGAAACGGTATTCGGGAAACGCATGAAAGTGTGCGAGAAGGCTGGCGCACCGGCGCCCGGGCCGCGCTAAAATTAAAATAGGGAAGGGAATCGCGATTCGATGAAGGTTCGTCTCAATCTTGCAACTTCACCGCTGGAGAGCAATCGCCGCTTCGCAGTGGGCGCAACGGTGATTGGAACTCTGGGCCTGGTGGCATTGATTGTGCTTTCCGGGAACGCGTTCAGCGTCTGGCGATCGGAGAAAGTTTCCCGTGCGCGGCAGGCCACCATCGAAAGCCAGATTGCTGCGTTGCAGCAACAGCGTCAGTCGCTGGCGGCATTTTTCGACCAGCCTGAAACCGTGAAGCGGCGGCAACGCGCCGCCTATTTGAATGCGCTCATCGAGCAAAGGGCCTTTCCATGGATCAAAATTTTCATGGATCTGGAAAAAATTCTTCCTGAAGGCGTGCGCGTCGTGAACATCGAACCAAAGTTGGCGGGTGACATTGTGCAGTTGCGTTTCACCGTCGGCGCATTGAGCGATGAAGGTAAATTGAAGTTTCTGAAAACGCTGGAAACATCGCCTGAATTCTCGCAGATCCAGCTGTTGAACGAATCGAACACGGGTCGGCTCGATCAGGCAGACCACGTGATACTGGTGCTGCAGGCGCAGTATTCGGTCATTTAAGATGAGCATAATTATTCAACAACGTAAAACAATCGTCCGCTGGGGCCTCATCGTCATTCTGGCGCTTGACGTCATTCTTCTGGGCGTCAATTACAAGCTCAATGAAGGGCCGAGAATCGCTCCGGATGAGGTAAGACGTCTGGAGTTGATGGAAAAATCCTACCGGGCGGACAACGCGCGGCTCAACAAATTCCGCGCGGAACTTCCCGCCGATGAAAAACAGTGGGACGAATTCTTTACCACGCACTTCCGTCCCGCGGGTGCCGGCTATTCCGCGGTCAGCGAAGACCTTGGACAGTTGTCTCATTCGGCTGGTTTGCGCACCGACACAATTTCGTTTCACCAGCACACTGCCGATGCCAGAGGGTTGATGGAAATCGATATCAGCACCGCAGTCGAGGGAGATTACGAAAGCCTGGTGAATTTTTTGGATAAACTCGAGCATTCGGACCACTTCTATGTTTTGGATGGACTGGCGCTGGCTTCCAGCAGTGCGGGGAAAATTCGCTTGAACATACAATTGAGAACTTATTTCCGGACCTGACATGTCGCGCCGCAATCAAACGATCGCTCTCGGAGTGCTGCTCGCCATTTTAGGCGTTACGGTCTATTCCCGTTTTCGGACGTCGGACGATAACGCCAAAACGTTCTCTGCAACCGGATTATTTACGCCGATCAACGTGGATAATCCGGCTCTGCGCCTGGATGTCCTGCAGCATTTTCTCAGCTTGCAATATAAGGGCAGTCATCGGAATATTTTCGTTGCGACCTTGCCTCCGCCTCCGCCGCCACCGACTCCCGTGACCCCGGTGAGCCTTACTCCCGCGGTTCCTGCCGGGCCGCCGCCCCTGAATGTGGAGGCGAAGTACTTCGGATTTGTGAGCGATTCCAGGGGAAGTCACCGGCGCGCGTTTTTCGCAACCTCTAATAATGAGGAAGTTTTCGTTGCGGGTGAAGGCGACACTCTCCTCGGGCGTTTCCGCGTGGTGAAGCTTACATCCACCTCCGCTGATCTTGAGGAAGTCTCTTCCGGACGCCACGCCACATTGACTTTGGAGGAGGCAGTTCCCAACGGGTAATTGCGATGCTGCCATTGAAAAATAATTCACAGCGCGAAAAGCAAGCCGGGTCGGCCCTCTTGATGGTCATTTTCATGGTGGCGACCATGCTGCTTCTGACCACCACCGCGGCCCTGCGCATTGATACGCAGGGCCGGCGCGAACGCGAAGCCGAACTCGCCTGGCGCGGCGAGCAATACGAGCGCGCGATCGGTATGTATTTCCGAAAATTCGGGAAGTATCCAACCAAGATTGACGATCTCGTCAATCAAACCAATGGTATTCGCTTTCTCCGTCAGGCCTACACTGACCCCATGAACAAGCAGGACGGAACCTGGCGCTTCATTTACGTCGGCCCGTCAGGCCAATTAATCGGGAGTCTCCGCCACACCAGCTTGCTGCAAAGTTTGATTTCGACTCCCACACTGCCAGGTTCCACTCTGTCTTCCAGTAGTCTCACAACGCCGGGAATTTCGCCATCATCCGGACCGGGAGGAAGCACAAGCAGCGCTATCACTTCATTTGGCCAAACCGGACAGCAAAGCGCTTCGCAGGGCATCAATTCGGCGGGGTCAATGAGCCCACTGGGGATAACAGGCGCCCAGCCGCAATCGCTGCAAGGGGCGGTCATCGGCGGAAATATTATCGGAGTCGCGAGCAAAATGAAGGAATCGTCGCTGCGTGTTTACGAAGGTGGCGACACGTATGAGACGTGGGAATTTATCTGGAATCCGCAGACCCAAGTCGCGATTCCCGGCCAGGGTACGAATCCACTGGCACCTACCGCGCCGACTACAGGCCCGGGCGGGCCATCTAACAACGTTCTCACCCCTGGACAGTCCATACCGGGTGGCCCGACAACGGCGCCTCCAACCGATCAGCAAGGCGGCGGAACTCCACTACCTCAGAATCCGCCTGTCCAGTAATCTTCTATTATTTGAAAATCAGCTGATGCGATGCCACGAGTGTTGATTTTGGATTTTACTGCAGGCCTGGAATATGGTCGGACGACTTGAGGCTCTCGTTAAATTTTTCCGTTACGCGGCGGACGTAATCTCGCGTCTCGCGATAGGGCGGGACGGTGCGAAATCGTTCGACGCGGTCCGGGCCGGCATTGTACGCCGCAAGAGTCAGTTTCAAGTCTCCGTTGTAGCGGAGTAGAAGTTCCTTCAAATAATGCGTTCCGGCGTCAATATTTTGCTTGGGATCGAAAATATTCTTGACGCCAAAGCGGGCGGCAGTTTTCGGCATCAGCTGCATCAGTCCGCGGGCAGATTTTGTGGAGACGGCATTCGGATTGAAATTGGACTCGACGGAAATCACGCTGGCCACCAGCTCTGCTGCGACGCCATGTGTCAGAGACGACGCCGCAATGAAATCCGCAAAGGGAACGTCCAGCAACTTCACTTTGACCGGCGCAAATGTGTCTTCTGGATCGATTCGCAGCAGGGAATCCGCGGGAATTTCGAGCGTGCCTCCCGGCACGGTCAGGCGGATCGTGTCTCCGATCGTTTCATAGCCGGTGATATGAATGCGCTGTCCGGATTGCAGCACGGCATAGTCCGCGCGCGCAATCGGCGCCAGGGCCGCGCAGAGAATCGCAGCCACGACCCCGGCACGCTTCGCAGCGGCCCACGGAAATCGCATCCAGATGTGTGCGTCAGCGCGCATAAGCCTCAATCGCGGCGGCCACACCGCCTTCGTCGTTGGTGAGGGTTTCACGCCAACCGAGCGATTTCAATTCGGGTACGCTGTTTGCCATGACGATTGGGAGCCCAGCATATTCGAGCATCTCGCGGTCATTTAGGTTGTCTCCGATGGCCATGACGTCCTCGCGCGACCATCCGCGGCGACGCACCCATTCCGCCAGCGTAGCCCCTTTCGAACACCCTGGAGAAATGACGTCCACCAGGCCAAAGTCGCGATCCTCATACAGCGTGACGGCCAGAGAGTACTCCTGAGCGAACGGCAGCCCTGCAAGGACGGCTTCGAGAGCGCGCGCGGGACTCACCGGCCCGGTAAACATCACCTGGATTGGATCCTCGGTGAGGCTGTCCAGTATGGGAGAAACCTCGGCGATAAACTCCCTGTTGCGTTTGAAATACCCGCTGCGAAGCGGGTCGTCCCAATCAATTCGTTCGAAAATCAGCTGATTTTCGCGTGCCCGGTCAAAGCAAATTGAGGCCATCTCTCGAAATTGCGGCGTGGCCTCAATCACGCGTCGCGCGACATCGCGAGGCAGGCGGTGAACGAGACGCGTCGTTCCGTCGCTTGATTTGACCATGGCGCCGTTGTTCACAATCATCGTCAGAGGGCAGGGAATTTGCCGTGCAATCGGCATCGCAAAATCGTACCGGCGCCCGGTAACCAGGGCGATTTCGATGCCGCGAGCGGCGGCGTCCAGAATCGCTTGCCGGTTGATGTCCGGAAGCTGGGACTGCCCGTCCAGAAGAGTGCCGTCGATGTCTAACGCTATGAGCCGAATCGGCATTCTTATATTTTACCGTGCCGGCGCGCCAAGGGCCACACAACGCTTCAAGAACTGTGCCTCTGTGGCAGCATCGACTTCACGTAGCATCTGTGCGGGGCACCATCCATTTGTGATCCGCAAACTCTATTGCAAAAGTCCGAAGACAATCACACCGGTAGGAGTTCCCACATACACCTTGCCGTTTGCAATAGTAGGCGTGATGAACTTGTTGTCCGAGAAATTATCACGAGTCCCTGCCTGACTGCTGTTGTACAACTCTGTCGCCAGATTGGCCGGGTCATAGGCGTGGAGCACGCCTGCGCCACCGCTATTTTCGACAGCCCACAAAATCGCATTCGTGCTTCCGTTTGCAGAAATTGCGGGCGTGACGCCCGGATAGGCAAAGCTGCTTGCCGTCTGGCTGGAAGGTGTTGAAGACAACAATGCGTTAGCGATTCCAAACGCCTTCATCGAAGTCCCCACCGGCCCGAAGTAAACCGTGTTATTGAAATACGCCGGCGATGAAAAGACCTGCCCAATTCCATCGATTTCCTGGTAGGCGTTGCCGCCGGCAGGGTTAAATTTGCCCATTGAGTCGCGATTCACCACATACATGTTCGCATCTTTTCCGGCGCCAACCGCGAGGTGACGAATAGCTCCGGAGTTGTCCGTGAGATCGAGTATCAAGAGGGCGCCGCCGGATCCGAGGTCCTGATCGTGGGTGTTTTCAAAATCCTGATTGACCATTTCAAAATAATCGGCCACCGCGAGGCCTCCAGTAGCGGAAAGTTTCAGGAAGGCGTTGCCGAAATCGCCGTGGCTGGGGAATCCTCTCGAATCGAGGGAAGTGTCAAACGTGCCATTGGCATCGAGGAGATAAATATTTCCGGTCGAATCCACAGCCGGCCCCGCTCCGCTCATCCAGATAGCGCCCTCGGTGCCGTTCGGTGTGATGTTTAACACAGTCGTCATGGCTAACGTGGAAGCGCTGAAGCCCATGATCCATCCGTTATACGGATCGAAATCGCAATGCGAGGCCCACGCCGTGTAGACCACTCCGTTCAACAGTAGAAGTGCGGCGCGCTCCTTGTATTGGCCCGGATCGAACACGACGTTTGAGCCGGTGCTGTTCGGGCCTGTCCCTGGATAAGTAGCTTGAATGGTCACCGGGCCGCCGAATAGCTCCGCACCGGACGTCAGATCCAAAGCATGGAGGCGCTGATGATATTTGCCGGAGGCATCCTTCGACATGGCCACCAGGTAAATCGCGCCGTGTGTTCGGTCAATCACAGGAGTTGATGTGATGCCGATATTTGGGATCACCTGATCGCAGCTGCGGTTGTCACTGAACGTTTCCCCGGCAAGCAGTGCTGAAACCTGCCAGAATACTTCACCCGTTGTGGCGTCGAAGGCATACGCGCTATCGTTCTCGGTGACGACATACAGGACGTCGTGTGTTCCTTTTCCCGGAATCGTCACGTTCGACAGATAGAGCGGCTGAGCATCCACGAGTCCGTCCACCGCGAAAAATCCAATTTTTCCGAACGTTGCCGACTTGACATTCGCTGGCGTCAGCATGACTTCGTTTAGGTTTTGTCCCGTACGGCTGAGGTCATTGTGGTGTGTCGTGACATCGACTCCCGGTGGCGGATTAACGATCGACGGATTAACCATCAGAGTGGCCGCACTGCTCGTCACGTTTCCCGCAGCATTTGTGACAACTACGTCGAACGCCGCACCGCTGTCGGATGCCAACGCCGGCGGCGTCGTGTAGCTGGATGAAGTTGCGCCAACGACGTTCACACTTGTTTTTCGCCACTGAAAGGCCAAAGGCGGGGTGCCGGCAGCAACCACTGAGAATGTGGCCGTCTGGCCGACACTAACTGCTTGATTGGATGGCTGTGTCGTGATGGACGGTAGAACAGGACCAGTGGGTGACGTCGGAGGTAGCGCAGGTGATGTGGCAACCCTCCACATCCCGTTAGGGACCCCACCAGAGCCGCGAAATACAACATTCTGCCGAAACTGACAGGCATAAACATTGGTACTCGCTGAGGGGAGGGGCCCCACTAGGCTAACACAGCAATGGAAACTCGATTCTACACTTTTAAGTTCGCCCTCTCCCAGGATTAGCCGATCTGTGGGCCCGGCTTTCGGCGGACGTTGTGCCAGCATGAACAATGTCGGCCTGAATACCGACGCGACATGCGTTTTCAGAGTTTGAGGATTCTAGCCGCCGTGCCACCAAGAATCATTTTGCGTTGCTCCGAATTCAAGCGAAGCTCGTCGACCACTTGCACGGGTCGCTCGTAACCAACTTCGAAACAATAGTCGCTGCCCAGCATGATCCGATCTACGCCCACCTGGGAGATGACATATTCCATGAGCGGTTTCGAATGCGTGATCATGTCGTAGGTAAAACGGCGCAAGTACGCGCTGGGGGGCTGCGCGCAGCTTTTTGCCGCCGGAATTAGTTTCCATCCGTGATCGAGACGCCCTATAAGAGTTGGCAAGACGCCGCCGGCGTGCGGCAGCGTGAACTGAAGCTTTGGATGGCGATCCAATACCCCTCCAAAAATCAGGTGGCAAGCGGCGACTGTCGTGTCCATGGGAAAGGCCACCAAATTTGGGAAAGAGTACGGCTGCAAGCGCTTGCCACCCACTGCGGGCGCCAGGGGATGCAGGAAAACCGGCAGGTCGAGCGCCTCGATACGCGTGAAAACGGGTTCGAAGAGCGGGTCGTCGAGATCGCGGCCGTCAATGTTGGTGCCCATGTAAATGCCGCGGACTCCGGGGAGCTTGCTGACGCGGTAAAGTTCGTCGCTGGCGCGGTCGGGATCGAGCATCGGAAGAGTTGCCAGGACCACAAAGCGATCCGGGTAGGATTGATGCGCCGCGACGGCAGCGTCATTCCACGTCCGCGCAAGTTCCAGGGAGAGCTTGCCGTCCGGCCAGTACGCCATGGGTCCAGTGAGTGAAAGGGCGTGGACTGCCACGCCTTGCGCGTCCATGTCGGCAAGGCGTTGTTTGAGATCGATGAATTTGGTGGGCAAAGGTCCGCTCGACTGGCTGGGAGTCTTGAAATAGAAGCCCTCATTGGTCGCGTGATACTCCGAATTAAAACGCTTGTCTTCATCATTGAAGAGGTCGAGGTAGGCTTGCGGGTAATAGTGAGCGTGGATGTCGATGGCGCGCACGCCGGTTTTCGCGGCGGGTTGCGCGAGCGCATTGGTCACTCCACTCACCGCGCCAACCGCAGCGGCCAGGCTTCCCTGCAGGATTTCCCGGCGCGACAACCCGTGACGGCAGCCGCGATCAATTCCCATCTTCATGATGGCCTCCAGAAATTGTTCCTACGATCTTTCTGCGCCGCCTTTACAGTAGGCACGACCATACGGCGGCATGGGTATGGCGTCAAGTTCCGGCCGAACGGGAAAATGTGTGTGAGGGAGTCGCGACGTTCAAAGACCGCTAACGAAGGTCACTACGCGATGCACGTGCATTTGGAGTGATGCGTGGAAGGGAATTGGACTCCGGCATCACCTGGATTGAAGCTCCGCCATGCGTTCTTCCGGCCGCTCGATTTCATTTACAACGATCGGAGATTTTCCTGAAGGCTGGGGTCTGATGTCCGAGACGTACTCGAAATCGAATTGGATGCCGGACTGAAAGTGCTTGTCCATCAAAATTCGCAGCTCCGCTTCGGTTTGCTCTGTATAGCCAGGTCTGCGGATAATACGAAATAAAATCCTGTCATTCGGCCGGTAGATGACCTGGAACCGCTCAACATCCTGGCTCTGGCGGCCCACCATGAAGGCAAGGCACCAGAACGTAGGCTCAATCAAGCGCCCATCCTTGGTTTTAAATACTTCTCCGAATCGCCCCAAAATACTCTTGATCACGCTCAGTGACCGTCCGCAGGAGCAAGCGCCTTCTCCAAACTCAACCAGATCGCCGATGCGGTATCGAAGGAAGGGCATAGGCGAGGCATTCAGCTGGGTGACCAAAACGTTTCCGGGGCCGACATTTCCCTCGTCAATTCCGGTTTTCTCCAATTCCACAATGTAATTTTCCTGGTTCACGTGCATGGAACCGTGCGGACATAGCATGGCAACATGGCCGACTTCCCGGCTGCCGTATAAGTTTGTTACCGGACAGCCAAAAACATCGGCCAAAAGATTTTTCTCATGTTCGTACAGCGGAGCAGCCCATGAAATGACGAGCTCCGGATGAAACGGTGAAATGTCCTTGCTTGAACGCTGCATATATCGAGCCAAGCCAGTCAGCGCGGGCGTAGGCCCCCACAGAACGCGCGGCTTAAACTCGCGAAGTCTCTGGAGAGAGAATTCGTAGTCGTGCTCGGACAGAAAAACACCGGGAAGAATCATTTGATTCCAGAAGCATGTTGTAGCCACATAAAAATGTCACCCTAACAGCCCGATGAAAATGTCACCCCTCTGAGTGATTTTATCCGCCCGTGAGACGGAGTCTGGTGTCTCCATAATAGATCGAGACCTTTCCTTCGAGAGATTCATAGAGCTGCACTTTTGCTCCGGCGAAGCTGAAGCGTTGCGGCTGGGGCGGGATCTGGAAACGGCGGCCATCCCACTGCACAACATTGTCGTTGCTAACGCTGCGTTCGTGATGAAAGCAGCAGATGTGATCGAGGTTTTCAGGAGCGGGCCGCCAAGCCTGTTGCGCATCGCGTGGCGTGCGACCAAAGCGTCGGTTGTGGTCGGGCAGGAAGCGGCGCAGAACTTGGTTGGCGCTGTCCAGATCGTGGGCACCGGCCAGACGTAACTCACTGGTGAGGCGATCCTGAAAGGTGCCCCAGAGGCGTTCGATGCGGCCCTTGGCCTGGGGACTCTGGGCGGCGATGTAGGTGATGCCGAGTTGATCCAGAGCGCGACCGAACTGGGTGGGCTCGCGGCGACCGGCGAGTTGTTCTTGCACCGACCAGTGCTGGTCGTTGCGAACGAAAACGCCGTGACGATCCCCGTAGAAACTGAGGGGGGCGCCAAAGCGGCGCAGTAAGCGGTGGAGCAGGCGAAAATAGCCGCGCGCGTCTTCGGTGGGAAAGAATTCGGCGACGAGAACTTTGCGCGTGGCGTCGTCGAGAAAGGCGAGCAGGGTGAGCTGCGGACCGCGATCTTCGAGCCAGCGATGAAGGCTAGCGTCGAGCAACACCATCTCGCCTTCGCGAGCGCGGGCGAGTCGGCGCTGGCGATGCGTGGGACTGCGACGTTTGCGGGGCGAGGCGATCCCGGCCGAGCGCAACAGACGGCGAAGGGTCTCACGCCCCAGCGAGAAGCCTTCCTTCTCGACCAGTTTTTCGCAGAGGTGATGGTCGTTGAAGCCGGCATAGGTGGTGCGGGCCAAGTGCAGGATGCGGTCTCGCACGCGCTGCGGCAGGCGGCGATGGCTAGGTCGTCCGCGGCTGGCGTGTGCCAGAGCCGCCTCACCGCCTTGCCGTAACCGAGATTTGAGTCGTTTGACATGTCGAGGCGTTAGGTTGAGCAGTGAGGCGGCTCTGGCACACGCCAGGTCCCCCTTCACGCAGGATGAAATCACCGCCACTCGTTGCAATTCTTTCTGGCTCAATGCAAATGTCCCCTGTCTCATAGGGTGACATTTTCACGTAGCCGTTAAGGGG
>WNFR01004346.1_pt1 | contig 15001 bp, 13 predicted proteins | sample 5400221 | NCBI WGS metagenome assembly WNFR01 (sample SAMN13153357, study PRJNA577476) | soil metagenome | isolation source: 40 cm soil under Madrone tree | place: USA:California | collected 2016-06-14 | reverse complement strand
GCCTGCTCAGTCGAAAGAATCCCCGACACTCGCATCTTGAATTCGTCAGGGTTCGTGGCGTTATGCACGGCCTCTTCGAAGCTTATCCGGCGCGACTGCAACAAACGGAACAGTGATTGATCGAATGTCTGCATGGAATACTGTGACGCACCATTAGCGATCGCTTCGCGAATCAAATAGGTCTTTTCTTCGTTAATGATGTAATCGCGAATCAGCCCCGTAGAAACCATCACCTCGATTGCCGGGACCCGGCCGGCTCCTTTCGCCGCCCGCACCAGACGCATCGAAATCACGGCCTTCAGGATTCCGGACAATTGTATTCGTATGGATTTCTGTTGGTGCGACGGGAACGACGATACGATACGCGTAATCGTTTCGGTCGCGTCCAGAGTGTGCAGAGTAGAAAGAACCAGATGACCAGTCTCGGCCGCGGTCAGGGCAGTTTCGATAGTTTCGAGATCGCGCATCTCGCCGACCAGAATTACGTCTGGGTCCTGTCGCAGCGCCCCGCGCAGAGCTTCGGCGAACGAGCGAGTATCGACGTCGACTTCGCGCTGGGTGACGAAAGCTTTCTTATCGCGATGCAGAAACTCGATCGGATCTTCGATGGTTACGATATGTCCGGAGCGCGTGGCGTTAATCCGATCGATCATCGCCGCCAGGGTCGTGGACTTACCGGAACCGGTTGCGCCAGTCACCAGGATCAGGCCTCGCCGCTCTTCGGCGATCTTGTCGATAACTGGCGGCAAGCCAAGCGCCGCGGTACTTCGGCTTTGATCGGGAATCACGCGCAGCACGATGCTGACCGATCCGCGTTGCTGAAAAATGTTCGCGCGAAAACGGCCGAGGCTCTTGACGCTGTAGGCGATGTCTACTTCCGAAACTTCTTTGAGCTTCTGCTTCTGGCGGTTCGACATCATCGAAAATGCCATATCGAGGGTGTCTTCCGGCGAAAGCTTTGGCGCTTCGACGATCGGATGCAATTCGCCGCCGATGCGCATTACGGGAAACGAGCCGACTTTCAAATGCAGGTCTGAGGCAAAGTGCGCAATAGCAGTGACCAGGAGGTCGTCAATTTTTACAGCCATAAAAATACTCTTGGGAATCCGGTTCAGGGTTCTTTAAAATTGAGAGGGTTAGGGCGAGAAACCGAGAGGTCGATGGCGCCTGCTGTGGTTGGGCACGAACGCCGGGAATGACCATAGGCATCATAGCGGTTTGCCGGAAGGGCCGTCAACGAAATTGCTTTGGAGCGCGCCGGCAGAGCGCACCGGGGCCCCGCGGACGCGGCAGCCGCGCTGGGGTGGTCGTAGCGGCGACGGCGCTTTGGTTGGATCCCGCATTAATACCTTATGAAAAGGCCACAAAGGCGGAAACCAAAGCGGTGTCGCGCTCTGCTTGCCAAAATCAAATCCGCCCAAATCCCCGCCAACTATTACTGTTATGCCAGCTGATATGCACCTCGCCGGCGCCGATTTCACGCCACCAATCGGCGAATTCTTCGCGGGAAATATAAAACGCCGTAGGCGCAACCAGATGATCGAAGACGATCGTGTGCTGTTCGCGCCAGCCAAAGGGCGCGATTGAACCAAGATAATCGTTATAGAAAAGGTGGCGGGCCAGAGAGGCTCCGCGCGCCGAGCGATTCAAGGGACCGTAGATCAGCTTAGTCGCCGCAAACATGATCGCTGCCGGGAGTTTTGAGAGCTGCAGGAGAGCGCGCGGATTCATGCGGGAAGTCAGACCGCGGCGCAGGGGATTCACCCAACGGGTAATCCATTCGTTGTTCTCGGCGCCGTATACCCATGCCGAAATGTGACCGCCCGCCTTGACCTTCGACGCCAGCGACTTGAAACCGCCGCGCGGATCGGGCAAGTGATGCAGCACACCGACGGAAAACGCGTAATCAAACGAGCGAGCAAACGGCAAACTGTAGATGTCCGCCTGGACAACATGAGTGTTAGGCAGATCGCGAGTCGCCGCGAAGGCAGTTTCTACCGCCGCGCTCAAGTCAACTCCGATCACTTCACGCGCTCCCCACTGCGCGGCCAGGCGGGTATGACGTCCCTTACCACAGCCGCCTTCGAGCACAACTCTGTCTTTAAAGAACTCTGGTGTGACCGGAGCTATCCAACCCAGAAATTGCTGTTCGTACTTGTCATCGGTTTGGGTGAAATGTTGCCATTGCCAGCCAAAGCCGGCGGCGGTGGCGGCTTTCTCTGCTTCAACTTCGTCGAGTGAGGCAAAGCGTGGCACGCCGCGAGTAACGGGCCAGGCCCGCGCGCAGGAGCTGCACGAAAGCTGGCCTTCGATGATCTCTTCGGCTTCGCGGTGACCGGCGGACGTCAGTGCGATCGCGCCGCCACATGAAGGGCAGGAAAGGTAGTTTAGCAGTCGTTCCTTCATTTAATCCCGCTGTTACAGCGAGGCGTACTATCGCATAACTGAAGTGGGAAGCGCATCCTGAGCTATGAGGTCGGTACCACCTGCGTTAGCAAGTGGGATCATTACTCAACGCTCGACTTGAACAAAGGATCCACCCGCTCACGCAGGTGGTACTGACTCTATCTCCGCGGCGCTCGCATTCCGTGATATATTCCCGCGCGTAAATTTCATCGCTCGCGCAAAACCATAATGATGCAGCCAGAATCAGCTCCGCCGGACCCCGTCCAGTGGGCGAAGGTGATCGATCACACTCGCTGCATCGGTTGTCACGCGTGCACGACGGCCTGCAAGTCCGAGAACGTCGTACCGATTGGCGTCACCCGCACCTATGTCAAGCACGTCGACGTAGGCGTGTTCCCACAAGTGCGCCGCGCGCATCAGGTAACTCGATGCAACCAATGTGCGCACGCGCCGTGCGTGACCGCCTGTCCGACGACCGCGATGTTCAAACGCCCGGACGGCATTGTCGATTTCGATAAATCGATTTGCATTGGCTGCAAAGCCTGCATGGCTGCCTGTCCGTACGACGCGATCTTCATTAATCCCGAGGATCATTCGGCTGAGAAGTGCAACTTTTGTGCGCACCGGATTGATGTGGGATTAGAGCCGGCATGCGTCGTCGTCTGTCCGACGCAGGCAATCCTGATTGGCGACATGAACGATCCTTCGTCGTATGTCGGGCAGATTATCAATCGCGAAGCTGTGAACGTTCGCCGTCCCGAAAAGGAAACGCTGCCTAAACTTTTCTATAAAGGCGCGCACCAGGCGACGCTCGATCCATTGGCGGCGCGACGCCCGGAAGCCGGCTTGTTCATGTGGAGCGAGCAAAGAGAGGATAGCGAGCATGTCGTCTCAGGCAATCCGACTTTCAACAACAGCTCGGCGGCGGCACTCTTGAGTTATGACGTGGCGCACTCGATTCCCTGGGACTGGCGCGTAAGTTTGTATACCTGGACCAAAGGAATTGCTGCCGGTGTCTATCTCGTCGCAGCGTTATTGGTCCAGTTTGGATTTATAAGTCCGCAAAGTTCCTTGTGGCTGTGGGTCACGCCCGTCACATCCGGCGCGTTTCTCGGCATCACGGGTTTGTTATTGATCTGGGATCTTGAACATCCGGCTCGCTTCTACATGATTTTCACGCGGCCACAATGGAAAAGCTGGTTGGTGAAAGGCGCGTTTATTATCGCCGGATACTCGGCGGTACTGGCCTTGCATTTCGTTGGCAGTCTTCTGCATTCCACTTCAATACAATCCTGGTTGGTAATCGCCGGGTTGCCTCTTTCACTCATGACCGCCGTCTATACGGCTTATCTCTTCGCGCAAGCGAAAGCGCGCGACCTGTGGCAGAACCCTTTGTTGCCGCCGCATCTTTTCGTACAGGCAATGCTGCTCGGCTCCGCGGTATTGCTGCCGATTGCGGCTTGGTTGCCGGCGAGCCGAACATTGCCGGCATTTATTGATGAGGTTCCTCCAGTATTGGTCGCCACGCTCTGGGTACTGGCAGTCACCAGCCTGCTGCACCTGTTAATGATCTGGGGTGAAGTTTCGCTGACGCATTCGACTGCGCACGCGCGTTTGGCGATCTGGGAAATGGTCCGTGGCCGTTACCGGAGCGAGTTCTGGATGGGAACTGGTCTGTCGATGCTTGGTGGACTATTGCCGTGGTTGGCTATTTTCGGCTACGTAAGCACTTCAATTGGCATCGGCGGCGCACCATTGGCTCTGGTTGGGTTAATGCTCTTCGAGCACGCCTACGTTCAGGCAGGACAGTCTGTGCCGCTGGCATAAGGCGACGACAGCCAGAAGATTTTGAGTTACAAACGTTCCGAAAGCTGATTCAAAATAGGAGACCCGAAAGATGAAGACAAAAATGAATAGCCAACGTCATTCGTCCATGTTCCTGGCGTTGTTCCTGCTAGTCGCAGCGGTCCTGGCGTGCAGTAGCGGAGACGAGACGGAAAAAGCCAACAAGCTTGGCGATGAAGGAAACGCGGCGGTCGCGGAAGGGAAGAAATTTTTCCAGGAAGCGGATGACAAGAAGCAGAAGATGCTTCAGACCAATGTATCCGAACTGGCCGAGGCGCGAACTCTCGCCAAAGAAGCCATCGCGGCTTACGACAAGGCCGAAGATAAATGCAAGGAAGCGGCCAAGAAATATGACGAGGCGAGCAAGCTGAAGATCAGCGACAAGTTCAAGGAATACCTGGAACTCAAGGCCAAGGAATACAACAAGCGCGCTGAACTGGTTGAGACCTCGAAAGGCACGCCGCAAGCTTTGCTTGACAGCGAGAATCGCTCGAGTTTCATCACGCGGGCACAAGCCAATAACGAGAAGGTCGCCCAACTCGCGAAAGAAGCGGAAGACCTGGCCGCACAAGCAACCAAGATCGAGAAAGACAATCCGAATATGTTTAAGAAGTAAGCTCGACGGCGCTCCGCTGTAAGGTTTGTCCTTCCAACGGAGCCGGCTTTCACGATCCCGATTTTCACTCGGTTGATGTCCTCGGGCCGCACCATGCAGGCGGCGCCGCGGGCATCGACTACTGGCAACCGCGAAGATCGCGAACGAATTGGCTTTCTTGGGGCCGTGAGAGTCGAGATCGAATTCAAGCCCCCGCCAAGGCGGTTCAGAGTACCTAATGTTTTTGTCCAGCAAGGGAGTATCTCATGAAGAATAGAGTGCAACTGTGGATTCTCGTCACTTTTGGATTAGTGGCATTGAGTTTCGGCATTTCGAGTCAGCCTGCGAAAGTAGAGGCGCAGAACAACTCGCACGATCCAACCTGGTGGAGCAAGTATGAATTCATCCGCGATAACGGCGGCGACGCCGCGCCAGTGAGCACCACCTCAACAACTGTGAGCAGCAACGTGGATGTATCGAACGAATGCGGACCGCAGAGCGAGACCTTTATCACGCTTAATCCGAACAAACCCAAGATGCTGGCGGCGGGCTCCAATGAAATTTTTCGCCTGCCGATGCGTGGGTACTACTCGACGAACGCCGGCGGCAGTTGGGGCGGCGTGGATTTGCCTTTGCCGCCGGCAAAGGGCGCCAACGGAACTGATTTTGGATCCGATCCGACGCTGGCTTTCGATACGCAAGGCAATGTCTTTTACGGTTATATAGTCGTGTACTTCGGCAATGGTTCTGGAATCAACGGAACCGAAATGGCAGTTGCGAGATCGAATGACGGCGGCAAGACTTATCCCGCTGTCACTTTCTTTTCTTTTGAAAATGGCTCGAATCACTTCAACGACAAACCGATGATTACCACTGACACCAGCACCGGCAGTGCGTTGCGGGACAACGTCTACATCGCTTGGGACGCAGCCTCCGGCGGATCGATTGGAGGCGGCGTGCGGGTGGCGACGTCTTCCGATCATGGGGCCAGCTTTTCCGTGACCCGCGCGGACGATCCGTCAGGTCCGGGCCGGTCGATCGGAGCGTCGCCTGCGGTCGGCCCAAACGGAGAATTGTACGTAGCCTGGAACGACTATGTCGCCAACGCGATCGTTTTCAACAGCTCGTCTGACGGAGGTCGAAGTTGGGGCGTGCCGGCTACGATTTCCAGAAAGACGCTGCCGTTTGATATCGGCATTCCCGCCGAATCTTTTCGCGGCGCACTGGTTTATCCATCTCTCGGCGTCGATCGCTCCAACGGGCCGCATCGCGGGCGCATTTATTGTTCGTGGATGGATCAGACGCCGGCGAATGTTACCGACATCTTTCTCTCCTACTCCGACAACAACGGCCTGACCTGGTCAACCCCTTCGCATGTTCCGGACCAGTTTGCTTCCAAGGTCGATCGTTTCAATCACTGGATGTCGATCGATCCGACCAACGGCGACGTGAATGTCGCGTTCTATGATACGCGTAACGACACGACCGGCTTTCGCTATCAGACGGATTACTATTTGGCAAGATCGACGGACGGCGGCGTGTCGTTTTCCGGCGCGGACATTCGCGTCAGCACCGTCAGCTCGAATGAACATGACTGCAACGGAGTCTTTCCCTGTGACGGCATCAACTACGGAAACCAACAAGGCGACTATGAAGGGCTGGTGTCGTTTGGCGGCGTCTCGTATCCAATTTGGACCGATAGCCGCCGCCAGCTTTCGCCGTCCAGCGGTTGCCGGAGACCGTACCTGATGGAGGAAGTTTTTACGGCGGCGGTGAAGTGAAAATCGAACGAGAGCAGCACAGCCTGGCGTGCTGCTTCAATCTGTTGATGATTTTGTAGTATCTTCTTTGTAGACACAAAGGAGGAAGCTAAAATGAAAGCTCGTATTCAAAAATGGGGCAATAGTCTGGCGCTGCGGATTCCTAAATCATTCGCGGCGCACTCAAACATCGAACAAGGCTCGGTAGTCGATCTGTCACTGGACAATGGCAGAATGATTGTGGAAGCGAAAGAGCAAGAATACTCGCTGGAGGAGTTGTTGGCGCGAGTAACAAAGAACAATCTTCACTCGGAAATTGATTTTGGCGCGCCGGTTGGAAAAGAGGTTTGGTAAATGGCTCATGCCCCCGACCGAGGCGACGTGGTGTGGATTACTTTCAATCCCCAGGCTGGTCACGAACAGGCTGGCAGACGGCCCGCCTTGGTGTTGTCTCCAGTTTCCTATAATCGCAAAGTTGGACTCGCGGTCCTGTGCCCTATTACGAATCAGATCAAAGGCTACCCGTTCGAGGTCGTAATCCCGCATGGCTTGAAAGTTACGGGAGCAATTCTGGCCGATCAAGTGAAGAATCTCGATTGGAAAGAGCGCGAAGCGAAATTGATTTGCAAGTTGCCGTCATCCGTGACAGATGAAGCGTTGAGAAAGCTGAACGCCTTGTTACGAGTGACGTGAGAGCGATATCTCGTAACGAAACTGACGTTACGCTGGAGGTGTTACGCCGGATGAAAACGCTTTCTGGTCAATGCTTTCTTTGACCGATCATTTACACCATGACATCAAATATTTTCAGGACACTGACACGCTCTACATCGAGTTCAAGCCAGCCGAAGTAGCCGAATCGAAGGACCTGGATGAGAACACTGTTTTGGATCTCGATCAGAGCGGCAATATTCTTGGCATCACAATCGAGCACGCCGGTCCGCGTGCAGACATTCCGCGGTTTTCTTATGAACAAGTCGCAGCCTAACGTCCACTCCTGTGAGTCTCGCGCTGCCTACGACGATTTCTGGTCGAGGTCAGCCAACCATCGCTCGACGCGATTTGGGACAATTCAGAGGACGATATCTATGGTGACCTCTTGGAGACGTTGATGCTTAACAGTGGAGAAAAACATGAGCACATATGAAGAGATAATTAGCGCCGCTTTGTCCCTTCCTCCAGGCACTCGGGCGATGCTGGCGGAGCAACTGCTTGAAAGCTTGGACCCCGAGGATCAGAAGAGGATTGACGCGCTTTGGGCGGAAGAGGCCGAGCGACGTGACCAGGAAATAGAAGATGGAGTGGTCACGCCGATTCCGGGGGAGGAAGTGATGAATAGACTGCGTACGCGATATCGCCGATGAACTACTCCTTTCACCCTGACGCGGAGAAGGAACTCGAGGAGGGCGAGAATTACTACGACAGCATTCGTCAGGAGTTGGGTTGATCGATTTGCAGGCAAGCGTAGCGTTAGCAAGCCAAGTCGACTAGTGATATAAGTCCCCGCCGCGCGGTGGTAAAACGATGCCAAGGATCAAACCTACGATGACATCACGCCAGTGCGAAATAGCCGCCGAGTCTTACTCCGCTTGTTTGTTATCACAGTCGGGCTACGATGTTCTCGTCCAGTACGGCGCAAACCAGCCGGACTACGATCTAGTAGCAGTAAAAGATAAGCGCATCCTCCGTATCTCCGTCAAAGGAAGTCAGGACGGTGGCTGGATGTTGGCCGTCCGCTACGTGAAGCCAGGGGTCAACTATCACGCCGCTATCGATAAGTGGCTCTCCCTCCAGCGAGATGTCGTCTATATCTTCGTGCAGTTTCGGGATGTAGCTGTCGGACACGCTCCACGTGTATACGTCGCTCGACCAACAGAAATCGCCGCCCAGCTAAAAATTCAATGTTCAGGGCGAGGTCATGGCTCGCTACAAGAAGACACTCCGCGCCACTTTCCGGGCTCCAAGTACAAGGACCAAATCCCGACGGCGTGGCACTATTCCAGTGAGCGCATCGACGCTATCTGAGACAGCAACAGACTAACGGAGCGCTACGCTAAATCGAGGTGTTTATGCAAGAAAGAATTCGAGCTGTAGTTAACCAAGGAAGGATCGAGCTCCTGGATAAGCTCGACTTGCCTGATGGTACGCAAGTGCTCGTAACCGTTCTGCCAAACGGCGACGACTTCTTGCTTAGAGCGAGCGAAGTTTCCCTGAACGCCATTTGGGACAATCCCGAGGACGATGTATATGCCGAGCTACTCGAAGGGTGATGTTGTTCTTGTGCGTTTTCCCTTCTCGGACCTGTCGGGATCCAAAGTCCGACCGGTAATTGTCGTCAGCACGCCCCATGCTTCGCAAGATCTCTTCGTCATCTCGCTGACCAGCAAGACCACTCGTCTTCTAACGGGCGAATTTGTGCTGGGCGAGTGGAAGAACTCCGGCCTGAATGTAGCATCAGCCGTAAAGCGCGGCCTCTTCACAATTCATGAAAGCTTGATTGTGAAATCCATAGGCTCTCTCTCTACCTCCGATACCGGACGGGTTGACGATTCCTTGCGAGGCTGGATGGGAATATGAGTCTTGATGAACCGAACGAACGAGTGGATGCCAACCGCGAAGACACCGAGTCGCGTGGCGAAACCTTCTATCCCGGCCCTTCGCGCATCCATCTCGCAGCGTTTCCGCCCAAGGAGCGCTGGGATGATTGGACTGAGCTGGATTCGCAGGCTTGGCCGCGGCGTAAGGAGCGGCATTACTCGTTAGTGCCGACGACGTGTTTCAACTGCGAGTCGGCATGTGGGCTGCTGGCTTACATCGACAAAGATACTCATCAGATTCAGAAGTTCGAAGGCAATCCCGAGAACCCCGGCAGCCGCGGGCGCAATTGCGCGAAGGGTCCGGCGACTCTGAATCAAGTTACCGATCCCGATCGAATTCTTTATCCGTTGAAGCGCGCCGGTAAACGCGGCGAGGGTAAATGGGAGCGCGTTACTTGGGACGAGGTACTCGACACCATTGCCGGGCGTATCCGGAAAGCGATCGTCGAAGATCGGCGTGACGAGATCATGTATCACGTCGGGCGGCCGGGGGAAGATGGTTTTACTGAGCGCATTCTGGCGGCCTGGGGTGTCGATGGTCACAACTCGCACACCAACATTTGCTCTTCGGGCGCGCGCGAAGGTTATCAATTGTGGATGGGGCTCGATCGTCCCAGTCCCGATCACGCGAATGCGAAAGTCATTTTGCTGATTAGCGCGCATCTCGAATCCGGCCATTACTTCAATCCGCACGCGCAACGCATCATTGACGGCAAGACGGGCGGCGCCAAGCTCATCGTCTTTGACACGCGTCTTTCCAACACCGCGACGCACGCCGATCATTACATCTCGCCGTACCCCGGATCGGAAGCGGCCATTCTGCTAGCTATCGCGAATTACTTGATTCAGAACAATCTTTACAATCGCGAGTTCGTGCGAAGGTGGTGGAATTGGGAAGAGTATTTAGAGCAGAGGTCAGAGTTCGGGGATCAGACATCGGAGACGGAACAGCAACCGCGTAGCGGCGAAATGTTTATAGCCACGAGGCCGGACCAAGTCATGTTTCGCGAGCAGAGAAACGCGGAACATTTCGCTGCTCGCGAAACAAATTCAAGCAAGGTAGACAGTTCTATAAATATTTCGCGCCTACAGCGCGAAGACAACCCGAACTTCGACGAATTCGAGCGCATGCTGAAGGAACTCTACGCCGAGTACACCTTCGATTTCGCAGCCACAGAATCCGGTGTCGAAGCGAGAGTCCTGGAAGAGATCGCCAAGCTGGTCGCGACCGCCGGCACGCGCTTCTCCAGTCACAACTGGCGCAGCGCGGCTTCGGGAATTAGTCATGGCTGGTCAGTCGCGCGGGCGCTCTTCATGCTCAATTCTCTGCTCGGCGCGGTGGCGACCGAGGGCGGCGTCTTCCCGAATGCCTGGAACAAGTTTGTACCCAAACCGATCTACTCGCCGCCGCATCCGAAGATGTGGAATGAAAAGACCTGGCCGCGCGAGTTCCCGCTCGCCATGAACGAGATGTCGTTTCTGCTCCCGCACTTTCTCAAGGAAGGACGCGGCCGGCTCGATACTTACTTCACCCGCGTCTATAACCCGGTGTGGACCAATCCTGACGGCTTCTCGTGGATTGAAGCCTTGACTGACGAGAAGCTGGTTGGCTGTCATGTCGCGTTAACGCCGGTTTGGAACGAGACGACTTACTTCGCGGATTACATCTTACCCATGGGTCTCGGGCCTGAACGCCACGATTTGCATTCATACGAAACACACGATTCGCAATGGCTTGGCTTTCGCCAGCCGGTGATGCGCGCCGCGCGCGAGCGTGATGGCGAAAACATCACTGATACCCGAGAAGTAAATCCCGGCGAAGTCTGGGAAGAAAACGAATTCTGGATGGAGCTGACCTGGCGCATCGACGCGTCGGGCTCGCTTGGCATTCGGCAATTTGTGGAATCGAAGAAGAACCCGGGCACGAGACTGAGTGTCGATGAATACTACGGCTTCATTTTTGAGAACTCGGTTCCGGGCTTACCTGAGAAAGCGGCTTCGGAAAATTTATCGCCGCTCGAATTCATGCGTCGCTACGGCTCGTTTGAGATCAGCCGAAAGGTCGGCGCGATCTATGAAGAGACCGTGCCGGGCGCGGAGCTCGAAGACGTCCACGAAGATCGTTTGGGTCGCGTGTTCACTCGCGCGGCAAAACCGGCATCAGCAAATGTCGTCCCGGTTCCAAGTCCTGACGGAGACGGAGAAGGCCGCCGCCTCGTCGGCGTGAAGGTGGACGACGAAATCAAACGGGGCTTTCCTACTCCGAGCGGTAAGCTCGAATTCTTTTCCCGCACCCTCGCTGACTGGGGCTGGCGTGAATACGCGATCCCCACCTACATCAAGAGCCATGTTCATCCGGACAACCTGGAATCTGATCAGACTATTTTGATTTCGACGTTTCGCCTGCCGATTCAGATTCACACGCGCAGCGCGAATGCGAAGTGGCTGAATGAAATCGCGCATACGAATCCGCTGTGGCTGCATCCTTCTCACGCACAAACTTTGGGCGTGCGTACTGGCGATCTGGTGCGGGTCGAAACTGAAATCGGTTACTTCGTGGTCAAGGCCTGGGTCACCGAAGGCATTAAACCCGGCATTGTCGCGTGCAGCCATCACATGGGACGCTGGAAGACGCATGAGAGCGGACAGAAACAATTGACTGCCACCGTCAGGTTGGATCACGAAGGCGATGCCTGGGGGATGAAGCGCGAACGTGGGACCGGCCCTTATGAATCGGCCGATGCGGACAGCTTGCGCATCTGGTGGAGCGACGTCGGCGTGCATCAAAACCTGACTTTTCCCGTCCATCCCGATCCGATTTCAGGAATGCACTGCTGGCACCAGGCCGTGCGGGTCCGCAAAGCTGAAAGCACAGATAGCTACGGCGATATCCACGTGGACACTGAAAAGTCTCGTCAGGTTTATCGGAAGTGGCTCCGGATGACTCGGCCTGCGGACCAGCATTCACCGGACGGCAACCGCCGGCCTTACTGGATGCTGCGGCCTTTGAAGCCGGCGCGTGAGTTTTATAGATTGCCAAACAATAAATAGATCCGATAGGTCACAGAAGACCTATTTGACCTTGGACAAGGCAACCTTCGCCCCCCGATTTTCTCCTAAGACTCGCCGAGTCCGCAGTCTTTGGAACCTTTTTCATGATTCGGCGTCCTAGATCTTGCTACGGTTGGGGCCGATATCGGGCCGTATTAGTAAACCAGTCTGATCCTTCGAAGAAGAAAAGGAATTTGTTATGCGCGGGTCCTTCCACCTGGTTCTTTCGCTGCTGCTTTCCAGTTCTCTGCTCGGAGTACAATTCGCGAATGGTCAAGCGGGTCCCACATCTCTGCAGCCCGGGACTCCTATCGAACGAACTCTGGCGGCAGGACAATCACACACTTACAACATCAGCCTCGAACAGGATCAATTTCTGCATCTGGTAGTTGATCAACGCGGGATTGATGTCGTCGTGCGCGCGTTTTCGCCCGCGGGCCGTCAGCTCGGGGAGTTTGACTCGCCCAATGGAACAAGCGGTCCCGAAGACGTAACGCTGATTGCTGCGACCTCAGGTGTGTACCGCATTGAAGTGGCGCCGTTAACAGGCTCTGAGAATCCGTCGGGACGTTACGAAATCAAGATCCTTGAAATAAGAAAGGCGACCGAACAGGAGTTGCAAGCGGGCACAAATCAGGAAGTGTCCAAAGCCAAAGGATTGGCGCTGCTCAGCGAGGCCATCCTGAACTTCCCACAGTTGCGCCGCCCGCAGACACGCGCGAGATTCCAGATACTAGCCGCGCAATTCTTATGGAACTCCGATGACAAGCGCGCCGCGAAAATGATCGAACAGGCAATCGAGAGCGTCAAGGAATTCATCGCCAACGTCGATAACAGCGAGCAGGAGTACTACGAGAGTTTTGACGTAGCGATGCAGCTCAGGGAGCAGCTGGTCCAGGCGCTCGGGCCGCATGATCCTGAGATGGCGCTGAACTTTCTTCGTGCCACCCGCACCCTCGAGAACCCTGAGGGTGCCCAAGAAAGATCTGGGGTAGATCGTGAGCTGCAACTAGAACTGTCGTTGGCCACGCAGATCGCCGCAGCCGATCCCAAGCGGGCGTTTCAAATGGCCGAGGACACGCTCAAGAGAGGTGCGTCAGCGAGTCTGATCGTCACGCTTCAGCAGCTACGTGCGAAGGATCCGGAACTGGCGGCGAAACTCGCCCATGACATCGCGTCGAAGCTGGCCAATGAGAAGTTGCTTAAGAATCCTGAAGCGAGCTATCTGGCGAGTGGTTTTTTTCGGGTTGTTCGGTCACCGATAAGGACACAGCCGAGTGGCGGTGACGGCGCGGCCAACCCGAGTCTGATTTCTGAAGACGAATATCGAGATCTGTTTTTAAAAGTCCTCTCGGAGGCGCTCTCTTATTCAACGCCTGGGCTGAATGTCTACACACCCGAAAGAAATGTGGTGCAGAATCTCCTCAATACGCTTAAGCAAATGAGCGCTGACTTGCAGCGCTATGCTCCCGAGCGCGTGGCCGCCTTAGAGAAGAAATGGAGTGAACTAAACGGTCTGGGTGATCCGCAAGCCGAGCTAAGGCAACGTCTGCAAACGACGATTAACAGTGGTCCACCCGATGCCGCCCTTGTATCTGTAGATTCCGCGCCGCGAGAAATGCGGGCTCAACTCTACCAACAGTTGGCCAACAAGATCGCCTCCGATGGAGACATTACCCGGGCCCGGCAAATAATAAACGACCACCTAACGAATCCTACGCAACATCAGCAAGCTCAGAGAATGCTCGATCAGCAGGCAATCTTTGGCGCGGCTGCCAAAGGTAAGATTGATGAAGCCTTGCGAAACCTGAGCACCTTCCGCCCAGCCAGTGAACGACCACAAATACTAAGTCAGATCGTAAATCAGATTGGTCCCGGTCTTAAGAGCGCAACGGCGATACAGTACCTGCAGCAAGCCCGCAACATGCTGGGCCCCTCAGCTCAGGCGGAAGATCAACAGCAAATGTATGCGCTGTTAGCGATCGGCCGGGCCTTTTCGAAATATGACTCGGCCCGTGCTTTTGAAATTATCGAACCCCTCGTCGATCAATTTAACGACGTCAGCGCGGCGGCGGTGACCCTCAACGGCTTTGGCCAGAAGTACTACCAGGATGGCGAGATGGTTACGCACAATGGGAATGCCGTAGCCGACACCGCGAACCAACTGGCGATGACATTGGGGAGCCTGGCATTGATTAATTTTGACCGGGCCAGGGCCGAGCCTGGCATTGATTAATTTTGACCGGGCCAGGGCCGCGGCGGACAGGATTCATCCCATTGACGTTCGCATCGATGTATACATGACTATCGCCCAGCAAACCATTTCACCCAACGTTTCGGCGAACGGTCGATTCAACGTGGACTATTAGTCGCCACCCATTCCCACTCGAGACCTCTTGCCGTACCGGAGTTTTTGCGAGAGAATCCCTCTCCAGAATCAGCGACATCTTCTGAGTGCAATGCGCAAATGTGCTGCCAACAATTCTATGCTCATCCCGTCCGCACTGAGCGCGAAGCGCGAACTCTATAGTGACCGTCAGCGGCTGGGTTAGGTCAGAGAATTGAGCGAGATCCGCTCGCTCCAGCCGACGGGACGTCGACGCTCTCAGCCTTAGGAGCTTTATGTACTTCAAACAGTTCTATCTCAACTGTCTCGCTCATGCTTCCTATCTGATTGGCTCAGACGGTGAAGCGGCTGTAGTAGATCCGCAACGCGACGTCGATCAATACCTGGACGAGGCAGCCGC
>WNFR01004114.1_pt1 | contig 15003 bp, 23 predicted proteins | sample 5400221 | NCBI WGS metagenome assembly WNFR01 (sample SAMN13153357, study PRJNA577476) | soil metagenome | isolation source: 40 cm soil under Madrone tree | place: USA:California | collected 2016-06-14 | reverse complement strand
GAGGGGGTATGCGGCTATTTGTAGGAAGGGGGAATGGCCAGGCATTGGTATTGGCGTCAGCATGGGTGATACCATACTCTTGGTCTTGCATTCCAAAAGATCGGGGAGATGACGGCTGTGTCGGCGAGTGTGCCAAAGACCTTTGGGGGCTATAATTGATCATTGGGAATCCATTGAGTGACAATCGGTTGTAATTATATGCTTTCATCTGGTCCTGTTCTTCGCTTGGTCGCGTCGCCAAACCAGGGGGGAACTCTGGTTCTGAGACATCACGAAGAGACATTGGTACACAGATGAAAGGCTGTATGCTGAAAATTAGCGCAAGATTATTAACCAGAGGTAAGCTTGCCAGATGGGAAGGGGAAGGAGGGTAAATGAGGCAGACGAGCGGTAGTAGTTACGAAAACGATATAACAATGGCAAAGTCGACAAAGCAGATCGAATAGTGAAACGTTTCAATAGCAAGACAGAAAAAAAATGGTCGAGTTATAGATAGACGAAAGGACGTTCCCAAAAAAAAATGTGAACTAGTTGGAAGACAAAACTCGCGAGAAGAGGGAGGTGGTTGCGACTTTTGACGATGCAAGAGGAGAAAAAGAGCCCGAGGTGGAGAGTGAGCTTGGGCGGGCTATGGACTCGATCAGCCATTATTTGCGGAGTCCGGAAGCGGCGGAGTTGAGGATCGTATGTTCCGCATCGCACACTAGTCTAACACGGCGGAAACAGCCAAATTAATCTGGCCGTGACCAGCCCACGAGGATCTCAGAAAATAAAGTCATTAGTGTAACTGAGGCCAGGCCTAGAGACTGAGACAGGGTCAACCAGTGTGAGGTTAGAGAACTCCGCATGACGAGTCTTGCGAGCAACAGTAGTCTACCACGCGGAGGAAAATGACCCGAGAGAGATTTATAGGCAGCAAACTACCACCACTCAAGCCCATAGATCCAGAAGAACAGTGACAGAGAGAGAAAGCGCTGACACGGGCGGCAATTTGTAGGTCCATGTAGGTCCCTAAATCTAGTGCACGTGACGTGTTACAGTCGTTGCGGGCCGAAGCGGGACTTCGGGGTGGCGGAGGCAAGAACACGGCGCATTTACCGTAAATAGGATGCAGAACGGCAGTCCGTCGAGCGCTCGCACTCTCATTATCGACCCCAGCGTCGACTTGTTCACTCGCCGCGTTGCTGCGTGCATCTTCTCTCGTCTCGGTCTCCCTCTTACCCTTCCTTCCTTCCTTCCTTTAGTCTATCTTGGTCTCCTTCCATCTTTTTTCCCTCTATTCTACGATGCCTGCAGTGCCAGTTCGACGTCCTTCCGCCTCTACAAACCACTCTTCTTCTACGCCCTCCAGTGTAGTTAGGCAACATCGCAGTACAGAATCTCATCAAGGTTTTACAAACATGACACCACAAGCTCCTTCCTTTTACTCCAACACGTCCCCCGCCGCCTCACACCAGCAAAAGATTATCCATATTTTAGTCAATCGTCTAAGAAACAAGGTTCTGTCCTCCCCGCCCTAATTTTCCTACTTTTTATATACTCATTGCCTTCAGCTACCTTCTAATTCGGGTGTAGATTTAACCCAAGTAGAAACCGACTCCGCCGTAGTTGAGACGGTCCAATGCCTCGTTGAGCTATCTAAAGATTCCCTTGATATCATAGGCCTTGCCTTGACTGAGGTTTTGGATAAACTAGCCAAAGTCTGTTTTCAGCTCCTCTGTCCATCTATCAGTCTAATCTCTTTTGTTCTTATGACAGCAAACAGATGCGAATAGCATTCGGACGATCGATGTCCTTCAGTCCCAGTTGTTTGTACTCAAGGTCCTTTCTGTGGCTATGGCTTCTCGATGGAACCGATATACAGATGATGCACGCATCGCCCCGCAGCCCAATTCATCCGGTTCGACTCTGCCCACGTCTCCCGCGGCCACCAGCCGCAGTAGTAGAAAAAGTCGACACCCTTCCTCAGAGCTTCTTTCCCCATCCATAGTCTTAACAGAGCCACCACCATTAGACGAGCACTGTGCCAAGTATATTCTCAGTCTAATGGTCGTCTTTCTTCGTCAGACTGCCCCTCCGGAAGGGCGTCTGATGTCTTCAGCCAATTTATCTTTCGAGGCTACCTTCCACGACTTTGAGACCATAGATAACGTCGATGCGCCCCTGACATCGTCGCAATATATATCAGAGGATCTTGGCCTCGAAACCGAAGCAGGGTTTCAAGGAGCCTCGTCACGGCCGTCGAACCATTCATCGCCCTCCTTCAATGGCTCTCAAATGACACAAGTAACTGTCACACCTATGGCACAGCACAATACTAAACTCGAAATGACGCCAAAAGTTCTGGCTAGATCGCATTTCTCTTTGAATGCATTAATCCTCAAGTTTGCGGGACGGATCGTGTATCACCTTTCCGCATCAAATTGGCCCGTTGTATTACAGCGCATCCGCAATAAGATTCGCTTCCTCGCTAATTCCTCAGATGACAGCCCAGATATTGTCGACCTTAACTTGATGAAGCATAGTTCGCTGGACCGCACCCGTCTCGTTCAAATTTTGCAAGGTACGTTCCGCCGGATAGATGACGCATTCTATACTCACTTGTTGACTTCTTCAGAACTATCGTCACTTTTGGTCAATATGAAACAGGAAGTAAAGGTTGCCGTTGCTGTACCTCTGAGGACAGCCATATGGAACTGGGTTGGAATGTTTCCGGACGAATATAACGAGTCTATTCGTTCACATCGCCGGCTGGAGGGCACACCGGAACGAGTTTTTGATCTGTTGTGGGATCCATCAGAGGTTGCAAGTGCGCGAGCTCTCTGGCCGACTCTTGCTGCACTCGCGGTCATTTCGTCAGAGCGGATGCGAACAGACCTAAGAGGTTCAACCAAAAGTAACTTGAAGAAGGCACGCCCGTAATTTGGTTAATGCCAACTTTCTGACCGGCTTTCCTATAGTTTACTGATCAACTAGGCAAAGTCGCCCAGGTACCTAACAAGTTACGAGATGTTTCAGTAGTTTGCATTCTCGACCTGTGTAGGGGTGCTGCGCGGGCGCGTCCCGACGCTTCCGCCAAGGATTTACCCATCCATGCAAATGTATCTGATTATATCCACGAGATCCAGGTGAGCCGCCAATGTTCTCCCCGTTGACACTCGCTGATTTCCTTACAGAGTATCCTCTACTACTGGGACAATCAACGCCCATTCTGGGAGTCCCCTGACGAAATAGATGTGACAATCTTTGCGGATGCGCTTGTCGCACTTTACCGATTTTCGCCTCTGGTTGACGTGCTACCTCTCTTTAAGACCTGCTTAGAGGCTGAGCGCTCAGATGCGGTGAAGCTCGTCGCGATAAAGGCCTCAGTCACGCTGAGCGTCGAGGTGCGCGATATCTATCGCTAAGCAGCCGCTATCGATTAATGAGTTTCCAGGCGCGTGCAATATCATGGCAACCTACAATAAGCCCTCTAGTCGATGCATTGGCGGGGAGATTTCGCACCATATTCAAGGTAAGGACCTTTTTATTATGTTTTCCACTTTGAAAATCCACAAACACACACACACACACACACACACACACACAGTATGGTGGTGTTCGTCGCAACGAAGTAGACGAGAACGGGAAACTTAGACGAGCAGCCCTCCGTCCTAAAGCAAAACGCTACGTTGCCGAGACCGTTTCCGATCGTGAACTTGTGCTCATCGCGATTCTCGGGCTTTGGCGCGCAAATCTCGGCTGGAGCTTCACAGGACTAACTCAGGCCGAGATGGACGCGTGGCTACCGATGGCGCTTGCGGTGTGGGAACAACAAACCGATACCAGCGTGCAGTACTCAATCGCAGTTGCGCTAGGCCAGGTCGGCGCACAACTCGACCAACTTCGTTCTAGTGATCCGCTTTATGCCACTGCCGTCCCATGGAAGCTTTCTCTGACCCCGGCAGCGATGAGGACGGTGGCGAACGCCCTGCTCAATGCCCGCCTCGAGCTTGACCGTCAGCGTATGTGGACGGAGATTGGACGACAGTTCGCAGACACCTATGTACGAGATGGAGCCGTACGTACCCGTTGAGACCATCATCTGCACCACTAATCACTAAATGGCGACCTCTTGCATCGTTCATCTGTGTTAGCCTGACAGCGTCGCACGCCTAATGCAACTTTCGGAGGATCGCGTTCCCGCGTTCGCTCTGCTAGAGCTTGCCAGTGCCGTCTCGCTGACGTCCGCGGATACGGGGGTGTCAAATCTTGCCGCACAGACGCTGAGGCTCATCGCAATAGCAGAACGGCAGCCCGACGTACCAGTCAATCCTGCGTTGACAGAAGAAGAACGTGTGAGCCGACACGCTGTGTATGAAAAGATTGGTGCACCAAAGACGGTCATCACAGGTGAGTATTATTCATATCAAGTAAGCGACAGGATCTCAATGCTTGAGCGTAGGCCGAGTGGCGTGGCAGAAGCGAGTCCGGCGCTTGTTTAGGTCATTGGCTATTCCACACGCCACCTATGTCGCTATCTGGGAGGAATGTTACTTCCGGTGGTGCGCACTAACGGAGCTGGTCATCAACGCACCATCCGACCCGATGACCGCCGAGAGCATCCAAGACTCAACTGTGCCCGTAGGTGACAAGTCGATGACCTTCGAGGTGCGCTTCTGTTTGACTTTGTTACATAGAGACTTATTGACGGCATATGCACAGGAACAACAACACCAATGGCAAAACTTGACCCTGTTCCTAGCGGCGTGCGGTTCGGCGTGTCTCATCGAACACCACGACCCTTCTGCCTTGCACTCGGTGATACCAGCGGAGCTGTTGCCGGACTCGATGCGTGTCCTCAAGGACCCAAGGATGTTGATCAATAGTTTTATCAATTTCTTGATGGAGAGGCTGATATCTGACTCGGTCATCGCGCGCGAAACTGCTAAGGAGGCACTGGGGACCGAGCTCAGTATCCGGTTGTACCCAAAGCTCACCAAACATTTCGAAGAGTAAGCATTAGATTTGTGACCTCCTTCCAATTTGTTTACCATGGGAGTTAGCATCATCGATGATATTCATAGCAAAGGTGAACTCCAGTGGACTGACGAGTTTGCGCGCTTTCTTGATCAAGTACATTCTTTTTCACTGACTTGCCTTGTCACCGTCTCTGAACTAATTGCCAAATTCAGAGTGTGGCTGTCTTGAAGCTCATGGTGGAGAACGCGCAAGCGCAGGATGATGTCCTTACAGTGGACATGACTCCGACGCTGTACTCCCTTGCCACCTTCATCAACACTTTTGACAACATCCCAGCCTACCGCATTCGGCTTAAGTTTTGTGCATTGTGTGACAGCGTGTTCTCTCGTCCAGATATGCTGCGCAAGGACAGTACAAGCTCTCACCGGCAGAAGATCTTAGACATTTTACTTGGGTGGATCCAGGACCCCACATTGGTACGTATACGTAAACAATAAGGATTTCCTGTCAAATTTTTTTTTCATTTCCAGACCGAAGATCCAGACACTGCACGAATACTTCCAGAGTTGAACATAGCTAGCTTACGTGCCGCGGGACACTTTTTGGAAAAGTTGGAGCTCAAGTCACTAGACAACCAAGCAGGTGACGAAGCGAGTCACGTGGTGAACCGTGTGTTCATTCGGTACAGTAATCTCATTACACGAACATTGTCTTTCGGACGGGCGCTTCCCCTCGTCAGCTTCACTTACTTTCATGATGTAATCGTGTATGCTGATATGGTGTTCCAACAGCTATCAGACGATGAAATTTCTGATATGTCCGTGGCCTTGCAGGTATAGATACTGTCCTTCACACATGCCCATCCAAGACGCTCAGCGTGTGTATTCCCCAGCGCCCGATGTCGCAACGCGAAGCAGAAATCCGCGAGCTCGTTGTGGAGGCCCTTTCCCGCCTAATCAGCGCGAATCCGGAGAGCGGCGTCAAACATAGTCTCGCCATGGCTTATGACCCTGACCCACGACAAAGGCTCATATTTTCGTACGTTTTTGCGAGGGTGATGGGTCAAGGCGCCAAGTTTGAGGCCCAGGAAGCCCCTGTTAGTTTCTCTGGCCGTAGTCGGCTGTGTGAAGTACGTGTCTCGCGATAGGCTGAAGGTTATCGCCTGGTCTTACATCTCATTATAGCTGGTGAAAGGCCCAGATGTATATCCTAACCTTCATCTTATTTATGTTCCCGTCCTGAACGTGAAATGATCTAGATTACTCTTGCTCTGGCCATTTGTGAAGTCTGCCCTCCGTCGGAAGTGGGCGTCATCATTCCCGTCTTACTTAACATTTTTGACACCCGAGAGTCGCTTATGAGCTTGATGAAGACGCTCATTGATAGGGAAGTGTCACGAACAGGTGAGCATGCTACCAGATAGTTGTTGTGTTTTCCACAGCATTAGCATTCAACGGGATGCAGAGAATGAAGCCGAATTATTCCGCGGCAATTCGACATGCACGCGGCTGCTGTCCCATTTCGCAAGAATACACGGCTACAATTACCTTCGCAGCCTCATCATTCCGCTTATGAAGACAATGGGCTCGCTTCCCCCGGGTTGTGGATATGTCTTAGACCCGACCAAAGTGGCCGACGAGCAGGAGCTCCGCCAAAATTTGAAGAACGTCGAGGTCGTAGCGTCCTCTTTTCTGAGCATCGTCTCGTCGTCCTTGCCAGCTCTCCCCTCGTGAGTCTCATCCACCTACCTGCGAATCAATTGGTGATCGCTGATGACGTGTAAGGATGTTCCACGAGCTTTGTGCTCACATTTACAAAGCTGTGTATGTCACCCTTTCCCTTTGTTCTTTTCTTCCCCACTGAAGATCTCATCCATCTTCTAGTCAAAAAATCTGGCCAAATGCGCGATTTGCAGCCCTCGGCGCATTCGTGTTCCTTCGGTTTGTTACCGTAGTCATTCCTCACAGATTTTTGGTGACCCCATGTAAGGTTTATCTCTCCCGTCATAGTTTCTCCCTCAGAGATCGACGTCGAAGTACCGCAAGACAACCCGGTGGTACTACGACAAGGACTGATGATGATTGCCAAAATCATCCAAACGCTGGCCAATAACGTTCTATTCGGTAGGGAGGTACATATGTCGATCCTAAATCCTTTCCTCGAATCGAAGATCATGGAGGTGCTCAAGTTTCTTAGCGAGTTGAGCGTATGCGTCAGATCGTGCTTTTGCTTGTATTCATCTCATGGTTACACGCAGAGATACAACCCGTCTCCGAATGAAGAAGAGAAGGATTCCCACGAATGGAAGAGCATCACTTACGACGACACAGACACCATCGTCTTACATCGTTTCTTCTCTAAGCATGCCGACAAAGTTGGGAAGGAACTCCTTAGCTTCCTCAAGCCATCAACAGAGGGTGATGCCTCTGCTATTAATGGCAAGCGCGCATGGGACGCACTCTGCAGCGCCCTAGTGGACCTCGGCCAACCCATTGAGGTTCCACGGCTTTCGGTTTCGTCGAGCACAGAGCATCGGGAATATCTTGACCTCGTGGCTCGGTATGATCGTGCAGATGTCACGGCGGTCCGAGATATATTAGTGGAGGCCAGTGCCGGGAAGGTAGTTACTATCTTTTGGTTCAAACCCATCTCTTAGAATGCCTCCAGGACGAACAAGCGAGATTTGTCTTCTTTGTGTCGAAGCTTGACGTCGAGACGCTCGATATTGAGTTACTGCTGTATCACATCTTCAAGGTAAGCCGCACTCTACCCTCTCATAGTCACATCCTAGGAGATCATTGAACGTCACTTTACTCAGACTGTAACATCGCCTTCTGTTGCCGACGCACGGTCGTTCGAAATCATTTTCGACTGGACATCGTTCTCTTCCTCTTCACAAGTTCCAATGCAATGGCTGAAGTACTGCATCGAGATTATCCCGTCGGACTTTAGAACGAAGTTCGAGACGGCATACATTTTGAGCCCCAATGCAGCTGCGGTTAAATATCTCCGCCGGTTGTGGAACATTACTGCGGGTGCGTACTCAGTTCGCGATCATTAGGCTGCCTGACCCTGCCTTTAGGCTCGCATCTCTCACGTCAAGTCAAGGCATGCTCATCGGTCCAGGAACTGTTGACGTTTGTCCCCGCAAGCGCCACTGCTCCTCTCGTTTACGCAAGTAAGCATCATCACATCACCAACCTTGCGACCCCATTTTTCTTTCTGACAATACATCCTCGAAATAGCGAGTCTCGAAGGAGAGCAATGCGAACTGTTTGAGCAAGTTACAATGCGACATTCGCCCCACGTACGAATACCCGTCAGCCTTCAAGTTGGTTTGAGTCATCTGCGCATTATTTCCGTACGTCTAGATATGTCCGACATGCATTTGCTTACAAACAGCCCCCTAGGACAAATTTCAGCAAATATCGCCGTCACTCGGCTGTAAATCTGTAGAAATCATTCCTTTTTCGGAAATTAGTGATGTCTACAACGTGTCGACGGGCCACGACCCGTCAGAGTTTATCATTCGAAAGTCGCGGCAATCAAATACACTATACTTCTCGTCTGCTGCTCGTGACCATATCGTCAAGGTAAGTGGAACCTTTAGAAACAAATCCCCACGTCTCACAGTCGCCAGGCCATACGTGCGGCCAAGGGCCGCTTAAGGGCGACCAACCTTCCCGGAGCGGAGCGTTTTTCAAGGCTTTCTAACGTTGGCGCTGCCCTGCTCCACATTTCCATGCGCAACATGGGCACTGAGAATCCTGAACTTAGTGGAGCATCATACGAACTGCTGTCTGCAGTCGTAGGCTCATTCGATCTAGACGCTAGTCCAATACTAACGACTAAAGGTGGGTCCGTGACACTTAGTCTGCTTGGTTATCAATGATTTGCCATAGGTCTATGGATTGGTGGTCCATCGTCTCCATTCCTCGTCTCTCTGAGTGACCAAATTGCGGGCCTTGTTCCTCACCTTACTCTTGACTTTGTATCGGAAGTGTGCAACACGCTGTCTAAGTCCGACCTGACTCTGAAGCTCCACTGTTTGTCGTACATGAGTCCATGGCTTAAAAACCTCTCTGCCTTTGCAGAGCCAACGAACCCAAGCTTTGATCACTCAGGGGCTAAACTTCGTGATTGCATACGCCTTCTCATCGAACTCACTATTGCGGACCCGCAGGTGAGAGATTCAGTAGATGCAAAGTTGTGTCTTCTAACATGATTGGGTGTAGCTTCTTATGACGTCGCAGAAGGCGATTTGGGCAGAAATTGCGAAGCTCGATAGTGTCGTTGTAAACATCGCCTTGGACGAGCTCATGCGCGCTGCTATTGACGGCGGGGCCAGCTCACACGCTTGCGAAGTCATTGCCTTGATCATGACCCCACTATCATCTATCAACGTTCGAGGTCAGATACTATCCAAAATGCGCAAGGTAAGACGCAGTTTCCTCCTTTTTGGCTTGTATTTACGAGATTATATAGGCACTCGGGAAGGCTTCAGTGAAGCCAACGGGTACACTTGCGGAAAACCCACATTGGAACGAAATTGCGTCATTGTCCCGTTTGGCCCTAGTCGCGTCTCAACAATCAAAGCATCCTAACGTCGCGCAATTTTACACTCCTGAGCTCATACACATCATCACACTCATAGCAGCAACGGGGGAGGTCGTGGTACGCTCGACTGTCTGGGGCCTTGTCATGGATCTTTTGCAGTCCTTATGGCTGTCCCGCTCCTCTGATGCGATAGCAGGTCCCGAGATACGTCATCTGCATGAAGAAGGTAGCAACCCGGAGACTCTAAAACTCTTCGGTCTTTGTCGCACCAATGAGCTCGTGGCTTATAACCCGAATACGGATGATGAGGTATTGGACTGTCAAGAAGGTCTCACGCGCTTCCTTATCCGTGTGATGGAGACCGCGGCACAAACCAAAGGTGATTCTTCGTTGCAATCCTCGTCAAGGAGTACATTGTCATGCTGACCTCAGGATTGCTCAACGTGTGGCGGGCTCGCTGGATGAGCCTGGTGACAGCAACGGCATTCCAAGTCTCCCCAACTATTCAGTTTCGCGCGTTCGTTGTACTCGGAGAGCTAGCGATGGCAGAAGTGGACGATGACTTCTTCTACCAAATGCTTGTTGCCTTCAGGAGCACCCTTATGCGAACGACGGACTCAACGATCTCGGTTGTCAGCATGCTCCGATGCATTCGTAATGTGGTGCCCGCTCTGCAACCCGGTTCGCGGTACCTAAGCCCTATCTTCTGGCTCGCAGTCGCGCTACTTCAGTTCGGGCACATGGCTTTCTACACGGAAGCATCTCAGTTGCTATGCGTAACGATTGAACAGCTCTCAAACCAAGGGATGCTCCAACAAAATGGGGTGTCCGAATCTCTACTGGAGCATCGATACGGCTTCCGAGACATTGCCAATCGCCTCGACCGGAGCATCAAAATCTCATTCGAATCGAATTTCTCCTTCTCTCTTGCCGCAATCACCGTCAAAGGTCTCAAGCTCAAGGTCTTCAAACCCGTTGCACTGGAATCGCTCCGAACTATGTTGCGCGTCAGTTCGCGTGCCGCATCATCCGTTGGTGGTGACACAGAAGTACCACCTGTGCCCAGGGTCGAATCGGAGTCGCTTGGTTACTTCCTTGCGCTGTTGTCAGCAGCAACAACGCAAAAGACATACAGGCAATTACTGCAGGATGCTAACTTGGACGCATATCTGGCCGGAGAAGACCCCGTAGAGCGATCTGATGAAGAGGACGCACCAAGCATCCCACTGGAATTGTTGAATATCACGGACGTTAACATGGCACTACTAGTGATTTCCTTCATTGGTGTCATGTTGGAAATCTTCCAGGGTGAAAATACTGAAACGGAAATCTACTTCAAACTGCTTTCTGATGTCTCGATGGCTTATCCTGAGGTTCTCACAATATGGTCAGTACTTTCGTCCTGGATGGCTTTGCGGGCTCACGCGCTCACATGAAAAATTCAGTCATGACAGCTTACAAGAGCGGGTAAAGGAAGCCTTCGCGGGCTCGTCGAACCCCACTGTTCTGAGCGCTGCATCGAACGTCTTCCACATCGTAGTTCAGGACCCGAACCGATCTTCAGGATGGAGCAACTCGGCGTCAACATTGGCCACAGTTGAGGAAAGCGGAATGGCAGGGCGAACACAAAAAGAGGCATTAGAAGAGCAGGGCATGGGGGGGTTGAGCACGGCATTTCAGTTCATATCGGTGAGTAAGGCCAATGCCACGGCACAAGTTACGAGTTGGATCGCGGAGCTGGTTCGACAAATAACGGAATGAAGTTCGGAACGGAATGGAATGGAACATTAATTATTAATTGTTTGTTTTACGGGCCGTGTTGCATTCGCTTTTTTTATGATACCAGTTACCAGTAGTTAGTACTCACACCTTTGCTTAATCTTCAATAAAACGTGTCAGCAGACTCGTTCACCTCACCCATGTCAATGTCACAGGCTTCTACGCCTGGCCCGATTTCTCCCTCGCCCAGCTTCTTGGACGCCTCCTCCGTTATTGACGACCTCACCCGCTCCTTGACCGACTACTCCAGAGTTTCAACTCCAGAACCTCCAACTCATGCCCAGGGTTGCAGCTGTAACACCAACGACAGCGAATACACCAAAGCATGGATGGCTGTTAAGACCAAGTTGGAAAATCGCCTCGTTCTCAGCGCTGGTGCGTTGCACACAGCCTTAGCTCACACCTGCCAGTGGCCAATGCCCGACCATGCACAGAGGTTGGGCAAGCCTTGCTACGGAGGCATGACTCATATGTCCGGGGAAGACAGGTTCGATCCCTCCCCTTACTTTCTTACCCAGCCACGAATTCTACTCGCCTAGGCCACGGAAAATGCAAACATCCGTGAACATCCGGACAGCGACTCGTCGGATCTCGACCTAACCTCTCGTCAACAAATGGAGGACAGAATAGCAGAGCTCTCTAAGGAAAATGCTATGTTGCAGAAGGTTCCGCCTCCCCGTACCCATTCCGGGAACTGAGTGCACTGATACTTTTCCCTGATTCAGCGCTTCACCCAGGCGCTTCTTAACAATGAACTCGCTGAAGCGTCAAACAAAGGTCTCTCTGCCGATTTGCAGGAAATGCGTAATTCGTTCAGTCATTTGTCAACCGAACATGCTCGGTCTGTCGGTTGGGAGGCACGTCTTCGCCAAGCGATGCAAGAGAGGGACGACTTTCACCAGGAGAGGGACAACGCGGCGCACAAGCTCCGAGTCGCAGAAGCTAAATTGATTTCGCTCGGTGATAAGTGCGGTGAGTCTTGTCCTTTCAATCGGTCCTACCACCATAACCCGAGAAGCCAAGCTACGCCTAGAGGTCCGCCACCTCCAAGAACAGCTGAAAGAAGAGCGCGCGAAGCGTGGTCAGACCTCGGAGGAGATGTTGCACGAGGCCAGACAATGGATAACGGAATTACAGCACTCGGTAGGTTTTTTAGTGGCTGTACGGGGACGGCTAACGAACATCTGAACAGCGGGTCAACTTGACTTCCATGGAACAACACGATGAGGTTATGAAGCTGCTGGAATCACTCGTCGCCGACAAAGAGACCCTCGAGAAGAGCAACGCCGAGCTCCAGGAACTTCTATCGCAGTCTAGAGAGGCTCTAGATGCACTGCAAGAAGAGGCAGGAGAGCGTTTAGCATCTTCTCCTGGCAGTTGTACGAGAATACCGTCGACATTGCCGTCGTATCTCCTGACCAACCGACCACAGGGCAGACTCAACCTTCTCTAAGTTCGGCACGACCACGCAATATTCCTAGGGCACCTTCGCCATCATCATCAATAACTTACGGAACGGCTCCAGGTCCTCTTTCCCCAATCTCCGCCAACTTCTCCGATCACGAGAAAGTGACAACGGGCAGGCGCTCGTTTAGTATTGAATCGCCGTCTCGACGCAGCTTTTTATTGGTAAGTACAACCTGACATTGTGCCTGGAGATCGCTCTCATGGTCCGCTGTCTGCTAGGCGCCGTTAACACCAGAGACCAGCCAGCACGTGCTCTCACCTCGACCAAGTCAAGCAAGACACACTCGGCTCCTTCATGGACGAAACCCCAGCATAAATATTCAACTTGACGCCGGAAGTACCTCAGACGAGTCTGATGTCGATGATACCCCAGGAAAACCGATAAAGCAAAAGCCTTTATACCTTTTGCAGCGCCATCGCGGCGTCCAAACCGAACACCGAGGTGGTGCTGGTAGTCTATCGCCCGGTGACCAAATGTCTCCTTCTGTGTCTCCCAACGAGGGACAGTCTGAATCATCTTCACTTGTTGACAACTCATCTACTCTCGGTGCTCTGCTAGGACGTGTCCAACATTTATTCAACAGGATTGCTGAAGCGGACGCGCGAACTTTGACGACTCGTCTTAAACGACAAAACATTCTTTGCGCGGACGTAAGCTACCTATCTCATTCGACGGTCGATGGGATCGTCGCAGAGGTGGCCAATTTACGTGTCATTTTCCGATCTGCCTTAGAGGATGAGAAGTTTACCACTATCTGTACGCGGCGTGACCTACGAACGGTGCTGAAGCTCGTCAAGGACATTTTCAAGGAGCTCGCTGTTTTGCGCACAACACTGAACGACATTGTCCTTGATCCTTCTATCGTACCCAAGGTCCGCGAAATGACATTGAACCTTAAGGACGAATCTGTTAATGGGACGTCCTCTGCATTAAATTCTGGTGGTGGATGGATGGCGCCGTTAACGAAGCTATTTACTGCCGTGCCCTTTGGAGAACCTAAGCGCGCGCTATCTCCACTTGCTACCGACAAGGGTGTGCGGTCCTCTTCCCGTCCCATCCCTAAGCTTGGCCCGGCAACGTCAGCCTCCACCACAATCGTGAACGTTGAATTTTCCGGCACTGGTGCGGGGCGTGCCATCACAAGTGCCCCTTCTATCTCACGGGAAATGACGCGCGACGCGATCGCAGCTCCAATGCCCGCCCGCAACATTCCCCTCAATCTCATGGGTATCTTCGCAGGGGCACCACGTAACGATTCGTGGGTCGTCCTCCCATCAGATGCCCCAAGGCAGCCGGGATCAGGAACCGATCAATTACGCCGCGCAACGCTCGGTCGTGCTGCGGGCCAAGCGATGGCTGCAGCCGAGAACTCGCAAAAGTCGCTCCCGCGTAACGTAGACGCCGTCATTGACCCTTTCGGGTTCCCAGAAGATCGTCGCGGGGTCGACCCAGCCCGCACCCTGCGCACGCGAGGGCTGTCGGACTCGTCGATTCGCGCCACGTTCTTACAGCACGGCGAGGTGTCGGCTGCGGCTAAGGTACCTGGACCATCCGAGACGGCGACCCGCGGAAGGACTATAAAGGGTACATCGAGCCAGCCTATCCGTGGCACCCGTCCGGTTGTGTCGCCCGAACAAACGACCATGTCATCGGATCCGTCACCCCATTTTCGAACAATCTCACCGCGTTTCGGGAAGTACATACCAAACATATCGTCCTGGGCGGCGTCGGCGGCGTCGCAGGCGATTGACGTACCCGATCCGGATGCGTACGTAGGCAGTGTAGTGTCCAATGCCTCTCTACGACCTTGGGATAGAGAGGGACGCCAGCTGTGATGTAGGTGATGGGTTGGACTGGGCATCGATTTTATAGTATAATCTTTTCGTAAGTATCTAGAGCAATCTAGTCTGCTGGACAGACCTGAACCGGTGCTCAATAAGGACGCATGCCCTTATCGAACGATGACTACCATAGTTTGATGCAACCCGTTATGTTAGCGCGCATATCCTCCTTTATACTGAGGACCTCGTGTCCCCCGGTCATCCCAGCTTCTCCGACGCTCGCGTTCCCTTGGTCGTTCCCTATGGCCACCCCTGTAACGCTCCTGCTCGCGATCCCAGTCACGGTAGCCTCGCTCGCCACGATCGCGGTCTCTGTCTCGGTTATTCCGTTGATCGTGATGACGATACTGACGACTGCGCTTATCACCATCACCATGTACGCGTTCGAGCAAGCTA
>WNFR01005222.1_pt1 | contig 15004 bp, 13 predicted proteins | sample 5400221 | NCBI WGS metagenome assembly WNFR01 (sample SAMN13153357, study PRJNA577476) | soil metagenome | isolation source: 40 cm soil under Madrone tree | place: USA:California | collected 2016-06-14 | reverse complement strand
TGAACATCGACATTACTCCGCGCGTGCATGCGGGCAGGGAAGTCACGTTGAAGATGTCGCTCGACATTTCTGCCGTGACTTCACGCGTGAACATCGGCGGTATCGATCAGCCGGTCATCGGCCAGCGCAAGATCGAGCACGAAATCCGGCTCAAGGATGGCGAAGTAAACCTGCTGGGCGGCATCCTGGAGGACCAACAGACCCGGTCGTTGAGTGGGATTCCGGGTCTCGCCTCAATACCCATATTGAAATATCTGTTCTCACAGACCAACACCGAGCATCGCGAAAACGAAATCGTGTTCGTGCTGATTCCGCATATCATCCGCGGACCGGAAGGCTCCCGCTCCAATCTCGATATGCTCGATGTGGGAACAGCCAATGCTTTGGAATTACGTCGCAGCAGCAGCAAGGCGGTTGCGCCAGCGGCATTAAACCCGCAGAGCACAGCTCCGCAGCCGCAAACGCAGCCAGCGACTCCGCCGCCCGCCGTGCCGCAACCAGCACCTCAACAGACGCAACCGAACCCGCAAGCACCGCCCTCCGAAACAGGCGGTACTGGCTCCTTTATGTTTGATCCACCCACGCTCACACAGGCCAAAGGCGCGACCTTCACCGTGAACGTGATGCTTTCGGGCGGACAGAATATTTATTCCGTCCCGCTCCAGCTCAACTACGATGCCAGCCAGTTACAGGTGGTTAACGTTTCCAATGGAGGATTCCTCTCGCAGGACGGACAGGCAGTGGCGCTCGTTCATCGTGACGACCCATCCACCGGAACCCTGCAAGTGACCGCGACTCGTCCTCCGGGAGCTGGCGGTGTCTCTGGTCAGGGAGCCGTAGTGACGCTCACCTTCATGGCGAAAGCACCGGGACAATCCGCATTAACCATTACTCGAGGTGGTGCGCGCGATCCCGCCATGCAAGCCATTACGATGAGCGGAGCGCAAGCGGCCGTCACCGTGCAATAAAGACCGTACAACGACGCGGGCTGCCGTGTCGTCAAATGTCAGAATAAAGATGCCCGCAATTGTTAATTCGTCTTTGACCCCTCGTCGGAAGGCATGCCTTTCCGCCCGTCAGCGCGGTTTTACGCTGATCGAGTTGATCGTCGCCACTGCGATTCTGGTCATTTTGAGTGCGCTGGCGGTTCCGCTGTTTCGCATCAGCGTCCAGCGCGAGCGCGAGCGCGAACTTCGTTACGACCTCTGGATGCTGCGTGATGCCATCGACCGATATAAAGACGCGGCCGACCGCGGCGCATTTCAGACCAAGGTAGGCAGCGAACAATATCCGCCGGATCTCGACACTCTCATCACTGGCGTCGACGTTGGCGGCAAGAAGCTCAGGTTTCTTCGCAAGATTCCGATTGATCCTATGACTGGAAAAGCAGAGTGGGGCATGCGTTCCGTGCAGGACGATCCCACTTCCGAGTCGTGGGGTGGCCAGAACGTCTTCGACGTGTACACCAAATCGGACGGCACGGCTCTCGACGACTCGAAGTACAAAGACTGGTAGCTGGCAGATGATAGTCAGGTTCAAATCGAACGCCCGCGGTTTCACACTGATCGAAATGGTCGTCGTCATCAGTTTGATCCTCATTCTGCTGTCGATCTCGTTGCCCATGTACAGCCGGTACATCCAGCGGTCCAAGGAAGCCAAGCTGCATTCCAATCTGACGACACTCAATAAGGTCATCGAGGCCTATTCGCTTGACATCGGATCTGTTCACAGCGGTTCCAATGAGACGTCCACCGAAGGCACCGCATATTCCAGTTGGTGAAATGGCAATGACCATCAGGAGAGGCGCGAAATCAGGAGAAAACGGTTTCACGATGATCGAGATGATCGTCGTGATCAGCATCATCCTGATCTTGCTGTCGATCGTGGTACCGAACTATAGCCAGAGTATCAATCGGGCTCGCGAAGATAACCTTCGGCGGAACCTTTGGACACTCAACGAGGTCATTGTTCAATACACCTTGGACAAGAAGAAGGCCCCACAGTCCCTTGGCGATCTGAAACAGGCCGGCTATATCAAAGATATTCCCGAAGACATCACTGGTCGCAACGACACGTGGGTTCCCGAGGAGGATGATTCCATTATGTCGCTGGACCAGACCGACCCCGGCATGACGGGCGTCCACAGCGGATCGGATCATATTGGCAGTGACGGCACCGTCTACTCGGAGTGGTAGAAGTGCAGGACACAGGTCTGAGGTGTCAGGTCTCAGGAAAACCTGCCCAGTTAAGATCGCTCTTTTTTCTCATTCCCGAAAATTTTCTATCCGACAGTTCGCATCAGACGTCCAATTTCCTGAGACCTGAGACCTGCCGTTCTGCTACCTTATTTCTTCCCCGTGGAGGTGAGCTTTGAATTCTCTCAATCGATTGCAGCCTTTCGCACTCCTGGTCATGCGTTTTGTGCTCGGAGCGATTATGATTGCGCACGGATATAAGAAAGTCTTCGGCGGATTCCATGGACACCAGCAGTTCGTCGGCTCGCTGGGCATCCCCGCGTGGATGGCTTATCTTTCCGCTGGAACGGAATTCTTTGGCGGAATCGCGATCGTGCTTGGACTGTTCACTCGCTTTGTCGCCCTCGCCTTCCTGATCGAGATGGCCGTTGCGATCGTGAAAGTGCATTGGAAAAACGGACTGACCGGCCAAGGTGGCTACGAATTCCCACTTGCCCTGGCAACCATCGCCTTCGCGCTGATGTGCTACGACGGCGGTCCGTTCGGTTTCAATTTCGGAAGAGGCGGGGGCAGCTGGAGCAAGTCATCAAAGAGTAATTGATCGTTCCGGGAGTTCTGATTTATCACGGTTGCGTATGCGATAGGAACACGAGAAAATGCGCAGACTTATGAAAATCATGATCTCGCTTATTGTTTTTGCATCGCTCGCAGCCTGGAATTTGGATTCTGCGGCCGCGCAAAACAAGCTGGACACTGCGTCGTCCAAAATTCTTGCTCTTGAGAACAAATGGAATGCAGCTTATAAGCGTGGGGATATCGCGACCATGGAGTCTTTGCTGGCGACAGATTTCATCATCACCGTCGAGGACGGGAGTACATTTAGCAAGTCTGGGTACATCGCGCACAACGGGGACTCGACTCTGCGCGTAGAGATTACCGAAATGTCGGGTCTAAACGTTCGAATGCACGGCAATACAGCTGTTGTGACTGGTGCGTATCACGAAAAAGGTACGTCCAAGGGCAAACCCTACGAGTACCGGGACCGTTTTACCGATGTCTGGATGAATATCAACGGAAAGTGGCAAGTTATCGCATCGCACTACAGTATTCCGGTCAGCTAATAGTTGGATTGGCCCCCAGCTAAGAGGCCCGAAGCCTAACGCCTAATCTCAGATCTCTGCCAGTTCCTTCACTGCCCCCAACAGAGTCAGGATGATCCTTTCGCTGACTTCCGCGCCGTGGTTGAAAACCACCAACCTGGTGAAACCGAGCCACCAGAGCCTTGCGAATCGCCGCCTGCCCGGTCTGTTGTGTCAGTTTTAACTCGCTAAGAAATAATGACGTTAAAGAAATCTTTGCTCGCCGCGCGACATTGGTACTAGGCCTGCACCACTCCACGTAACGAGTACAACCACCCACTGGTTGCTGATCTGAGCGCGCCTCAAACAGGCAACCGGCGGGTGATGACGACCTTGAGCACGACCGCCACTGAACTGCTGCGTTTTGAGGTGCTGGCCGGAAGCAAAAAACAAATCTAGGTGAGTTATGCGTATTTGGCACTGGGTGACTTTTGCTTTCCTGCTACTCACGCTGAGCGCTAACGCGCAGCAGTCCGCGAACCCGTCTTCGTCCCCGGCGACTGAGCAGACCGTCGTTCCACCTAACCCGGCTCAGCCGCGCGAGCAGGTTGAATCTCAACCACCAAGCATTGCGCCGCAGCCGATAACGGCATCCGCAAGCACAGCGCTCGCCATGGCACCATCCTCCACGATGGACCAAGTCGTGGATCGCGCGCTAGGGCGGGAGCAAGCGCTGATGGAAATGCTGAAGACCCGCACGCCGTTCGTTGAGACTTACCTGCAAGACCTGAAGTTTGTCCCGCAACTGGGTCCGACGCTGGTGCAAGACCATTACTACCTCGGCCGCATGGATCTCAGCGAAAATATGGACCGCCGTGACTATCTCTCCAAAGAGACAAGCTTTGAGAGCCAACTGTTAGGCGGCTTCACCAGGTTGTTCAGGTTCGAATACCGACCCTTGGGTTTCTCATGGATGATCTACGCCGACCGCTCCGACTTCAATCGCAAAACCTACGATTTCAAGTATATTCATCGCGAGTTCCTGGGTGATGTCCGTTGTATGGTCTTCGAGGTCTCCGCCAAAAAGGGAACCGGCAAAGGCCGGTTCCGTGGCCGAATGTGGGTTGAAGACCAGGATTACAACATTGTGCGCTTGAATGGTTTTTATGAGCCGCGTCCCCGCAATGCTTATTTCTTTCACCTGGATAGCTGGCGCTTGAACCTCATCCCAGACTACTGGGTGCCGGCTTACATTTACAGCGAAGAAGGCGATTTTGCTGACGGTTCGAAAGACAAGATGGCCTTCAAGGCCCAGACCCGGCTCTGGGGTTATGACGTGCAAAAGGGCGGCCAGAATGGCGAATTCACCCAGATGCGTGTGGACTCGACGGTGAAAGACGAAAGCCCGGGCGCGCAGGATGCGTCTCCGCTGCAAGCGCAGTGGCAATGGCAGCAGCAGGCCGGGGACAACGTCATCGAGCGGCTACAGAATGCCGGTTTCCTCGCTCCCGAGGGTGGCGTGGACAAGGTGCTGGAGACCGTGGTCAACAATTTGCTGACCAGCAACAACATTGATCTGCCCCTCCCCGTGCACACCCGAGTGCTGCTGACTTCGCCACTGGAGACTTTCAGCGTTGGCAACACGATCGTGATAAGCCGCGGTCTGGTCGACGTCCTTCCGGATGAAGCCAGCCTCGCCATGGTGCTTTCGCACGAATTAGCGCACATCGTGCTGGGACACAACCTAGGCAGCAAGTATGCCTTCAACGATCGTATGTTGTTCTCGGATGAGTCCGTCTATCAGAACTTTGGCTTCCGGCATGTTCCGGAGGAGGAGACTGCAGCCGATAAGAAAGCTCTCGATCTGCTGAAGAATTCACCATACGCCCAGAAACTGGATACACCCGGACTGTTCCTGCGCGAGGTAGCAGCGCGGGGCGCGGCGCTTTCCGCGCTGCTGACTCCCCACTTGGGCAATGGCTTCACCAACCGTAAAGGCTCGATGGATCGTATGGTTGCGTTGATGAACTCTGCGCCCGCCCTCGATCCAGACAAACTGAGTCAGATCGCAGCCCTCCCCCTGGGCGGGCGCGTCAGGCTCAACGCCTGGGATGACCATACGGAATTAATGAAGACCGCGCCGCTGGCCATCACCTCGGCACGCGGCAAGATGCCGCTGGAAGTGACGCCATTTTTCCCGAAGCTTACACGCTACGGGGCAGTCGTGAACGCGATGCGCACCGGTGAGCGCCGCGAACCCAATTCCGAGCAATTAGTGAGGAACGAGAATTAATTGTCTGCACTGGCGGATGCCCAATTTCAGAACTCCGCCAATTCCTTCATCGCCCGGAACAGGTCGCTGACCTGAGGCAGGATTGCATCTTCGAGAATGGGCTGATAAGCGACAAACGTATCGGTAGCGGCGATCCGCTTCACGGGCGCGTCGAGATGATGGAAGAGTTGATCGGCGATGCGGGCCGCTATCTCTGCGCCGTATCCCCAGCTCAGTGAATCTTCGTAAGCGATGAGCGCGCGATTAGTTTTCTTAACCGACGTCGCGATCGCCTCCCAATCAAACGGACTCAGAGTGCGCAGATCAATCAGTTCGACGCTGATCTGGTGCTCGCGTTCCAGTTTCTGAGCGGCTTGCAAAGCGCGCGGCACGACGGCGCCATAGGTGATGACGGTCAGATCGGTTCCGGGCTGCACGATCTTTGCTTTGCCGAACGGAACCATGTAGTCCGGCCCGGGATAGGGAGCGCGCCCGTAAGTCTCGCGGTACAAGCGCTTGTGTTCGAGGAACAGGACCGGATCGTCGGAACGAATGGCGGTGCGCAGTAGTCCGGCGGCGTCGAGCGCGTTGGAAGGGAAGACCACTCTCAATCCGGGAGTGTGTGTGAAGATGCTCTCGCCGCATTGGGAATGATAGATTGCGCCGCCGGTCAGATAGCCGCCGATCGCAACTCGTATTACCACTGGTGCTGAAAATGCATTGTTCGAGCGCCACCGGATGATGGGGAGTTCGTCGCGCAGCTGCATCATCGCTGGCCAGATGTAATCGAAGAACTGGATTTCGACCACCGGCTTCAGTCCGCGAACCGCCATTCCGGTGGCGCGTCCGACGATGTTGGCCTCGGCCAGCGGCGAGTTGAACACCCGGTCGGCGCCAAACTCGATCTGCAAGCCCGACGTAAGCTTGAACACGCCGCCCTTGCCTTTAATCAGTTTCTGCTTGATATACTCTTCGCGGCTCGCATCCGCGACGTCTTCGCCAAAAATTACAATCCGCTCGTCGCGTCGCATTTCGTCGCGCAAGGCTGAGTTAATCAGATCTGCCATCGTCTTCGGCTGGGAGGCCGCCGAACGCTTGCCGTCGCTACCCGTCTCGGCCGATGCAAAAGCCGGTTGCGTAGCAAACGCCGACGACGTGGGATCGAGATCGGGCGAGTACACGAAGTTGTAAATCGTGTCGGGCTGTGGGATAGGGGCAGCCAACGCCTGGTCAGCCGCCGCTTGTACTTCTTCGTCGACTTCTTTTTCGATCTTGTTGATGCCCTTTTCGTCGAGAATGCCTTCCCGCAGCAGAAACATTTGCAGACAGGAGATCGGGTCACGGGCAGCGTCGCGCTGGCGCTCGCTGTCGGGACGGTAGAGCCTCTCATCATCCGACAACGAATGAGAATACGGCCGGATCACATGCGCGTGCACGAATGCCGGACCATGGCCGGCACGGCAATGAGCCGCCGCTCGCTTCAGCGCGGCGTAAGCGACCACTGGGTCCGTGCCGTCGAACTCTTCAAAATGAAAATTTGGGAAACCGGAAACCAGCCGTGAAATATTGCCCCCGGCAGTTTGTACCTCGACCGGCACCGAAATCGCGTAGCCGTTGTCTTCGACACAGAACAGAACCGGCAAGCGCCGGTTCGATGCAGTGTTCAGCGCCTCCCAAAATTCGCCTTCGCTGGTGGTGCCGTCGCCCAGCGAGACATAAGTGATCTCGTCGCCCTGGAATTGAACATCTTTGAATTGGCGATAATCACCCTCCGCCTTCTGAGCGGCGTTGGGATGCCGCGCAAAATAACGTCCCGCCTCGGAACATCCGACGGCGTGCAGAATTTGAGTGCCGGTCGCCGAAGACTGTGTGACGACGTTCAACCTCTTGAATGCCCAATGCGATGGCATCTGCCGTCCGCCAGAACTGGGATCATCCGCCGCCCCGACTGCTCCCAGGAGCATCTCGTAGGGCGTAGCACCCAGCGCAAGACAAAGCGCGCGGTCGCGATAATAAGGAAAGAACCAGTCGTAGCCAGATTTCAGAGCGTGCGCGGCAGCGACGCCGATCGCTTCATGGCCCGCCCCGGAAATCTGGAAGAAAACCTTCTGCTGACGTTTGAGCAGAATCTCGCGGTCGTCGACCCGACGCGAGGTGTACATGATGCGGTACCAATCGAGGAGCTGCGGACCGGTCAAGCCCTGATAACTCTTGACCTTCCTTTTGACATCACTGTCATTCAGCTTGGGATCGACTTTTGTCGTCGCCATTCCTGTCTAATCTCCCCCACGCAGCGGCGCTTGTTTTTATTGTAAATGTGCCGGGACCGTTGGGAATAGAAATCAGAAGGGGCAGGTCGCGGGTGTCAGGTGACAGGCTCAGGAAAACCAAGTGGCGATAGACGGTCAATTAATCTTGTTGACGTTGTATTTGGTTTGCTCTTGCATTTTCTGCCACTTGCCACTTGCCACCTGCCACCTGCCCCATCATTTATTCTGAACAGTCCATGATTCGCTTCCTGCGTCCGTTTGATCCTCGCTCGATCCGTTTGTTGGTGTTTGATCTTGATGGAACTTTAATCGACTCGCGGCTTGATCTAATCCATTCCATCAACGCTATGTTGCATCACTTTGGGCGCCCGGCATTGCCCGGCGAACTCATTGCGACTTACGTTGGCGACGGCGCCCCAGCGCTCGTGCGCCGTGCGCTCGGCGATTCGTCCGACGAGACACTCTTCCAGTCCGCATTAGAATATTTTCTCGGCTACTACCGGATTCACAAGCTTGACCACACCAGGGTCTATGAAGGAATACCGCAGGTACTAACGCGTCTGGCCACGCCGTCGAACGGAATGCAAAGGCAGATGGCAATCCTGTCCAACAAGCCAGTCAATCCCTCTCGCGATATTGTGCGGGCGTTGGGGTTGGGAGACTTCTTCGTTCGGATTTACGGCGGCAACAGTTTTACGACCAAGAAGCCTGATCCACTAGGAGTTCAAACGATTCTCGAAGAGACTGGTGTGCCTGCTTCCGAATCGGTCATGATCGGCGATTCATCCGTTGATGTCTTGACCGGCCGCAACGCAGCTCTGTGGACGTGTGGCGTTGCTTATGGGTTCGCTCCGCACACTCTGGAAGAGACGCCGCCGGACGTACTGGTGGAATCGCCGCGGGAATTGGGCGATTTGTTCCGATGAGCGACGTGTCTCTACTTCAGTCCCTTGGCAACATACGCCTCTGACATTGACTGAGAATAAACATATGCGTAGGCAGTGCCGTCGCTGGACAGTCGCGGTCCGCCTACCCCTGTGATCCCAACGTTCGTGCCGGCGCTAAAGGTTTTCCACAATTCCATCTTGCCAGTCGCAATGTCCACACGGTAAACGGCCGCTACCCGATCGCGTTGATGGCTCGACGCGACATAGACGGATTTACCGTCGGGAGTCCAACCAGTCACATAGTTCTTCGAATCAAGACCGGGAATCGGACGAAATCCACCGCCGTCCAGCGGCCAGACCCCCCATTTTCCGTCTGGGGCGAGGACAGCGAGACTGCGGCCGTCAGGGGATAGGTTGACGCCAGTCATGCCCTCAGGCGTAATTGGCTTCGCGTCGCCGGTTTTCAAATCGATGAGATAATTGCGCCCTCCATGACCGGCCTCGATTCCACTGGCCAGCAACTGTTTCCCATCCGGGAGATAGCGAATCCGGTTGTAGCTGATATGGTCGTGGGTTAATTGCCGGGCTTCTCCCGCACCGGTTGGGATCACACTCAGCGCGCCCTCTTTGCCCGGGATTGTAATAACCCATTTGCCGTCGGGTGAAATGGCTTCCGCCACTCCGGTGCCGAGCCGCACCGGAGGCGATCCGTCGGTATCGCGCAGAAATACGGTATAGGCCGGTCCACCACCGTCTCCTTCTTCTTCGAACAAAACCTTGCGGCCGTCGCGGCTGATGTCCCTGAGGATCGCCCAGCCGAACCATCCGAGTTCGCGCTCTTCCTTACCGCCCGGCGCCATCCCGCGAATTCCGATGCGAATTTGATGCCGAATGATCAGCGCCACTCCGTCACGCATATCTTGCAGCCACATTCCTCCGGGCACATTTGCGATCGCCCGTTCTTTGCCGGACAGTGTCACGCCGTGCAAGTTCTCCGCGCTGCCAGTTCGGGTAGCGGTGAACCACAGTTCATCACCCGCAGGTGACCACACGATTCCCTGGAGCGAAACAAACCCGGATGCAAGTTTCTTTTCGTGCCCTTCCGGCTCGATCACCGCAATCGAACCTTCGTCGTCGCCCCCAGTATTTTCATGGTCGGCGAACGCGACGCGTCTTCCGTCCGGCGAAATTTTCGGATGACTGATCCAGTTGATGCCGTCGACCAGCACCTTGCCAATCGGATACTCCAACCGCCAGTGATGGTTTTCAGGCACATAGCGGACGATCGCCATGTTTTCGCCATCCGCGGCCCAGTCAACGTCCTGCACGTTCTCAATCACTTCGCGCGGTGTTCCTCCACTCATCGGGACCCGCGCGAGTGTGCCCGCCCGCGCGTAGCCACCAAAACCAACGGTGTTGAGACGGATCGCCACCTCTCCGCTCTTCGAAATTCCGAGTAGTTCGGCATCCTTCAATCCCAGCTCGCGCGAACCGCTCTCGTCCAGGCGTGCCAGATAGAGCTGGTTGTCACCGCCGTCCCACGTGGCGCTATACACCACGCTTCCGTCGGGAGTGAAGCGGGCATTGCCCATAAAACCGGTGCGGAACGTGATTTGCTGATACTCGGCCGGCGGAGCCGACCCTTTGCCGCGTCCCAACCACCAGCCAAGGCCCGCCATCGCTGCTGCCACGGCGATCAGTCCTGCCGCCCAGACCAATTTGCGGCGCGATTCCGAATGTGTGGCCTGTGCCGCCGCCACTTGCGCGCCGGATTTTCCGGTCGCCGAAATTTCGGTTAGCGCTTCCAGGTCGAACGCCATGTCGCCCGCGGAGTGGAAACGCTGTGTAGGACTCTTCTCCAGGCAATGCCTCACAATCCGGTCTAGACCTGGTGGAACATTGCGCGCTGTCTCGGAAAGCTCCGGCACTTCTTCCTTGAGGATCGCGCTCATCGTGTCGGCCGCGGTTTCGCCGTGGAAGGCGCGTTTGCCGGAAATCATTTCGTAGAGAATGGCGCCGAACGAAAAAATGTCTGAGCGCTGGTCGGCCGTTTTTCCACGAACCTGCTCCGGCGACATGTATCCTGCCGTGCCCATGATCAGCCCCGGTTCGGTGGCCGCATGCATAGTGGGCGCTTCCGCGCTGCCGCTCTCGGTTTCCGGCCGCGTCAATTTCGCCAGGCCGAAATCGAGAATCTTCACTCGGCCGTCGTTCGTCAGGAACAGGTTCTCTGGCTTGAGGTCGCGATGGACGATCCCCTTTTCGTGCGCCGCTGACAAGCCGCGCGCGACCTGCACGGCATAGTCAATCGTTTTTCGGCTCGATAGTGGGCCGCTTCGAAGACGGTCGCGCAGAGTCTCGCCTTCGAGCAGTTCGGAGACGACATAGGGAGCGCCGTCCTCGTCTCCGATGTCGAAGATGGAAAGAATGTTTGGGTGGTTGAGTGCCGCCGCTGCTCGCGCTTCCTGCGCGAACCGTTGCAGGCGATCGCGGTCCGCCGAGAACGACGCCGGCAAGACTTTGATCGCCACCGTGCGATCCAGCCGGGCATCATGGGCGCGATACACTTCGCCCATCCCTCCCGCGCCGATCGATGCCTGAATTTCGTAGGGCCCTAGTTTTATGCCAGAGGTCAGTGCCATGGGTAGCCGCGATTATACCTGCCCATGCTTGTGGACTTGCCTCTCTTTTCCGATCATCAATTCGGGCCTCGAACCCCCTCATTTATTCCAAACCCGGCGCGATCCTGATAGCTTCAGAGCACATCGAGATGAGTAACAAACGAGAGACTTGGGGCCTGACGCCAACTGAGCTGCGCAAACTGCGCAGTCTGAAAGATCCACACGGCATTCAGCGCCTACTCAACGACATGCCGTACCACCTTGCCGATACGGCGTGGTCTCCGCGGCGCGTCTTGCGCGAGAATACTTCTCATTGCTACGAAGGCGCGCTGTTCGCAGTAGCCGCCTTGCGAGTCAACGGATATCCGCCGCTCCTGCTCGACCTGGAAGCCGAGCACGATACCGACCACGTCATCGCCGTCTACCGTGTGGACGGCCACTGGGGAGCGATTGCGAAGTCGAACTATACTGGTTGCCGTTATCGCGAACCCGTCTATCGCACGCTACGGGAACTGGCGCTCAGTTATTTCGAGGTGTACTTCAACCTGCGCGGCGAGCGGACGCTGCGAACCTTCTCGCGGCCGGTCGACATGCGCCGCTTCGATCATCTGGACTGGATGACTACGGAAAAGCCAGTCTGGTTCGTCGCCGAATATCTGCTGACCATCTCGCATACGCGACTGATCTCGCGCGCTCAGTCAAAGCGGCTGCATCGGCTTGATGGGCGATCGTTTCGCGCGGGCTGCCTGGAGCGCGCTGAAAAGTAATGCGCCGCAATACTGAACCGCATCACACTTCCAGACGTACCCACACTATGCGTTTTTACTGGATACTTTGCCTCGTGTGTCTTGTTGATCCCTTCTTCGGGCAGGACGTTCCAACGTCGTCGCCCGCATCGCAAGCCCCGCCAAGTATCCAGAGTGCGTCGCCAGCAGCCGCGGCATTCGATCTCAAGCCCGATGCTTCTGGAACAGTCCCGCAGGAGCAGATCCGCGAGCTGCTCAGACGCGCTGCTGAAAAAGATCTGGAAAACGAGAAGCGCTTGCGCGACTACACCTACATTCAGCGCGAGGAAGAGCACAAACTCGATGGCCAAGGCAAAGTGAAGAAGGTTGAGTCGCGCACTTCTGAAGTACTCGTGATCTATGGTGAACAAGTGGAGCGGCTCGTGGCGAAGGACGACAAGCCTCTTTCCGCCGAAGAGACGAAGAAAGAAGAACAGCGCATTCAGAAGATCACTGACAAACGCAAGAACGAATCCGACTCTGATCGTCGCAAGCGACTCGAGAAGGAAGAGAAAGAGCGCGCAGATGGACGCAAGTTTGTTCTGGAAATCGCCGACGCCTATACCTTCCGCTTGATCGGCTCTGAACTCCTTGAGGGACGTGATACGTGGGCGCTCGAGGCCGAGCCACGCGCCGGCTACGAACCAAAGAGCAGGGAAGCGAAGATGTTGCCTAAACTGCGGGGACGCATCTGGATCGACAAAACCGAGATGCAATGGATGAAGGTCGACGTCATTACCACCGACACAATTTCTTTCGGCCTCTTCCTCGCTCGCGTTCACAAAGGCACACACATTGTGTTTGAAGCGACGCGTGTAAATGAGGAAGTCTGGCTCCCGAAGCATGTCGTTTTTCACATTGATGTAAGGCTCGCTCTGCTGAAGAACTTCAACGAAGAAGTCGAGCAAACCTTCCGCGACTACAAGAAATTTCGGACCGAAACCAAGTTCACAGTGGTTGGAGAGACCCAGTAGTCACGAACCGCAATCCCCATTTTCGTGCACATTCTTAACGACTTGCGCGCCCGTCCAAGTACTTCCGTACCGTGTCTAGTACCTTGGTTACCCCAACCTCGGTGACTGAGGCCTCATTCGTATAAACAGTCCTTCTAATAGTGGCTGCTGCTATATTGACCCCTACAAATAGACACAAGCTCCAAGTCCGGTTTTCGCTATTTCCAGAAAAACCCCATAAAACCCAATAAAACCCGGAGATTCGCGTTGACAGGCCCCTTCTTCCGGTTGAGATATGCTCAGCACACCAAAATTCACTCGAAGACGTTGAATCGAGGGAACTGGTTCTCCCAATTTCGTCAGCGATGCCGGAACGAAGGGCTGCTGAGAACTGAATTCTGTGGAAGGAGAAAAAACATATATGACTGACTCGCGGGAAGTGATGAATATTCGCCAGGCTTCGCAATACCTGGGCGTGAGTCCGGACACACTTTACAAGTACGTGAATGAACAAAAAATTCCTGCGTTCAAGTTGGGCAATCGCTGGCGTTTCAAGAAATCGAAACTCGACCAGTGGATGGAAGAAAAATCCATGGAGTTGGAACCGCGGGGGAAGAAGAAACCCAGAGCAGCCGTAAAGGCTGCCGGACAGCAGTAAGAGATTTTGCCGGCAAGATGCCGGCGCAACGAAAAGGCGGCCACATGTTTGGATTCGGATCGAAGACGATTGTTGGTCTGGATGTGGGCTCTTCGAGCATTAAAGCGGTCGAGCTCAGGAAGACGCGTCAGGGGATCGAAGTGGCGCACCTCGGCCTGGAACCGATCGCTCCCGATATCGTCGTGGACTCGATGATCGTGGACTCGGGCACAGTGTCGAGCGCGATTTCGAAACTGTTCACCGATACCGACATCAAGTCCAAGGCCGTCGCTACGGCGGTGAGTGGTCACTCGGTGATCGTAAAGAAAATCTCGCTGCCCTCGATGAGCGATCAGGAATTGGCGGACACGATTCAGAAGGAAGCTGCCCAGCACATTCCGTTCGATCTCGCCGACGTCAACCTCGACTACCAGATCCTTTCCGATGACGCGACCAGCCCGACCATGGATGTGTTGCTGGTCGCAGTCAAGAAGGACAAGATTCTCAACTACACCAACGTACTCTCGATGGCCGGCAAAACACCCGCTATTGTGGACATCGATGCTCTTGCACTCCAGAACTGCTACGAGTTCAACTACGAGCCCGCGCCTACGCAAGTGGTCGCTCTGCTCAACCTGGGTGCGAGCGTGATGAACATCAACATCGTGAAAGGCACGACGCCGTTGTTCCCGCGCGATGTTTCGGTGGGCGGACATCAGTACACCGACTCGTTGCAAAAGGAACTCGACCTCAGCTTTGACGATGCCGAGTCCCTGAAGCTAGGGCGCAAGGTTGGAACTGTGCACGACGATGCCAAGACGCCGATCTTGCAGCAGGTGACGGAGATCATCGTCCTCGAAATTCAGAAGACCTTCGACTTCTTCCGCGCCAGTGCGGCGGGCGAGCACATCGAGAAGATTTATCTGGCCGGCGGTTCGGCCAAGGTTCCGGGCCTGGTGGAAGCTCTTCGCCAGGAGTTCTCGATGCCGGTGGAATTGTTCAATCCGTTTCAGAAGGTTCTCGCGCCGGTCGATGGCCGGGGGGCGGAACTGGTGGAACAGAATGCCGGACAGTTGGCAGTGGCCGTAGGTTTGGCCCTGAGGAGCTTTGAAAAGCTATGATCCGAATCAATCTGTTGGGCGCTCCGAAACCGAAAAGCGGCAAGAAGGGTTCTGCTGTCAGTATGCCCTCGATGGATATGGGTGGCGGCGGTTCGGCCAAGGTTCCGGGCCTGGTGGAAGCTCTTCGCCAGGAGTTCTCGATGCCGGTGGAATTGTTCAATCCGTTTCAGAAGGTTCTCGCGCC
>WNFR01004112.1_pt1 | contig 15005 bp, 11 predicted proteins | sample 5400221 | NCBI WGS metagenome assembly WNFR01 (sample SAMN13153357, study PRJNA577476) | soil metagenome | isolation source: 40 cm soil under Madrone tree | place: USA:California | collected 2016-06-14 | reverse complement strand
GGTTCCGCGATTTGTAGATCACCGATACCTGGCGTTGCCCAAAGGCGTCGTACAACGTGTTGTCGATCTGGCTGACGGTAAGCCCGAGGCGCGCCGCGGTGGCACGGTCGATGATCAGATCGGTCTCGAGCGCCCCTTGCTTCTGGTCGAGATGCACATCGTTCAGCAGCGGCAGCTTTTTCAACACGGCTTGGACCTTGGGCCCCCACTCGTAGAGCTCGTTGTTGTCTTCGCCATGCAGCGTGTATTGATACTGGGAGTTGCTGGCTCGGCCGCCGATACGGACATCCTGAACCGATCCGAAATACGCCTCTGCCCCCTCGATCTGGTCGAGCTTGGGCTGAAGCCTGCTCGCGACCTCTTGAGCCGACACCTCGCGCTCCGGTAGCGGCTTCAAAACGACAAAGGCGTCGGCGTAACTGCCGCCGCCATAGAAGCCGTCGACATGCGCGACCGCCGGATCATCCCGGATGATGTCGACGAACTGGGCCAGCTTCTTTTCCATCAATTGAAACGAGATGCTCTGGTCGGCTTGTATGCCGCCCCACATCAACCCGCTGTCCTGCTGCGGCACGAAACCCTTTGGCACGTTGATGAAGAGGTAGACGGCGACCCCCATCGTCGCCAGCAGGCTCAGCATGACGAGGGCCGGCCATTGCAATGCACGGCGCAGCGAGCGGTCGTAAAAATCCAGTATCGTATAAAAGGCCCGCTCGCCAGCGCGGTACAGCCGGCCGTGCTGGTCGGCACGCCGCTGAGAAAGCAGGTAGGCGCACATCATCGGCGTCGTTGTCAGCGAGATGACCAGCGATATCATGATCGCCGCCGACAAGGTCATCGCGAACTCGCGGAACAGCCGCCCCTCGATCCCGCCCATCAGCAGGATCGGCACAAAGACGGCAACCAGCGAGAGACTCATCGACAGCACGGTAAAGGCGACCTCGCGCGCCCCTTGCAATGCCGCCTGCATCCGCGACATGCCGGCCTCGATGTGCCGTGTCACGTTTTCGAGCACGACAATCGCATCGTCGACGACAAAGCCGGTCGAGATCGTCAGCGCCATCAGCGAGAGATTGTCGAGGCTGTAGCCCAACAAATACATCACCCCAAAGGTGCCGATCAGCGAGACCGGCACCGCGACGGTCGGGATCAGGGTCGAGCGCAGGTCGCGTAGGAACAGGAAGACGACCAGGATCACAAGACAGATCGCGATGACGAGGGTCCGCTCGACCTCGTGCAGCGAGCGGCGGATCGTAGTGGTCCGGTCCAAATTCAGCTCGACCTTGATGGCGCTGGGGATCGCGGCTTCGAGACGCGGTAGGAGGGCCTTCACGTGATCGACGGTCTCGATGATGTTGGCGCCCGGTTTCCGGCGAACGATAACGAGAACCGCCGGCTTGCCGTCGGCGAGCCCCAGGTTGCGCAGGTTTTCGACCGAGTCCCTTACCTCGGCGACATCGGTCAACTGCACCGGCGCGCCGTTGCGATAGGCGATCACAAGCGGCCGATAATCCGTGGCGTAATTGGCCTGGTCGTTGGTGTAGATCTGGAACCGGTGGTCGCCGTCTTCGATCACACCCTTGGGGCTGTGGGCATTGGCCGAGGCCAGCGCGGCACGAACGTCTTCGAGCCCGATCCCGTATTTGAACAGCGCTAGTGGGTTGAGCTCGACCCGCACCGCCGGTAGCGAGCTGCCGCGGATGTCGACCTGGCCCACGCCATCGACCTGCGACAATGCCTGCTGCATGACCGTCGAAGCGGCGTCGTAGATCTGGGCGCGCGTCAGGATTTCGGAGGTCATCGCCAGGATCGCGATCGGGGCGTCGGCTGGGTTGACCTTATGGTAACTGGGGTTCTGGCGCAGGCTGGTCGGCAGATCGGCGCGCGACGCGTTGATCGCCGCCTGCACGTCGCGCGCGGCACCGTCGAGGCTGCGGTTGAGGCCAAACTGCAATGTGATATCGGTAGAGCCGTCCGCGCTCCGCGAGGTCATCTCGGTGACGTCGGCAATAATGCCGAGATGGCGTTCGAGCGGCGTCGCCACGGTCGCCGCCATTGTGTCGGCGCTGGCTCCCGGGATCGACGCAGATACCGAGATGGTCGGGTAATCGACCTGCGGAAGGGGCGCCACGGGGAGCCGTAAGAATGCGAAAAACCCGGCGAGCGCGACGCCGATCGTCAGCAGCGTCGTTGCGACCGGTCGTCCGATGAACGGTGCCGACGGGTTCACTTCGCCCCGCCCTCCGGTTTGTCCTCGCCGTCGCCAGGGTTGCGGCGGACCAAGTCGTGGGCCTTGTCGTCAACGAGCCTCAGATGCAGACCTTCCGCCGACCCGGCGAGCTCGAATCGCCGCATCACGGCACTGGCAAATTCGCTAACATCGATCATTCGACGGCCCAATCATGTCCAAGCGATCAAGCCCATGGGCAGCCGGGTCGATTCGGTTTACCACAGATAGCGACAATGAAACGAGCCAACCGTCAGTCTCACCCCGCAATAACGCTAGGCTATCGCCGGCCTCAAGGATGGCCCCGACGAGCCCTTTATTATCGCCAAAAGGCGCTTTTTGCTATCGCTAAGCGCATCGCGCTGATCACAGATGCCGGATTGCCGCCTGAGAGCCGGGTCACCACAGCGGCTTGCCCTGTGAATTCCAAGGTGATTCCGTTCGGGCCGGCAGTCGGGACACGAACCAGACCGTAACCCGTGACTATGGCACCCGCTCGGACGCTTGTGCGGAATTGAGCCGGCATGCAGCGGCCCCCTACCAGTCGATCGTGTTCCGATACTGCACCGATTGGGGCAAAGCGAGATAACTGAAACTGTTGGAGTCGAGGAAATCGAATCGGTTAATGACGTCATTTCCCCACTGTGGTCCGGTCGGATTGATCCCCGGCCCCGCCGTTGTACCCGGCGGCACGGTTCCTCCGTAAAAGCAGCTTGGCTGAGGGTCCCGCATGGCGATGCCGAAATCGCCGGCGATCTTGGCCCGCGCGGTCCACTCTCGAGCTTGAACGCCGATCGCCTAAAGCGTTTTCAGTATCGGCGAGCGCCGTAAAAGCTGCGAAAATGTCAGCATTGTTCTCTGTCGATTTGCCGGTCTGAAGTATTTTCATTTTCCCTTCATCCGGATATCCGAGGAAATGTCGCCGACCTGAGCAGTGATGCGAGTTATTCGGGATTCTGGTCAGCTCCTTCGCCGTGGGCGGCGACCTCGTCTCCAGCTTTGTAAAGCGGCGCATCGATCTGCCGCCGAGCAGCCGGGCGAGCGGCCTCGACCAAGTGCCGGAATCGCTTTTTCCGTTGCTCGCCTGCCGCGATCTGCTGTCCTTGACGATCGCCAATATGGCCGTTGGCGTCGTGACATTCTCAATTGGCGATATCGTGGTGTCGCGGCTCCTTTACCTCCTCAGGCTGCGCGATCGCCCGTATTAGGGCCACCCCACCGCAGGTGATGAAGGGCAACCTCCGGAAGGCAGTTGATCCGAGCCGGGACGATGGACGACCCGACGCCGACCGAGGTGTATCCGACCATGTCGCGATACTTCCACAGCCCCGATCCCATCCGGCGCGGCAATTTCGCATCGAGGGTGATCGGGATGCCGCCGGGCAGGCAGATCTGGCCGCCATGGGTGTGCCCGCTCAGCAGCAGATCGAAATCGGCATGAGCGGCCTGGCGGTAGATCTCGGGGGTATGCGACAGCAGGACTGAGAACTCGTCACTGGAAAGTTGGGAAACCGCCTTTTCGATGTTGTCGACCCGATAATAGTGAGCATCGTCGATCCCGACCAGATGGATGCGCTGGCCGCCGCGCACGAGCACTTCGGCTTCATTGAGCAGCATGCGGATCCCCATCTCTTCCAACCCGGGGACCATGCGGAGCGTGTCATAGTTGCCGAGCACGCCGAAGATCGGCCCCGTGATCCGTGCACGCACTCGCGCCAATCCCTCGAGGGTCGCGTCGAACGGCCCGAATCCCTTCCCACGATAGTCGCCTGTCAACACGCAGAGGTCGTAGATCAAGCCGGGCAGCAGCTCGATCAGGCGTTCCATCGCCCCCTTGTTCATGTCAACGTGCAGGTCGCTGATCTGCAGAATCGTAAAGCCGTCGAACGAGGACGGCAGCCGGGGGAACAGAATGTCGTTGCGGCGAATCTGAATACGTTCGACGTTTTTCTTTGCCCGCCAATACAACCCCGTCAGCTTTAATGCATTGCCGATTATAGTCGGATACCAGTTCTCCGAATGGAAGTAGTTGAGGCCCCGGCCGAACACCCTGGCCTCGTCGTCATCCTCGATGCTGATGCGGTGCCTCGCGTGAAGTCGGCCGAGGCGTCGCTCCAGGCTGTTCAGGATGTCGTTGCTCATCCGAGGTAGGAATGCGGTTGTGGATCGGCCATAATACTTGATTGCGATCGGTTCGGCAATCAGCTGTTGCGAAACCCGGTGTCCGGAAGATAGTCCCGCTATTTTCCCGCGCAGATCCGTACGTGCAGATTTCCCGCAAACGGCTCTTACCTTGGGTCATGACCTAAGGACGCGGGACGATTTGGTTCGGAAGAACGATTTCCGGGTAATAGGCAACTCAGGAATCCGCTGAGTAGAGTGCAGGATAGAAAGAACAGATGCAGATTTACAGCGGTCTTGATTGCCTCTCGATAACCAATATCGGCGGGCACCAGAGCAGCAACGACGCCGGCTTCATAACTCCCTACCCCAGCAATGCTATAGACAGGAAGTACAGTTGTCAGCTCTCCGCCGATGGCGCCCAAGAGAGACTGCCCAAAATTGATCGTTACAAACTGCTGAATAACCCAAGCAAATACCACCAACTTCAGCGTCCAATTGGCTAGCGTCCACCACGAGCTAATCAACAAGAGCTCCCAAGATGTAGGTAACGCTTTGCGTACTTCACTCAGCTTCTCTTTCAATACCCCCTTGAATTTGTGTTCAAGGTATCCAATACTGCTTGGCAACCACCTATAAAGCAGAGGAATAGCGAGCGTCAGCAGCGCGATTACTGATGCGGCTAGCCACCAACTGCCTCGGTTAAGCATCAAAGACACCAGGGCCAGCAAAAAAATCACATAGAGGTCCAGCAAACGGAACCACAATAATGCTGGTAAGGAGCGCGTGGCAGAGATGATAAAGTAACGCTGCATCAAAATCGGGAAGCTGAGTTCGCCAAAGGTTGGCAATAGGGTATTCCAGAGATTATTGATCAGCATAAGTCTTAGAGCGGCCGGAAAACGTCCTCGTAACTCAACAGCAAAAAACGCTACGATTCGCAATGTCCTGACGACGTAGCTCAGCAATACCAGCAAAACGGCTACCGCTATCCCTTCCAAGGGTAACTGCCGCCATGGAGCTAACACCGATTCCCAGCCGAACCAGTACTGCACCCCAGCAATCAATCCCAGGAAAATCAATATGCTGAGTTGCAGACGACCCCAACGTATATGACTGAAACGATTTCTCAAAAGGCGCGCGCTCACTAGGCACTCATTAGGTACTTCTTGTTGCCGCTCTCCCGCCCGTCATCCACGCGTACCTGTCGCGTAGAGCAAATTTCCCTGATCGTATAGATCTTCAAGCCCTTCACCGTATGATAAATGCGAGCGCTCAGTTCGGCCTCGAGGCCAACCGCGACCAGCTGGATTCCGAGGATCAGGAGAAGCATACCCAGCAGCAGAGAGCCGAGGTATTGATAGATGGACACATGGTAAAAGAGCCAGAGGATGGTGATGCCAGCGAGAAGCAGGAAGCCCGTGCCAGACATGCTGAGCCCCCAAAGTCCAAAGAACTGGAGCGGCCGTTGCCGATAGTGGATGAGGAACTTCACCGTCAACAGGTCAAACAGCACGTGGAATGTCCTGGAAAGTCCGTAGTTCGAGGAGCCACGGTGCCGCAGCGTGTCCGTGATAGGCACCTCGGCGATCGATACCCCTTGCATTGTAGCTAATACAGGAATGAAACGGTGCAGCTCCCCGAACAGCTCGACGTTTTTGATGACGTCGCGCTTATACGCCTTGAAGGTCGTCCCAAAGTCATGGAGTGGCAGCCTCGCTAGCCAAGCCATCAAACGGTTCGCAACTAAGGAAGGAAGACGTCTCAGCCAAAAATTGTCGACCCGCTTTTCGCGCCATCCACTGACGACGTCGTATCCTTCAGCTATCTTGTCCAATAGGCGGGGGATATCCTCAGGCGAGTGTTGCAGGTCGCCGTCCATAGCGACGATCACATCGCCCTCTGCGAAATCGAAGCCGGCCGCGAGAGCGCCGGTCTGCCCAAAGTTCCGCCGCAAGCGGATCACATGGACCTTATTGTCCTTTGTCTGCATCTGGGCGAGGAGCTTAAACGTCCCATCCCGGCTCCCGTCATCGACGAAGATCAACTCGTACTCTTTTCCCAGCTCGCGGAGAACCTGCGTGAGCCTCGCGTACAGCTCCTCGATGTTTGCCTCTTCATTGTAGAGAGGAACGACAATGGACAATTCGGGGCTCATTCGATATCCCCATAGTGGATTAGGCGTACCCTAACGGCATCAATATCCGCCCGCAAGGTAGGGTCGGTTAAGGTTTGCAGCTCCAACGCGCGAGAGGCCACCAACGATGATGTGCCCATCGTCTGGAAGGCCTCTTGGAGATCCGGGCCAATGTATCCGGGATGGCACATGACCTCGGTCACGCCGTCCTCGAGCCGCGGCAGGATGCCTCTAAAGACCTCAGCGGTAAGTGAGCCGGTTTCTATCAGCCCGTAGAAATAGTCATTAGAGATCACCGCAGTCCCTGCGAGGCGCCTCCGGCAGAGCTTGGCGCAGAGGCCCACCAGAAGGTCCTTGTAAGATCGCCGGTTCCACCGGATCAGGTCCCGTGCGCGCGGATATTGCCCTGTCCAGCGAACCGCTCTGATCCCATACCTTTCCGCTAACTTCACCACGCGGGCAAAAATTGGCGGATACATATGGACATGTTTTTCGCTGTTCACATGCGTCAGGCGGAGGCCAGCCTCGAACGCCCGTTCTATCTGCGCCGAGAACTCGCTGCTGAGCTGGTCGAGATCGACGCGCTTGGCGAGGACGCCACAACAGAGGGATATGGGGTTCCGCAGAAACCGTCCATTGGCATCCACCAGGCTCGGGATTTCTGTCGGCGGCAGGACGGCCTTGCCTCGCAGGACATTGAGATGGACGCCGATCCCCAGGCCCTGGTGCGCATGCGCGAGCTCCACGGCCTCATCAAACGCCGGAGCATTCACCATGATGGAGGCGCTGGTCAGCACACCCTTTTCATACCCCTCGACGATCCCGGCATTGATTCCCGGCGACAGCCCGAAATCATCGGCATTCACAACGAGCAATTTTGCCATAGGGGTACCTTCTATATTTACCGATAGGTTCTTTATCCATGTGTGCTTTCGGGTAACGACGATCGAAGCGGGTATGCAGGAAGTCGAAAAATCACACCGTCTTCGCTTTCGTCATAAAGCTCGAAATTGCTTTGTATGTACATCCATAAGTTTTTCCCCCGTCCCCTCTTAAAGTCGCTCGCATTTATGTAACCATCATTGCTATTGGCTATTACGAGCCATTTCGCTCCTCGTTCCCATACCGATTTCAAGGCTTTGATATCAAGTTCAGCATAATCCCAGCCGAACGGGGTATGCCAAACTTCTGTGGGTGGAAACAGCCAACCGCGCAATTTGCTATAATAAATCGTACAAGGATTCAAACCGAACGAGATGATTAGATCGGTTGGGCTCGCCACTTTGCTCACCGTCACCCCTGTGTGATACGAAGATGCGTAAGATGGGTTATACCGGGATTTAATCTGTTGTCTTCCTACAAGGCCGATAATAACAATTATCCCTATGATGCCGGTAATCTTCAAAGATTCGAACCCAAAACCAGCCCTTTCGATTAATCGGAAGACCGTCACAATTGCGTTCCCGCCCATGGCTGCTGCAAATGGATTAAATAAATCCATATTATTAGGGTCTTCGACGAGGTGTTGGGCTTCCACCAGATATTGAATGACAAGCGCTACTCCGAACCAGTGAAAAAACCAAGGAGCGCCTTTTGCCCCTGGTGAACCTGTTCCCGCTTTTGAAGGGGAGAGGGTTAGGCCTATGAGGGTTAAAATTGCGAATGGCCATGTCCATAGCCACCCCAATATCTGGTTGATAAACTTCGGCAGGAAATAATCGTGTCTTATCCAATCACCAATCTTCGCAACTGAAATAAATTGATGTTGTCCTGCAAATTGGTAAGGCGGATAGGTTAAGCTCAAATGTCTGGCCCAGAGATAATATCCTGATATTAGCGCCAATACGGAGACACCAGCGCCAAGTAACGAAAATAACTTTTGCCGCTCCAGAGCGCGGCGGCCCAAGATGGCATAGATCGCGTAGATCGCGGGTAAACCGATAATAATACCCGGTAGCTTGGTCAGGATCCCCACGCACCCGACAAACGCCGAGAGAACGAGATAATGCATTTTCTCAGTTTGGCAATATGCAACCAACATCCAGAGGCTCGTGATAACCAACGCGACCATGGCCGGGTCGGGTAAAAAGGAGCGTTCGATAAAGACGGCGCCGGGAAGCACCGACATTACTCCTGCACTGACCAATGCCCGCTCGTTATCCCAAACTCTGCGGGTCAGTTGGTAAAGAGCAAAAATTCCCCACAAACCGAAAGCTACGGTAACACAGCGACCCACCCATTCATGCTGGCCGAACACCTTATAGAGGACTGCCGCAATATAAGTGACTGTTTGGAATTCTCGCCCCTGATAGTTTGGGCCGGGACCACCCCAATCGACTTCGGGATAGAAAATATTCCACTGACCACGATAAAAGTTCTGCGCCATCATTGCCGTACTGGCTTCCCGCCAGCTAAATTTATCGATAAAAGGTTGTGTAATATGCTCAAATCGCAGCAGTGCTCCGAGCAATATAAACAATATAAGGGCAACGATAGTGAAGTTGCCTTTCGCTGAGCTTGTATTCGTCAACGAACTTGAGGCAGTTGGAATAGTTCGACCGGCGTCGCTTGACATATCGGGCCTACTCAGAATCGTCGGAGACGGCTTCCCGCATGGGCGGAATTTGTCCTCGATGGGACCGTTCGGCAGCCGAGGCGCCAAGGCCCCATCTACCGCAGCGCCACCGCTCGCTGGCTGATAGGAAGCGATTTGGACAGGATGTTGTCGTAGCGTGGGCGCACCGTCCCATCATCATCAAGCGAAGCCCAGATGCCGGAGTGCAACAGCGAGTTCAGCATGGTAACCACGCAGCGCTTCTATTGGCCACCAGCCACGTCCGATGGATTCACTCTCCCAGCTAATCGCGACAAGCGAGCGGAACACCGCGCCGATTTCCGCAAGTTCCCTCATCGCAGGTAAGTCCAGGTAGGACCAGGATTCGCGAACAACGTCCCAATAATCGGCCAACTCGGAATCCGGCAAGCTGCCGGTGTTACGTCGGGGAACGCCGCGACCCGAGCACTCCGCGATATCGGGTGCAGGGATGCCGTGACCGGCCATTTCCCAATCGAAGGCTACGAGATTGGTGCCCAATGCATTCGAGCGTACTCGTAGATTCTTATGCACGAAATCACAATGTACGAGTGTTTGCGGGTAGCGACGACATAGCTCTACAACTTGCACCCATCGAGATTCGAGGAAGCGGTTTTGCAATAAAATAGAATCTAATACCTCAAGATCTTGGGTACACAGCGCCGGATCTCCTCTATTTCCTTCAATTATCCGTCGGCTGGAGAGTAAGTGGTGCAGGTAATACTGTGGACCACGATCTGGCAAACAAGAAACCGCAAGGATGCGCTCGGCAGAGACATGCATTAACCCCAGCCAACGTGCGGCAAGTTTGCGATGCTGTTGGGCGAGATACGCGAAGCCCGCGTTCTCTGCATCCTCTAGAAATAACCAGCGAAATTTCGTCTCCGGTTCGTCGACTACGCCATAAAACGTCAGACTCGAAATCGGCAGATGTGGCAGAACCTCTTCATAGATCGTTTGTTCGAGGTGCGCCTCTTCTGCCCTAGATCTCTTGGCAATGACCGCAGTGCCACGGGGTCCAACACCGTCAAGTCGATAAACGCACGACTTTCTTCCTTCTGACAAGACCTCAATCAAATTTGGCTTCGGCTGTTTTGAGTAAAGTTGACGCCAAGCTTGCATCGCAGGATGTTCCGCTTCGCCCGAGCCAAGACGACACAGAACGTTCTCCGTGATCCTTTCGGCGCGTGGCTCCCCCTCGGCTACAGCCCGGGGCCAGTCCGTAGTCGCGGCGGTAAACACGACGCCGTTGTTGGCATAAATCCCCATTGTCGCGGTGCGTCCGCCAGGAAAATCCTCGGGATCCTGAGCCCATTCCGAACCGAGCCTTCCGGTCCCTAGAATAACGAAATTCTCCGGCGTACCATCGTCATTGCGCGGGATCGCAAAACCACATTCGTCCGGCCCGTCGGCAATCGCTGCGCCGTCGCATTCGTAGCCGACCAGGGCGTGATCCGCTCCGAAGGTGTCGCCGTCCCGCAGGCCGGTGCCCTCGAAAATCCAGTGATCGGCATGCTGCACCGTGTAGCCGATGGCCTCGCGCTCTCCCCACCAATGGCCGCCGCCGTTGCGATGGCTGACGCCGGTCAGGCGGTTTTCCGGATCAACCCTGAACCACTGATCCCGCTTCTGGTCGTCGCCGGCGCGCTTGGTCTTGTCGCAAGCGAAGGCCGAGTTGCCTCGGACGAAGTGCACCCGCCACCAACAGGTGTTGCCACTGAAGAAGGCGACGTTCCCGCCATTTTGCACAAACGCCTCAACATTGCGCCGCATCGCCTCGCTCCAGTATTCGTCGTGACCGGCGCTGAGGAGGAGCCGATACGCTCCGAGAAAATTACCAAAGTTCTTGTGTATATCGAGGTCGGTGCAATAATCGACCGCGCAGCCTTTGCGTTCCAGCCAGCCGATGAATCGCGCATCCCAATGCCAGAAGGTTTGCCGTGGCGATGACCGGTCATAGACGTCCGGAAAATATTTGTCCCATGGGCGGCCGCCGACGCCCCCACCGGGCCGGTGCAAGGTCAGTTTGCTGTAGCCCGCGGTGCATAAGCTGCCGCAGGGATCGCCGATTTCGTTGTAGGCGTGATAGGTGAGTAGCGGCAACTTATAAAGTATATTAACGTTGGCCACCCGGCTCTTGACAACGAACAAGGTTGCAGCCTCCGGATGACCGGGATCGGCCGGGTCACAAGTGTCCGTTTGCTCGAACGGAACAAACCGCGCGATATAGGCCCCCGATTCCCAACCGCGTGGGATCGGATATTCGTAGATAGGCCAGTTCCAATCGCGATCAGGAGCACCCAGCGGCCGAGTATTGGCGAGCATGGCTTCCGTCTGCCCTTTGAGTACGAGGCGCTCGCCTTGCCGGTAGAACCAAATTTGAAACCAAACCGGCTGGTCGTCGCTCGCTATATGGAGCCGCAATGTCTCACCTTGCAGAACGCTAGGCGGGTTGGGGTAACCGCGGATCATGTGATCCACTTAAGGTCGCCGGTCAATGCGCGCTCGCTTCCGCAGCAACCCGGGCAGGGAAACCAGTAGCAGCAGCCGGACCGATGCCGACAAGCCGGCCGCCCTCGATGTGAATGATCATATCACAGTGCCGGATCGCGCTCGGACGATGCGCGATGAGGAAGCTCGTGCGCGCGGTGATCAGCCGGTCGATCGACTCGATGATAGCTGCCTCGGTCCCGGCGTCGACGGCACTGGTGGGCTCGTCGAGGATCAGGATCGGCGCGTCCTTTAGAAACGCGCGCGCCAGCGAGATCCGCTGGCGCTCCCCGCCCGACAAGGTCAGGCCGCGCTCACCGACCGGCGTGTCGTACCCCTCGGGCAGGCGCGCAATGAAATCATGCGCGTTCGCCGCCTTTGCCGCGGCGATGATCTCTTGCTGCGTCGCGTCCGATCGCGCATAGCGAATATTTTCTCCGATCGTTGTCGAGAACAGCACTGGCTCCTGCAGCACGAGCGCGAATTGCCGGCGCAGGTCGCCGACCCGGTAATCGCGCAGATCGGTGCCGTCGAGCAGGATGTGCCCCCGCGTCGGGTCATAAAACCGCGCAAGCAGATTCATCATGGTGGTCTTGCCGGCGCCGGTGCGGCCAACGATGCGGACCGCCGTCCCCGCGGCAATCTCGAACGAGATGTCGTCGAGAACGCGTTCGGCGCCATAGGCGAACGAGACATGCTCGAAAGAGATCCGGCCGGAGGCGCGCCGCAATGGCCGGGCGGACGGCCGCTGCGGCACATCGGCAAGGCTGTCGAGCAGCGCGCAGGCGCGCTCGGCGCTGGCGATGTAGGATTGCAGCTTTGTCACCTGCCGGCTGATCGTTTCGAGCGGCTTATAGAGCTGGGCGAGATAGCCCATGACGAGCAACAGGCTGCCGAGGCTCAGCACCCCCGCCTGCACATGCCAGACCCCGATCATGAGAACGGCGGCGGTGCCGAGCGCGATAGTCAGCCCGATAAGGAGATCGAACCCGCTTTCGATCAGAGCCACCTGCACATTGCCGGTGACGAGCTTGCCGGCGCGGCCGATGAACCGCTCGGCCTCCTGCTCCTCGCGGTTGAACGATTTGACCGTGCGCAGCGCCGCAAGGACCTCATGGACGACGCCCATTGCGGCGCTTTCGGCTGCTTTCAGCTCCGCCCACCGAGGCCGCACGCTGCGGCGGCTGAACGATAGCAGAAGATAAAGAACCGGGCAGATTGCCAGCGCCACGATGGCCAAAAGCGCGTCGATACGCGCCGTCACGACGATCATCGCGAGGAGGGTGACGGCGTTCGCGAAGAGCGGGACGACACCACTGATCGCGAAGCCTTGTAGCGCAGTAGCATCGTTCTGAATGCGGTAGACCGCGTCGAGCGTGCCTTTGCGGTCGTGATAGTCGAAGGACAGCTGCTGCGCCCGATGAAACAGCTTCGCCCGAAAGGACAGGGTCAACTTCTCGCCCGTGTAGGTCCGTAACAGCGAAAGGCCGAGAGCGAAGCTGTAGGTCAGCACGGTAACGAGGGCGAGCAACGCGGCCGCCGCGATCAACAGCACGGTCTTGGAAGCGGTGCCCGGGAGCAGAGGGGCGAGGAAGTCGGGGACCGGCTGAGATCCCAGGACCGTGTCGACGGCGATCTTGAGCGGCAATGGGGTCAAGAGGCTCAGCGGCGTCGCGGCGAAGCTTAGCAGGAGGATGCCGGCAATGCCCCGCCAATAGGGGCGTAGCTCAGCGGCGAGTCGCCGGTAGAGCGCGAGATCGCCGATCCGGGCTCCCTCGGTCACGTCGACGGGCTCTCCGATGCGCTCGTTAGGCCGGCGATGGCTTGCTCGAACACGGCCAGCGCCCGGCCGGCTTCCTGCATGATGCGGGCGATGACCAGGGCCGCGGCGCCGGCGAAGATGACGGCGGCGATCCAGGCCGCGCTGGTTGCAGCCGCTCCGGCGACCGAGGCCAGGAACGCAATTGCCGCAAGCCCGACGCCGGAACACTTCGGCCAGAGCCGGAGCCGCACATATTGCTTGCCGGCGCCGTGGTCTTCGACCGCGACCAGCAGGCGGGCCCGGGCCAGCGCGCCGCCCGAGACCTCGAGGTCCCAGCGGTCGTATGGCCCGCCGTCGGCGACGTAGGTGCCCTCCCGCCTGATCGCCTCCCGCATGTGCCGCACCCAGGCTTCCGGCTCCTGCCAGCGCTCCGACCAGATCGCGGTCGACAATCGGCGCGGCAGCCGCGACCGCGCCGCCGCGCGGCACCGCCACGGCGTCAGCCCGTGGCGAATGCGACCGTAGAGCCGAGCGAGCGGCTGCGATAGATGCAGAAAACTCGTAACCAGCCACCGGCCGAGCCGCGCGCGACCTCTGGTCCTCCACATGATGGGCGCGCGGCTGGCGCTGAGTGCGGCCTCGGCGATGCGCGCGGCGACCGCCAGCGCCAGAAGCGGCGAAGCCAGCAGCAGCGGCGTCCATATCAAACTGCCGGCGGAGAGCAGCGCGAGGACCGCGATTACGAGATACCACGCGGGCATCGCCAACAGCGAGAGCGCGATATTTGCCGCCGGCGGGTGCGCCGCTTGAAAGGGCGCGGTGCCCCAGACGCCGTGATAGATGCGCTGCCGCAGCAGATTGGCGAGGCCGGGGCCGCCGGCATAGATGCGCCCGGCCCAGCCGATATGGCCGAGCGAGTTGCAGCGCTGCGGCCATTTGTCCTCGAGCTGCGCCGGTGGTGCCATACCACCGCCGTCGGGCAGAAGCCGATCGTCGAGCCCTGGTCCTGCAGCCGCCAGCAGATGTCGACATCGTCGCCGGCCGCGCGGAAGCGCGGGTCGAAGCCGCCGATGGCAACGAGCGCCTCCTTGCGGTAGGCCATGTTGCAGCCGGGAATGTGCTCGGCGAGCTCGTCCGAGAGCAGGACATGGGCCGGATTGCCCGGCGCATTGGCGACGCAGTCGGCGACAAATCCATCGCCCGATGGCGGCAGATTGGGGCCGCCGATACCGACATGGGCGGAGCGATCAAACGCCGCGGCGAGATAACGCAGCCAATAGCGGTGGGGAAAGGCGTCGTCGTCGATATAGGCGACGATCTCTCCGTTGCTCGCGGCGAGACCGACATTGCGCGCAGCGGAGAGCCCCTGGTTCGACTGGTTGATCAGACGAACCGGATAGTCCCTCGCGATCGCCGAGGTGTCGTCCGTCGAGCCGTCGTTGACGACGATCACCTCGTAAGTCGGATAATCAAGGGCGGCCAAGGCACTCAGGCATTCGCGCAGCGTCCGGGCGCCATTATAGGTGCAGACAATCACGGAAATTCTTGGCCAGTCCGCGGCAGGTCCGAACGGGGTCTCGTCGAAGGCCTTACGGACTGCGTGCACGGCGGGCTTGGGGTTGCGCTCGATGTCGGTGATGCCGAAGGCCCAGTCCTCGACCTGGCTCCCGGCGCG